>OLNS01000069.1_pt1 | contig 87590 bp, 82 predicted proteins | sample 1673031 | NCBI WGS metagenome assembly OLNS01 (sample SAMEA3136748, study PRJEB25190) | human gut metagenome | biome: human gut; feature: human-associated habitat; material: faeces | place: Austria | collected 2013
CGGAACCCCTCCCGTCAGATACCTACTCTGTGTAGTCCCTTGTAAACTGTACTTTCCTTCTTTTCAAAGAAGGAACAAAAACCCCCGTAAATCAATGCAGATGCAGATGGCGGGGCACGCCGTCGATGTAGATGGGGGTCAGCTCGGCCTGGATGAGGGGGCGGGCATAGTGATGGAATGCTTCGGTCACATGCATGCCGTCCGGGCTGATCCAGTCATCCGGCACGCGCTTTTCCAGGTTGGCAACCTTCTGCACATCTACCATCTCGGTTTCGGTGCGGTACGGCATATCCGAAATGCGGCGGATGGCGCACATCTTACCGGTTTCGCCGCGGTAAGCAGCTTCCACCGAAGCACCGCCCACTTGGTATGCCTCGGTAATGTCGGTGCGGCTTGCCAGATGGGAGGCACAGCGCTGCAGGGTAGAGAACTCGATCGCGCGGGTCTTGCAGCCCAGGCGCACATGGATCAAATCCGCCAGGTAGCGGCTGGTGCCGGACAAAATGGCTTTATGACCAAAAGCATCCAGCTGGCCTGCTGTGGATACCAAATCACACAGGAAAACGCCGTCCTTGTTTTTTACGCCCTCGCTGGCCGCAATGATGACATTGTGGCGGTCTTTTTCCAGCTGGGCTACTTTTTCCAGGAACACATTCTCGTCAAAGGGGCGCTCCGGCAGCAGAATGATGTCCGGGCCGTTGCAGTCAGCCCCGGCAGCCAGGCTGGCGGCACCGGCCAGCCAGCCGGTATGGCGGCCCATGATCTCGGCCACCGTTACGCTGCGGATGTTATACACGCTGGAATCACAGATGACCTCTTTCAGGATGGTGGCAATGTACTTGGCGGCACTGCCGTAACCGGGGGTGTGGTCGGTGTACATCAGGTCGTTGTCAATGGTTTTGGGCACGCCGATGAAGCGGATCTCGCTGCCCTTGGCAGCCCCGTAAGCGGAAAGCTTGGCAATGGTGTCCATCGAATCATTGCCGCCAATGTAGAACACGGCCCCAATGCAGTACTTGGCAAACAGCTCAAACAGCTGCACAAAGGGGCGTTCGTCCGTGGCGGGGTTGGGCAGCTTGAACCGGCAGCTGCCCAGGTAACTGGACGGCGTGCGCTTGAGCAGCTCAATTTCCATCTTGTCGTCAAGGCGGTCATCCAGGTCCACAATCTTGCCCTGCAAAAGCCCTTGAATGCCATACTCCATGCCGTATACATGGGCGGCACCCAGAGCTTTGGCAGCTTCATACACACCGGCCAGGCTGGAATTGATCACAGCAGTCGGCCCGCCGGACTGGCCGACCAGTACATTTGTTCCCCAAGACATAAGAAAGCCCTCCTTATTTTTGCAGCCATCATGCTATCTTAATATGATACACCCTAGTGTACACGAAAGTACGACTTAAAGCAAGTACTTTGCGCACCGGAGGTTTTACAGCTTCACGCCCATTTTTTCCAGCGCAAACAGCGCTGCGCCCAGGCTGCCGCACAGTTGGCTGTACTCGCTGACCTCCACCGGGGCTTTCAGGGCGGTTTCCAGCTCTTTCACAACGCCGCGGTTGCGGGCTACACCGCCTGTCATCATAAAGGGGGCCACGCCGCCGGTGCGGCGGGCCAGGGCAGCGGTTTTGCCCGCAACAGATTTGTTCAGGCCGTGGATGATATCCGCCGGTGCGGTGCTGCGGGCAATCAGGCTGACGACCTCACTTTCCGCAAACACGGTACACATGCTGGAAATGGTCACATCGTTGTGCCAGTCCAGGCCAAGCTCGCTCATCTCCGGCAGCTTCATCTGCAGGGTGCGGGCCATCATCTCCAAAAAACGGCCGGTACCGGCGGCGCATTTGTCGTTCATCGCAAAGGTTTCAACAGCGCCGCTTTCGCTCAGGCGGATCACCTTGGAATCCTGCCCGCCAATGTCAATCACGGTGCGCACGGCGGGGTCTAGATGATGAGCCCCGCGGGCATGGCAGGTGATCTCGGTCACGGCTGCGCCGTCATCGCCCAGAAACTCGCGCCCGTAGCCGGTGTATACCTTGGAACCCAGGTCGCTTTCGGCAATGCCTGCCATCGTCAGGGCCTGTTCCAGTGCCTGGCGGGCGCCGGTTGCAGCCCCGGCGCCGGTGGGCACAATGGCCCAGCCGCAGATCTTTCCGCTGCGATCCAGGATCACGGCATCGGTGCTGGCAGAGCCGCTGTCGATGCCGGCGGCATATTGTGCGTTGGTGTTCATGGCGGGGGCCTCCTTGTTTTCGGTATCGGGAACGGCGTTCAGGCTTTCGGCAAATGCGCCCAGGCGGGTGCTCAGCTGCCCGCCGCCGCTGGTAAAGGTCTGGCGGGAACAGTCGGTTTCAATTTTTAATACCGGCAGATGGAACTGCTCCGGCGCGGTCAGGCCGGGGGCGTAATAATCACAGAACTGCACGGTGTGGTACACAATGCCAACGGTCTGGCCGTCCACCAGGGCGGCGCGCTCACTGACCGGGGCATCCATCCGCATGCAGGGTATCTGGCCCAGCAGGGCGGCGGCGTAACTGGGCAAAAAGTCCTCCAGTGCGGCGGGGGCAACATCGGCAAGCTCACGGTTGCCGGTGCAGGTAGCATCCACCACGGGCAGGGCAAAGGCTTTCTGCACGGTATCATACAGCACGCTGCCGCCATGGGCACCCAGCAGGGTCAAATGCGGACCCTCGGCGTGGGGTTTGTGCACAAAAAAGGCGTGGGCGCGCTGGGCGTCGAATTCCTGCCCGGTGTACCGCTGCAGGGCATCCGCCAGCCTGCGCAGGTCCCGCGCAAAGCGGGCGCGGGTGGCCGGGGTGCTCTGGTGGGGGACGGGCAGCAGCTGCAAAAATTCCATCTTACCACTGGCAGCCAGCACATCGTAAACGCGCAGCATGGCATCGCAGCAGTTGGTCAGCACCAAAGCCCGGATGCCGGATTGCTCCACCTGTTCCAGCACAGCCTTGGCGTAACCGCACAGGTTGGCGTGGGCGCAGCGCTCCGCGCAGGAAAAACTTTCCGCCAGCGGATCCAGCGCCGAGAAGGTAGCCCCATACCCGGCAAACAGCTCCAGCGGGGCGTATTTGCAGGCATAATAAATCGTTTTGCTCATACCAGCGCCTCCTGTTTGCTGTGCAGCATCTCCAGGAAAGCATCCAGCCGGGTGGCGGTCTGGCCGTCCATCGTGTTGGCGCGGTCGCAGCCATCGCCGTCCAGCAGCAGCACCGGGTAGCCCTCGGCTTCCAGTGCGCTCTTGAACAGCTGTGCGGCCCCCATCGTCTGCTTGCAGCCCCATTGGCAGAAGTAGACCACCCCGTCGATCTGCTGCATGCGGCACAGCTCCAGCGCGCGCTGGATGCGGTGCTGGGCGCTGCCGTTAAAGATGTTGTTCACCAGCCGCGCGGCCATGCTCTCAAACGGTTTGTCCGGGTCCATGTAGCAGCCTAAGGTATCGGCGTTCATATCGCAGGTAATAAGCTGGTTTTCTGCCGAGAAATTCAGCCGCTCCCGCACGGGCGCCTGATAAAACGGCACGGCGTGCGCCCACAGCAGCCGGGTGCCGCCACCCATGGGGCTGGACTCGATATCAGCCAGCAGCTTGCGGGCGTACTGTTCAGCCTGCGGGGTGCCCAGCATGGTGTGGGTCACAAACACTTCGTAAAATTCGGAGGTGACATCGTTGTGCAGGTTCCGCCCGGCCTTGGCGGCCTGTGCCTGCTGCAATAGTTCCAGCGTGCGGCCGCTGTGGGCGACTGCCTGCTGCAGGGCCGCTTCGTCCAGCTTCTGGTGGGTCGCATCCTCCAAAAAGGCGGCGAACTCTCGCAGGCGGTCGGAAACTTCGGCCACAGCGTACTCATCGTGGTCATAGGGCACATCCAGATAAAAGTGGGGGATGCCGTAATGCTGCGCCAGCCGCCGGAAGGTCAGGTTGTTGGCATCGCAGGCAATGGAGGTGCAGGCAGTGAACAGCGGCTTGCCCGCCGTGCCGGAAAGCCCCATGCCCAGCAAAGCCTTGTGGTAGCTGCACAGCGTGGGGCTGATGCCTGCGCTCTCGGCATAATGGATAAAGCCGCGCTCGGCTGCGGCACCGTTTAGGTAACAGGCGGTGGCTTCAGCAAACATCGGCAGCAGGTGGAAGGCGTGCAGCAGTTCACAGGGCATAAAGATATTGACCAGCGCCGCCCGCTGCGGGTGGGCCAAGGGCGCAATCATGGCGTCCATGGCGATCTGTGCCGCATACTGCCGCGCGGGGGTGAGCTCTTTTTCCGGGGCAAGCAGCAGCTGCACATCCTTGGCGCGGTAGCCCAACAGCAGCAGCTGGCGGGCAAGCTCCGGCTTGGGAATGGCGTCATCCACCAGCTGGCCAAAGCGGTCAACGATATTTGGCATAGGGGGGTTATCCTTTCAACACATAGGTTTCAATGGCCTTGGCAACGCCGTCATGGTTGTTGTCGTCCGTTACATAGCGGGCGGCGGCCAGAACATCCGGTGTGGCGTTGCCCATCGCAATGCCGTACCCGGCGGCCTGGATCATGGCAAGGTCGTTGCCGGAATCGCCGCAGGCCATCACCTGGTTCATCGCCAGGCCCAGGGTATCGGCCAGCGTTTTTAATCCGCTGCCCTTGGTCACGCCGGGGGCGTTGATCTCCATGTTGTTGGGAATGCTGGAAGTAATCTCAACATTAAACCGGCTGGCAACAGCCTGCCAGGCGGCATCGCGGGCGGCATTGTCCCGATAGGTGATGCTGAACTTTTCCACCTCGTGCGGGTGGGCGGCGAACACTGCGTGCATGTCATCCACCACAATGCGGCTGTCGCGCAGGTAGCGGCGCAGGGCAGGGGGCATCAGGGCAAGGCCGTCATTGGCACCAAAATAATCGGTGTAGGCTTTGCCGCCGATAAAAATGCCCATGGCACCGCCCGTTGCGGCCACGATATCATAAATGTCGCTGGCAAGGGCAGCATCAAACGGCAGGTTGACCAGCGGTTTGCCGGTGGAAAGCTCCACCACGCTGGCCCCGTTGGAAGTCAGGGCATACCGCACGCCGGGAATGCGCAAAAACGCTTCCGGCACACCCGATGCCACACGCCCCGTTGCGGGGATGACATCAACCCCTTTGGCAATGGCAGCGCGGATGGCTTCCAGCGTGCGGGGTGTGATCTCTTTTTCATCATTGAATACGGTGCCGTCCAGATCCAATGCAACAAGACGGATATCGGGCATAACGGACCCCTCCTTTGTTATATTTCACCAAAGATTTTAGCGCATTTTCGGTCATTTTGCAAGGGCGCCTTGCATTTGCTATGCCAAGTATGGTAAAGTGACATCAGCCCTTTGCATATTGGCACAGGGCAGGGAAGGGGAACGCGATGCAAACTGAACAACAATCGTTGCGTGCGGCAGCCGGGCAGCGCTTTTGGCAGATCGATGCCCTGCGCGGGCTGGCGCTGCTGAATATGCTGGTTTACCATGCCATGTATGACTGGGTGTATATTTTTGGCCATGCCAGCAGCTGGTACGATATCTGGTCCACGCACTGCCATGTGTGGCAGCAGTATATCTGCTGGAGCTTTATTCTGCTTTCGGGTTACAGCTTTACCCTATCCCGCCGCCCGCTCAAGAACGGCCTGCTCACGGCGGCCTGCGCGGTGGTGCTGACCGTGGCAACCGCCGTTGCCATGCCGGAGGAAGTCATCTGGTTCGGCGTGCTGCACCTGCTGGGCTGTGCGGCCCTGCTGACCTGTCTGCTGCACCCCGCGCTGGAAAAGCTGCCCCCGCTGGCAGGGGTTACGGGCAGCGTGGTGCTGTTTGCCCTGCTGAACCAGCTGCCGCAGGGCTGGCTGGGGTTTGAAGGAACGCACCTGGCGGCCCTACCCGTCGCCTGGTACAAGCCGAATCTTTTCTGGCTGGGTCTGCCGGATCTGACGGTGTTTTCCTCATCGGATTATTTCCCGCTTTTGCCGTGGGTGTTTTTGTATTGGGTGGGGTACTTTTTTGCGCGGTGGTTCCGCGCCCGCTGCACCGCGCAGCCCGGCCTGCCGCCCAAAGCCCTGCGCCCCCTGTGCGCCGTGGGCAGCCGCACGCTGCTGATTTATATGCTGCACCAGCCGGTGATTTACGGTGCTTTGCTGGGGCTGCACGCATTGGGGTTGGCATAAAGTTTGGGTAAAGAAAAAAGAAGAAAGAATAATGAATAATGGATGTGTGCCGCCCACGGCGTCACATTTTAACCAAGTCAGTTGCTCCGGCAAAAAGCATTCCAGCCAGAGCAGCCAACCTATTTTATTTGCGCCGCTGCGGGCGGCGCACCAGCATTATTCTTTATTCATTATTATTTATTATTTTGTATAAACTATTGCCCATACCCCGCATATGAGGGCAAAAAACTGAACTTTTTATGAAATTTCAAAAAGTGGGCCAGAACGTGTAAAATCGTGGTTGACAGGAGCCTATAAAGTATAGTATAATTTCAGTTACTGGTTGATTGTAATTTTGATTGACCGGCAAACTCCTGTCTCAGACCAAGGGAGGGAAAAAGATGTCGGAGATCCGTGTCAAAGAGGGCGAATCCCTTGAGAGCGCCCTGCGCCGTTTCAAGCGCAGCACTGCCCGCAGCGGTGTTCTTGCTGAGGTGCGCAAGCGCGAGGCTTATGAGAAGCCGTCTGTGCGTCGCAAGAAGAAGTCCGAAGCCGCCCGCAAGCGCAAGTTTAAGTAATCCGGAGCCATCGCAGCGGCTATGCCGCCGTTTTCGATAACCGTGTTTACCCAAAGGAACGGCAGAACAGGTTCGCAGAGATGCGGGCCTGTTCTTTCTTTATATCTAAAAACCGGGGTGGCGCTTGCCCGCTGCCCCGCGCTTATAATAAGGTAGTTTGTCTATGCTTCTTACCCCTGAATATATTTTCCGTGCCATTGAGGCCATCACGCCGGAGTTCCTGCGCCAGCACGGTATCACCGCCCTGGTGCTGGATGTGGATAATACCTTGACGGGGGATGGCAGCCAGCAGCTGGATGCCACCGTGCAGCAATGGCTGGATACTATGCGTGCCGCGGGTGTGCGGTTGACGATTGTTTCCAACAATACCGCCGCCCGCGTGCGCCCCTTTGCGGACCGTGTGGGCCTGGCTTGGGTGCCGCTGGCCTGCAAGCCGCTGCCGGTCGGCCTGGCCGTTGCCCGCCGCCGCCTTGGCGTTCGCAAAAATCAGATGGCCATGGTGGGCGACCAGATCTTTACGGACCGCCTTGCCGCGGGGCTGTACGGCATCTCCTGCCTGTATACCATGCCGCGTGGGGGCGACCACCAGCGCGGTGTGCAGTTCAAGCGCAGGTTTGAACCCTACTGGCTGGACCGGTATTACCAAAAAGGGGGGCGCCTGTATGAGTGAAGCACCGCGCTTTGGCACGGCTGGGCTTTCGGACAGCTACCGTGTCCGCAGCTTTGACCCGCAGGCCATGGCGGAGTATACGGCTTCCTTTGGGCTGACGGCGTTTGAATACCAGTGTGGGCGCGGTGTGCGCCTGGGGCTGGATAAAGCCGCCGCCTTAAAAGAAGCGTTTGATGCAAAAGGCATCACTTTCTCGGTCCATGCGCCGTACTACATCAGCATGAGCAGCCTGGAGGAGGACAAGCGGCTGAACAGCGTGAACTACCTGCTGCAAAGCTGCGCACTGGTCAAGGCACTGGGCGGCCGCAGGGTCATCTTCCACGCGGGCAGCTGCGGCAAGCAGAGCCGGGAAACCGCACTGGAAAAGGCGCTGGACACCATGCGCCGCGCCGTTCAGGCCGTGGATGAAGCCGGTTATGGCGACTGTATCCTTTGCCCTGAAACGATGGGCAAGGTGAACCAGCTAGGCACGCTGGATGAAGTGCTGGCCCTTTGCAGTGTGGATGAACGCATTATTCCCTGCGTGGATTTTGGCCACCTGTATGCCCGCAGCCAGGGCACCGAGCTGAACGATGAGACCGCCCCGGCAGATTACGCCGCCATCCTGGATGCCATTGCCGCAGCCTTGCCGGGGGAGCGGGCCAAAAAGTTCCACGCGCATTTTTCCCGCATTGCCTACACCAAGGGCGGGGAAAAATGCCACCTGACTTTTGCGGATACCGAGTTTGGCCCGCCGCCTGCCCCGCTGATGCAGCTGCTGAAAACCCGTGGCCTGGCGCCCACCATTATCTGTGAATCCGCCGGAACCCAGGCCGAGGATGCGGCGGCGCTGAAAAAACTGTATGAACAAGGCTGAGAAAGCCCAAAAACAGCCAACAAAAGCCGAAAAAAACCAAAATATCACCCGAAAATCCCGCTAACCTCTTGCAATACTGGCGCTTTTCGGGTAAAATACTTACAGGTATGACAATGCAATGGCATTGCTTGATGGGCGGCGGGGCCGCTTTTTCAAACAGGCCCGATTCTAAAATTATGGAGGAGTTCCTATATGATCTCTGCAGGCGAATTTCGTAACGGTGTAACTTTTGAGCAGGACGGCCAGGTCCTTCAGGTCGTTGAGTTCCAGCATGTTAAGCCCGGCAAGGGCGCTGCTTTTGTGCGCACTAAGACCAAGAACGTGATTACCGGTTCCGTTGTTGAAACCAGCTACAACCCGACCGCTAAGTTCCCCCAGGCTTTCATTGAGCGCCGTGAGGTTACCTACTCTTACGAGGATGGCGACCTGTACTACTTCATGGATAATGAAACCTACGAGCAGATCCCCGTTGCCGCTGCCGATGTGCCGGAAAACTTCAAGTTCTGCAAAGAAAACGAAATCTGCAAACTGCTGTCCTACAAGGGCAAGGTTTTCAGCGTTGAAATCCCCAACTTCATCGAGCTGGAAGTTACCGAGACTGAGCCTGGCTTCAAGGGCAACACCGCTACCAACACCCTGAAGCCCGCTAAGGTTGAGACTGGTGCCGAGATCCGCGTGCCCCTGTTCATCAACGAGGGCGACAAGATCCGCATCGATACCCGCACCGGCGAGTATATGGAGCGCGTCTGATCTTAAAACAAATGGCCGGGCCGTGGTTTTTGCCGCGTCCCGGCTTTTTTGGAAAATTGCAAAAACAAACACCCTGTTTACAGTGCGTGAAGGAGGTTTTCCCTTATGGCTATGGATCTGAATGCAAAGGCCGCTTACATCCGCGGTATGATGAAAGGGATGGAGTTTGACCCCACCACCCAGGAAGGCAAGATCATTGTTGCAATGATGGACCTGCTGGAAGAGATGGCCGATGTTGTGAGCGAGCATGACGATGCCCTGGATCAGGCTTTTGACGAGCTGGACGCCATTGATGAAGATATGGATGATCTGGTGGACAACATCTTCGGCGATGACGATGAGGACGAAGATGAGGACGAGGATGACGACGGCGCATTTGAAACCAGCTATGAAGTCACCTGCCCCAACTGCGGTACCGTCAACATTGTGGATGAAGACACCCTGATGGACAGCGATAAGATCGTCTGCGCAGAGTGCGGCGCAGCTTTCGATGTGGAAGTTCTGCCCGACGATGCCGAGATGCCCGCCGATGCAGAAGCCGAAAGTACCGATGTGACCATCGAGTAAGAGGTTAAGTGCACAAAATAGAATAACAGATAGAAAATCACCCCTGTGGCCGGATTATTCTGGCCGCAGGGGTGATTTTTTGATTATTGGGGAAGAAAGTAATTTGCAGCGAGGTTGCAAACGCTGCCATAAACCTGTAGACGATGTGTAGGGGACGATGCTTGACCGTTCCGAAACCGTAAGACAATATATTATTATAAAATTTGTGATGCTCAATGATGTAAAAGCTCCGGCGTGGTCAGGTAGCAACGCCCTGCGGCACAGGGATGAAGTACAACAAAAACAGCCCGGTCCAAACGGACCGGGCATTGTGGGTTCCTGTTTACTTTTTCTCGTTCTTCAGCTGGTTGCGCAGCATGATATCGCCAAAGGTCAGGGCGTTGAACAAACCGCCGGCCTTGTTGGCCTGGCGCACAATGCGCGCCGGCAGAGGCTTGCTTTCATCGGTGGAAAGCAATACAATGTGAACCTTATCGGCCACGTCGGCATTGCCTTCCTTTTTGGTGGTCAGTACTTGCAGGTACACAACATAGGGGTCATGCATAGAACCATAGTAAATATCGTTGCCGCAGCGCACCAGCGGGCGGCCCTTATAGGTCAGACTGGGGGTAAAAGCCATCTCTTACAACCTTCTTTCGCTGTTGTTGTATCCGAAATGCCGAAAATATAGCCTGTTTCTACAAACACAGCCGGACTTTGCCTTAAATCCGTCTTGCGTTTGCGAAATATGCGTCATTTTCTTTGTTTTCAGCTACACCTTAATCAATAAAAATATTATACCATACAAGATAGGGGATTACAAATCTAATTTTTCGCTTTCGATCTTTTCTTCGTTCAAGGCAACGCGCTGGGTCAAAATGCGCACCTTGCTGTCCAGCTGACTGAGCCGGATGGACATAAAAAACTGTTTGGCCAGCAGCAAAAAGATGATGACGATATAAACAAAATTGATGGGGCTCTGGAACCCAAGCAGATACGCCGCCCAGTAGGCAATGCCGGGAAAGATGGCCAAAATCAGCAGAATGCCGCTGAACAGAAGCCAGAAAATGGTATCTTCGATCTGCACCTTAGCCAAACGCACGCGGCGCAGAATATAGGTTGCGGTGATCAGGCTGCCCAACACAAGGCATACACGGATAATTGGCTGATCAAACATGGCTTACAGGCTCCTTTCCGGGTAAGGCGTTTCGGTGTCCCGCTTGCGGAACCACTGAATCAGCAAAATGGAGATGGACATTTTGACCATATATTCAATGCTGCGCCAAAAGGTCAGGTAGCTTTGACCGGCCTCGCGCTCGCCCATCGTAACTTGTACTTCGCGTACCACAGCGCCGTTTTTGATCAGGTAACTGATGGTATCCGGCTCCGGGCCATAGTTCAAATTTTGGGCAAATTCTTCCACCATGGCGCGGTTGAACAGCCGCATGCCGCTGGTGGGGTCGCAGATGGCACGGCCGGTGGTCAGCCGGATGGACCAGCTGATGATGTAGCTGCCCAGCATGCGCAGGCTTTTGGGCTTTTTTACCGTCAAAAAGCGGCTGCCAATCACGATGTCGGCCCCGCTTTCCAGCTCTTCCAGCATGGCGGCGATATATTCCGGTCGGTGCTGGCCGTCAGCATCCAGCTGCATGGCGCAGTCATACCCGTTTTCGGCGGCATAGCGCAGCCCGGTCTGGAATGCACCTGCCAGCCCCAGGTTGACCGGCAGATCGATCAAGCGGAACCCATGTTCCCGGCAGATGGCCGCGGTTTTATCACGGCTGCCATCGTTGACTACAACATAGTCATACTGCGGGTAGTTCTTGACAATGCCGTTGACGACCTTGACAATATTGGCTTCCTCATTATATGCAGGAATAACAATCAGCAATTTTGACATAACAAATGTTCCTTATCCACTTGCCCGGCAAACACCGGGCAGATGTCAGCTTTGGTTTATGATCCCCATCATTTTATCAAATACGGCATCCCATGTAAAGTGCGCGTACACATTGCGGTACGCCGCCTCGGCACAGGCATGGGCGCGGGCGGGATCATCCAGCAGGGTCTGCAGCCCGGCGCGGATGGTTTCCACCGTGGCGTCCTGTGGCTGGCCGGGCAGCACAATGCCGTGGGTATCGTCCGGCAGCAGCTCCTCGGTTCCAGCGGTACGGGTGCACACGATGGGGCAGCGGCAGGCCGCGGCTTCCAGCAAGGTGGTGGGAAAGCCCTCGGCATACCGGGTGGGCAGACAGTATACATCTGCCTGCCGCAGCAGCTGAACCACCGCATCATGCGGCAGGGCACCGGGGGTAACGGCCCCAAGGTCTGCCAGTTCCTGTTGCTGCGGACCGCTGCCAGCCGCCACCAGAACAACGCCCGGCAGCTGGGCCACGGCCTGGGCTAATAATCCGGCGCCCTTTTCGGGAATCAGGCGGCCCACAAACAGCACGATCTTACGGTCGCCAAGGTTCAGCTTGGCGCGCCAGTCTGGCGCGTGGGCGGCTTCCTGTTCCAAAGCAGCGGGGTCAATGGCGTTGGGCATGGTTCCTGCAGCCGTAATGCCAAAGGTGTGCAGCCAGCGGCAGGCAGCGGCGGAAACGCCATAGAACGGCGCGCCGGTGCCGCGCACCAGGCGGCAGGCAATCTGCTCATACAGCCGCCCGCAGGCCCCCAGCAGGCCGCTGCCCATCGGCATGTATCCGGTGGAATGGTCAATGACCAGCATGGGGATACCGCGGCGCTTGGCCGCGCGGGCAGCCCAGACGCTTTGGGTGTACATGCGGGTCTGCACCACGCAGAAATCGAGCTTTTGCGCCCAGATTTGCGCGGTCAGCGCGTGGAAGCGCGCCCCCGGCTTGATGACAGGAAAGCGCCCGTTCATGACAGGCCAGACGGGCAGGCGGTAAATTTCAATGCCATCCCCGTCAATTTCGTGCTCCGGCAGGTTGGGCAGAGCACTGGTAACCACAATGGCGCGGTGCCCGGCGGCAACAGTGCGGCGGGCAAGGTTCCAGGTGTAGCGCTCCACACCACCCACCGTGGGCAGGTACTGTGCAGAAAAATAACAAATCGTCATCGGGCAATCACCGCAAGCATGGCGTTCAGCAATACCCCGGCGTTGATTACGCACAGGCAGCAGACCAGGGTGCAGGCGGACTGTTTGCCGCTGGCAACCTGGACCCGGCGGGGCAGGCAGGTAAGCAGGAACAACGGCAGCACGGGCAGAAGATACCGCCCCTGGAAGCCGTAAACGGTCTGGTAATAGGTCGGGGTCCACACAAGGCAGCCGGCAAAGGCCAACGCGGCGCACAGCAGCGCGGCCAGCGCACACCACACCCGGTAGCGCCCCTGGGGCAGCCCCGGCACGGGAACATCCTGCGCCGGAACGGCGGCATACCACAGCAGCAGGTAGAGCGCCAACACCCAGAACCAGGCCAGGTCCAGCGAGCTGTAGCTTAAGCTGCCGCCCACAAGGCCGCGCACCCAGTTGTCGGCATCCTGCACCACGCTGCGTACCAGCAGCATAGCCACGGCGGGCAGATTGTGCAGAATGTAACCGGGGGTAAAGGTGGTCTGGTCTTCCTCGCTGGGGGTGCTCTGGCTGTCCCGCACGGTACGGACAGCTTCGATCTCTTTGATCAGCACATTGCGGTCCAGCGGGTAGCGGTCATCCTCCACGCCGGGGTAGATCTGGCAGGCGGAAAGCAACTCTGCACATTCATCACTGCTGAACATGGACTTGAAAAAGTCTCGGCGGTCAGCAGTGGCCAGCCGTTCCCGGCACATTTCGGCGTCGGTGGTCATCAGGTCGCGGTCCAGGTAAACCAGGGAAGCCGCACTCATGAATTCATCATCGGTCAGGCTGGAATGCTCCACTTCCTCCGGGCTGAAGAAAAAGCTCTGGCCCAGAACGGCGGCGGTCACATCGCCCTCCTGCAAGGCCTGCACCCAGAACTCCAGCTCCTTCTGCGGGATCTCGGTCACGCCCTCCACGCAGTAATACAGGCGGCGCACAAAGTTGGAAGCCGTGTTTTCGCGGTACTCGGCAGGCATGTTGGCAAACCGGTTGGAGGTTTTGCCGTCACCCGCGGCAGGGGCGGCATGCAGGGTACGATTGTCAGCTGCCTCTGTTGCTGTATAAGAAACCGCGGCAGCCGGGGTAGAACCCTGTGCGGAGGTGGTTTCCGCCTGGGTAGTCTGATTTTCAAACCCGGCAGAACCGGCCACCGAGGTGACCAGCACAGCGCGGTTGATGCTGAGCGCCAGCAGCACGCATCCGGCCAGATAAGCGGCTTTTTTGGTTGCGGCGCTCTGGCCAAAGCGGCTGTTGGGAATCAGCAGGAACAACGCTGCCAGCGGCAGGTAAACCAGTTTGGCCGGTGCCAGCAGGATGCCGAACACCGCCAGCGGCAGCCACAGCCGCACCGGCAGCACCGTGCCGTCCTTGCAGCCAAAAATCGCCTGCATACACAGCGCAGAAAAGGCAAACGCCAGCCCCAGCAGCAGGGAATCCCGGCTGAAAGAAGCCGCCAGATGCAGCGTCATGGGCAGCAGGGCCGCCGCAGCGAATACCCGCCTGCCAAACGGCGCGGCTTTAACGGCCAGCGCCGCTAACAAAGCGAACACAATTAAATTTGCTGTGCGCCCCAGCATCAGCGCCGGAACAAAGCCAAGGTGAAAAACATATGCCAGGAACACCGCTGCCGCGCTGAACAGGTACAGCGTGGGATTGCGGTCGGTCTGCAGTTCTTCCAGCGCAGTGTGGCTGTCAAAACTGTCAGGGGTGGTGGTGAACAGGTTTTCGCTCAGTTCCTGCCAGCTGAACACGGTGGTCTTTTCGTTTTGCAGCAGGGGGTCAAAGTCGTGCTCGCGGCGGTAGGTCATATCCAGCGGCACATTGCCCATCCGCCATTCATCCGGCGAGAGCATGTTGGCCCATTTGCAGGCTAAAGTAAAGGACTGGTTGATGTGGTATTTTTCGTCCGGTGCGGCATAGGGCGGCAGCACAAAGCTGTACAGCATGCCAAAGCAGAGCACCAGCACAAACACCAGCCGGTGCAGCGGCATGCGGCCCCGCATGGCAAAATAAATGCCAAGGAACACCACAGCGCTGGCCAGCAGCCCGACCAGCAAAAAGAACCGGGTCAAAAATCCGCCAATCTGTTTGTAAGTCACCAGCAGCGCCAGCGTGCCGTCCACGGCTTCGCCGTTTACGGTAAAGGTATCGTTCCACAGCACAGCGCCGTTGCTGCAGCCCACGGTCAACCGGCCGGAACCGGTATACTCCGGTTTCAGGGTCACGCGGTAGCGGCGGCCTGCGCTGCCGGTCACGGGGGTATCCAGCCCCATGCCGGTGTACTGCCCGGCCACAATGTTCGCCATATCGCCGGTGGAGCGGGCCAGCACCTCGCCGGTGTCGGCATCGGCAAGTTCCAGGTGCAGCTCACCGGTGGGTTGGCCGTTGCTGGTGCCAAACACAAAGGCCATGGCCAGCAGGTCATTGTCGGTATCAAAGGTCTGGGCAGCGCCGTTGGCTTCGTCCAGCTCGGCGCTGTACTGGCTGTAATCATCGCTGATGCGCTCCGACAGGCTCTTGTCATTGTTGGGGCGCACTGCGGCCAACCAAACCAGCACCACGGCCAGCAAGCAGGCAGCAGCGGCGCACAAGGCGGTGCCCAGCGGGCTTTTCAGAAAATCCTTTATTTTGCTCATACGGGCTCCTCCCGGTTTTGGTGGTTCAGCGTTCAGGGGGTGTCCAAAACAAACACCGGAATATTTAACGTTTCAGCCGCACCCATCAAATCTTTGCGCCAAAGGCTTTTTTAACGGCGGCAGGCAGGCGGCCGTCCCGCAGCAGGATCTCTTCCACCGTGCCGCGCACAGCGCCCTCGCCGCCTTTTTGGCGGCAGATGAAATCCGCCCGCCCCAGCACAGGGCCGGCAGCATCGGCCGGGCAGGCCACAAAGCCGCACAGAGCCATGGCGGTCAAATCGTTCAGGTCATCGCCGCAATAGGCAACATCCTGCTTGGTCAGGCTGTGCTCAGCCATAAACCTGCTCAAAAAGGCGGCTTTGTCGTGTACGTTCTGGAACAGATAGTCAATGTGCAGGTCCTGGGCACGGTGGCGCACGGCTTCACATTCGCGCCCGGTGCAGATCATAACCTGCATCCCTGCCGCGCGGGCCAGCACGATCCCGGCCCCATCCTTGATGGCAAACTTTTTCAGCTCGTTGCCGGTGGAATCATAGTACACGCCGCCGTCTGTCATGGTGCCGTCTACATCCAGAACCAAAAGTCGAATCATGGGCAAACCTCGTTATTTTGCGTATTCGCTTGGGGTGATAAAGGTCACATCCAGCCCGCAGGCTTTGATGGCACCTGCCATGGCAGTGTTGAACGCAGCTCCGCGCCCGGTGTGGGCGTGCAGCAGGCTGTCGGCATAGGCGGGGGTACCGGGCTTGTAGCCATCGGCCCCGGCCAGCAGCACGGCCTTGGCACCGCACAGCCGCAGCAGCCGCAGCAGCATCAGTACACTGTTGCTGCCAAGGGATGCATTCTGCACATCCGGGGCCGCCAGCCGGTCATAATTGACCGCCAGCGCCCCCTGCGGCAGCGGCCGCAGGTTGGAGGTGAGCACAACAGGGCAGGGCAGGGCAGCAAGGTCCAGCTTTTCAAACCGCTTGCTGTTGGTAAAAAATGCGTAATCCGGCTGGCAGAATTCCGGGCAGAAATTGGCCGAAACAATGCAGTCCGCCTTGGCGGCGGCCACAGCGCTGCGCCCGGTTTCGTCCGCCAGGCTGGCACCGGGGGCCAGCACCAGCACGGTCTTGCCGCCAAACGCGGTGCGTAGGGTATCCAGCGCGGCGGTGTCGTCAATGGCGCGGTTCTGGTATTCGCGGTACAGGCGGTCGGCATAGTCTTTATCGTATGCGGTGGCCTTGCTGCGGTCAAAACCGGCCAGAATATGGTTGATGTCCCGGTTGGTCAAATCGCCTTTGTCCAGATAATGCTCGGCGTAATCGCGGTGCAGGTTGTACCGTGCGCTCAGGAAGTAAGCCGGGGTGTAACCCCAGGCTGTCTCGCCTTTCAGCGGGGCGATATGGTCCTGGATGGCGTCCATCATCTCGTCAATGTCATAATGGCAGCCAAGGGTCTCGTTCATATAGTCGGCAATCAGCTCAATGGGCAGGTTGCCGGGAATGCGCCCCATGCCCATCAGGCTGCCGTCCACAGTGGTATCGCGGCCCAGGTGCTTGTCCAGAAATTCCTGCGCCAGGCAGAAAGAGAGCGCCATGTTCTCATGCAGGTGCAGCCCCACGCGGATATCCGGGGCCAGGTTGTGGTCCACCAGGCTGACGATGCGCTCTAAGTCACGCCGCCGCATGCTGCCGAAGGTATCCACAATGGAGAACTGGTACGGGTGAATCTCGTTTACCTGGTCTAAAATCCACAGCAAGTCTTTGTCGGCATAGCCCATAATGTTGATGGGGTTGATGGACAGCTTGTACCCGCGGGCCTTGACTTCGCGGGCAAAATCCATGCCTTCGCGGATATCGTAATCGTGGGCGGTAATGCGCAGCATCTCAATGCCGTGCCCCTCATAAGGGGACAGCTTGGCAATATCATAATTGGAGCGCATGGCCATGCCGCTGTACATGGTGCTGCCGGTGTGGGCAGGCAGCAGTCTGTTCAGCTCTTCAATGGTGTTGCAGACGGTCACATCGGGATTGTAGCCATCCACATTGCGCAGAAAGCCCACTTCCACAATGTCAGTCCCGGCACGGGTCAGCGAGGCGATAATATCTTTGGCTGCAGCAAAGCCCCAGTTCCAGCTGTTCACATAGCCGCCGTCACGCAGGGTGCAGTCCAACAGTTTAATATCGGGCATTTATTCTTTTCCTTTCAGGATTTCGCTCACAAGGGCAAGGTCCTTGGGGGTGTCAACGCTCACAGTCTTGTATGGGCTGACGATGGCATGTACCTTGTGGCCGTTTTCCACAAAGCGCATCATATCGTTCTCTTCGGCTTTTTCCAGAATGGACTTCGGTGTTTCGTGGTAGAACGCCAGCGCCCGGCGGGAGTACAGCTGGATGCCGGTCACCTTCTCGTATTCAAAATCCAGCGTGCCTTTGGGGTAGGGAATGGGGCTGCGGGAGATCATCAAAATTTCCCGTGCGGCGTTGGTCACGACCTTCTGGTTGGAAAAATCAATCACATCCGCGGGGTGCTCCATCCGGTTGGTCAGCACGGCAACATAATACGGGTCCTCCGGCAGGGTATCCGGCAGAATCAAATCAAACGCCTTTACGTTGATCAGCGGCTCGTCACCCATGATCTGCAGATACAGGTCGGCTTCTACCTTGGTGGAAACCTCCCAGATGCGCCCGGTGGGGGTGTCATGGTCGGGGCTGGTCATGCAGTATTCCATGCCGTAGGTGCGGCAGGCTTCGGCAATGCGCTCATCGTCGGTGGCGATAAACACATCATCGAGCTTTTTGCACTTTTTGGCTTCCTGGTACACCCACCAGATCATGGGCTTGCCCAAAATATCCGCCAGCGGCTTGCCCGGCATCCGCGTGCTGGCATAACGGGCGGGAATAACGCCGATAAGTTTCATAGTAAGCAACCTCCTAAAAGAAGCATTGGCTCCCCTTTGAGGGGAGCTGTCCGCGCAGCGGACTGAGGGGTGGTTCCCTAAGAAAGAGTTATAGGGCAATACCACATAATTCTAAGTGCCGATACGGCGAACGAGGTGCGGCAGATGCCAAGCCAAAAGCGCAGATAATACTGGATGTCTTATCGAGCATTTTGGCAACGCAGATGCCGTGCCGCAGCTGCCGGAGCGGTGCTTAAGCCGCAAGGCGGGAATTGTGCGGTGTTGCCATAGATTGTTATGAAAATCTATTTGGATATCCGCATCAGAATCGTACGCTCAATTTCGGCTGCAACACCCTCCAAATTGAGAAGAACGTCCCGGTTGGAAAACCGCAGAACAAAAATACCAAACGCCTGCAAATAAGCAGTTCGGGTAGCATCCTGCTGCTGCCCCTGCGGTTCGTAATGCTGCGAACCGTCAATTTCAACTGCCAACTGAGCAGAAGCACAATAAAAATCAAGGATATAGGGCCCAACGCTCTTTTGGCGTGTGAATTTGTAGGGGCAGGGACGCAGATATTCATACCATAATTTGCGCTCCGCATCGGTCATATTTTTGCGCAGAGAACGAACATAGGCAAGATTGTTGGAATTATGCGGCAGGCGCATAGAATGGTACGTCCCCTTCCGGCTTATCATTTAGGCGGCAGTAAGGGAGCCACCCCTCCGACCTCGCTTGCGCTCGGCCACCTCCCCTCAAAGGGGAGGCATTACCCCTGCACCAACTTTTCTGCCTCTTCCAGCCCCACAAACACCTTTTCTTCCGCGGCGGTAAAGCCGCGCAGGACCCAGCTTTGCACGGTGACGGCGCGCTGGAATTTGAAGGGCAGGCAGAAATTGAGAACCTCGCTTGGCATGGTGCGGGGCAGGATAACAGCAGTAGGGAACAGCTTGGAATAATCCGTGGTATCCCGCGGGTGGGTTTTGATAAACAGCGGTTCTGTGCAGTATTTCTTGGCAACAGCCGCAAACATGGCGTCCTGGGTGGGCTGATCCATCAGGCCGTCCAGCACAAAGCTGCGGGGCAAAAGCAGGCAGGCACCCTGCACATGCTCCGGCAGGGGAACGGCCAAAAACACCCGGCGGATGATGGCTTTTTCTTCCTCCATCAGGCTTTCCAGCAGCTGCGCTTTGGATACCGTTACCAGCTTGTCTACGCCAAAAATACTGCACCGCGCGGCATCTTCGCTTTCCACCGTGCGGCAGCAGGGGCTGTCACCCCAGTAGCGGTAGGGGCCGCGGGGGTTGGTGCGCTGCTCGTCCAGCAGGTGCTGGTCAGGGTCCAACGTGCCGCCAAAGGTATCTTCGCACAGGGTATAAACCCGGCGCTCCCGCTGCAGGTAGCGCCCTAAAGCGCTCCAGTCATTGCTGATGTACACATGCCCCTTGGGCAGCGTAAAATACGGCTTGCGGAACGGGTGGCACAGGCGGTAAAAGTCGCTTTCGCTGTTCTGTGCGTCCAGCTTTTCCTCGTCCACGATCAAAACAGCGTCCCACAGATCCGGCGCGGCGTCCAGCAATTTAGCGCGCAGGGTTTCGGCTTCCGGCACACAGGTGCTCAGCACAAGGGTGGACTTGCCGGGGCGGCTGCGCAGCGCGCGCACCAGCGCGATTAACACATGATACAGCGTGTGGCAGATGAAAATATCACCCATCGTATCCATTCTCCAACACTTTGACCGGCGGGAAGTGGATGCGGCCCCAGCCCGGTGCCCATTCCGGCATGGTCAAATCGCCGGAGGTTACCTCAAACGCAAACTCGGTCACTGGCTTGTCCAGGCAGACAGCCTGGGTCAGCACGCCGTCAAACACATCCACATAGAAGAAATACTGGCCTTCGCCCAGCAGGCTGGGGTCAAACTCAAACTCGGTGGTATACAGCTTGCCGGGCACGGCGGCGCCCAGGTTGACCGGGTGGGTAATGCCCACGGGGGTCGAATCCCGGAAATGCAGGTTCAGCTTTAAGTGTACCCCGGCAAACGGCTCCGAAACACGCCAGGTAATGCGCACCCGAATTTTTTCGGTGTCCGCAAACACACTGGATTCCTTGCCCACAAAGTCCAGCGTTTCCAGCCGCATCCGCTTGCCTGCGCTGGCGTTCATGCGGGAAACATCCAGCAGGTCATAGTGGACCACGTTCACATCGGTGGTTTCCATATACACGGCAATGGCCTGTTCTACATCGCCGTCAAAGATCACGCGGCCCTGGTCCAGCACCACGCAGCGGGTGCACAGTTGGCGGATGGTGCTCATGTTGTGGCTGACGTACAGGACGGTGCGGCCCTCCTGCCCGGCAACATCGCTCATTTTGCCCAGGCATTTCTGCTGGAACTTCATATCGCCCACGGCCAGCACTTCGTCCATTACCATGATCTCGCTGTCCAGGTGGGCGGCAACGGAAAACGCCAGCTTGACGAACATGCCGCTGGAATACCGCTTGACGGGGGTATCAATAAAATCTCCGCACTCCGAAAATTCAATGATCTGGTCGATCTTGGAATCGACCTCGGCGCGGGTCATGCCCAGAATAGCGCCGTTCATGTAGATGTTCTCGCGGCCGGTCATCTCGTTGTTAAAGCCGGTGCCCACTTCCAGCATGGAAGCCACCCGCCCGCGCAGCCGGATCTCGCCCTCGGTAGGGGCGGTAATGCGGGACAAAATTTTGAGCAGGGTGGATTTGCCTGCGCCGTTGCGGCCGATAATGCCCAGCGCTTCGCCTTTGTACACGGTCAGGTCCACACCGTTCAGCGCCATAAAGGTTTTGCCAAACAGGCGGGCATCCGTGCCGATCACGGTGTTGGGATCCTCTTTGCCGCGCACACGGGCCCACCAGCTTTGCAGGTCATGCGTCAAAGTGCCGCCGCCAATCTGGCCCAGTTTGTATTGCTTTTTCAAGCCCGATACCTGAATGACGGGTACGCGCTGGTTTTGTACATGTGTCTGGTTTTCCATCTGCGCCCCTCCTTACACGGTATCCATAAAGGTTTTTTCAATGCGGCTGAACAGCACCACGCCCAGCACAAGGGCGGCTGCGGTAACAATCAGGCTGTAGATCAGGCTGCCCACTTCCACGGTGCCGGTGCCAAGGGTGCCCATGCGGAACACCTCGATCGGTGCAGTCATCGGGTTCAAGCGCATCAGCATCTGCAGCCGGGGGGATTCCTCCAAGCTGGAAAGGGGATAGACCACAGGCGAAATGTACATCCACAGCTGCACGCCAAAGCTCACAGCAATGGCAAGGTCACGGTACTTGGTGGTCAGGGCGGAAACGATAATGCCCACGCCCAGGCCCAGCAGCATAACTTCCAGCACTACCAGCGGCACAGCGAACGCCCAGGCCGTCAGGTGTACACCGGACCCGGTCACGGCAAAGTAGACCCAGAACAGAATGTACATGACAAACTGGATAAAGAAGTTGATCAGGCTGGTCAATACCTGGCTGATGGGGGTGGTAAGCCGTGGAAAATACACCTTGCCGAACACCTGGCTGTTGGCCACAAAGGTGTTGGCCGTGCCGTTGATGCAGGAGGCAAAAAAGGTCCACACCGTATTGCCTGCCATGTAGAACAAAAAGCTCGGTGTACCGTCCGTAGAAAGCCCGGCAATGCCGCCGAACACCACGTTGAACAGCACCGTGGTGATAAGCGGGTTCAGAATGATCCACAGCGGCCCCAGGATGGTCTGCTTGTACATGACGGTAAAGTTGCGCTTGACGAACATGACAATCAGGTCACGGTAGCGCCACAGCTCTTCCAGGTCCACATCAAACCAGCCGGTGCGCGGCCGAATGATGGTGGTCCATTGCGTGTTATCCCCGGCAGGGGTCTGGTTGCGTTGCTCTGCCATAAAAAGCCCTTTCAAAAATAGATATTTCAGGGGAATCCCCGATACATACTTATAGACAATTCATTGTACCATAATCCGCGGTAAAAAACAATGTTTGCACTGTGCAGAAAGCGCTGCCAAAACAAAAGCCGCCCTGCAGGCCCGGAACAGGGGATGCAGAACGGTTCAAAGAGTTTATTTCGCGGTCAGCCTGCGCCAGCCGGTGCGCAGCAATGTCCAGCAGCCAAGCAGCAGCAGGGAAAGCAGGATGTCCCACCCGATGCGGCAGGGCAGCGTGAACAGAAGGCGGTCTTTTTGCCAGATGGCACTGGTAAACACATCCATATGGTGCACAAAGAACAGCCACAGGCTGTGCCGCCCCAAAAAGCTGAGCGCCGGCCGCAAAGCGTTATTGGCGTTCAGTTCACGGCACAGATGGCAGAAGATCCAAATGCCGCATACACTGATGGAAGCGCACAAAATGTAATTGGAGTATGTGCGGGAAGCAAGTTCAATATAAATGCCCTGCTGGCAGCACCATGTCCAGGGGATCAGCATGGCAAGGAAAAGCGGGACCCGGTAACGGTCCAACAGTGCCTGATGCTGGCGGAACAGCTGCCCCAATGTGAGGTACATGACAACGACCATTGCAACATCCAGACATTGGGGAAGATACTGTACCTGCCCGATGTATGCCCCGAACAGCATGACAATGAAACTGACGGCAAAATCCCCTTTGGGGAACAAAAGCCCCAGCAGCTCCCAGATCAGTTTGCCCCAGAACAGTGCAAACAAAAACCATGGCATGCCGCAGCTGGGAATGCCGTCGGCAGGGTTACCGCTGGCCCAGAACAGGGTGATGGCATTGTAGCGGGCAATATCCCACAGGTTGGTCAGGCTTCTGTCATCAGAAAGGAAAAAGTTCAGCAAAACGTTGAACACCTGCACCACACCCAGCACGGGAACGATCAGTGCAACAAAGTCCTTCCTGACTCGGCGGGCAAAAACCTGCCAGGTATCCGGGCGGCGGGCCGTATAGCCGGTCAGAAAGAAAAAGGCCGGCATGTGGAACGAAAAAATGAAATTGCGCATCAGGTTGCCGTAGGGCAGGGTGTGCCCCACAATCACCAGAATCATGCACAGACCTTTGGCGGTATCAATCCAGTCAATGCGCTGGCGCACGGCAGGGTGCGGAGCGGCGGATTGTTGAACAGCAGTCATACGGCGGTCTCCTTCGGCCTTGGCATCACTGCTGCTTGGGCGGGTTCTTTTTCTGTTTGTCATTGCAGTGTTCCTGGCAGCTGGCGCAGTTGCCGGTGCAGCCGCCGTGCCAGCCCTTTTCGCTGTTGGCAATAAAACCGATGGCAACGCCGAGCAGAACAAAAATAATAACCAGAACAAGGATACTTTGAAGTGACATGGAAAAAACCTCCCTATGGGTTAAGCGAAAACAAAGTGACAGGTGAATACGCTGCCCTTATGCCAACCCCAGCAAAACCCCTACACAGTGCACGGCAAACGCCACAACCCAGGCAATGCCGCACTGCATCAGTACCACACCCAGTGCAGCCCGGCCACCGCCCAGTTCCCGCTTGACAGCGGCAATGGCTGCAACACAGGGGGTATACAACAGCGTAAAGATCAGGAAAACCAGCGCAGTAAACGGGTTGAACAGCGTGTTCAGCGCGCCGGTATCGCCGCCCAGCAGGACGGTCAGGGTGGAAACAACGCTTTCCTTGGCGGTAAAGCCGGTGATCAACGCAGTGGAAATGCGCCAGTCGCCAAAGCCAAGGGGCTTGAAGATGGGGGTGATCAGGCTGCCAACCAAAGCCAGAAGGCTGGAATCCGGGGTGGCAGCAACATTCAGGCGGGTGTCGAACGTCTGCAGGAACCAGATCACGACGGTTGCAACGAAGATAATTGTAAAGGCACGCTGAATAAAATCACGGGCCTTTTCCCAAATCAGCTGGCCGACGCTTTTGGGCGAAGGCAGGCGGTAGTTGGGCAGCTCCATCACAAAGGGTACCGGTTCACCGCGGAAACAGGTCTGCTTGAGGATCAGCGAATACAGTATACCACACAAAATGCCGAAAAGATAGAGGAAAATCATGACCGGTGCACGCCATACCCGCGGGAAAAACGCGGCGGTGAACAGCGCATAAATGGGCAGCTTGGCGGAACAGCTCATGAACGGGGTCAGCAAAATTGTCATGCGGCGGTCACGCTCACTGGAAAGGGTGCGGGTTGCCATAATGGCGGGAACCGAGCAGCCGAAGCCCACCAGCATGGGCACAAAGCTGCGGCCCGAAAGCCCAATGCGGCGCAGCAGTTTGTCCATAACAAAGGCCACGCGGGCCATATAACCGGTATCTTCCAGGATGGACAAAAAGAAGAACAGGATAACGATCGTGGGCAAAAAGCTCAGCACGCTGCCCACACCGGCAAAAATGCCGTCGATCACAAGGCTGTGCACCACCGGGTTGATCTGATACGCCGTCAGGGCGCGGTCCACAACGCCGGTAAACCAGTCGATGCCAAGGGTCATCCAGTCCGAAAGGGTGGAGCCCACTACGCCAAAGGTCAGCCAGAAAACAAGCGCCATAATGCCCGCAAAACAGGGCAAGGCAGTGTATTTGCCGGTCAGGATCTTATCAATGGCAACGCTGCGCTTATGCTCCAGGCTTTCGCCCGGCTTCACCACCGTGGCGGAGCATAGCTTTTCAATAAAGGTAAAGCGCATGTCCGCAAGGGCGGCTTCGCGGTCCAGCCCGGTCACGGTTTCCATTTCAGCAATGGCGTGGCCCAGTATATCTGTTTCGTTGGGGTTCAGCTGCAGGGCTTTTTCAATCAGGGTGTCTCCCTCCACCAGCTTGGTGGCGGCAAAGCGCAGCGGCAGCCCGGCGGCAGCGGCATGGTCCTCAATCAAATGTGCGACAGAATGGATGCAGCGATGCACCGCGCCCCTGGGGTCTGCTGGGTCACTGCCTGCCGTGCAGAAGTCGATGCGGCCCGGCAGCTCCCGGTGGCGCGCCACATGGATGGCATGTTCGATCAGCTCGTCAATGCCCTCATTTTTGGCGGCAGAAATGGGAACAACCGGAATGCCCAGCATTTCTTCCAGCTGGTTTACCATGATGGTGCCGCCGTTGGCGCGCACTTCGTCCATCATGTTCAGCGCCAGCACCATGGGGGTATCCAGCTCCATCAGCTGCATGGTCAGGTACAGGTTGCGCTCAATGTTGGAAGCATCCACAATGTTGATAATGCCGGACGGGTGCTCGCTCAGGATAAAATCCCGCGTGACAATCTCCTCGTTGGAGTAAGGGGACAGGGAATAAATGCCCGGCAGGTCCGTTACGGTGGCTTCCTTGTGGTTGCGGATCACGCCGTCCTTGCGGTCCACCGTAACGCCGGGAAAGTTGCCCACATGCTGGTTGGAGCCAGTCAGCTGGTTGAACAGCGTGGTTTTGCCGCAGTTCTGATTGCCGGCCAGGGCAAAGGTCAGCGGTGCACCGGCGGCAATGGGGGCGCCGGCTTTGCGCTCGTGGTAGCTGGCGGCTTTGTCCAGCTCGCCAACGCCGGGGTGGGCTACCACCTTGTGGCGCTCTTCGCTGGGGGCGGCGCGGTCCGTTGCGTGCACGCTGTCAATTTCAATTTTCTGCGCATCGGCCAGGCGCAAGGTCAGCTCATAACCACGCAGCTCCACTTCAATGGGGTCCCCCATGGGGGCCGTTTTGCGCAGCGTTACCTCGGTGCCGGGGGTCAGCCCCATATCCAGCAGGTGGTGGCGCAGCTCGCCCTCACCGCCTACCACGCGGATGATTGCATCCTGCCCAATGTGCAGGTCACCTAATGTCAGCATATTGATTCCTCTTTTTTGTACGGCAAGGTAATGCAAGCCGGTTTATTTCGACTGAAAGGCATGAATTTCGCTCATGAACGCGTAAAGTTTACCACGTTTAACTTACGGCGTCAATATATCAGGAAAAACTGTGAAATGCAGGCTTGAAAAATGCACAATTTCTGGTGGGGCGGGCAGCCATCTTGCCGCAAAATGCTGAATTCGATATTTATACATTGACTTTGAATATTTATGTATTATACTAGAATTTATCCTGATGCAGTTCCGGAAAGAGGGAAAGTTCCGCCGCTGCGCTAGGGTGTATCTGAAAAGTCGAAAGTATCGTCTATTTCTACAAACGCCGCCGGATTTTGCGTTAAAAAGCCTTGGGCAATACCGCATAATTCTAAGTGCCGATACGGCGAGCGAGGTGCGGCAGCTGCTAAGCCAAAAGCGCAGATAATACTGGATGCTGCAAAGGTGAGCGCCGCCAGTGGCGGAAACAGCGAACCGAAGCAGGGGCAGCGGTCGCAGAGTGCGAGGGGCTTTTGCCCCCGAAGCACGATGCGAGTACCGCAACCCGACATTATCGAGTATTTTGGCAACGCAGATGCTGTGCCGCAGCCGCCGAAGCGGTGCTTAAGCCGTAAGGCGGAAATTGTGCGGTGTTGCCCTTGGAATCCACAAAGGATTCCTGCGGCTCTTTGCCTTACATCCTGCTTGTGTTTGCGAAATGTCCGTCATTTTCCTTGTTTTCAGATGCGCTTTGAAAATCAGAGAACCATGAACAAAGAAGGTATATTGTAATGAAAAAAGCATTGTCTTTGATGACTGCCGCTGCCTTGGTCCTGAGCCTGGCTGCCTGCGGTTCCACCGCTTCTTCTGCTGCATCTTCCGAGGCTGCTTCCCCCGAGGCCGCTTCCAGCGATGCTGCATCTTCCGAGGCTGCTTCCTCTGAAGCAGCCAGCGAGACTGAAACTGCTGAGCTGTCCACCGTTGAGCCGGGCAAGCTGATCATGTCCACCAACGCAGCCTTCCCCCCGTACGAGATGACCACCGATTCCGGCGAATTTGAGGGCATCGACATTGAGACCGCACAGGCCATTGCTGACAAGCTGGGCCTGGAGCTGCAGATCGATGATATGGACTTTGACGCTGCACTGCTGGCTGTACAGCAGGGCAAGTCCGATATGGTTATGGCTGGCGTTACCGTTACCGACGAGCGCCAGAACGTGATGGACTTCACCGATTCTTACGCAACCGGCATCCAGTCCATCATCGTCAAGGAAGATTCCGATATTGCCAGCGTGGATGACCTGGCTGGCAAGAAAATCGGCACCCAGCGCGGTACCACCGGCTACCTGTACTGCTCTGACGACTTTGGCGATGAGAACGTTGTTGCTTACGACGACGGCCTGACTGCCGTGCAGATGCTGAACAACGGCCAGGTTGACTGCGTTGTTATTGATAACGCTCCCGCTAAGGAATTTATTGCTGCCAACCCCGGCCTGAAGCTGCTGGACACCGCTTACGTGGAAGAAAGCTACGCAATCGGCATTGGTAAGGGCAACACCGAACTGAAGGATGCCATCAACACCGCTCTGGAAGAGCTGAAGGCCGACGGCACCCTGCAGGCTATCGTGGACAAGTACATCACTGCTGAATAAAGCAGCTTTTTCACAAGTGCCACAGGGAGGTGGCCCGCAGGGGCGCCTCCCTTTTGTTGGCAAGACCGTAAAATAAACGCCCGGTGCCCTGGTGCCGGAACACAGGAAAGGTGTGGAATGCGGATGGCCGCACAATACGAAATGCTGACCCAGCTGGCGAAAGCTGGTACAAAGCTGGATTTCGGGCAGGATCTGTTCGTTAAATTCTACCAGGCATTTATTGCCTCAAACCGCTGGCAGCAATACCTCAAAGGGGTCATCCCCACGCTGTATGTAACGGCAATTGCTTTGACGATCGGCGTGGTGCTGGGCAGCGTGGTTGCCCTGGTGCGTGTTGCGCATGACCAGCAGCGCCGCGGCCACCACGACCCGGCTCTTGCCGTTGCCAACGCTGTATGCAAGCTATACGCCACTGTGATCCGCGGCACCCCCATGATGGTGCAGATGCTGATTATGAGCATGGTTATCTTTGCCAACAGCCGCAACTTTACCATGGTCGGCGCGCTGGCACTGGGCATTAACTCCGGTGCGTATGTTTCGGAGATCATCCGCGGCGGTCTGATGGCCGTTGACCCCGGCCAGATGGAAGCCGGCCGCAGCCTGGGCCTGAACTACATGACAACCATGGTGCTGATCGTGATTCCGCAGGCCATCCGCTCGGTGCTGCCTGCCCTGGGCAATGAGTTCATCGTCCTTCTCAAGGATACCTCGCTCATCACCGTTATTGGCGGCAAGGAGCTGCTGTACGCTGCACAGGGCATCATGAACCGTACTTACGAGCCGATGTTCCCGTTGTTCGGCGTGGCGCTGATGTATCTGATTCTGGTTATGATCTTTACCTGGCTGCTTGGCAAACTGGAAGGGAGGCTGGCGAAGAGTGATCGTCGTTAAGGACTTAAAAAAGAACTATAACGGTCTGGATGTGCTCAAGGGCATTGACCTGACCATCAATAAGGGCGATGTTGTCTGCCTGGTTGGGCCTTCCGGCTGCGGCAAGTCCACTTTTCTGCGCTGCCTGACCCGCCTGGAAGAACCGGACGGCGGCACGGTTATGCTGGACGGCAAAGAGATCACCGAACGCGACATTGATGCCACCCGCGCCCAGATGGGCATGGTGTTCCAGCATTTTAACCTGTTCCCCCACCTGACGGTGAAAAAGAACATCACGCTGGCTCCGGTGCGCCTGGGCCGTATGAGCCAGGCTGCTGCCGACAAGCAGGCCATGGAGCTGCTGGAGCGCATTGGCCTGGCCGATAAGGCGGATGTTTACCCCAACATGCTTTCCGGCGGCCAGAAACAGCGCATTGCCATTGTGCGTGCACTGGCCATGAACCCTGAAGTGCTGTTGTTTGACGAGCCCACCAGCGCGCTGGACCCCGAAATGGTAGGCGAAGTTCTGGAACTGATGAAAGAACTGGCCCGCGATGGCATGACCATGGTGGTGGTGACCCACGAAATGGGTTTTGCCCGCGAGGTTGCCAACCGTGTGATCTTTATTGATGAGGGTGTTATCAAGGTCGATAAGCCCCCGCAGGAGTTCTTTGAGAACCCCGACAATCCGCGCCTGAAAGCGTTTTTGTCCAAGGTACTGTAAATCAAACTTTTGTCCGCCCCGTTTAGAATGGTGAGAGCTGTTCTGGATGGGGCGGATTTTTTTAGTTAGGGGGGAGGAGGGAGGAGTTTTCGGCGGCACTTAGAATTATGCGGTATTGCCCTAAAAACATTTGTAGGGGACGATGCTTGCATCGTCCCGCGGAACCCTGCCGCACTGCGAACTTTTGCACCAAAATCCCAGACTCCAAACCGATCCCCCGCAAAACCAAAGGCATGCGGACCCTCGTATCTACCGAGAATCCGCATGCCTATTTCTTAGGGTGTATCTGAAAAGTCGAAAATTTAGTCTATTTCTACAAACACAGCGGGATTTTGCGAAATATCCGTTATTTTCTTTGTTTTCAGATACACCTTAGGTTTTTATACAATGGCATAATCATAAAACACCAAAAAACCGAGCCAACCTACACGAAAACGTCGCTATTTCTTTGTGAAAAGCGACGTTTTTTTATGGCTCGGAGAGAGAAAGGAGTGGTGCCGATTATATATTTTGAAAAGGAAAGGGGGAAATCTTTTTAAGGTGGCCGGGCCGTGTGGTCTGACCTTTTTTCATTTCAAAAAAGGAGGTTTTGTGAATGGCGGATGACAAGCTGAAAACGGGCCTGGAGGAACAGCAGGTCCCGGAGTCCCCCGGCCCTGCCGAGCCGGGCGGCTCTCCCACACCAGAACAGCCCGCGCCGGAACATCCCGGCCCGGAGGCTCCACAGGAAGAAAATACACCCGCTGCCCCGTCTGGAAAGGTCATTGATCTGACGGAGGCGCGGGCCGCCGGGGAAAAAACAGCGGAAGGCCCGGCTGTCGAGGAGGGCTCCCCCAAACATGGGGATGAGGCGTTCCGTGACTTGTTCGGGAACGAGGAAAAACCACCCTGGGAAAAATCCCTGGATGAAATCAAGGAGGAGGAAAACGCACAAAAGCGCCGGGGCCGTCCCAAAAAGGCAAAGGATAAGGTGGAGCCCAACAAGCCGGAAAAGGGGCCGGGCACCCGCAAGGGCCGCCCAGCTAAGGCTGACAAGGCGGCCCTTGACAAGTCCCCGGCCCCCGGCGTTCTGGACAAAGTGTCCAGAGGTGGAAAAAAAGATAAGGACAAGGAAACGGGCTCCGGGGGGATTGGGCCCGGCGTGAAAGCTCCAAAAGGCAAGGCCGCCCCTGTCAAGGAGGCGGAGGCGCCGCCCCCGGAGATCAAGCTGCCGCCTATGCCGGAAGTCCCGCCCCGCCCGGTGGAAGAGGGAAAAATCGTCTATCTGAAAATGGCGGAGCTTCACCCGTTCCATACATTCCGGGAGCACCCCTACAAGGTACAGGACGATAAGGCCATGGACGATCTGGTGGGGACGATCAAGGAGCATGGCATTATGACACCTGCTACCGTCCGCCCGGAAAAGGACGGCAAGGGCTATGAGATCATCGCCGGACACCGCCGACACCATGGCGGCACACGGGCCGGGCTCGAGGAAATGCCCTGTATTGTCCGGGAGATGACCGACCTGGAAGCTGTCCGGGAAATGCGCAACAGCAACAAGCAGCGGGGTGAACCGCTCCCCAGCGAGCTTGCAAAGCTCCTGGATTTGGAACTGGAGGCCATTAAGCGCCAGGGGGCCCGCCCCAAAAACGAGAAAGAGGCGGAAGCCCTGGGTAAGCTCTCGGTGGAGATTGTGGGCAAGGAGCATGACATGAACTATAAAAAGGTGCTCCGTTATGTCCGGCTCAACCATCTTGTCCCGGAGCTTCTGGAAAAGGTGGACGCAAAAAGCATGGGCTTTATGCCCTCCGTGGAGCTGTCGTACATCAAGCCGGAAAACCAGCGGCTGATTGCCGTGTCGATTGATGGGGAGGTGGCGTCCCCCACCGTCAAGCAGGCAAAGCGGCTCCGGGAGCTGGATCAGGAGGGCTTGCTCAATGGTGACGTGATCGATGGTATTTTAAGCGAGGAAAAAAGGGAGGTTGATAACGTGATCATCAGTACCGACGAACTCAACAAATATTTTGGCAAGGAAGTGACCCCGGCCAAAATGAAAGCGCAGATTTTGGCCTTGCTGGACGAGTGGAAAGAAAAGCAGCCGCCCGAACTGGCAAAGCCGGAGAAAAAGAACGAACTGGACAAGTAACCGCCCCCGCTTCTGGACACTTTGTCCAGAGGCAGACGCTCCCCGTTTGGGATGGGCTCTGCGGTGATATATCCCCCGTCGCCGGGTATCTTCCAGCACAGCCGGGTACAGGCAGTCAAGGGTGCAGCGCACCGCCGCATAGCGGCGGCCATGCCCTTGACGGCCTGGCCCGGCTGTGCTATTTCCGGCGAAGCGACGGGGGTATATCCTCCAGAGCCGCCCCCTTTCCCATGAATGGGAAAGGGCGGGGAGATAGGGTTGACGCTATCTACTATATATAAGGAAAGAAATGGAGGTTTTGACTATGAAACGACCCCTTGCGTATGTGACCGCCGCATGGCGCGGCGACGAGTGCGAGATTACGGAACAGGCGGCTAAATACTGCCGTATTGTCTATGACGCGGGCTATTCCCCCATCTGCCCTATGCTTTTCCTGCCGCTGTTCCTCAATGACGCGGTGCCGGAGGAACATAAGAACGGCATCGACATGGGGCGCGACCTGCTCCGGCGCTCCCGCGTGTTGGTGGTGTGCGGGAACTATGTCAACGAGGCGGTAAAGAATGACATCGCCGTTGCCCAGCGGCTGGGGATCACAGCCACCACCCTGGAGGGCATTTTGACCGTCAAGGGCCAGGGGCGGCGCTGATATGCCTGCACTGTTTGAAGCCTACATTACCAACCTGGGAAAATACAACGAGGGTGAGCTGGTTGGAGAAACGCTGAAATTCCCCACCACCAAAGAGGAGGTGCAAGGTCTGCTGAAACGCATCGGCGTGGATGGGGTGCGTTACGAGGAGTTTTTCATTACCAGCTTTGACGGTGATGTGCTGGGGCTCTATGACTATCTGACCGAATATGAAAATCTGGACGAGCTTAACCATCTGGCCTGCCTGCTCTCCGAGCTGGATCAAAGTGATTTGGAGAAATTCGAGGCGGTGATCGACAGCGGCGAGCATACTTCTAGCGTGGCCGACCTCATCAACCTGACGCAAAACCTGGATTGTTTTGAATTTTATCCCGACATTGAAAGCGAGGAAGATTTAGGCCGCTACTCTGCGGAGGACTTGCCAATCCCGGAAGAACTGAAAGACTATTTCGATTATGAGGCATACGGGCGGGACATCCGGCTCAACGAGGACGGCCACTTTGCCCCAGGCGGCTATGTACTGAACAACGGCGGCAAATTTATTGAGCACTACCACGGGATCGAGGACATTCCCGCCGAACACAGGGTTTTCTCCTATCCGCAACTTTCCATCCGGGAACAGATGGCCGCCTATAAGGAAATTATTGACGGTTCCTCTCTGGATGGCTATCGCAAGATGACCGCAAAAGAACATGATGACCGATAGCGGCACTTCTGGACACATTGTCCAGAGGAGCCGCTTTTTGTATGAAAGGGGGTGATCCGCCTGGTTGACGAGGATGTTTCCAGACGCACCATAGCGGTATCGATCAAGGCAAGCAAGCTGACGGCAAAAGGGCTTGCCTATGTATTGGGAACGATTGCCCGGAAGATTGCCAAACACCACCGGGCCAAGCAAACGCCCCACGGCAGGCAGACGGTGGGCCAGCTTATGGGCCAGGGTGCTTCTGCCAACAGCATTGAGGTGGAGGCTCCCGCCCTCTTTGACCGGGTGGCCCGGAAATGGAATGTGGACTATGCCTTTTACAAGGTAGCGCCGGACAGACACCTGCTTTTCTTCAAGGCTGGGCAGGCCGACGCCATTACCGCCTGTTTCGCAGAGTATTCCAAACGGCTGCTCAAGCGTTCAAAGTCCAGGCGTGTTCCCATCCGGGAACAGCTCAAACGGGCCGCCGCTGAACTGGCCCGCCAGCCGTCCCACAAGAAAGAACGGGTAAAGGAGGCGGCGCATGAGGACAGATAGCGTAAAAAAATATGTGATACCCAATATTCCTTATCTGTTTATCCTGTGGGCCTGCCTAAAGCTGGGGACGGCCTACCGGCTGGCCGCTGGCGCAGACTTCGCCCACAAGCTCCTGGGGCTGGGCCAGACTATCGGCCCGGCCTTTGCCGACTTTGCGCCGGGGCTTGCTCCCTTTGACTGGCTGGTTGGCATTGTGGGCGCGGCTGCCTTTCGCCTGCTGATCTATGTGAAAAGCAAAAACGCGAAAAAGTACAGGCGGGATGAAGAGTACGGTTCCTCCCGTTGGGGAACGGCAAAAGACATCCAGCCCTTTGTCGATCCAAAGTTTGAAAACAATATCATTCTCACCGGGACGGAGTTTCTTACCATGAATACCCGCCCCAAAAACCCGGCCAACGCCCGCAACCTTAACGCCTGCGTCATCGGCTCGTCCGGCTCCGGCAAAACCCGGTTCTGGCTTACCCCGCAGATCTTGCAGGCCAGCGCGGATAAAAAGGCCGGATGCAGCTATGTGGTGGTCGATCCCAAAGGAGGTGTTCTCGGACAGGTAGGCCGCTTTCTGCAACGGCGGGGGTATAAAATCAAAGTTTTTAACAGCATAGATTTTTCCAAGTCCATGCACTATAACCCGCTGGCGTATATCCGAAACGAGGCCGATATTCTGAAATTTGTGGATGCTTTGATCAGCAACACAAAGGGCGAGGGCAAAGAGGGCGATCCATTTTGGCAAAAGGCGGAAACGCTTTTATACTGCGCCCTGATCGCCTATATCATTTTTGAGGGCCCCGCTGAGGATCGGAATATGAATACATTGGTAGATATGATTTCCGGCATGGAGGTCAAGGAGGACGATGAAAATTTCCAAAATGCCGTGGACTATATGTTTAAGGGGCTGGAAAAGCGAAAGCCGGATTGCTTTGCTGTGAAGCAGTACAAGAAATACAAACTTGCAAGCGGCAAGACGGCCAAAAGCATTTTGATTTCCTGCGGCTCCCGTTTGGCCCCTTTTGACATCCCCCAGCTCCGGGAGATCATGGCCTATGACGAGCTGGAGCTTGACCGCATCGGGGATCGGAAAACGGCGGTGTTTTTCACCATTTCCGACACCACGCCCACCTATAACTTTCTGGTTGCCCTGGCCTTTTCGCAGATGTTCAATCTGCTGTGTGAACGGGCGGACAGTGTTCACGGGGGCCGCCTGCCCCATCATGTGCGGGTGCTGTGGGACGAGGCGGCCAACACGGGCCAGGTTCCCCAGCTTGAAAAGCTGGTAGCCGTCATCCGTTCCCGTGAGGTGTCGCTGACGCTCTTTTATCAGCAGATGGCCCAATGCAAGGCCATTTACAAAGACCATGCGGAAACGATACTCGGCAACATGGACAGCGTGATCTTCCTGGGCGGGCGGGAAAGCTCCACCATCAAGGAGATTTCCGAGAACTGGCTGGGAAAAGCGACCATCTATATGCAGACGGACGGGCGCTCAAAGGGGCAGTCGGAAAGCTACAATCTCAATACCCAGCGATTGGGCCGGGAGCTGATGACACCCAGCGAACTCGCCACGATGCCCGGCGACAAGTGCATTTTGCAGCTTCGGGGCCTGCCCCCGTTCTATTCCCCCAAATATGACTTGAAAAAGCACCCGAACTACAAGTACACGGCGGAAGCCGATAAACAGAAAAACGCCTTTGACCTGGACAAGCTCATCAACCGCCGCAGGCGGCCAGGGCTTTCCGAGGTTTGTGAGGTGTACGAGGCGGACGCGCCGGACACAGCGCCCATAGGCGAGGACGAGGACATCCTCAACTATGACGATGTGGACGACCCGGACGCTTTTGTATAAAGGGCTTCTGGACAAAGTGTCCAGAGGTTGTGACCTGCCGCCAGAAATGGCGGCTTTTTTCATAGCCGGGGAACCCCGGAGAAATGGAGGTTTTATGGAGTTCTTTTCTTCTGCTGTCGATACTTTGCAGACCCTTGTTGTGGCCCTGGGCGCTGGCCTTGGCGTGTGGGGTGTTGTGAACCTGCTGGAAGGTTATGGTTCCGACAACCCCGGCTCCAAAAGCCAGGGCATGAAGCAGCTCATGGCTGGCGGCGGTATCATCCTGCTGGGCACCACCCTGATCCCTCTGCTGTCCGGCCTGTTTTAAGGTAGGGGCCTATGGATTTTCTCACCGACTGGCTTACGGATTGGCTCAAAGAGCTGCTCATCAGCGGGATCATGAGCAACCTGGAAGGGCTTACCGATTATGTCAATGCCCAGGTCGGAGAGATCGCGGTACAGGTGGGGACGACCCCGGCGGCATGGAACGCCGGGGTTTTCTCCCTCATACGCCAGCTTTCCGAAACGGTGATTTTACCGATTGCCGGGATGGTGCTGACTTTCGTTGCCACCTATGAGCTTATCCAGATGCTTTTGGAAAAAAACAATATGCACGAGTTTGACGTGGCGAATATCTACAAGTGGATATTCAAAACCGCTTGCGCCATCTTCATTCTCTCCAACACATTCAATATCGTGATGGCGGTGTTCGATGTGTCCCAAAGTGTGATCGCCCAGGCGGGCGGTCTGATCCAGGGCTCCACGGACATCACGCCGGATATGCTGGCAGAACTGGAAACCACCCTGGAGGGGATGGATGTTGGGCCCCTTATTGGCCTATGGCTCCAGTCCTCCATTATCGGTGTTACGATGTGGGTGCTGGGCATCGTCATTTTTGTTTTAGTCTATGGCCGTATGCTGGAAATTTATATCCTGACCAGTTTGGCCCCCATCCCCATGGCGACCATCTCCCACCGGGAGGTGGGGCAAATGGGCCAGAATTATCTGCGCTCCCTGTTTGCCGTGGGCTTTCAAGGGCTGCTTATTCTGGTATGCGTCGCCATTTATGCGGTGCTGATCCAGGGGATCGCCACAGGCGGCGATCCCATCGGCGCGATCTGGGGCATTGTGGGATATACCGTCCTGCTCTGCTTCATGCTGTTCAAAACGGGCTCGATTGCCCGCAGTATCTTTAACGCACATTAAAAGAAAGGAGTTTGTCTATGGCAAAAATGCAGGCAGCGGCCCAGGGCGGCCCTGTTGTGGACGAGGCGGCGATGGAAGAAATGCGCCGCTTGATTTTTGAAGCCCCCATCGCGGAACTGGCAGAGTCCCAGGGGATTTCCATTGACGAGGCGGTACAGCTTCGCGTGGAGAAAAACCTGGAGGCCGCCGAGGTGCCGATTGAGGTGACGGTGCGCCCCATTGAAAAGCAGGGCAAGACGATGGGTTTTGCCAGCGTGAATATCGGCGGTATGGTGGTGGATGATTTCCGGGTGATAGACGGAAAAAACGGCGTCTTTCTTGGGGCACCCAGCAAACCCGATCCCACCAGCAGGACAGGCTACCGCTCCACGGCGCGGGTGATGGATCGCCACTTGCAGGAACGGCTGGACGCGGCGGCGGCCCAGGGCTATACCCAGGCCGTGGAAAAGCTGATTGCCCGCGCCGAGGCGTTGCGGCCCGCCCCAATCAAGGAGCAAATGGCAAAAGCGGCAAAGGAGGCCGGAAAGGAAAACGCCGCCCGGCCCACCCCGGCAAAGGGCAAGGAGGCCAGGGATGACCGATAAGGCAACCTCTGGACAAAGTGTCCAGAAGTCCCCGGAGGGGCTGTTCCTGCAAGACGGCATTGAGGGCCTGCACTCCCTGCCCCGTCATTCCGTGGATATGCTCTTGACCGATCCGCCCTATGGCACCACCCGGAACTTTTGGGATGTGCCCCTGCCGCTCCCTGAACTGTGGGAGGCGGTAAAATGGGCGGTCAAGCCGGAGGGCGCGGTGCTGTTCTTTGCCCAATGTCCCTATGACAAGGTGCTGGGGGCATCCAACCTGTCCATGCTCCGCTATGAGTGGGTATGGTACAAAAGCCGCTGCACCGGATTTCTCAACGCAAGGCGGGCTCCGCTAAAAAAGACGGAGAATATTCTGGTGTTCTATCAGAAACTTCCGCTTTACAATCCGCAGTTTGAGCAGGGCAAGCCCTACAAGAAAATTGCGGGCAACCGTGGGAACAGCACCAACTACGGGAAATTTACCCGTTCCGGCAGCGGCTCGGAGGACGGCCTGCGCTATCCCGGAAATGTGCTGACCTTTCCAGCCGTCCAACGCACCGTCCACCCCACGCAAAAGCCGGTAGAGCTGTGCGAGTATTTCATCAAGACCTATACCCGGCCCGGCGAGGTGGTGGCGGACATCTGCGCGGGCTCTGCTACAACGGCGGTGGCCGCCCTCAACACAGGCCGCCGCTTTATTTGTTTTGAAACCGTCCCGGCCTACTATGCCGCCGCTACGGAGCGCATCCGTCTGGCGCGGGCGGCGGTGGAGGCCGGGGAGAAAGGAGTGTAACCATCGAGAAGTATTCTATCATTTACGCCGACCCGCCCTGGCGGTATTCCGCAAAAAAGGTACAGGGAGCGGCGGAAAACCATTATCCCACCATGGGGATCAACGAGCTATGCGCGTTGCCTGTGGCCGATCTTGCGGCCCCGGACAGCGCGCTTTTTTTGTGGGCTACCTTTCCCCAGCTCCCGGAGGCCCTGCGGCTGATCCAGGCGTGGGGCTTTACTTACAAGAGCGTTGCTTTCGTCTGGCTCAAACAAAACCGCAAGTCCCCCGGCTGGTTTTACGGCCTGGGCTTCTGGACACGGGGCAACGCAGAGGTGTGCCTGCTGGCAACACGGGGACACCCGAAACGGCAGGCGGCCAATGTCCACCAGTTTATCATTTCCCCCATTGAAGCCCACAGCAAAAAGCCGGACGAGGCCCGTGATAAGATCGTGGCCCTGATGGGCGACCTGCCCAGGGTGGAGCTGTTCGCAAGGCAGACGCCGCCCGGCTGGGATGTGTGGGGAAATGAGGTGGAAAGTACCCTGCCGGACTTCTGGACAAAGTGTCCAGAGGTGGCCGGGCCGGAAAGGAAGTGATTGAAATTCCCTATGTAAATGTTCCAAACGATTTGTCAAAGGTCAAGACGAAACTTGCCTTTAACCTGACGAAACGCCAGCTTGTATGTTTCGGGATTGCGGCGGCGGTGGGCGTCCCCACCTATCTGCTGGCCCGGAGCACCATCGGCAATACCGGGGCCATGTTCCTGATGATGGCCGTGGCGCTCCCGGCGTTTCTGCTGGCGATGTATGAAAAAGACGGGCTCCCGCTGGAAAAGGTGGTGAAAAACATCATCCGGGCCCGTTTCCTGCGGCCTGGGATCAGGCCCTATCAGACGCAGAATATTTACGCCCCGTTTACCCAGCGGGGCGCTGCGGGAAAGGAGGATGCGATTGAAAACAGCAAAAAACCAAAAGCGCGGCCCCGGAAAGGGCGCTAAACGGAAAGCTGCGTTGTCTGCCCAGCAGACGATCCCCTATCTGGTGATGCACCCGGACGGGGTGTGCCAGCTCCCCGGCGGGCTCTACACAAAAACCGTGGAATATGAAGACATCAATTATTCGGTGGCAAGCACCGAGGATCAGACGGCCATTTTCGGCGGCTGGAGCTCATTCCTCAACTACTTTGATACCTCGTTGCCGTTCCAGCTTTCCTTTATCAACCGCCGTTCCCACTCCCGGAGCAAGTACCGGGTGAACATTCCCCCGGCCCAGGACAGCTTTAACAGCGTCCGGGCCGAGTTTACCGGGATGTTAAAAAACCAGATCGCCAAAAGCAACAACGGCATCGAGCGGTCTAAATACATTACATTCGGCCTGCCAGCCGGGAGCATCGGGGAGGCCCGGCCCCGCCTGGAACGTGTGGAGGCCGATGTGACGGGCAATCTGAAACGGCTGGGCGTGCCCTCGGAGGCTCTCGATGGGCGGGAGCGGCTGGCCCTGCTCCATGGGCAGATGCACCCCGGCAGCCGGGAGGCCTTTTGTTTCTCCTGGCAGGACATCCCCAAAACAGGCATGGGCACAAAGGACTATATCGCCCCGGACAGCTTCGACTTCCGGCAGTCCCGGACGTTCCGGGTGGGCCAGTATTGGGGCGCGGCGTCCTACTTGCAGATTTTGGCCTCCGAGCTCTCGGACAAGCTGCTGTCGGAGATTTTGGAGCTGGATGCGGAGCTGACTGTCACCATGCACGTTCAGACGGTGGATCAGCTCAAAGCCATTAAGACCGTCAAAGGCAAGCTCTCCGACATCGGCAAAATGAAAGTGGAAGAACAGCGCAAGGCGGTGCGGGCCGGGTATGATCCCGACATCCTCCCGCCTGACCTTATCACGTTCAGCAAGGACGCGGCGGAGCTGCTGGCCGATCTGCAATCCCGCAACGAGCGGATGTTCCTCTTGACGTTCACGGTGGTAAACCTTGCCCCCACCCGCCAGCGGTTGGAAAACGATGTGTTTACGGTGGGCGGTATCGCGCAGAAATACAACTGCGCCCTAAAGCGGCTGGACTGGCAGCAGGAGCAGGGGTTCGTTTCTTCCCTGGCCCTGGGCTACAACGAGGTGGAGATCCAGCGGGGTATGACCACCAGCTCCACGGCGATCTTCATTCCCTTTATGACAAGGGAGCTGCGTATGGCCGGGCCGTCCCTCTACTACGGCATGAACGCCCTTTCCCACAATGTCATCATGGCTGACCGCAAAAAGCTGAAATCGGCCAACGGCCTGTACCTTGGCTCCACGGGATCGGGAAAATCTTTCGCCGCAAAACGGGAGCTCTTAAACGTGTTCCTCACCATCCCAAAGGATCGGATTCTGATTGTCGATCCCATGGGCGAATATGCGCCGCTGGTGCGGCGGCTGGGCGGGCAGGTGATCGAGATCGCTCCCGGTTCTCCCAGCCATATCAACCCTATGGACATCCAGCTTGACCTGGACGATGACGAAAGCCCGCTTTCCATGAAAGCGGACTTTTTGTTGTCCCTGTGCGAGCTGGTGGTGGGCGGCAAGGACGGCTTGCAGCCCATTGAGAAAACCGTGATTGACCGCTGTGTGCGGCTCATTTACCGGGATATGGCCCTGGGGATCGGGGACGGCAAGCCGCCCTTGCTCCAGGACTTGTACGAGGAGCTTTTGAAGCAGCCGGAGCCGGAGGCCCGCCGTGTGGCAACGGCCCTGGAACTCTACTGCACCGGCTCCCTCAATCTCTTTAACCACCCGACCAACGTGGACTTGACCGCCCGCGTGGTGTGTATCGTGCTGAAAGGGCTGGGGGAAAACCTGCGCAAGATCGCCATGCACATCACCAACGACTTTGTGACCTCTGCTGTCAATGTGAACTTTCACAGCGGTATTTCTACCTGGTGCTACTTCGATGAATTTCATATCCTTTTGCGGGACGCGCTCACCGCCAGCTATTTTGTGGCCGTCTGGAAGATGCTCCGCAAAAAAGGCTGTGTGCCGTCAGCTTTAACGCAGAACGTCAAAGACCTATTAGCCAGCCGGGAGATCGAGGCCATTTTAGACAACACCGACTTTATGATCCTGCTGGCCCAGGCGCAAAGTGACCGGGCGATTCTGGCAAAGCAGCTCGGCATTTCCGAGCACCAGCTTTCCTATATCACCCATTCTAACGCGGGCGAGGGGCTGCTGTTCTATGGGGATGTGACCATCCCGTTTGTGGATCGGTTCCCCAAAGGGGAGATCTATAACCTGCTCACTACCCGCCCGGAGGACTTGAAGCATGAAGCAGGAAACGAATAAAGCGGCGGGCCCGGAGGCCGGGGGCACCTCTGGACAAAGTGTCCATAAGTCGAAATTCCGCCAGAAAAGCAAACAGGAACAGGCCGCCGCATCTAAGCTCCGCATGGAACAGCGCGGGGAAAAGCTGGAAAAGGCCAAGGACAAGCTGGCAAAACAGAAGCCGCCCAAAAAGCCCGGCCCGGTGAAACGTGTGGGCCGGACGGCGGGCCGGGGCGTCCACGGCTTTGTGCATGGGAAACTGTTTGAAGTGGAACAGGAAAATGTGGGCACCGAGGGGGCTCACCGCTCCGAGCTGGTGGGCGAGTCCGCCCTGCGGCATGGCTCCCGGTTCATTAAAAAGAAAGTGCGGGAGCACCCGGCAAAGGCTGTCCACAAGGCGGAGTCCAAATATATCAAGGCAACGGCGGATTATCATTTCCGCATGGCCGCCCAGGAGCACCCGGAAATGTCCGGCAATTCCGTTTCCCGGATGTGGCGCAAGCACCGCCTAAAAAAGCAGTATCAAAAAAAGGCGCGGGAGGCTGCAAAGACCGGGGCGGCAAGCGCGGCCAAAAAGACAGCCGCCGCCACAGAAAAAGCCGGGGCAAAAATCGCAGGCTTTGTGAAGCGTCATCCCGTGGGGGTGCTGCTGGCCCTGGCCTGCCTGCTCCTGCTCTTTGTGATGCAGTCCTGTTCTTCCTCCCTGGTGATGCTGGGGAACTCCGGCGCGGGGGCCGTGGGCGCGACCACTTACCCCTCAAAGGACGAGGATATTCTGGCGGCGGAGGCCAGCTATTCCGGCATGGAGGCGGAGCTGCGACACTACCTGGACACCTACGAAAGCACCCACAGCTATGACGAGTACCATTTTGACCTGGACGGGATCGAGCACGACCCTTATGTGCTCATTTCCATTTTGTCTGTGCTCCACGAGGGGGAATGGACGGCGGACGAGGTGCAGGGCACCCTGGAAACCCTCTTTGACCGTCAGTATATCCTGACGGAGCGCGTGGTGCGGGAAACCCGGTATGACAGCGAGGGCGATCCCTACTCCTGGTATATCTGCTATGTTACGCTGGAAAACCGTAACCTGTCCCATCTGCCCCTGGAACTTATGAGCGAGGAACAGATGGCCCGGTATTCCCTCTACCTGTCCACCCTGGGCAACCGCCCCGACCTGTTTCCCGGTTCGGAGTATGTGGACAAATACACAAAACCGCCCGCCGACTATGACGTGCCGGGGGAATATCTGGACGATGAAGCCTTTGCGGCCATTCTCTCCGAGGCGGAGAAATACCTGGGCTATCCCTATGTGTGGGGCGGCAGCTCCCCGGCCACGTCCTTTGACTGCTCCGGCTTTGTGTCCTGGGTGATCAATCACTCCGGCTGGAATGTGGGCCGCCTGGGGGCCCAGGGGCTTTATAACATCTGCACCCCTACCAGCAACCCGAAACCCGGCGATCTGGTGTTCTTTGTGGGCACCTATGACACGGCGGGCGTGTCCCATTGCGGCATCTATGTGGGGGACAATATGATGATCCATTGCGGAGATCCCATCAGTTACGCAAATCTGAACACAAGCTACTGGCAATCTCATTTCTACGCCTACGGGCGTTTACCATGACGAGGAGGTTATGTATGGCAGCAAGTAAAAGCCAGAAAATCCAGGCCGAGATTGAAAAGGTCAAGGCCAAAATAGCCGAACAGCAGGCCCGGCTGAAAGAGCTGGAGAAAAACAAGCTGGAGGCCGAAAACACGGAGATCGTGGACATTGTGCGGGGCATGAGCGTGTCCCTGGAGGAGCTGCCTCTGGTGCTCCAGCGGCTTCGGGACGGCGGCACCTCTGGACAAAGTGTCCAGAAGTCCGAGGACGGCGGAAAGGAGGAAAATTGAAGATGAAACGCTTTCGATTGATGGCGGCGGCGCTCTGCGCCGCCGTTCTTTTATGCGCCTTTGGTGCCCCGGCCTATGCCTATGCCAGCGGCGGCGAGGGTGAGGACTACGGCGATCCCACCATGGAAACCCCGGCCCCGGAGCCGGAGCCCACCATTGAGCCCGGTGAGGGCTTTGAGGAAGAGGGCAACCTCGTCACCCGCGATCTGCTCTATGACGAGCACACCAACAAGCAGTTTATCACGGTACAGACGGCGGGCGGCAGCACCTTTTACATCGTTATCGACTATGACAAGCCCGTGGACGAGGAGGGCGAGCAATACGAAACCTATTTCTTAAACATGGTGGACGAGGCCGACCTGCTGGCGGCGGCGGAGGCCGCGGGCGTGGAGCAGGCGGTTTGTTCCTGCTCGGAAAAATGCGCGGCGGGGGCTGTCAACACGGATTGCCCGGTCTGCTCCCTCAAGATAGCCGAGTGCGTGGGCGTGGAGCCGGAGCCGGAACCAGCGGAAACCGAGGAACCCGCCCCGGAGGAGGCCGAACCGGAAACGGACGGCAATATGGGGACGCTTCTGCTCATTCTGGCGGTGGCGGTGATCGGCGGCGGCGCGGCGGTCTATTTCAAGGTGATCCGCCCCAAACGGCAGAAAGACAGCGAACCGGAGGACGATGATGCCGAGCCGGAGGACTATGAGGACGACGGCCCGCCCTGGGACGAGGACGAGCCTGACGAAAACAGCGAGGAGGAGGAACAATGAATTTTACCAATAACCGTTATGAAAAAATGATGAAGCAGCGCCCCCGGCCCATGGCTCCGGCTGTCCCGAAAGCGCCCAGGGGCTCCCGCTGCTCCGGCTGTCCCTACTGGCGGGGGATCGGCTGTGTGTCCTGTTACCGGGAGCTTTTGAAAACCTCTGGCGGGAGGTGAAGCCGTGTCCCGTGAACTGACACGCGAGGAAAAAAAGAAAATCCGCGCTCTGGTGACAAAATGGTGCGCCAACTATGACAAGGAATATGGGTGCCTGCCCCTGGAGTGTGAGTGCTATATGTTCGGAAAATGCTGGACGGGTGCTTACTGCCGCTATTTCCGGGAGGCCGTCCTGCCCCTTGATCCGGCGCTGGAGGCAGCCCTTTTGACCGAGGGGCCCAGGCCGGAGTTTAAGCCCTGCCCCATTTGCGGCGGGGCCGTCCCTCTGGATGGACGGCTGGCCTACTGCTCCGAGCCCTGTGCTCAGATTGCCCTGCGGCGGCAAAAGCGGGAGTATATGCGAAAAAAACGGAGGTGATGTGTGGAAAATTAGGCCCCGGAAAATGCCCATATTACAAGGCTTTCCGGGGCCGCTTTCGGGGTAGGACGTAGTTTGATACGGCCTGCCCGGTTTTGCTCAAATACTTTCCACATCTTGCCCCGCCACTTCTGGACACTTTGTCCAGAGGTGGCGGCACATCAAGGAGGTGTTATTCTGGAAGAAAATCAAGGCTATGTGATTCGCCGCACGATCCTGTTTGACAACAAGTGCGGCTTTGTACTGGGGGAAAACCCTAAAGCCCCTAACCCCTATGTGACATGGCAATTCAACGAACAGGACGGACACCGGGACTTCTTTTGGGGCCACTACCACAACGAGCCGGATATGGCGGAACGGGATTTGCACAACCGGGCTGAGGACTATCAGCGACGCTATCATGTGTTTGAGGTGGAACAGGTCCCGGACAAGGAAACCTACAAATACTACTCCACCCAGCGCCCCATCGACATCGGCACCTATCCCAAAAGCTATTTCAACCGCCCGCTTCACATGGATATATACCCCACCCGCCAGCAGGTGCCGGGTGAGGCGTTCCAGGCGTGGGGAGCGATCACCTATGCCCAGCCCCTGACGGATCGGGAAATGCAGGATTATGAACTGCGGCCCGCCCGTGAAAATCTGGACATTCGGCGGCAGATGGACGCCCAGGCCCAGGTAGTAGGAAAATGGGAGGACGCTCACCATGCCCCGGAACAAAAGCGGCTGACCTGGTTTTATCCCGACTTCGGCTGCTATGCGGTGAAAGAATATGTTACCCCGGAGCAGTTGGCCGCCCGTGCTCGTGGGGTGGAGCGTCAAGAGGCGGCCAGGGCTCACAAGCAGGAAAAGGGCAAACAGCCGATTGCCGAACAACTGAAAGCGGCCCAGCGGGAGGCCCAGGCTGACCGGGGTCAGGACACACCCAAACGGAGCATCCCTGACCGTGGCGACAGATAGGAGGAGAATATGGAAGAAAAATATAACCCCATGAAAAGCGCGGAGATCGCCACCGAGCACAACTACAATATGCTGGACGGGGTGCTCAACAACCAGGCACCGCCCCCGGAGCAGGAGAAGCCGCTGGACAAAGTAAAGGAGCCGCCCCGCCCCTATCGGAGCCGGGAGCGTGAGGAGCGGTGAACGAGAAGAAACGCCGCCGCCCCATCCACCTGCACGTCATGGTATCCGAGGAGGAACTGGCGCTGATCCGGGAACGCATGGACGAGGCGGGCGTCCGCAACCTGGGGGCCTATGTGCGGAAAATGGCCCTCAACGGCTATGTGCTCCATGTTGACCTTTCCGACGTGCGGGAGCTGGTATCGCTCCAGCGGCGGTGCTCCAACAACTTAAACCAGGTGGCGATCCAGGCGAACACCTACGGCGGTATTTGCCCGGAGGAGATCAAGGCGTTGCAACGGGACTATGAAACCCTGTGGGGGCCGCTGTCCGAGCTGCTCAAAAGGCTGTCGGCGGTGGTGGAGCTTTAACCCTTGCCGGGGAGCGTATGCTCCCCGGCTGCCCCGGCTTCTGGACACTTTGTCCAGAGGTGGGGGCAGCCGGAGTCATCCTTGTTGTCCCCCTCCTGCGGAGTTATAATATACATATAGAGGCAAATAACGAACTTTTGTAGGAGGTATGAACCATGCGTATCATTTTGAAAATCATCGCGGCTCCCGTTGTTCTGGCGCTGATGCTCGTCGTGGCGGTGCTCTCGTTCCTCTCCTGCATCGCGGGGGCGGTGTGCTGGCTGGCGTGTACGGTTTTCGTCCTGCTGGCGGCCTGCGCCTTTTTCGCAGGGCTGCATACCGGGTGTATCGCCATGCTGGTGCTGGCGTTCCTTGTTTCCCCCTTTGGGCTCCCGGCCATCGGGCTTTGGCTGCTGGATCGTCTGTACGGGGCAAAATACGCCTTGCAGGATTTTATGGTGAGCTGATGACCTCTGGACACTTTGTCCAGAAGCGGTAGGCGGCGGATTATCCCGCCGCCTGTTTTCATCTGTGATAAGGAGGTGAGCATACGGCCACAACGCGGTTAATGGCCCATCATATCAGCAAGGGGGAAACCGTTGCCCAATCGCTGAAAGGCCGTTTTGACTACGGCCAAAACCCGGAGAAAACCCAGGGCGGCGAGTTGATTTCTTCTTATGAGTGCGACCACCGCACAGCCGACGCGGAGTTCCTGTTGGCAAAGGCAAAGTACAAGGCTGTCACGGGTCGGGAACAGAAACGGGATGCGGACGTGCTCTGCTATCAGATTCGGCAGTCCTTTCGCCCTGGGGAGATCACCCCGGAAGAGGCAAACCGGGTGGGCTATGAAACGGCCATGCGCTGGACAAAGGGGAAACACGCCTTTTTCGTCGCCACCCACACAGACCGCCGCCACATCCACAATCACATTTATTACAATTCCACCACCCTGGACTATACCGGGAAATTCCGGGACTTTTTCAGATCGGCGGCAGCCCTGCGGCGGCTCTCTGACCGGGTATGCCTGGAGCATGACCTGTCGGTGATCCAAAACCCGAAGCTCCACAGCAAGGGCCGCTTTCTCCACTATGGACAATGGATCGGGGAGCGCCCGCCCTCAGCCCAGCAGCGGGTACGCCTTGCCATCGTGGAGGCCCTGGGGAAACGCCCCGCCGACTTTGCGGCGTTCCTGCGGCTCATGGAGGAGTCCGGCTTTGCGGTGAAGCATGGCCGGGGCGGTGTCATTTCCTTTCTTGCCCCTGGGCAGGATAAGCCCACCCGCCTGCGCTCGTCCACCCTGGGCCCCGGATTTGACCCGGAGGACATCCGGGCGGCGATCGCCGGGGAGCGTCCGATCCCGGAGCTGCCCCAGGAGGGCCCGCCACCGCCCCGGCGTGTCGATCTCATCATCGACATTCAAAACCGTCTGGCCCAGGGCAAGGGCCCGACCTACGAGCGGTGGGCCAAGGTCTATAACCTAAAGCAGATGGCCGCCGCGCTCCTGTATCTCCGGGAACATGGGCTTGCCGATTATGGGGCTCTTGCGGCCAGCACCGAGGCGGCGGTGGATCGCTTTCACACGCTGGCCGGGGAGCTGCGGGACACCGAGGCGGCCCTTTCTCACACGGCCCAGCTCATGGGGGCTGTGGTGCAGTACGCAAAGACGCGGGCCGTGTTCGACGGCTACAAGGCGGCCCGGTATTCTAAAAAATATCTGGTCCAGCATGAGGCGGAGCTGGCCGACTATCGGGCGGCAAAGGCCGCCATGAGCGACTTGCTGGGCGGGGCAAAGCTCCCGAAGATGAACGCGCTGAAAAAGCGGCGGCGGGAGCTGGCGGAAAAGAAAAAAGCCCTTTACGCGGAATACCGCAAGGCCCAGGCGGATATGCGGGAGGCCGTGGCGGTCAAGGGGAACATCGACTGTCTGCTCGGCCACACGGACGAGCGGAACAAGGCCCAGGAGAGATAGCGCCGGGGCCGCAGACAACAAGGACTTCTGGACAAAGTGTCCAGAAGTCCGGCGGGTTTGGGGAGCTCCCCAACAAGCGTTTTTGCGGCCCCCTCGGGCTGCAAAAATAGCAAGTGTGGCCACACTTGCCCTGCTTGCCGTTTCGTGCAGGCCCGGAAATGGGTGCAAAAAACGGAGGCGCGTGCTCTTTACGCATCCTCCGTCTCCTTAGCCGCTTTCATCGCTTGGATGGTGGCTTCTACAATTTTTAATTCTTTTTCGTCCAGGGAGCCCAGCATGGCGTCAATCCGCTTTCTGCACTCGCTCCCTTTATTTTTGGACGGATAGAAGTATTGATCTACCGATATATCAAACATTGTTACCATCTGATAAAAGGTGTTGAGGCTGGGGTGCTGGCCGTCATTCTCATTATACATGATAGTGCGTGGAGCCTGGTCAACAATATAAGCCAGTTGCTCCTGCGTCATCCCGGCGGCTTCCCGTGCCCGCTTGATGGCGAGCCCTATATCGCGAAAATCAAATCGTCGTTCATCTCTCTCAATCTTCATAATATCACCTAATGTAATTTTACATTTCAGGTATCGTTATTTGAACGAGTGTATATTTCATAATACCGACTATTTGATTTCACTTTCCGATATTGAGCTTTGGACCGATGTAAAGTAGAATATATATTAAAGTTCCGATTTCTTTCCGCAAGTAAAATTGATAAATAATTGAAAGTTGAGTGCTACACTCAATTATTAGGAGGTGCGTAAAGTGGAATCAAAAATACTGATTGCTGATGATGAAAGCGACATTGTTTCTATGCTCGGCAGCTTTTTTGAAAGCAAGGGCTTTCGTGTCCTGCCCGCTTTCAATGGTGCAGAAGCACTAAAGCAAGTGGAAAAACAACCGGATATTATTTTGCTTGACATCAATATGCCCGGAACAGACGGGTTAGAAGTTTGCAAGCGTATCCGCGATCACATATCCTGCCCAATCCTTTTTTTGACTGCTCGAATCGAAGATACAGATAAGGTAAAAGGCTTTACTGTTGGTGGCGATGATTACATTGTGAAGCCCTTTTCACTTGTGGAACTTGAAGCGCGGGTGCGTGCTCATCTGCGCCGGGAGGCACGACACAATTTTGAAGCACAAGTCAAGTTTTCCGGTGATTTGACGATTGACTATTCAGAACGTTGCTTGTTCTTTGGTGATAAGCGTATCGGTCTTGCAAAAAAGGAATTTGATATTGTGGAACTGCTTTCTCAAAGTCCAGGACAGGTCTTTGAGAAAGAACGGATTTATGAGCGTATTTGGGGTTATGACAGCGAGGGCGACAGCAGCGTTGTGGCAGAGCATATCCGCAGGATACGGACTAAAATTGCTGCATATACCGACCATATGTATGTTGAAACGGTTTGGGGGTGTGGATACAAATGGGTCAAGTAAATTGCCGCAAGCACTATTTATCTCTCCGAAAAAGCCTTGTTCTCTATGTAATTGCCTTTGTTGTACTCGCAGTCTTTCTATCCGTAACGACTTTTTCGATCTGTGGTAGTGCTGCCGAAGGTATCAGAGCATCTTATCCCCCGTCCGGCGAAAAATATTATTTGACGAATGAGCAGGGGGAACAGTTGGGTGACGGCGCTTACATCGGAATAGTGCCCGTCCCGATGTCTAAAGAGGACGAGCGTACCATTGCGCTACTGGAGAAACTTCCCATTGTTGCAACTCCTATCTATTCTGCATTCTGTATTATCGCTGCTGCGCTGCTGTTTTACAGAAACAGGCTGAAAAAGCCGCTTGCGGAACTGCGGACTGCTTCTGAAAAAATAGCGAACAATGACTTGGACTTTTCAATCGACTATGATAACAACGATGAATTGGGACAGCTTTGCGCGTCCTTTGAAATCATGCGGACAACCCTTGCGGACAATTTCTCTAAAATGTGGCGGCAAGTTGAAGAACGAAAAGCACTCAACGCCGCTTTTGCTCACGATTTGCGTACCCCTCTAACAGTACTAAAAGGCTATAACGAAATGCTGCAAACCAGCGACAATTCCCAAACGAGGGAAACCGCCGCCACAATGGGAAAGCATATTTCCCGTATGGAAAACTATGTAAGCAGTATGAGCAACATTAGGCGTATGGAAGATACGCAGCCAGAGTACAAGTTGATTGACTTACAACCGTTGGTATCTTCTTTGTATGACAGTGCAAAAATCATTTGTACGAAAAACGGAAAAGAGTTGATTTTACAAAATGACATATCTGTTTTGCAACTTTCTCTTGACAGTGCATTTATCTCACAGGTATGCAACAACTTGATTTCTAACGCTGTGCGGTATGCCCGGACTTTAGTAACAATATCTTTCACCTTGCATGACAACGGTTTGCTGCTTTCCGTATCGGACGATGGGAATGGTTTTGATAAAGACAGCCTACAAAAAGCTGCAAATCCGTACTTCACAGGGGAAAGCAACCATTCTGAGCATTTCGGACTTGGGTTATATATTTGCAAGCTGCTTTGTGAACACCATAACGGCTATTTGCAAATTCGGAATACCGTCAACGGAGCGAATGTATCTGCCTATTTCAAATCTCCCACTTTGTAATAGAAAAGTAGATATTTCCCCTTTATACTCTCCATGAAAACACATGGAGAGTATTTTTATTGCTCCCTATGGAGAAAGGAGCGTTTTTTATGGAATTAAAGACAATCGGTCTGACAAAAAAGTTCGGCTCTAAAACGGCTGTGAACGCCTTGAACATCACCTTGACAAATGGCGTTTACGGTTTGCTGGGCGCAAATGGCGCAGGAAAAACAACGCTTATGCGGCTACTCTGCAATATTCAAACGCCTACTTCCGGCAAAATCCTGCTGAATGGCAGGAACATTGTTGAACTGGGTGAGAAATATCGAAACCTCTTAGGCTACTTGCCGCAGCACTTCGGGTATTACCCCGACTTTTCGGCGTATGACTTTTTGATCTACGTTTCGGATCTGAAAGGATTGGACGAAAAGGCGGCGCGTAAGAAGTCAAAAGAGTTGCTGGAAGCAGTAGACTTATCGAGGGAAAGTAAGCACAAAATCAAAACTTTTTCGGGAGGCATGAAACAGCGTTTAGGAATTGCACAAGCCATGCTCAATGACCCCCGCATTTTGATTTTAGACGAGCCAACGGCAGGGCTTGACCCGAAAGAGCGCGTCCGTTTCCGCAATTTGATCAGCGCCTTTTCCAAAGACCGCATTGTAATTCTGTCTACGCATATTGTTTCCGATGTGGAGTTTATTGCAGAGGAAATCATTATGATGAAATCCGGTCAGATCATTCATTTTGGAAATCCGCAGGAGATTACTTCTGAAATCGACGGTCAAGTATGGGAATGTACGGTTCCGACTGCCTATGCGGAAAAATACGCGGCTGCCTACAATACAAGCAATCTGCGTAACATCAGCGGAAATCAGACAATCTTACGGATTATTGGAGATCGTCCGCCTATGGAAAATGTGGTAAGGGTGCAGCCTACTTTGGAAGATTTGTACCTGTTCTATTTCAAAGGGGGTTGTGAAGAATGAAAAAACTAATTCTTTTTGAACTGCGAAAAGTATTTTCAAAGCGTTTATCTTTGATTGTTCTGGTTGGAATACTTCTGTTTTCTGTCTTGATTTCCTTTTCTACCTATCAAAACAAATATGCTTTTGACGGTGTAAGTGCGGAAGGTTCAGGTAAAACGGCAGTAGAAATCGACAAGGAAATTGCCGCGAAATACGAGGGAATATTGACCGACGAAAAAGTACAGCAAATGATGAATGACTTTGCGCCGACCCATGATCTGCATGGTCTCAATGCGATGTACCTGTATCAAAACGCTACACAATCCGCCGCCTTTTCCCGATTTTCTGATAAAGAGGGAAATTGGAACGGATTAAGTGTTTCGGATGTGTTCGGTAATGAAGAAATCAAAATTGGCTATGTAGATGGTTGGCTTTCAACAAGTAAAAACATGGTGCGGGTTTTTATCGTGCTTGCTCTTGCGGTTATCATCATGCTTGCTCCGATTTTCTCCGGAGAGTATGAAGGCGTTGACAATATCATATTGACAAGCAAATACGGCAAAACCAAATGCGCTACTGCAAAGGTAGCAGCAGGTATTCTTACCGCCATTCTCACTACCGCGCTGGTTGCGGCTTTTAACTTGCTTCTTGCTCTTATCTTTTACGGAACGGAAGGGCTGGATTGTAGTATTCTATTCGCTCCCAGCGACTATGCAGAGGGGTTCATTCCTTTCAATATCACTTGTGGAACGTTGCTAAAATATCAAATCCTTTTGGCGTTTACCTGTACTCTCAGCGTAACGGGAATTACGCTGCTTATATCTGCAATCAGTAAAAATCAGATTGTAGCTTTCGTTGCGTCTATGGCAATTTTTCTTTTTCCGGTTTTGCTGCCAATCACAGAAGCAAATCCGTTGTTCCGCTTGATTGGGCTTTTACCTTTGTATCATGTGCAAGCCGTTTCGCTCTTATCAGTGGAACAAATGAGTAACGGTATGTTGTATGCGGTGTGGGCAATCCCGACAGCACTGCTCTTTTTAGGAATTGGCGCAGTTATATCTCGCCGCGTATTTGCAAAACACCAAGTTTCATAAATCATTCGCACAGAGCCGCTAATAGCAGATTTGCGCGAAGTTAGAGAACAGCGGCCTTGAAATATCAAAATCAAAGCCGCCGTTTTCTTTTTTGAAATATTAAGAATACGGGGGGTGTGTTAAAGTCGCCCTTTTTTAAGGATACGGCGGTGTCCAGGAGGTATCGTCGTGGCCTTTTTCCATCCCCCTAACCTGTCAAAAAAAGCTCATCCACCGAACAGGAGCAGTTCGGCGGTGGATGCGAAATTTGGCAGTATATAAGTGAATTTGTCGTTTCACGCGCTTGCGTGGCCTTGTGCTACGCAGGCGCATTTTGTTTGTCCGGCTTCTGGACACTTTGTCCAGAGGTGCGGGGCGGCTCCCCTGGGTGCCGCTCTCCGCCAGCTTCCCATTTTGTTTCCGCTCAACCCATCAACCGAAACAAAATGGAGGACAAGCTATGACAACGATCAATCTGAAAGATTTTTATTATTGGTACTTAACGGACGAGCTGGTGGAGGTGCCTGACGAGGTAGCGGAGGAACTCATGGCCAGCAAGCGGCGCGAGGCCGCCCATGCGGAACGGGTACGCTACAACAAGGCTTATTATTCCCTGGATTGTGACGACGGGATCGAATACTCCGCCTGCCTGCACGAGCCCAGCCCCCAGGAGCTCATGGATCGCAAGGAGCTGTTTTTCCGGCTGTGGAACGCCCTTAACTCTCTGCCGGAGATCCAGGGCCGCCGGGTGGACGCTCATTTGATCCTTGGAAAGAGCTACCGTCAGATCGCCCGCGAGGAGGGCGTGGACAAGAGTGCCGTCCGCTGCTCCGTGAAATGCGGGATTGAGGGCATGAAAAAATATTTGCAGGAAAATTTCTAAGTTACCATCTCCATTCACCCCTCTTTTTCTGGTGGTATGTGAGAGGAGGTTTTCTCTCCGCAAAGGAGGCGCGGGGGCCGCAGGCCACCGCCCCCCCTTTGTGGGGGAGCGCCGTTGCCGAGTATGGCTGTCTTATGACGGGGCAAGAAAATGAGCGCGGCGCTCCCCGCCATTTATGAAAGTGAGGGAGAACAGAATGGACTATGATCCTATGTTGGTTGCTATGCTGTCCCAGCCGTGGAGCAACAATGCCTGCCGTGGCTACGTCATCTACGCGATGGAGAACTGCGGGTTTTCTCCCAACGACATCCGGCGCGTGGTGGCGGAGCTCTATGAGGTTTTCGATATCCGCAGTCTGGAAGAGGCCCAGCAGCACTTTGAGGAAAGCCCTTACTGACTTCTGGACAAAGTGTCCAGAGGTACATATCCGGCCAAAGGCCAGCACTTCGCGGTGCTGGCCTTTGCTATGTTTCAACACATTTTATCATTGTATGGGAGGGATTTTATGCAGGCGCAGGTCAAATATGAAAGTGAAATCAAAACGGCTGTTCTCGGAGATCGGACGATCACCGTTAAGAATGTTACCCCCATTTACCCGCCGCAGGAACGGGACAAGCGAAACCGCGAAATTGAGCGGCGGCTGTTCGATGTGTTCGTAAAGTACGCCGGACAGCGGAGGTAATTCAGAGTCATCCTTGTTGTAAGGGGGCACCAGAGGTATAATATAATTGTAGGTTGGCTCCCGTTTAACCGAAGGGAGCTAATTATGGATAATAGAATAGATGCGATTTATGGGCGGCAGTCGATTGACAAAAAGGACAGTATCAGCATTGAAAGTCAGTTTGAATTTTGCCGTTACGAATTGAAAGGCGGTGAGGGCCGGGAGTACAAAGATAAAGGTTACTCCGGCAAGAACATTGAACGCCCGGACTTCCAGCGGCTTTTGCAGGACATCAAGCTGGGACTTATCAAGCGGGTGATTGTTTACAAGCTGGATCGGATCAGCCGTTCCATTGTGGACTTCGCAAAGCTCATGGAATTGTTCAAGCAGTACGATGTGGAGTTTGTGTCCTGTACGGAAAAATTTGATACCTCTACCCCAATGGGCCGGGCGATGCTCAATATCTGTATTGTGTTCGCCCAGCTTGAACGGGAAAGCATCCAGATGCGTGTGCAGGACGCTTTTTATTCCCGGTGTACCAAAGGCTACTATATGCGGGGCCGGACGCCATACGGTTTTGACACGGAGCCCATCGTCATGGACGGGATCAAGACAAAAAAGCTGGTGGAAACCCCGGAAATGGATTTTGCCGAGCTGATGTTCCAAATGTACGCGGAGCCGGGCAATTCCTACGGCGACATAACCCGGTACTTTGTCAAGAACTCTATCAAGGTCTATGACAAAGCGTTGCAACGGGCCTTTATTTCAAAATTGCTGAGAAATCCCGTCTATGTCCAGGCAGATATGGACATCTACGAATATTTCAAGGCCCAGGGCGTAAAAATCGAAAGCCCCCCGGAAATGTTCACGGGGGACAATAGCTGCTATCTTTACCAGGGCCGGGAGGGTGAAGAACAGATCCTTGTGATTGCGCCCCACCAGGGGCGCATCCCATCCCAGCTCTGGCTGGCTGTTCAGCGTAAGCTCTCGCAAAACACGACATTCCAGAATGGTCGCAAATGCCATCATACCTGGCTGGCCGGGAAAATCAAGTGCGGACGCTGTGGCTATGCGCTGACTGCCTTAAAAGCTCAAAACGGCGTTGTTTACCTGCGGTGCAAACAGCGGGCGGATAACGGGAGCTGTGAGGGGGCCGGTACGCTGACGGCGCAAAGTATGGAGTCCTTTGTGTACGGCGAGATGGTGGCGAAAATGCGGAAGTATCACACGCTGAAAGGCGGTAAGGAACAAAGCTATAACCCCAAACTGACCGCCGCCCGCGTTGCCCTTGCAAAGACGGAAAGTGAGATTGAGAAACTTCTGGACACTTTGTCCGGCGCAAACCCGCTGCTCCTGCAATACGCAAACAATAAGATCGAGGAGCTGGACGCGGAACGGCAAAAGCAGTTAAAGCTGGTGGCCGATCTCACCGCTAATTCCGTTTCAGACACGCAAATTGACAGTATCACGAATTACCTCAACGATTGGGAGTCCGTGAGTTTTGACGATAAGCGCAAGGTGGTTGATATTCTCATATCCCACATTGACGCAACCAGTGAGAGCGTTGCTATCCACTGGAAAATCTAAAATCTACTTCACTTGGCATTATGCCTTTGTAAAAAATAGTTTAGCTTATGTGATTTATGCGATACCCATTAAAGTCTTTCGCCAAGGCCTTTTTCAAAAAGGCCGGAAAACTCCCGTAAGGAATCACTCCAGTTCGAAATCCCCCGGCAGCAGCAGGTCCAGCGCGGCATCAGCATCCGCGACCAGGCGCTTGGACTGGTTCAGGATGGCTTTTTCCAGCGTGTTACGGGCCATGCGTCCGTTGCCATTTTCGGCGGCGTTCTCTGACTGGCGGCGGTCGAAGAATGCCACCAACGGCATCGCACAGGCATCGTCCAGGCGGTACCCCTTGCTTTTGGCAATGCTCTGGGTGATCGCCAAAAGCTCAGCGCCTGTGTAATCCGGGAATTCAATCTGGTTCGGGAAGCGGCTGGCCAGGCCGGAGTTCGCCGTCAGGAACAGCGTCATCTCCTTGCTGTACCCGGCCAGGATCACCACCAGGTCATCGCGGTGGTCCTCAATACCCTTTACCAGGGTGTCAATGGCTTCCAGCCCAAAGCTGTCCTCGCCGCCGCGGTACAGGCTGTATGCTTCATCAATGAACAGCACGCCGCCCAAAGCGCTCTGGATCACCTGGTTGGTCAGCGGGGCCGTGTGGCCGACATAGCGGCCCACCAGGTCGGCACGGGTCACTTCCACCAGCTGGCCGCCGCGCAGTGCGCCGATGGCTTTCAGATACTTGGCCAGAATGCGGGCAATCGTGGTTTTGCCGGTGCCGGGGTTGCCGGTAAAAATCATGTGCATGTTCACATCGGCAACTTTCAGGCCCTGGGCCTTGCGCTTTTGCTGGGCCTGCACGTTCTGGGCAATGCCGCGCACAAAATCCTTTACTTCGTCAAGGCCCACAATGGCATCTAGCTCTGCTTCCACGGCATCCACATCGCCGCGGTACTGGCGGGGCAGCAGGGCCAGCAGGTCAAACGGTTCACCGCTGCCAATGGCAGCCATCAGGCGGCTGCCGTCCACCGTCAATTTGGCGGGCGTTCCGGCGATAGGAATGTCGTCCGCATCCAGAACGTACTCTGCAAAGGCGCGGTAGATGCTGTCGACATAATCGCGCATGGCGGTCATGCCGCTGGTTTTGCCGTACTGCGCGGCAACCAGGTCCCGCACATCGCTGCCCATGGCAAGCACAAGGCCGCACTGCGCCTTGACCCGCTGGGCCAGGTGGTTCAGCTCCCGCGCGGCAATGGCGGCCAGGCTTTCGGGGGTGAACGCCTGGGTGCGGCAGATGTCCCCCTCCAGCGCGTCCACGAACCGCGCGCCGAACTTGTCCGCTAGGGCGGTTTCGTCCCGGTTGGAGAAAAATACAAAATACTTGCCGGCAGCCTGCAATTCGCCGATCGCGCCGGGGGCCAGGGCGGTGCCCACATCCACCAGAATGCCGCGCTGCAATACATAGCGGCTGGTCAGCGGCAGAGTGCCGTCAATGGCCAGCGTTGCCAGCATGTTCAGGTAATTGGATGCACAGCTTTCGTAATGGTCAAAGGCCAGAACCTCGGCGTCAGACTGCAAGGCGGCATACAGGTCCTGCAAAAACAGCTTTTCCTGTGCGGGGCCGGGGTACAGGGCCAGATCCATCGTTTCAATCAGGGCGCTGTGCAAAAGTCCGCGGCCTGCCATCTCGTCCACAATGCAGGTCAGGGCATAGTGCCGCCCGGTACCGGTGGGGCCGCACAGCAGCATGCTGCCGCGGGCATGGGCGGTATCGGCGGTGCCCATCACAAAGGGGCGGCGGAACGCCTTGACCACCTGCCCCACAAAGGCATCCTGCCCCAGCACCTGCTGGCGCACCCGGTCGGCCAGGCCATTAAAGTTTTCCGGGCCGGCTTTTACCGGTTCTGCTGCGGGGGCAGGCTGTGCGGTTTTGCCGCCCAGCAGGCCGTCTTGGCGCAGGCTTTGGGTCAGCTCGCTGCTCATGCGGCGCACACTGTCCGCGGTGGCGGCGCCGGCGCGCTGCACGGCGTTCAGGGCGTCCGCGGCAGATTTCTGGCGTTTTTGGCTTTCGGCCAAAGCGTCCAGCTGGGCCTGCATGGCGTTCAGGCTGTTTTGCGCGGCATCGCGGTCCTGTTTGGTAGCGCTGTGGCGGCCTGTACCGGTCACACTTCGCACCCAGGCATCGTATTGATCTTCCAGGCTCATGGCTTTGCCCTCCGTTATATCAGTCGGCTTTTTTCACGGTAATTTTATAAAAGTTTTTGGTACTGCACCCGGCGCGGCCGCCGCCCGCACACGCGCAGGCGCATGCACAGCTGGAAACACAGGCACACGCACACGCGCAGCTGGAATGGTTGGAGTGATCCGAACCGCTGCTGCGCCGCCCGGCACCACCGCCGCGGGTCTTTCCGCCCCCGGCCTTGAAGTTTGCGGGTGGGGGAACGCGATGGTAGCCTTCTGGCGGGGGCAGATTACGGGCAACATGGATATGGGTGTGCCCGTTGGAATACCAGTACCAGTCGTCGGGGTCATCCTCGCCAAAACCACCGTTCCAGATCCCGTTTGTGCGGGAAACGGAAACCGTGATCAGAGCAATCACGATAATGACCAGAAGGAGCACGAAGAAGAAAACCAGTACCTGGTCACTGTCGTCATAATACATTTCGCTGTCCGTTGCGGCAGCATCGGGGGAGTAGTTTTGTGCTGTATGGGCGGGAACGCTGACATGCACCGTGGCGCTTTCGCCATGGTCCAGCGGGCCAAAGTTCCACACAAGATAGTTGCCGTCCTGGCTGTCGTTATCGGCCTGGATACCGTCCAGCGCCACCCAGCGGATGGTCAGCTCATCCACACACAAATCATCGAACCAGCCGGGGGTAAAGCTGTAGTCGGCGTTGCCGTCCTCGTTCAGCAAAAACAGATGGGACTGGTGTACCTGGAACGCAAAGTGTACGCTGCTCTGTGCGCCGATGGTGGCGGCAATATCCGGCGGGAAGTAGGCGTTGATAAAATCAACCTTGGCAAAGGAACCGCCGTCATCCACGGAACTTACGTTAAGAACTGTATCCGGCGTCAGGTTGACCAGGCTGTCGTTGTGGCTGTTGGGCAGGCCGATGCGCACCCAGGTCAGCGGTTCATCCAGGCTGCCGCCGATCACGTTCCAGTCCAGCTCATAGGTGATATCGGCGGAGCCATCGGCGCGGGTGTCCACTGTTACGGTATAGTGGGTGATCTCATCCATGTCGCCGTCATCCGCATGGGCGGGCAGGGCGGCGGCAACAAACAGCAGCAGAACGGCCAGCATAGCCCACAGCTGCGCGGCAAAGCGTAAAACGGATTGTTTCATCACAAACCTCCCTGTGCGGGAACGGTTGTGCCAAGCTGGCAGATGTGTTCCATTTTCGCACTTTCTTCCCGCACACGGCGGCAGGCGGGGGCATTCCAGATCTTGTGCCAGGGGTCATGCAGGATGTTGCCCAGGCCAGCGCCCTCCCGCAGCCAGCTCTGGCAGGGCAGAACGGTGCCGTCCGGCGCAACGGCCATGTTGGAAAGGCAGGCCCCGCAGCTGGGCACCTGGGTAAAGCCAAGGTCCAACAGTACCGCATCCGGCAGCCAGCCGGGGCTGGTAAAGTTGATCTCCATGTGGTTTTGTTCAGCATAGGCCATCGCGGGGCGCAGCACGGCGGTCAGTGCTTCCGGCGTTAAGCGGGTGGCCTTGCTGGGGTCGGTTTCGGCCCCGCCGGTGGGAATTAGCCCGCTGCAGGTGGCATAGCGCACGCCAAGAGAGTTGGCCAGCGCCAGCGTTGCGGTGTAATCCTGGTTCAGGCTGCACAGCGGGGTGTTGATGCTGACATTCAGCCCCGCCTCCACCGCATTGCGGATGCCGCTGATGGTGTCCGCATAGCCGGGGGCACCCACCAGTGTGTTATGGATAGCTTCATCCGCCGAATATAGGGTGACCTGTACGCTGTCCAGGCTGGCGTCCGCCAGTTCCCGGCAAAGGGCGCTGGTCAGCATGCGGCCGTTGGTGTTCAGCCGGGTAACAAACCACTGTGCGGCATGCACCAGGCTGACCAGGTCATTGCGCATGGTGGGTTCGCCGCCGGTAAAGGTCAGCTGCGGAATGCCCGCCGCGCGGCATTTTTGGATAACAGCCAGCCATTGGTCGGTATCCAGCTCTTTCACCGCGCCAAGGGGCTGGTTGGCGGCGTAACAGTGCAGGCATTTCTGGTTGCAGTGCCAGGCACCGTCCTTTTCCATGGAGCTTACCATCAGGTCCATACGGTGGGGGGCTGCCATATAGCGGGCGTAAGCGCCCAGGTCCATCGGCTGCACATGCACGGGCGGTTCCTGCCCGGCGGTCAGCGCGCGGAAGGAGGTCAGCATGGCATTCAAATCCGCGCGGATCTGGTCGGGAGCCGTTTTCGGGTAAACAGCAGCGGCGGTTTCCACGGCCTGGGCGGCAATTCCGGCCCACTGGTCCTCGGTGATCTCCTTGCCCTCAAAAGGCTGCAGGGCGTCCATCAGCCCTGCCAGCAGAATGGCCCATGAAACGCTGAGCGGCAAAATATCCTGCCCGTTCAAAAGTGCAACAAACGGCACATTGCGCCGTGCTTTTTTGCAAGGGAGCAGGTGAATGCGCAGCACACCGGGGCCCTCCGGGTCCAGGGTGACATGGCGCACCACGCTTAGGTGCTGGTGCAGATAAGAGGACTCTGCACGCGATAAAAACATCATCTAAAACACTCCAAAACAGATTTAGCGGCCAAACACATAAAAGCAGTGCCGCTGCAGTGGTTGACGATTAAATAATTCTCCCAAAAGTGTTAAAAATAGTACAAAGAGATAATTCTGCCCCATTATACCATGTTAAGCAGGTGAATACAATCTACAACCCCAAAAACCTGACGATGCAAAAACAAAGCCCCAGGCAAGCCAGCGGCGCTGCCTGGGGGAAATGTACTGTAATACCAGAGAGAAAGCAGGCTGCGGTTCAGCCGCGCTTCATGCGGCCCAGCAGCAAATAATACCCAGCCCAGTCCAGCTTGCCGAACAGGGGGCTCTGCGTGCGCGCAGCTTCAGACAACATCCATAGCAGACGCAAGCTGTTCCAGCGGCAGGGCAGGTAATAGGGGCTGTAACAGTGCTCATGGAGCATTGTATCCAGCAGGCTTTTCAGCCATGGGCTTTGCAGCGCGGTGCGGGCTTTGGCGCGGCGTGCGGGCATGGCATCGGGGTCCCGCCGCAAAATGTCCGCGGCACCCTCGGCCAAAACCTGCAATTCCGCGCGGTGCAGCGGCAGCATATCCTGCGGCGGGCAGGCAGCAGCGGTGCAGGCGGCGTTCAGCTTGGCAAAATGCTTGGGCCAAATTTCGCAGTAATTGGCGTGGTACTTGGTGGAAAGGGTGCCGGTGCGGCTGCAATCGTAAAAGGTCAGGGCGCTTTCCAGCACAAGGTAGCTGAAATCCGGCTGGCAGCGCCCCAGCAGAGCCAGATAATCCAGCACAAACTGCAAATCTTCGCCAAGGGTATAAGCCTGGTCAAAGGCAAGCTGCCGGGCGTATGTGCGCCGGTAAAGCTTGTTCCACGGCATGGCGATCAGGCAGTCCAGGTGCAGGCGGGCCAGGTCGCTCTGTTGGGCCGGGTGGGCTACTGTGGTTACAGGGGTGGTATCGTCCGGCTGCATGGTGTAGTGCCAGAGCACAAAAGCGTTGGGGGCAGCGGCCTGTGCCGCAAGGGCGGCGGCCAAAGCGCCGGGGCGCAGGGCATCGTCACTGTCCAAAAATACAATATACTCGCCGGTGGCGGCCCGTAACCCGGCATTGCGCGCGCCGGAAACCCCGCGTTCCCTGCGGTGCAGTACCATCACACGGGGATCCTTTGCTGCGTAAGCGTCACAAATTTCGCCGCTGCGGTCTGGACTTTGATCGTCCACCAAGATCAGCCGCAGCCCGCCCGGCAGCTGCTGGGTCAGCACACTTTCGATGCAGCGGGGCAGGGTGGCTTCCGCCTTGTATACCGGAACGATCACACAGATGACGGGCTGTTCCATAGGTGACCTCCAAAATCGTACACAATGCGTACAAAATCATCATAAAAGCGTGCAGAAGAATAGCGCTGTGCCGTCTTTGCACCGGCGGTGCTCATCTGGGCGCGCAGATCCGGGTGTTCGTACAGCATGCGGATGGCAAAGCTCAGCTGCCCGGCTACATTGCCGTCACGGTCCACCAGCACGGCCTGGCTGCCGTCCAGATATTCCGGCATACCGCCGCTGCGGGTGGCAAGCACCGGTCGGCCGCAGCCCATGGCTTCCACCGCCACAAGCCCGGCGGCTTCCTCCACCAAGGTGGGCACGCAGACAAGGTCCGCCAGGCGGTAATATTCCGGCATCGAATCATTGGGCACATAGCCAGTAAAGCGCACCCGGTCGCCAAGGGTCTCGGCCTGCTGTTCCAACTTGCGCAAAAACGGGCTTTGCTGGGTACGGCCAAAAAACGGGCTGCCCACAATCAGCAGCTTGATGCGCGGGTCATGGATATTCTCCATCGCTTCCAACAGCTTGTGGATGCCCTTATCCGGCTCCAGGCGGCCGCAGAACAGTACAACAAAATCTTCCGGCGCAAAGCCGAGGGAAGCCCGCAGCGCAGTATCCGCCGGGCCGGGCACAAAGCGGGCGGTATCAATGCAGTTGTGCAGGATGTAGGCATGCTTGCGGTCCAGCTCGCTGGTTTTGAGGTAATCATCGCGGATAAACTCGCTCAGGGCCAGAATGCCGCCGTAAATGGCGTCCATCTCATGGCTGCAGCTGGTCTGGCCGTGCAGGTGGGCCAGGCAACGCCGCTTGCCGAACATTTTGCTGATGGCGCTGCACTGGGTCAGGGTGCCGCCCTCCGCCACAATCAGGTCCGGCGTGGGCAGCTCCAGTGCAAGGGAAAGCTGAACCTTTTGATACCACGGGTCATACGGGGCGGCAACGCCAAAGCAGCGCTCCAGAAACACCATGGGGTAATACCGGCGCACGCCGCGGGGCTTGGCAACGTACAGCATTTTGGTGTGCTGCAGCCCTTGTGCCTGGGCGGCGGCTTCCGGGTCCGGGATGCTGGCGCACAGCAGGTCCAGCTTGCCCGCCCGTTCATTTTCACGGATCAGGTGGGTGACAAGGGTTTCCACCGCGCCGCCCTGCACAGCAGGAACCGGCAGCTCCGGCGGCGGAACCAGCAAAATGCGCGGTTTGCGCGGTGTATTCGGCGAGCGCAGCGGCAAAATGGACAACCCCTTTTTTCGTTGGTTTGAAAGTTTGGTGTGGACGGAAAATTAGTTAGGAGTTAGGAGGGAGGAGTTAGGAGTTTAATTAGGAATGGGGTAGGTAAAGAATAATTAAAAAAGAATAAAGAATAATGGTGGTGGACCGCGGCGCGCAGCGCCGCTCAGGAAATATTAGGCTTTGGAATGTTTGAAAGTGCGTGATGAGCGGCAAAATATTCTGTAGGGCGCGATGCCCTTATCGCGTTGGGGAGAAACGCAAAATGGTTATCGCAAACCTAAAAATTATTTGTAGGGGACGATGCTTGCATCGTCCCGTGGCCGTTTGTCCCATATACAATCCTTGGAAAAACGCTATGACATTAGGTCAGCGGGCGCACAATGTGCACCCCTACGGTCTCTATGGGGAAAACGCGTGCTTCAATATGTTTTGAGCGTATTTTGTTTACCCGTTCGCGATCCAATCCCTATTTTTATTCTTATATTCTATTATATTAAAGTTTTTTCGCCGAAGCCTTTTTTTCAAAAAAGGCTGGAAAGCTCCCGTAAACAATCACTTTGCCGGGCAAAGGCTTTCGGCGGGCATCATGGCCCAGCGGGCGGCGGAAAGCTTTTCAGTCATCTTCATGTGGCGGCAGTTGGGCAGGTAGCTGATCAGCCCCTGCATCAGAAACTGCTCCTTGCTGATGGCCTTGACCAGCTGCGGCTCCGGGTTCTGGCGTACCTTGGCGCACAGGAAAAGATACCGCCGCCAACAGGCAGCATAAGCCGAATCAATCACCGAACGGTCCGCGCCGTTCTCGACATAAAAGCGGTACCGGTCAGCCAGGCCGTCCACCGCGTCAAACGCGCCGGGCTTCAGGCTGGTGCGCATAATGCTGCCGGAACGCAGGCGGTAATTGTACAAAACATCCGGCAGGCACACCACTTTATCGCACCGCCAGAACAGCCGGTGCGCCACAAAATCATCCTCGTGCAGACGGCCCTCCGGGTAATGCAACAGCTTCCACACCTCGGCGCGGTAAAGCTTGTTCCATGCAACGGTGTAATAAGTGCCGTTGGGGGCATAAAAATCATTCAGCAGATCCTTGCCGCGGAACACACCTTCCTGCGTGGGCGGGGTGAACACCGGCTCCGGCAGGGGCTTGCCGTTCTCCTGTACGTCCTCCACTGCGCAGATCGCCATGTAGGCGTCGTGCGCTTCGCAGGCTTCGTACATCTTTTTCAGGTACGCCGGGCGCACCACATCGTCGCTGTCAATAAAGGCATAATAGCGGCCGCGGGCCATATCAATGCCGGTGTTGCGCGCGCCGGAAAGCCCCTGGTTCTCCTGGTGCACCACTTTAATGCGGTTGTCCCGCTTGGCAAGGCGGTCACACAAAGCGCCGCTGCCATCCGTTGCGCCGTCATCGATCAGCAGCACTTCGATCGTGCCGTAGCTGGCCGGGAAATCCTGGTCCAGAATGCTCTGCACGCACTCTTCCAGCCAGGGCTCTGCGTTGTAAATGGGAACGATCACACTAACTGCAATATGTTCCATCTTGTTTTTCCCCCTCATTCCTCAGTCCGTTTTGCTGCCATGCAGCTTGCCGCGGGCGTGTGCCAGCGTGTAGGTCAGCCCCGGTGCGGCGCAGAACAGCACAGCGCGCGCTTTTTCGGCACCGGGCACATGCGGGCAGCGCAGGATGTCCGGCAAAATGCTGTCCAGATGCTTTTTGTGCTTCAAAAATTCCGGTTTCAGCTTTGCCATGGCTCCGGCCTCGCTGGCCTGGCACCAGAACAGGTAAAACACCTTCCAGTACCATGCCACGGCCCATTCATAATAACCCTTATATTCGGTTTTGTCTGGCTGCGCGGCAAACCAGCCCAGCCAGTTCCAGTACATTTTCAAATCATCCAGCCGCCGCGGCGGAAACAGCACTTCGGTCATCTGGCCGCCGCGCCGCCGGTAGTGGTACAGCACGCGCGGCACACAGTAAACATACTCGCCGTCATACACGCGGTGCAGCTCGCTGGCGTCATCGCCAAAGAACATGGTTTCGTCAAAATGCACGCCTTTATCGCGGAACAGGCGGATGTCAAACAGCTTGTTCCAGCACAGCAGCCCGTAAAAGCCGCCGGTTTTAAAGGTATCCAGCAGCAGCTCCATGGCCATGTGCCGCCCGGCAATGTTGATGTTGACCCCGGCCCCCGGCACGGGCTTTTCCTGTTCGTCCACCGCGTCGGCATTGCAGGAGGCAATGCGCACATCATTTTCGCGGATGGCATTCAAAAGTGTTTCGTAGAGATCCGGATCCACCAGGTCGTCCGAATCCACAAAGCCGATGTAATCCCCGCGGGCATTGTCCAGCCCAACGTTCAAAGCGGAGGCCGGGCCGCCGTTTTCCTTGTGGAACACCCGGATGCGCGGGTCGGTTTTGGCAAGCTCATCACACAGCTCGCCGCAGCCGTTGGGGCTGCCATCCTCCACCAGCAGCAGCTCAAAGTCCGTAAAGCTCTGGGCCAGAATGCTGCGCACCGTGCGGGGGATGTAATCCTTGGCGTCATATACAGTTGTCACAATGGAAATGGTCGGGTTCGGCATGCAAAACGTTCCTCTCATAAAAAGCGGTTTTTCAGCTGGGTATAAGCGGCCAATAGCCAGGCGCTGTGCAAAAATACCCCCAGCCGGTATGGCAGCGCCAGCAGGCGGTTGGGGTCCGCAGTCAGGCGGGCGCGCAGAGCTGCGCGGGCATCAGCATCCTGCAAAATGCGGGCAAACAGCTGCCGCCGCTGGGCAAACGGCATGCGGCCGGGGCAGCCGGTCAGCAGCCCATATTGATTTAACGCGGCACGCACCCGGCTTATTTGCACCAGGCGGTCAATTTCTGGTGCAGGCAGCTTGGCATCCGTCAAGAATGCTTCCAGCACGGGGCGGGTCACAGCCTCGGCGTCCAGCAAATCCCCCCGCAGGGAGCGGGACAGACTGCCCGCAAGCATATCATTCTGATTATAGTATACACCTGCAAGGCAATAAATGGCAGAGTTTTTTTGTAAAAAAAGCAAAAACCGCAAATATTGAAGATTAAACAAAACATCTTCATTGATTTTTAAGCGTGGGTCAAACCGCAGCTTGTTCCGGCGGATCACATCCAGCCGGAACAGCTTGGGGTAGGGGGCGGCGAGGTAGCCGCTTTCAAACAGCAGCGGGTCCAGCGCATCCCCCAGCGCGGCGGGGCCGGCATAGCAGCCGGGGGCCAGCGGATTGGGGGCAGGGCCGCTGGCGCGCACCATGCCGTACAAAATCAGGCCCGGCTGCGCATCAAATGCAGCGGGCAGCGCCTGCCACAGCCCCGGCAGCAGGGTATCGTCCGCATCCACAAACAGCACCCACTCGGCACCGCTGCGGCACAGTGTATCCAACCCCGCGTTGCGCGCGGCGGATGCCCCGCCGTTGGGCTGGTGCAGTGCGGTAACGCGGGGGTCCTGGGCGGCAAGGGCATCACACAACGCGCCGGTGCCGTCCGGGCTGCCGTCCTCCACCAGCACCAGCTGCAAATTGTCCGGTGCACCCTGCAGCACGCTTTCAACCGTCTGGCGCAGCGTGTGCTCGGCCTTATAGCAGGGGATCACCACCCCAATGGCGGGCAGGCTCACAGTGTTCCCTCCCTTTGCAGGACTTTGCGGTAAATTTCAATCATCTGTGCGGTGTTTTTGGCCGCGTCATGGGTCACCCGGGCGCGGATCTGCGCGGCGGTGCCCAGCGCCGTGCCGTGGTCCGGCAGGGCAAGCACCTGTAAAATGGCCGCGCTCAGGGCGGCATCATCCCCGGCGGCACCGTACAGCATCCCCTGCACGCCGCTTTGCAGCATATCCGGGATGCCGCCTGCCGCACTGGCCACGCAGGGCAGGCCCAGCAGCATGGCTTCGCCCAGACTGTTGGGGCTGTTCTCGCTGTAAGACGGCAACAGGAAGAGATCGGCATCCAGGTAAGCCTGCCGCATGGCGGCGGCATCCAGCGGGCCGGTGTACTGCACATGGTCCGCCAGCCCCAGGCGGCGGATCAGCTGTTTGCACCAGGTCTGGTAGGGGAACATCCAGTCAATCACCGGGCGCAGCAGCGGCCCTTTGTCCAGCGGGGGCCAGCCCGCCACCCGCAGCACCGCGCCGGGGTACTGCGCCAGCACGGCGGGCAGCGCTTTGAGCACGGTATGCAGATTTTTGAGCGGGTAGTTGCCCTGGCTGAGCAGCAGCACCGGCGCTTCGCCAAAGGTGCGGGGGTGCCACACCGGTGGGGTGTAAAACTCCGGGCGCAGCGTTTCGTTGCAGGGGTAATAACTGGCCTGCGGGGCCAGCTTTTGAACGGCGGAACGGTCAAAGCTGGTGCGCCCGGTCACATGGCGGGCGTTGGCCAGCACGGCGGCTTCGCTCTGGGCAAGGGTGTCAAAACGGGCCTGGTTCACGTCCAGCAGCCCGCCCGGCACATGGCGGTCAATCAAATGCTGCGCCGCGCAGGAGTGCAGCAGCCGTGCTGGCACGCCGTCATTCAAGTGCAGGGCACAGTCAACCATCACGCCCTGGATGCCCACCAGCACCGGTATCCCCGCCGCCTGGGCCGCCTGCTGTATGGTGCGGGCGGCAGCGTACTCGGTGCCCCAGATATGGACAAGATCCGGGGCAATCTTTTTGAGCAGGGCAGAAAAGTTTTCCACACTTCCGGTGGGAACCAGTGCAAAACTTACGCCGTTTTTGCTGCAAACGGTTAAAGTTTCCGCGCGGGCATCCACGCTGGCAACGGTAATGGCCGGGGCGTCCGGTGCGGCGGTCATGCCGCCCAGCGCGCCGGAAAGCCAACCCCCGCCGATCTCTTTTGCCTGCAAACCGCAGGCATCCGCGGCAGCAGGGATGGTGATGCTGACAAGCCAGAGTACCTTCACATTAGCCACCTCACAAATTCAGCCGCAACCGCCTGCGGCACCAGCTCAGGGAAGAGGTCACACACTTCCCCAAAGGGCAGCTGTTTACCGCACACTTCACCCAGCCAGCGGTGCAGAATATCCGCAGCATCAGCCTGGCCTTGGTGCAGCACCAGCGCCAGCGGATAGCGGGCCAGATAGGGCAGGGCAGGGTCGTTTTCAATCACGCAGAGGTGCAAAACTGGCTTGCCCGCAGCAAAGTAGTCAAACAGTTTGCTGGGCAGCTGGTTGTCTACCGCGTTGCCAAGGTTCAAAAGAACATCGGCCTGTGCCTGCATGGTGCGGGCGGTTTCGGCGGGCACGGGGCCGGGCTGTTCAAACTGTTCGCCCAATACAGCCTTGGTCTGGGCAGCGTCCGCGGCAAAGTATTGCCAGCCGCCGCCTGCCATCGTCAGGGTCCAGCCGATGGCCGGGCCCAGGGCGCGGAAAAGTTCCAGCGCAAAGCCCGGCTCCCGCAGGCCGGGATACAAAGAACCGCAGAACACGCAGCGCTTTTTGCTGTCTGCTGCATGGTTCGGCACTGCCGCCGGGGGCACCAGACTGGGGAAATCCAGCACATGAACTTTTTCCGCCGCCGCGGCCAGCGGGGCGCCGGGGGCGTAATCCCCAACGGCCTGCCGGGTGATAAAGGCGGCGGCCAGATGGTTCAGCAGCTCCAGCTCCCGCGGGTAGCCGCCGGGGGCCTGATAATCCCGGTTGGAAGCATAGGGGTCCAGCTGCCAGATGGCCTTTTTGGCCTGCACCTGCGCGGTTTCCAGCGCAAACGCGGCGCGGTAGGGCGCACAAACAGCGCAGATTACCTCAAAATGGAACGCAGCATCCAGCTTTTCCAGCTCCCGGCGGGTATCCACCACCCGGCGCGGGGCGTGCAGCACCAGCTGGCGGAACGCCGCCGCCACCGCCGTGGGGTGGCAGCAAAGCCGCGCCAGCCGCACCGGAATGGGCGAACCGCCACTGCGGCCGTTTTCCAGCGCGGCGTTCATCAGGCGCTCGTCCGCAAAGGCAAGGCAGTGCACGGTGCAGCCGGGCAGCTCCGGCTGGGGATGCAGGCCGTCCCATAGTTCCAGCAGGTGTACGGTGTGCCCGGCAACACAAAGCACCCCTGCCAAACGCTGTGCCATCAGCACATTGGCAGAGGTTGGGTTTTCCACACTATCCAGTATAAATAAAATACGCATGGTGTTTATCCTGTGCAAAAGGGGTCAGCGCCGGTCTTTTAACATGGTACGGCACACTTTGCGCCACAGCACCGGGCAGTTGATGGTTGCCCACGCCGCCGCGCGGATGGCAAGCGGCAGCCGCGGGTTGCGGCCAAGGTTAGGGTCCTGCAGCCCGGCGCGGATGCCCACCCCCAGCTCGTTGATCTGCACGCGGTAGGCGGCGGCATCGTCCCGCCGCAAAATCATGCTGGCAAGGTAGACCAGCTTTTCGTAATAAAAGGCGTTGGCGCTCTGCTGGATGGCCGGGCTGGCATGCTCGCGGATGAACACGGCAGCCTGGCGCTGCTGGTCAATGCTTTCCGGCGGCAGGGCACGGTGGCTGGCCGAAGCCGCGTGCTGCCGGTAATGGTAGCCTGCAAAATCCACATAGGCACAGCCGTCTGCCGCGCTGAAAATCTGCCAGTTGGCCACAAGGTCTTCGTTGTAGGCAAGGCCGTTGTCCATGATCTCGGCGGTGATCAGCTCGTGGGCGTACAGCTTGTTCCACAGCCCAAAGTCCACCCGGTGGTCATGCAGCAGGGCATCCAGATGGGCGGGCGGCTGAAACACCGTGGTCTGGCTGGGCGGCGGACTTTCCGGAGGAATATCCTCGGTAAAGCAGTCATACCGGCAGCAGGCAATCTGGCAGCGGGTGGTTTGGGCAGCGTGGTACAGCGCATCCAAAAACTGCTTGTGGTAGCAGTCGTCCGCATCACAAAAGGCAAACCACCGGGCGTTCAGGTTCAGCCCCGCGCGCACCCCGGCAGCGCGGGCGGCGGCAACACCGCTCTGGCGCTGGTGGATCACAACAAACCGGGCGTCCCGGCTTTCCCACGCGGCGGCAAGCTCGGCGCTTTCATCGGTGGAACCGTCATCCACCACAAAACAGGCGAAATCGCCAAAGGTCTGCGCAGCCAGGGATGCCAGACACTGCTGCAAAAACGCAGCGCCGTTATGTACCGGCACCACCACGGCAATGGCAGGGCCTTTGAACTGGGGCTCGGTTTCACTCATGGCTGCACCTCCTTTGTATATTTTTGCGTCTGCTCCAGGTAAAATTTTTGCAGGATGCCCGCGCTGGTATGTACATCAAATCCGGCGGCAATGGCTTTGGCCTGGGCGTTGGGGTCACGGGTCAGGTCCGCCGCGGCAATGGAATCAGCCCAGGCGGCTTCATTCTGCAAGGGCAGGTAGTGGATGTTGCCGGCAAACGCCGCGCCGGGGTCCACCGTATCGGCCACAAAGCAGGGCAGGCCGGCGGCCTGGGCTTCCACCAGCACAACGGGCAGCCCCTCAAACAAACTGGGCAGCAAAAATACATCCATGGCGTGGTACAGCGCGGCCATATCCTTGCGCACTCCGGCAAAAATTACCCGGTCGCTCAGGTTAAGCTCCTGGGCAAGGGCACGGGTGGAATCAACCAGCTCGCCGGTGCCGATCAGCACCAGCCGGGCGTTGGGCATGCGGCGGCTGACCCCGGCAAAAATGCGCAGCAGCCCGGCATGGTTTTTCTGCTCACAAAAACGGCCCACATGGCCAAACAGAATTTCGCCTTCCTGCACGCCAAGCTCAGCACGCAGGGCGGCGCGGGCGGCGGGATCGTGGAGGGCGAACACATCGGTCATAATGCCGTTGGGCAGCACGGTGAACGGGTGTTTGCCGTACAGCATCTCCCCAGCGCGCTGGCTGCAGGCAAAGCGGTGGGTCAGGTCGTGGTCAAAGCGGGAACTCATCAGCCGGTCCAGCTGGCCCACCAGGTTGTGCTCATAGGCAGTGTTGTGGCTGTGGCCTGCCCGCACCGGCACCCCGCAGCGGCGGGCCACGGCATTATAAAACATGCCAAAGCCGCTGTAATGCCCGTGGATGACCTTGTATTCCGGGTGCGCGGTAAAAAAGGCGCGCAGGTCATGCAGGTATTTCGGGATATTATTGTCCTGCCGCACCGTCAGCTTGGTAATGTGCCCGCCCAGGGCTTCAATTTCAGCATCATAAAAGCAGGGCTTATCATAGTGGTACAAAAAGTCAAACTGTACCTGGCTGCGGTCCACGGCACGGTAGACATTCATGACAAAGGTTTCCATGCCGCCGGCGTCCATGGCGGGCATGATTTGTAATACGCGGATCGGCGGCAAAGTGCGCCCCTCCTTTTGCAGCTTGCCGGGGGAACATCCACCCGGCAGTGTTTGGCATTATTCCTGTTCCAGCGCTGCCTTGCAGTTCAGCAGTTCGGCCTTTGCATCGTCCGAAAGCACCGGGTATTCGTGGCAGCTCTTCTGCAAAGCATCCAGTACAATCTCGCTGACCAGGTAGCGGGTGTACCATTTCTGGTCAGCCGGGATGGCATACCACGGGCTGTGCTTGGTAGCGGTTGCGGTGATGACTTCATCAAAGGTATCCAGATATTCGTCAAAACGCATCCGCTCTTTCAGGTCGGAGCAGGAGAACTTCCAGTTCTTTTCCGGGCGGTCAATGCGCTCTAAAAAGCGCTTTTTCTGTTCGTCCTTGGAAACGTGCAGAAAGATTTTGACCACGCGGTAGCTGTTCTCGTACAGGTATTCTTCATAGCTGCGGATCTGGCGGTAGCGCTTTTCAAAAAAGTCCTTCTTGCTGTCTTCCAGCACGCGCGGGGCCATCTGGTAGGTCTTTTGCAGGTCGTGGACCTGCACCACCAGAACGTCCTCGTAATAGCTGCGGTTGAAAATGGCAATGCTGCCGCGGGGCGGCAGAACTTTGTTCACCCGCCACAAAAAGTCGTGGTGCAGTTCCTCGCTGGTGGGCTGCTTGAAGCTGGTTACCTGTACACCCTGGGGGTTCAGGCCGCCCATCACATGCTTTACGGTGCTGTCCTTCCCGGCGGCATCCAGCGCCTGCAGAATGATCACGAGGCCCTCGCGCCCATCGGCGTAAAAGGCGTCCTGCAGGGCGGCCATCTTTTCCAGGTTTTCGGCAGTTTTGGCCAGGATATCTTCTTTCTTTACATGGTCATCCTTGCTGTCGCAGGGCAGCTTGCGCAGCGCGCATGGGTGGGAACCATCAAACAAATAGCGGTCAGCCTTCATCCGGACTGCCTCCTTTCTGCAAAAGGACAAAATTACACTCTCTCAGTATACCCGTTTTGGCCCCTATGTGCAACCGCAAGATGCAAAAAAGGCATTGCAGACGCGCGGCCCGCAATGCCTTTTTTCATAATTACAAAACAAAATCAGAACGTCAGGTTGCCGAACTCGGAAAGCTTCAGCTGTTCGTTGTGCTGCTCGGCCCAGTTGATGCTCCACGGGCTGCCGAACAGCAGCAGGTGGTTGCCCTTCAGGTCCTCGATGCAGCGGGTGTCGCTGGTCAGGTCCAGTGTTTTGGGGTCCAGCTCGTCCGGGTCGTTCATGATCCAGCGCAGGTGCTCATACGGCAGGGTCTGCATACGGATGTCAACGTTATATTCGTTGCGCAGGCGGTATTCCAGCACTTCCAGCTGCAGCACGCCGACCACGCCGACGATAACTTCCTCCATACCGGAGCCAAGGTCGCGGAAAATCTGGATCGCGCCTTCCTGTGCGATCTGCTCCATGCCTTTCACAAACTGCTTGCGCTTCATCGTGTCCACCTGGGTCACGCGGGCAAAATGTTCCGGTGCAAAGGTGGGGATGCCCGCAAACTGCACATGCTGCTTGCCGGTGCACAGCGTATCACCAATGGAGAAGATGCCCGGATCAAACAGACCGATGATATCGCCGGCATAGGCTTCGTCCACGATGGCGCGGTCATCAGCCATCAGGCTGGTGCCGGTAGCAAGCTTGATGTTCTTGCCCTCCTGCACATGGAATGCTTCCATGCCGCGCTCAAACTTGCCGGAGCAGATGCGCAAAAACGCAATGCGGTCGCGGTGATTCTTGTTCATGTTGGCCTGGATTTTGAACACAAAGCCGCTGAACTGCTCGCTGCAGGGATCCACCACATCGCCGGTGGGGGCATCCTTACGGGGTAGTGGCGGCGGGGTCAGGCGCAGGAACTCTTTCAGGAAAGGTTCCACGCCAAAGTTGGTCAGCGCGGAGCCAAAGAATACGGGGCTCAGCTGGCCGTGCTGCACAGCGTCCAGGTCAAACTCTTCGGCGGCGCCATCCAGCAGCTCAATGTCGTCAGCCAGCTTCTGGTGGTTGGCCGCGCCGATCAATTCGTCCATTTCGGGTGCGCCCAGCTCGGCGGTGATCTCGTCCACCATCTTCACGCCGTTGGCGCGGCCATCGCTTTCAAAAGCCAGCACCTTGCGGGTGCCGCGGTCAAACACACCCTTGAACTCTTTGCCGCAGCCGATGGGCCAGTTCATCGGGTAGGTTTTGATGCCCAGGATCGTCTCAATGTTTTCCATCAGTTCAAACGGGTCGCGGGCTTCGCGGTCCATCTTGTTGATGAAGGTGAAAATGGGGATATGGCGCAGGGTGCAGACCTTGAACAGCTTGATGGTCTGGGCCTCAACGCCCTTGGCGGCGTCGATGACCATGACGGCGGAATCTGCCGCCATCAAGGTGCGGTAGGTATCTTCGGAGAAATCCTGGTGGCCGGGGGTATCCAGAATGTTGATGCACTTGCCCTGATAGTTGAACTGTAAAACAGAGGAGGTAACAGAGATACCGCGCTGTTTTTCAATATCCATCCAGTCAGAAACGGCATGTTTGGCGCTCTGCTTGCCCTTGACGGAACCGGCGGTCTGGATGGCTCCCCCGTACAGCAGCAGCTTTTCGGTCAATGTGGTTTTGCCGGCGTCCGGGTGCGAAATGATCGCAAACGTCCGGCGGCGCTCGATTTCTTCACGCAAAGTTGCCATGAAAGTCAATACTCCTTTATTCCATTGCAATGTGACTTTTTACGGTTGTCTGCTTCCGTCACATGGGGAACACTCCTCTATCACTCTGGTTTTCAGGCGGCACCTGAACTATTACAAGAAAGGTTACAAGACATACCTTTTTATTTTACTATGATTTTTAAGGGATTGCAACGCCTGATACCGGATTTTTGGCCGGTAAGGGGAGAAAAAAGCAAAATTTGATGGAAAATGCGTGGTGGTGGGGCCATCATCCCGCCGGGGGAGAAAGGCAAATGTTTGACTGTACGCCACAGATTCTAAGGCAATACTGCATAATTCTAAGTGCCGCGCCTCGCTCGCCGTAATCGGCACTTAGAATTATGTGGTATTGCCCTAAAAAATTTGTGTTGTCCCCTGCAAAATAAAATCAAAGAGCGAACATACTCGTCAGGACTTACTTATTCGCCTCCGCATGGGCGGTGGCTTCCGCCACATACCCTTCGGCATTTTTTCGGTTGGCTTCCACCAGGGCGGGGCTGGCGGCTTCACGCACCTTGGCGGGCACACCCATGGCCACCATGCCGTCCGGGACCACGGTGTTTTCCAGCACCAGCGCCCCGGCGGCCACCACGGCATTTTTGCCCACCACGGCGCCATTCATCACCGTGGCATGCATACCGATCAAAGCGCCGTCCCCCACCGTACAGCCATGCACCACTGCACTGTGGCCGATGGATACATTTTTGCCGATCGTTACCCCCAGGTTTGGCCCGGTGTGCAGCACGGCGTTGTCCTGGATATTGCTGTTTTTGCCAATGCGGATGGCGCCGGTATCTCCGCGCACCACCGCGCCGTACCACACGCTGCTGCCAGCGGCCAGCACAACATCCCCGGCCAGGGTGGCGTTGGGGGCCACAAAGGCTGCACTGCCAACATCCGGCGTTTTGCCGTATACTGTGATAACTGCCATAATTTTACCTCCCTGCCCGGAATAATTCTACCGCCGGGCACTGTTAGTTAAATTGAAAAACAGGCCTGTGTTTGTTATACTTTTACTATATTAAATAATATATTACGTTGCTTCAGGAAAAGCAATCAGGGGGAAACAAATATGATAAAAATGGTTTGCAGCGATCTGGACGGCACCCTGCTGCAATATGGGAAAAAGCTCATTGAGGGCGAAATTTTTGATGAGATCCGCGCTTTGCATGACCGTGGTATCCTGTTCTGCCCGGCCAGCGGGCGGCAGTATACCAGCCTGCGCAAACTGTTCGCCCCTGTGGCAGACGATTGCATCTACCTGTGCGAGAACGGCGCGGTTGTCTACCGCGGTGGCAAAGTAATCGCCAAAACGCCGATGCCCCGCGCCCTGGCAGAAGAAATCGCCTGGGATTTCTGGAACAACACCGAGGACTTAGGCGAAGTGATGCTTTCCGGCGAAAACATGTCCTACCTGATGGAGCGCGGGCACGGCGTGGTGGACCGCATCAAGTTCATTGGCAATAATTATACGGTCATCACAGATCCCGCCCAGATCCCGGAGGATATCGTCAAGGTGTCCGTCTATTTGGTGGACGGCGTGGAGCCGTTTGTGGAGCGCTTTGTGCCCAAATGGCAGCAGGCCAACTGCGCTGTGGCGGGACCCAAGTGGATCGATACCACCGTGGCCAACAAGGGGATTGGCGTACAGAGCATCTGCCGTGTGCTGGGCATTGACCCGGCGGATGTGATGGCCTTTGGCGATAACTATAATGATGTTGCCATGCTGGATTTGGTAGGTCACCCTTACATTATGTCCACCGCTGCAGCGGAGCTGCGCCGGCGCTATGCAAACCATACCCCCCGGCCGGAGGATACCCTGCGTGCCTTCCTGGCCAGGCAGGAAAACTGAAACCGAGCAAAACCACAATATTGTTAAAAACATTTTGTTGATTTTGTGAAAGTTTACAAAAAACGACAGGGTGAAATGCAGTGTTTGCATTGACTTTGCTCAACGTTGCTGGTATAATCAAATTGTTAAATTCTCCACAGGCTTGTTGAAAAGCTGTGGAACAGAGAGGAAGACGCATCTATGAAGCAGTTTGATTATACCATTCAGGAAGCAGTTGGCATCCATGCCCGTCCGGCCGGTTTGCTGGTCAAAGAGGTCAAAAAGTATAAGAGCACTGTTACCGTCATCAAGGGCGATAAATCCAGCAACGCGCTGAAACTGATGGCTTTGATGGGTATGGGCGTTAAGTGCGGCGATACCGTTACCGTTACCGTGGAAGGCGAGGACGAGGATACCGCAGCACCGGCACTGGAAGCTTTCTTCAAAGAGCATTTGTAATTGAATCTTTTTGTTTGCGGCACCTGCCCCAGCAAGGCCCTTACCCGGCGCTGGGGGCAGGCAGCCGCATTTTGTTTTCTGCTGCATTTGGTTGTATAAAATAACCAGTCAGGATCCCATTGAACACCAAAGAAAGGACGCTTGTTATGATCAGTATTCAGGGCAAGGGCGTATCTTCCGGCGTTGGCGTTGGCCCGCTTTATTTCTATCACCGCACCAAAACCGAGATCCCCCGCTATACCGTGACCGATCCCGATGCCGAGTGGCACCGTTTCAAGGGCGCGCAGACCGCCGCCATTGAGCAGCTGGGCGAACTGGCCGAAAAGGCCCGCGCCGAAGCCGGCGATGAAGCCGCCATGCTGTTTGAGACCCACCAGATGATGGCCGAGGATCTCGATTACGAGGAAGCCATCTCCGACCATATCAACAATGAAAAGATGAACGCCGAAGCCGCGATTTCGGATACCGCAGTTCAGTTCGCCGCCATGTTTGAATCCATGGACGATTCCTACATGCAGGCCCGTGCGGCAGATGTGCGCGATGTATCGGATCGCATCCTGGGGATTCTGTCCGGTGCAGTGCAGGGCGGTATTGCTTCGGATGTGCCGGTGCTGCTGGCTGCGGACGACCTGGCACCTTCGGAAACTGTGCAGCTGGATAAATCCAAGATTTTGGGCTTCATCACTGCGGGCGGTTCCGGTTCCAGCCACACGGCCATTTTGGCCCGCACCATGGGCATTCCTGCCATTGTGGGCGTGGGCGATGCCCTGAAGCCGGAGTATGAGGGCCGCTCCTGCATTATTGACGGCGCTACCGGCAATGTGGTGATCGACCCGGACGATATGACCCGTGATTACCTGCTGAAAAAGCGGGAACAGCAGCTGCGCCTGCAGCGCCTGCTGGAGACCCTGAAAGGCCAGCCCAATGTGACCAAGGATGGCAAGAGCATCCGCATTTACTGCAACATTGGCTCCCCGGACGACGTACATGCCGTGCAGGTCAACGATGGCGGCGGCATCGGCCTGTTCCGCAGCGAGTTCCTGTACCTGAACAGCCCGGATTACCCCACCGAGGACCAGCAGTTTGAAGCCTACAAAAAGGTTCTTGCCGATATGGACGGCAAGGAAGTTATCATTCGCACGCTGGATATCGGCGCGGACAAGCAGATCGGCTACTTTAACCTGCCCAAAGAGGATAACCCGGCTATGGGCATGCGCGCTCTGCGTATCTGTCTGACCCGCCCGGAAATCTTCAAGACCCAGCTGCGTGCCCTTTACCGTGCTTCCGCGTTCGGCAAGCTGGGCATCATGTTCCCCATGGTGACCAGCGTGTGGGAAGTGCGCGAAGCCAAAAAGTACTGCGAGGAAGTCAAGCGCGACCTGAAAGCTGAGGGCATTCCCTTTGCGGAGGATGTGCAGGTCGGCATCATGATCGAAACCCCGGCAGCGGCCATCATGAGTGACCGTCTGGCCAAGGAAGTGGATTTCTTCAGCTGCGGCACCAATGACCTGACCCAGTACACCCTGGCCTGTGACCGCCAGAACAATGATCTGGGACGTTTTTATGACCCGCACAACCCGGCAGTGCTGCGCCTGTTGAAGATGGTGACGGAGAATGCCCACAAGAACGGCATTTGGGTTGGTATCTGCGGCGAGCTTGGCGCGGACCTGACCCTGACCGAAACCTTCCTGGCGATCGGTGTGGATGAGCTGTCCGTCAGCCCGCGCGCGGTGCTGCCCCTGCGCAATGCCGTGCGCATGACCGATACCCGCGAAAGCGCACCCCGCCTGCTGGCCGCCATCGATGCCGAGTACCCGGAAACGCTGTGAGAGGCTTTACGGAGGATTTGTGTTCCTTCTTTGAAAAGAAGGAACCGAAGAAATTTTAGGCAATACCGCATAATTCTAAGTGCCGATACGGCGAGCGAGGTACGGCAGATGCTAAGCCAAAAGCGCAGATAATACTGGATGTCTTATCGAGCATTTTGGCAACGCAGATGCCGTGCCGCAGCCGCCGGAGCGGTGCTTAAGCCGTCAGGCGGTAATTGTGCGGTATTGCCTTTAGTATAATAGAACACAAAAGATAAATAAAGGCGCATCACACAAAACCATCGTGTGGTGCGCCTTTTTGATGTTGGCTTTATAGAAATTGGTACAAGTTGAAAAACACTCTGTAAGGAACGGTCTAGACCGTTCCTTACAGAGCATTTTATAATGTGTTGCAAACCAACAAAGCATCTGTAGGGCGGGGTACCCTCACCCCGCCGCGGAGGAACCATGCCTATCGCGGTAAACGCTGCAATTTATTTGTAGGGGACGATGCTTGCATCGTCCCGAGGAGCGTGTAACGGTAAAAATCTACCGCGCACCATCACCCCATCACCCGAATTACCCCCAGCACCAACAAATGCACCGGGTAAAACAGATAGAAAAACCAGTGCGAAAATTTCTTTCCCCGCGCCGCCCGCTGGCCATTGTACAGATACAAGATCACAAACCCGGATGCAGCGATCCCTGCCATGCTGCCGCAGGTCATCAGCAAACACTGTGCGGTGGGGTAAAGCCACACGCTGCTGGTGTAATTCAGCCAGCCAAACAGCGCGGCAGAAAGCGCAAAACTGAACCGCAGTCGTTTTTGGTCCTGGCCGGACCAGCGGAAGAGCAGGGTGAACACCGGGGCCAGCAGCGCCCAGTCACAAAACAACGAACCAAAAATCAGCAGTACGATCAGCACGCCGCGCAAGAAACGGTTCCGGATGGTTTCGATACACAACAAGATGCAAAAACACAGGAACAGCGTGAACATCATGTTGAAATCCTGAAATTCCAGAATGTCGTTTTGGGCAAACGCCATCGAGAACGGCACCTGTGAAACCACACCGAACCCGAACAGCCGTAAGGCATACTGCTTGCGGCTGTGGGTGTACCGGAAGCCCTCTACCAGAAAATAGCACATGGTAATGGCGGTAAAGTAGCCGATATCCACCAGCACCTCGTACCAGAGGGTGCCCGGCACCAGAAAAATATTGGCGATGTGGTTCAGCAGCATGGCGGTCATCGCGATGTATTTGATCACATCGCGGTTCAGCACCCGCCAGCCGGGGCTTTGTGTTTGCTGTTGCAGCATTGGCAGCACTTCCTTTTTTGGGGCTTCACAGCGGCAGCGGTTATTTTTCCCGCTTAATGACAAAGCAGGGCAGGGGAGCGGTATCGGCCCAGTTGGCAAATTCGCAGATCAGCACGGTATAATCGGCCAGCGGCAGGCTGCGGAAAAACTCCGCCGCAGCCTTTTTCTCCGCATTGCCGATCACCTTGCCGCTGTACAGCACCGCGGCAAGCACGCCGCCGGGCTTCAGGGCGTCCAGCCCGGCCTGCAGCGCGGGCAGGGTGGAATCTGCCGTGGAGTGTACATCGTGCGCGGCACCTGGCAGCCAGCCAAAGTTGAACATCACGCAGTCCGCACTGCCCGGCGGGGCAAAGCGCAGCAGCTCCCGATGGTCGCAGCATTCCGCGCGGCCAATGGCAGCCATGCCGTTGGCGGCTAGCAGCGCATTGGTGTTGGCCGCGGCCTGAGGCTGGATATCCAGCCCGATCACCCGGCCATTTTCCCCGGCAACGCTGCATAAAAATAGGGTATCGTGCCCGTTGCCGCAGGTGGCATCCAGATACAGTCCGCCCGGTGCCAGTGTGCTGCGCAAAAAGCGGTGGGTCAGCTCCACTGCCGTCAGGTCCGGCACGCGGCGGCGCACCAGCAGCCCGCCGCGCGGCACAAAACCGAACTTTGCCGCCAGCGCCTGCGCAGCGGTATTGCCGGCATCCGGCAGTGGCGCGGTGAATTCGCTGGGGGCAGTCCGGTCAAAGCCGCCGTTCTGGCGCAAAACCTCCCGCAGCAGATAGCTTCCGTACCCGCGGCTCTGCCATTCCGGGGCAATTTCCAACGCTTCAAAATAATCGGCACAGGTAACGGCATGGCCGATGCAGCCTTTCTCTTTATATAACGAATAGACACAGCGGTTTTGTGCGTCCAGTGCCGTTTTTTCAATCCGCATGGGCAAGCTCCCCCTAATGTTTCAGTCTGCAACTGATTGTACGGCATGGGGCGGATAAAGTCAAACCACAGCCCAAACTGACCGGATTTTTGGAGATTTCACATTTCTTTCACGCAGTCGCGAAACTGTTTTCACAATTAGCGGTTATACTGTAGGCACAAGGTTGAGGGAAGCAAGAAAGACAAAGCAAAAGCTTCCGCCAGACCGTGTATCACCGCCCGGCGGCCCCCAAGCGCCGTGCGGCAGAACAAAGGAGAGATTTTTCATGAGTGAATATGATTATTCGGGTCTTTATAATAATGGCGGCCCGCAGAATAATAACGGGCAGCCAGCGGGCACTCAGCCGGAACAGCCCCAGGCAGAGCAGTCCGGTTACCCCAATGTGGGCAGCAGCGGAGTGAACACCGCCAACACCGCACAGACAGATTATTCTAATTATTCCAGCCAACAGAACAGCAGCTATAACCCCCAGGGCCCCGCTGCAGGCAATGGCGGCAACGGTGGCAACGGCAATAACGGCGGCTACAATGGCTACAGCTATTCCAGCAACCCACAGCCCCCGCAGAACGAGCCCAAAAAGAGCCACGGCGGCAAAAAGGTTTTGCTGCGTGTGGCGGCCTGCATCGGTGTGGTAGCCCTTGGCTTTGGCGGTGGCCTGGCAGGAACTGTGGTTGCCAGCCGCACCGGCTTGACCGGCGGCCAGGTTGTGGTTCAGCAGGTCCAGCGTGACACCAACACGGATTCTGTATCCCAGGGCAGCACCAACGGCACCAACCTGTCGATTCAGGATGTTGCCGCGCTGGTACAGCCCAGCGTTGTGGCCATCACCACCGAGCAGATGGTCAGCACCAACACCTGGTTTGGCGGCAGCTATGTGCAGAGCGGTGCAGGCTCCGGCGTGATCATCTCGCAGGATGGTTACATTGTGACCTGTGCCCATGTGGTTTCCGGCGCAAATAACATCACGGTACAGCTGGCAGACGGAACAGAGTATACCGCAACGGTCGTTGGCCAGGATTCTACTTCGGACGTTGCAGTCCTGAAAATCGAAGCCACCGGTCTGACTCCGGCTGTGATTGGCGACAGCGACAGCCTGGCTGTTGGCGAAACCACCGTTGCCGTTGGCAACCCGCTGGGTACCCTGAGCAACACCGTTACCAATGGTATTGTCAGCGCCTTGAACCGTGAAGTTACCGTTCAGGGCAACGATATGAATCTGATCCAGACCAGTGCTTCCATCAGCCCGGGCAACTCCGGCGGCGGCCTGTTCAATGCAAACGGTGAGCTGATCGGTATTGTCAACGCCAAGAGCAGCTCCAGCGATGCAGAGGGGCTTGGCTTTGCAATCCCCATCAATACCGCCATGGAAATGGCAAAACAGATGATCGAAAAGGGTTATGTTGCCCGCCCGGCCATGGGTGTTACGGTCATCACCATCAATGATGCCCAGACTGCTATGCAGTACGGCGTCAGCAACTATGGTGTGTATATCTACCAGATCGCATCCGGCAGCGGTGCCGAAAAAGGCGGCCTGAAGCTGGGTGACCGCATCATCTCCATTGATGATGTGGCAGTCTCCAGTGCATCCGATGTACAGAAGTATTGCCAGAGCAAGGAAGTTGGCGATACCGTTACCCTGCAGGTAGAGCGTGATGGCAAGGTCATCAGCTGCGAAGTGACCCTGGGCGAAAGCAGCCAGTCCACCGCAACGGCTGAAAGTGGGAACTAAGTTCTTTACGGGAGTTTTTTGTCCCTTCTTTGAAAAGAAGGGACCGAAGAAACTTTCTTTAGTATAGCAAAACAGAAAAAATAAAATTAAGGCGCATCACACAGGGATTGTGTGATGCGCCTTAATTTTATTTTATGTGATAATATGATGAAAGTTTCTGCTTCCTTCTTTTCAAAGAAGGAACAAAATCCCCCGTAAAAATCTCACATATCATGATTCTCAATCAGCTTGCGGCCCATCAGAACGCCCATGACGGAGGCCATCATCAGGCCGCGGGTCCATCCGGAGGAATCGCCCAGGCAGTGCAGGCCGGAAATGTTCGTTTCCAGGTCGGTGTCCATCTTGACCTTGTTGGAATAGAACTTCAGCTCCGGGCTGTACAGCAGGGTTTCCGGTGCGGCAAAGCCGGGGGCAACATGGTCCACCATCTTGATGAACTCAATAATGCTCACCATGGCGCGGTACGGCATGGCGGCGGTAATGTCGCCCGCAACGGCATCTTTCAGGGTAGGGCGCACATTGGAATGTGCCAGCTCCTTGGCCCAAGTGCGCTTGCCGTCCAGAATATCACCGTAGCGCTGTATCAGAATGTGCCCGGCACCCAGCATGTTGGTCAGTTCGCCAACCTTCTGGGCATAGGCAATGGGCTGGTTGAACGGCTCGGTAAAGTTGTGGCTGACCAGAATGGCCAGGTTGGTGTTGCCGGATTTCAGATCCTTGTAGCTGTGACCGTTGACGACCGCCAGGTCATTGTCATAGTTTTCCTGCGCGACAAAGCCGCCGGGGTTCTGGCAGAAGGTGCGGACCTTGTTCTTCCACGGGTTGGGGTAACCGATCAGCTTGCCTTCGTACAGAACCTTGTTGATGGTCTCCATGATCTCGTTGCGGCACTCCACACGCACACCAATATCAACGGTGCCGGGCTTGTGGGCAATGTTGTGCTCGGCGCACAGCTTTTCCAGCCAATCTGCACCGCGGCGGCCGGTGGCAATCACAACCTGGTCGGCGCGCAGCTCGCGGCGCTCACCCTTTTCGGTGATCACAACGCCCTTGCACTCGCTGCCTTCCAGCAGAATGTTGTCACATTCGGTGTTGAACAGCATCTCCACACCGCGGGCCAGCAAATAGTTCTGGATGTTCAGGTACAGCTGCTGGGCTTTTTCGGTTCCAAGGTGGCGGATGGGGCAATCCACCAGCTGCAGGCCGGCCTGGATGGCGCGCTTGCGGATCTCCTTGATCTCGCTGCCCTCGTAAATACCTTCCACATGCGGGTCAGCGCCAAATTCCAGATAGATCTTGTCAGTGTAGTTGATCAGCTCCTGGGCAAAATCCTCACCGATCAGCTCCGGCAGCTCGCCGCCAACCTGATAGGAGAGGGACAGCTTACCGTCCGAGAACGCACCGGCACCGGAAAAACCGGTGGTGATGGCGCAGGTGGGCTTGCAGTTCACGCAGTGGCCGGTTTTATCTTTGGGGCAGTGGCGCTTTTCTACCGGTTTGCCCTTTTCAATCAGGCAGATGCGCGGGCCGGTAGTTTTGCTGCTTTTGCGCAGCAGTTCCAGTGCGGTAAAAATACCGGCCGGGCCGGCGCCAACGATAATCAGATCATAATTGTTCATGTAGGGTAATTGCTCCTTAAATTTACAAATAAGCGCCGTTTCAGCGCAGGGTAACATCAGGTTGCGGCATCCGCTGTGGGCTCTTGGTCGGGTTCCGGTGGTTCGGTGGTCAGCTCCGGGGCTGGCACATCGGGCAGGTCCGTTTCGGCAGATTCTTCTGCAGCGGGTTCAGCCGGGGCAGGGGAGGGGGATTCGGGGGATGGCTCCGGTGCGGCAGCGGTTTCCATTTCCGCCTTGGCAGCATCCAGCCTGTCCAGCGCATGGAACTCCATCGCAATATAAATGGTGCAGCACAGGTTCAAAATGCCCTCTGCCAGTAAAAAGATGCCGGACAGCAGCAAAAGATCCACGTTGCGGTTGTTCAGCAGCTGAGAACACGCCAGCAATGCCCCGCACAACAGCGAAACAATGCTGAGCAGCAGCACCACCCACCACTTTTGCCCCTTGCGCTTGGCAAGGGCAAAGGAAGACTGTGCGCGCACCACGCCATCCACCAGCAGCATCAGGCCAAACAACAGCGGCAACAGCCATTCAAAGGTCATGGCGCTTTGTACGGTACACAATAGTGCCCACATGCCCAGCGCAATGGTGGGCAGGCTGAGCAGCAGGCTGACGGCGGCTCGGATGCTGCCGTTATCTTTCTTAAAATAACCGTACAGGCTTTGCAGCCCGCACAAAACCACCAACAAGCCCAGCGCAATGCAGAACACATCGGCAACCGCCTGCGGGGCAAGCAGTAACAGCAGGCCAAGCAGAATGTACAGCACACTGAACACCAGCATGCCCGGTTTGATATGGCGCAGCATACAAACCCCTCCTTATACAGCGGCAGCCGTTTTCTGGCCGGCTTCCATTGGCAGCAAAATGTCGCGGTGGCACTTGCGCATAAACACAGCGCACAGCGTAACGGCAACCAGCTCTGCAATGGGAAAAGCAAACCACACGGCGTTTACGTTACCGGTGTGGCTCAGCAGCCAGGCGGCAGGCACCAGCACAACCAGCTGGCGGATCACCGAAACCAACAGCGCCAGCGTGCCGCGCCCCAGCGCCTGGAACGCGGAGGAAGAAATTACGTTGAAACCTGCCATCGGAAAATGGATGGCAATAATGCGCAAGGCCAGAATACCCATGGCCAGCATGGTGGGGCTGGCGTTGAACACACCCAGCAGCACATGTGGGAAAACTTCGGCCAGAATCAGGCCGCACAGCATAATGCACTCGGCAAAGCAGACAGCCAGTTTGATGGTTTGGGTAATGCGCTTGGGCTGGCGGGCACCGTAATTGTAGCCGATAATGGGCACCATGCCGTTGTTAATGCCAAAAATAGGCATGAATACAAAGCTTTGCAGCTTGAAGTAAACACCAAACACCGCAACGGCGGTGCTGGAAAAGGCAATCAGGATGTTGTTCATCGCAAAGGTCATCACGCTGCCAATGGCGTTCATGGCAATGGAGGGGATGCCCACCGCGTAAATGCGCTTGATGGTGGACCCCGCCGGGCGGAAGCCTTTCAGCGTTAGGTTGATGTCCTTATTGCACAGCAGGTTCATCGTCAGCCCGGCAGCTGCGCCGATCCACTGCCCGGCTACGGTAGCCACAGCAGCACCGGCTGCTTCCATGCGGGGCACGCCGAACAGACCGAAGATGAAGATGGGATCCAGCGCAATGTTGACCAAAGCGCCAATCAGCTGGCTGGCCATGGCGAACGCACTGCGCCCGGTGGCGACCAGCAGTTTTTCCAGCATGCACTGCAGGAACAAGCCCATGCACCATAACGTGCAGATGGAAAGATAATCGGCACCGTACTGCATGATCTGGGCATCGGTGGTCTGGGACGCAATGAACGCCCGCGCGCCCAAAATGCCGAATACCAGAAAGGCGATGCCGCCGCAGAACGCTAAGAACAGGCCGTTCATCGCCGCGCGGCTGGCCTCGGCCCGGTTGCCCTCACCCAAACAGCGGGAAAGATAGGCGTTTACACCAACAGCAGTGCCCACGGCAAAGGCAATCATCAGGTTCTGGATGGGGAACGCCAGCGAAACGGCGGAAAGCGCCGCTTCGTTCACACGACTGACAAAGATGCTGTCCACAATGTTATAAAGTGCCTGAACCAGCATCGAAATCATCATAGGTACTGAACACGAAAGGAGCAGCGGGCCTATCGGCGCGCTGCCCATTCGGGATGCAGAGTATTTCTGTACAGAATCACTCATTCCTGATTAGCTGCCTCCATTGCTTTTGCAGCCTGAACAATCAGCTGGGCACAGGCATCCTGGCCAATTGCTGCATTCAGGCAAAGATCATAGTTTTTCGCTTCGCCCCAGCGGTTTTCAGTATAGTAGTTGTAATAGCTTGCGCGGGCGCGGTCATGCTTGGCCAGATGGGTCTCCCATAGGCGATCGGGCATATCCTTGGCATCGGGGCGCACTTTGGCGTTGGCCACGCGGATATCAATGGGGGCAAACACAAAGGTGCGCAGCACATTGGGGCGGTCGCGCAGAACATAGTCACCACAACGGCCCAAAATCACACAGGAGCCCTGGGAAGCAACTTCCTTGATGACATTGGACTGCAAAATGTACACCTGGTCCGCCAGGGGCATGGTGTTGCCCATCATGTAAAGGCTGTAGATCAGGCTGCCGCTGCGCTGGGTCTCGCTGGCGGCGATGGCTTCTTCCGTCAGGCCGCTCTTTTTTGCGGCGATGGTGATCAGCTCCTTGTTGTACAGGGGAATCCCCAAAAGATCAGCAACTTTCTGGGCAATCTCGCTGCCGCCGGATGCATATTCACGCGCCATCGTAATAACCAGGGGTTCCTTCATTGTCTCCACCTCACAAATAATAATAGTGATGGACATAATAGTCCTACTATAATAAGTATAAACGCTGGTGGAACAAAACGCAAGAGCAAGGTTAAACAAAACAAAACGGTGCCGTTGGGGCAAACTGCATAGCAAAACCGGGCGGTATTTTTGCCCGCTTTGTGCATAAATCCAATCTGTCCGCGCAACACTAATGGCATACACAACACGAACGGTGCGGTTGAAAATTCCGGGCGGCAGGTTTTGCGCCCGATGTTTTGGCCGTACGGCAAGCAAAGGACGGGGGAAGATGAACAGCATTAAAGCATTTTTGAAGGCAAAAGGGCTATATCTTGTCTGCCTTGCGCTGGTGTTTGCGGCAACCATTACCGGAATTGCCGCCATCCGCAGCGTGGTGCGCGGGGTCGAGGACCTGACCCGCATCCAAAAGCAGGCCCTGGAGGAGGGAACAGACGTATGGGATTCACCGGATGCCGCCGTAAACCAGCCCGCACAGGATGTTCCTGTGGCGACAGCGCAGCCATCGCCCGCGCCGTCAGCTGCGGGGTCTGCATCGTCATCCTTGCAGCAGGGGGCTGGGCAGTCTGGCAGCGCCTCCGGCGGGACTGGCAGCTCTGCTGCTTCGTCCGCGCAGCAGGGAACCTTGCCGCACGCTGGCTGGAACGGTAAAGTCAGCCAGGCGTTCAGCGGGAATACGCTGGTGTATAACCCCACCCTGGGGGACTGGCGCACCCACAACGGCACGGATTATACCGCCGAACAGGTAACGGCGGTGGCCGCCGGTACCGTGACCGCCATTGCGGATGACGCTCTGTGGGGCCGCGTGGTGGAAGTGACCGACGCGCAGGATCGCGTGTGGCGCTACTGCGGGCTGGAAGAAGTTGCCGTGACCCAGCGCGAAAAAGTAACCGCCGGGACCTGCCTTGGCACCACAGGCAACGTGCCCGCCGAAGCCCAGCAGGGCAGCCACCTGCACCTGGAATGCCGCAAAGCCGGCGCCTGCCTGGACCCGGAAAAGAATTAACACAGGCAATGCCGCTGCACCGTGGATGGTGCGGCGGCATTGCTCTGCCATGAATTCGGACAAGCTCTTAAAAAATATCCTGCTTGCCAGCAAATCCCGTTGACAAATGCACGAAACATGTGTATTCTTATGGTAAAGATATCTTACCATGTCTTATTTTATAAATTTTCTTACAACTCATTCCATACAGAAAGGAGCCCGCCATGACACGCCAGCGTGCCTTGATTTTGGAAATTTTACAGCACAGCCCCAAACATCTGACGGCGGACGAAATTTTTGCCATTGCCAGGGAGAAGATGCCCGGCATTGCCCGCGGCACCGTGTACCGCAACTTAAAGCTGATGGAACAGGCCAGGGAAATTGCCCGACTGGAAATGCCGGATGGCCCCGACCGGTTTGATAAAACCTCCAACCCGCACGGCCATTTGTACTGTGATTGCTGCGGCGGCCTGCAGGACCTGCCGGTGATCGGCCTGGTGCGCGAAATTGAAAATGCCATTGGAACCGAAGTGCGTTCCTACCAGCTGACCATCCATTACATCTGCCCTGAATGCCGCGAAAAACAGGCTGAACTTTAACAGCGGAGAAATACGCCACAAACTGTGCTTCCCTGATTATATTTAGGGCAACACCGCACAATTCCCGCCTTGCGGCTTAAGCACCGCTCCGGC
>OLNS01000080.1_pt1 | contig 84094 bp, 65 predicted proteins | sample 1673031 | NCBI WGS metagenome assembly OLNS01 (sample SAMEA3136748, study PRJEB25190) | human gut metagenome | biome: human gut; feature: human-associated habitat; material: faeces | place: Austria | collected 2013
AACCCGCGGTCTCAACCTTGGCAAGGTTGCGCTTTACCAACTAAGCTATGTCCGCGTGTGTTTCCTTGGCGAGGTCTCCCTACCGAAGCACGAGTGTTTACTATACTCACATGCGTGTAGTTCGTCCAGCTGCGGCGTGTCGCCTGTAATTGCATACTCTCGCTTATGGCTAAAGCGTGCGCTTCGGGCAATGAATTCCAGTTACTCTAGAGGTATGAGTGAAGCAGCGAAGGACACCGGCGCAGTATTGATCGCCGCATTCGAGGGATGGAATGATGCCTGTCAGGCGGCGACGAACGCGGTGCGCCATCTGGTCAAGCGATATGAGTCCCGCGAGATTCGTCATATTAGATGTGATGATTTCTATGACTATCAGGTTGCCCGTCCTATGCTGTGCCATGTTTCGGGTCGCACCAATCTTATCTGGCCACAGACCACGTTCTACGACATCACGTTGGACGCAGGCAAGCGTATCTATGCGCAGATCGCCCCCGAACCAAACTATCGGTGGAAGGAATACTGTAGCCAGAGTCTGGCCATTGCCGATGAGCTGGATGTCAATCGGATCATTACGTTAGGTTCGATGTTCTCCGATTGCCCGCATACCCGTCCGTTGCCCATCGCCGTCAGCGACGGAGACTGTCAATGCGAAGGAGACCGGTCGTATAACGGCCCGGTGGGCATTCCTACTGTTCTGGATGTAGCTGCCGCACAACAAGGATTTGCTCATTCCTCGATGTGGGTGTCCATCCCCCAATATTTGGGCAGCGACGAATGCTCTGCCGGCACTATACGATTGCTGGATGCGTTGGGCAAGTATATCGGCTTCATCTTCGATATGGCAGACCTGAAGCAGAAAGCCGAACAGTGGAAGGCGCAGGCATCGATACTGGTTCGTTGCAATGACCAGCTTCATGATTATGTGGAGCATTTGGAGCACGACTACGACTTGCAGCAGAAAGCCGAGGCGGAGGCTTCATTGGGAGCGCCCCAGGCTGAACAACTAGTCAAAGAAGCGGAAGCGTTTCTACGCCAGATGGGCAATTAGCCCTATATACACAATATCCCGCTGACGGGAGCTGGCTCGCGTAGCGAGACTGAGGGTGGTTCTGCTGGCATATTCCAGTGACCACCCTCAGTCAGCTTCGCTGACAGCTCCCGCCGGCGGGAGCACCATTAATATTGAGTCGCCTATCGACCCGTCTTATGCCGCAGCCACCACGGAGGGATCGATGGCCGGCAGCACGCCCACAATCAGCAGCAAGGCGACGACCACAGCCAAACCGATGCGGTAGATGGCGAAGGCCTTATAGGAGAAGTTCGATACGAACTTCAGGAATCCGATGATCACGATGTAGCCGAGTACGAAGCTGATGACCATGGCTACGAGGGTCGGCCCCCAGCCGGGGAACATCGCATCGGTTTTGTAGTTCTTCACGGCCTTGATGGCTTCGAGCAAACCTGAGCCGAACACCGCGGGGATGGCCATCAGGAAGCTCAGACGCACAGCGGCCTCACGCGTGTAGCCCAGTGCGCGACCGACGGTGATGGTGCCGCCGGAGCGGGACACACCAGGAATCAGCGCCATGGACTGGCCCAAACCGAAGAGGAATGCATCACGATACGTCATATCATTCATGGTTTTGTTCTGGCGAGCCTTGGCATCCACCATCCACAGCAGAATGCCGAATACCAACAGCACGGTTACCGTAATCCACAGGTTGCGCAACGAGGTTTCGATGACGTTCTGCAGAGTGAAGCCGAGGATAATAATCGGAATCGAGCCGACGATAATGTTCCAGCCGAGTGTGGCGTAATTGTCGCCGCGGCCCATGCGGGCCTTCCAATCCTTGCCGTTCTTGCCGAACAGGCAGCTGAACCAGTGAGTAAGGATATTGATGATGTCGTGACGGAAATACAGAATCACCGCAAGTTCGGTGCCGATTTGGATGATGGCGGTAAACGCCGCACCGGGATCAGAGCCCAGCATCAAATCGCCGAAAATACGGATATGCGCGCTGGAGGACACTGGGAGATATTCGGTCAGCGCCTGAACGATGCCGAGAATGATCGCTTGGAAAAAATTCATAACCCCTCGTGATTTCTAAGTATTTGATGTGTTATGACGATGAACACCCTACCCAAGGGGGTGTAGAACAACACTAAGAATCGGTAACATCCACGGCTTCTACAATGAAAGTGGATATAGTACGTAAGCGACGAAGGGAGCATTATGGCCACGTATCGCAAAAGCAGGGCATTCGCACCGGAAGGATTCTTCGAATGCGAGGGTCGAGGACTCGAATGGTTGGGAGCGGCTCATGCGCAAGGCGGCCCGCGCGTGGTGCAGGTATACGGCTGGGGCAAGGATTATCTGGATATCGAACGTGTGGGTAGCGCGTCCCCCACGCCTCAGGCGGCACGAGCTTTTGGCGCGGCTCTGGCCCGTATGCATGATGCGGGTGCCAAGTATTTCGGGTCTGCGCCTGACGGATATAACGGCACATGCTATTTCGGACCATTGCAGGACCCGGTGAAAATGGATACCGGCGAGTGGACCGACCCGATCAGCTATTTCGCTGATGGACGTCTGCGCCCGATGGTCAACCTTGGTGTGAAACGTGGCGAGCTGGATAAGCGCGATGTCGAGTTGACTGAGCGTGTGATTGAAGCGCTGCCGGATCTGATGGGCCGCGCCGCGGCCGACAAGCCGGCGCGCATCCACGGTGATCTGTGGAGCGGCAATGTGATGTGGACCGCCGATTCCGGGCAGTCCGAGGCCGTGCTCATCGACCCGGCGGCACATGGCGGTCATCGCGAGGAGGATCTGGCTATGCTGCACCTGTTCGGTATGAGCTATCTGAGCGAAATCACCGAGGGCTACCAGTCCGTACATCCATTGAAGGCCGGATGGCAGGAGCGCATCACGCTCTGGCAGCTCTACCCCATCGCCGGCCACTGCGTCTTCTTCGGCGGCGGCTACGTCAACGAATACCGCTCCATGTGCCGCTCCCTGCTGAAGTAACAGACTTGGCTCCCCTCAGAGGGGGAGCCAAGAACGCATCCGCTCTCAGCTCAGTGCGTCCTTCAACTTGCTGAAGAAACCTTTCTTTTGACCGGCCTGTGGACGGGATGCCTGGGAGACGTGCGTGGCGCCTGAATCGTGCGAGGCGGCGAACTGTTCGATGAGGCCACGCTCGGTTTCGTTGAGCTTGGTGGGGATAAGCACATTGACGTGGGCGATGAGGTTGCCGCGCTCGTCCTTGTTGCGGATGTTCGTGACGCCCAGTCCCTTAAGCGTCACCGTGTCCTCAGTCTGGCAGCCGGCCGGGATGGACACGGTCTTCTCACCATCGAACGTATCAATGGACAGATCGTGGCCAAGCACGGCCCAGCTCATCGGCACCTGAATCCAGCAGTGCAGGTCGTCGCCATCGCGGGTGAACTGCTTATCCGCCTTGATGCGGATGTCGATGTACAGGTCGCCGGCAGCGCCGCCGCCCTCACCCACTTCGCCCTGGTTGGCCAACCGCAGACGCGCGTTGTCGTTGATGCCGGCGGGCACGGTAACGCCCACGGTACGCGTGGTGCGCACACGGCCGTGGCCCATGCAGCTGGGGCACGGGTTCTGGATGATGGTACCGTGGCCCTCGCAACGTTCACAGGGGGCGGAGGTCATCATCTGGCCGAGCATGGTGCGCACGACCTTCTGCATGAATCCCTGTCCGTGGCAGTCGGGGCAGGTGACCGGCTGTGCGCCGCCCTGGGCACCGGAGCCACCGCACTCCTGGCACAGGGAGAACGTATTGATCTTGACATGCGCGGTGCCGCCGAACACCGCCGTCTTCAAATCGATGGACGCCGAGGCCAAGGCATCGCGGCCGGGCTGGGTACGCGGCACCGGGCCCTGTGAGCCACCGCCGAACGCGGAACCGAAGAACGTGGAGAACACGTCGCTCATATCGCCGAAGCCCGCCCCGGAGAAGCCGCCGGCACCGGCGTTCGGGTTGTTCGGGTCGACTCCCGAATCATACATACGGCGTTTGTCCGGATTGGACAGCACATCGTAGGCGTTGTTCACTTCCTTGAACTTGTCCTCGAACTCAGGGCCCGCGATGTCGGGGTGGTACTTACGGCTGAGCTTGCGGTATGCCTTCTTGATCTCGTCGTCACTGGCGCCGCGTTCCACACCCAGCGTCTCGTAATAATCTGCCACTTGATTGATCCTTTGTGTTCGTTTGGTCTGCGGGTCATTGTGCCACAGACGGCGGTCAGTCTTGAGTCCGGCCCTCGGAGAGGAAGGCGGTCAAATATCTGGCTACGGCCCTGACGGCGGCCATAGTGGCCGCGTAGTCCATGTGGGTCGGCCCTATGGAGCCAACGAAGGCGATGGGTTCCGTGTCGTTCGTCTGGCTCTCCGTCTCGGATTCGGTTTCGGGTTCGCCTACGGGATCGTTCCCCGCCCGCCGCTCCGCTGCGCCCATAGCCACTGCTGACCACGGAAGCATGCAGTAGTCCGGGGGTGTGCATTTCGGAGCCGATGGCCACGCCCACGCCGGATGCATTCGTCTCCTCGCTCAGGTTGCTCATGAGCTTCATCAGCACGACCTGTTCTTCCAGCGCGTCGAAGAGCGGGGCCAGATCGGCCAGGGACCGGGAGTGGGCCAGGTGCGAGGTGCCGGACATGTACAGTTCGTTCGCGCGTTCGTCCAATGCCATCGATTCGAAGGCGTCGGCCAGCGCGTCGGCCACGCCACGCACCGACTCGTAGCCGGCGCTGGCGGCGATGGATCGCACGGTCTCCGCGGATTTCGATAGGGACAGCCCGTCGCATTGCTCGTTGACGGTGTTGGAGAGCCGGTTGATCTCGTCCACGGCGGGCATGGATGCGATGGTCAGGCCGTGCTGGGCCACGCGGCCTGTGTCGGTAATCACCACGGCGAGCAACGTGGTCATGGCAACGGGCACCATCTCCACGTGCCGCAATGTGGCCTTGGCCAGCGATGGCGAGGCGACTACGGCCACTTGACCGGTGATTTCGGACAGCAGTCGTGCCGAACGTTGCAGCGCGTCCTTGAGACTCACCGATCCGGACAGGAAGCTGTTGATGCCGCGGCGTTGCGCCTCGCTGAGCGGCACCACGGTAGCAAGTCGGTCCACAAAGTATCGATAGCCCTTTTCGGTGGGCACGCGACCGGCCGAAGTGTGCGGCTGAATCAGATAGCCTTCGTCCTCCAGAGCGGCCATATCGTTACGGATGGTGGCCGAACTGACGCCGAGATCATGGTCGCGCGTCAGCGAAGTGGAGCCCACAGGCTCCTGAGAACGGATGTAATCCTCCACCACGGCGCGCAGCACCAGCATGCGTCTTGATTGCGTCATGCGCGCCTCCTCATATATGCATACATATTCATATCAGTCACGGTTCACTCAGGGCGTACCCCGACGGTCGGTTCGCCACGCCGCGACACGCGGGAACCCAGAAATATTGCCTCTTTCTTGGCTCCGCCACGTGCAGGTGGCGCACTTCACCTTAGAACATTGTATTAGCACTCCTTAGGCTTGAGTGCTAATGCGTTCGTTTGCAGCGTAGCAATGTTCACTGTGAACGCTAACAGAACACAAACTACCAAAACACGCCAAAATTGCACCGCAACGTCGCAAACCGACGCTAGCATGGTAATCGCAATGTGAGGGCGTCAAGCGCCCGGCACAAGCCGGATACGCGGCCCGACCAATTGGAAGGAAAGTAATCCATGACCGAATTCAAGGAGACCGAGCTCGACGAGCGCGCCATCAAGATGGCGAAGGTCCTTTCGGCTGACGCGGTTGAGAAGGCAGGCTCCGGCCACCCCGGCTCCCCCGTCTCCCTGGCGCCCGTCGCCTACACGCTGTACCAGCACTTCATCAAGCACGATCCGAATGATCCCAACTGGGAAGGCCGCGATCGCTTCATCCTTTCCGGTGGCCATGCCTCCCTCACCCAGTACGTCCAGCTGTACTTCTCCGGCTACGGCGTGACCCTGGACGACCTTAAGAACTTCCGTGGCGGCGCTGCCACCCGCACCCCGGGCCACCCGGAGTACGGCCTGACCCCGGGCATCGAAATGACCACCGGCCCTCTGGGCCAGGGCTTCGCCTCCGCCATCGGCTTTGCCTACGGCGAGCGTTTCCAGCGCGGTCTGCTTGACCCGGAGACCCCGAAGGAAGATTCCCCGTTCTACCACAAGATTTGGGCCATCTGTGGTGAAGGCGACATCGAGGAGGGCATCTCCGGCGAGGCCGCTTCCCTGGCCGCCAACCAGAAGCTCGGCAACCTGACCGTGATCTTCGACGCCAACCGTATCCAGATCGAAGGCGACACCAACCTGGTGCTGGCCGAGGACGTGCTCAAGCGCTTCCAGGCCTACGGCTGGTACACCGACGAGTTCAGCTTCATCCAGCCCGACGGCTCCTACAAGGAGGACATCGAGGGTCTGGCCGACGTCATCGCCAAGGCCGAAGCCGCCGCCCCGGACCAGCCGAAGCTCATCAAGGTCCACTCCCTGATCGCCTGGCCGACCCCGGGCAAGACCAACGACCCGTCCTCCCACGGCTCCAAGCTGGGCGCCGAGGCCGTCGCCGGCCTCAAGAAACTCCTCGGCTACGATCCGGAGGAGTCCTTCCACGTCGACGAAGAAGCCCTGGCCCACGCCCGCAAGGTCGCCGATCGCGGCCTGGAGGCCCACAAGGCCTGGGACGAGAAGTTCGACGCCTGGCGCAAGGCCAACCCGGACAAGGCTGCCCTGTACGACCGTCTGAAGGCCGGCGAACTGCCGGAAGGCTTCGACAAGGCTCTTGACGACCTTGAGGCCACCTTCGAAGTCGGCAAGGGTGTCGCCACTCGTGGCGCCTCCGGCTCCGTGCTCAACGCCATCGCCGCCGTCATGCCGGAACTCTGGGGCGGCTCCGCCGACCTCGGTGGCTCCAACAAGACCGACCTCAAGGGCGCTGCCACCTTCGCCCCGGCCGAGTGCGCCACCAAGCAGTGGCCGAACTGCAACGAGTTCGGTCGCCAGCTGCACTTCGGCGTGCGCGAGTTCACCATGGGCTGCATCACCAACGGCATCCTGCTGGGCTCCCACACCCGTCCGTTCGGCGGCACCTTCTTCATGTTCTCCGACTACGAGCGTTCCGCCGTTCGTCTGGCCGCCCTCATGCAGATCCCGAACCTGTACATCTGGTCCCACGACTCCGTCGCCGTCGGCGAGGACGGCCCGACCCACCAGCCGGTTGAGCACCTTGCTTCCTTCCGCGCGATTCCTCAGCTTGAGGTCATTCGCCCGGCCGACGCCTTCGAGACCGCCGAGGCTTACCGTTACTTCTTCGAGAAGAAGAACACCCTGCCTGGCGCCATGGTTCTGACCCGTCAGGGTGTCCCGGTTCTTGCCGAGACCGCCGCCAAGGCCAAGGACGGTGTCAAGAAGGGCGCTTACGTTCTGGTCGACACCGAGGGCACTCCGGACGTCATCCTCATGGCTTCCGGTTCCGAGGTCCAGTGGGCTGTGGCTGCCGCCAAGACCCTGGCCGGCGAGGGCGTCAAGGCTCGCGTCGTGTCCGTGCCGTCCATGGAATGGTTCGAGGAGCAGGACGCCGAGTACAAGGAGGCCGTGCTTCCGGCCGCTGTCAAGGCTCGTGTCTCCGTCGAGGCCGGCGTTGCCATGCCGTGGTACAAGTACCTCGGCTCCTACGGCAAGCCCGTCTCCATCGAGCAGTTCGGCCTGCAGGGCGACGGCGCTCAGAACATGATCGACCTCGGCATCACCGCCGAGCACGTGGTGGAAGCCGCCAAGGCCTCCATCGCCGAAGTCGAAGCCGCCAAGTGAGTCTCCTAGCCTCCCTCTGACGAGGGAGGCTTGTACTCAAGACTCCACCTGATCGGCCCTCTCGTTAGAGGGGGGTCACTTAAAGATTTGTTCCAATACGGAATATAAGGAGAAAAATAAATGACTGAAGCAACTCAGCGTACGTCTGACAACGGCGTTTCCATCTGGCTGGACGACCTGTCCCGCTCCCGCATCGAGTCCGGCTCCCTGCAGGACCTCATCGCCAACAAGAACGTCGTCGGCGTTACCACCAACCCGTCCATCTTCCAGAAGGCCCTGAGCCAGGTCGGCCCGTACGACGCTCAGCTCAAGGAGCTCGGCAAGGTTGACGTTGAGACCGCTGTCCGCGAGCTCACCACCACCGACGTGCGCAACGCCACCGACATCTTCCGCGAGATCGCTGAGGCTACCGACTTCGTCGACGGCCGCGTCTCCATCGAGGTCGACCCGCGTCTGGCCCACGACACCGAGAACACCGCCAAGCAGGCTGTGGAACTCTGGGAGAAGGTCAACCGTCCGAACGCCATGATCAAGATTCCGGCAACCCTCGAAGGCCTGCCGGCCATCACCGCCACCCTGGCCAAGGGTATCTCCGTCAACGTCACCCTGATCTTCTCGCTCGAGCGCTACGAGCAGGTCATCGACGCTTACATCGAGGGCATCGCTCAGGCTGCCGCCAACGGCCACGACCTGAAGCACATCGGCTCCGTCGCTTCCTTCTTCGTGTCCCGCGTGGACAGCGCTGTCGACAAGCTGCTGGAAGCCAACGGCTCCGACGAGGCCAAGGCTCTGGAGGGCAAGGCCGCTGTGGCCAACGCTCGCCTGGCTTACGAGCTCTTCGAGAAGAAGTTCGCCGAGGATCCGCGTTGGGCCGACCTGGCTGCCAAGGGCGCCAAGGTTCAGCGTCCGCTGTGGGCTTCCACCGGCACCAAGAACGCCGCCTACTCCGACTGCAAGTACGTTGACGAGCTCGTTGCCAAGCACATCGTCAACACCATGCCGGAGAAGACCCTGAACGCTCTGGCCGACCACGGCAACGGCGCTCCGTCCATCGAGGGCACCTACGAAGAGTCCCACGCCATCATCAACAAGCTGGCTGAGCTCGGCATCAACCTCAAGGACGTCACCGACAAGCTGGAGGCCGACGGTGTCGCTGCCTTCATCAAGTCCTGGGATTCCGTGCTGGCTGACGTCCAGTCCGGCATCGACCGCGTGAACGCCTGAGATTTGACGACTGATGCGTGTTTAGCGCACTAGTTGATTAGATCACAGAAGCCCCGACCCCAACCGGTCGGGGCTTCTTTCGTTTGTTGCTACAGTGGTACGAGCATATGAGAGAAAGGCCGAACCGTAATGAACAAACTTGTCGCACGCCAGCGGTTGGTGATGACCTTCACCTTCTTTTCGATGTTCTTCGGAGCGGGCAATCTGATTTTTCCGCCGTTCGTCGGCGCTCAGGCCGGTTCCGCGACCATACCGGCGGCCATCGGTTTCATCGTCTCCGCAGTTGGCCTGCCGATTCTCGGCGTGCTGGCGGTCACCTTCGCCGGTGGTTTCGACAAACTCGCCAGCCGGGTCTCCCCCAAATTCGCCTTGTTCCTCGGCGTGGCGATCATGCTCACCATCGGCCCGTGCTTTGCGATTCCACGTACGGCGACCACCTCATTCGAAATGATGGTGGCTCCTTTCGTACCGTCCTCCTATGGCTGGCTGGCCCAACTCATCTACTCGCTCGTGTTCTTCACGCTGGCGTTCCTGTTCGCCCAGCATCCCGAGAAACTCTCCAAAGTGCTCGGCCGATTCATGGGGCCGTTGCTGCTGGTGCTCATTGCTGTCCTGTTCATCGCCTGCCTGATCCACGGCATCGGCATCCCGGCCAACCCGATGGGCGACTACTCCACAAACCAGATCGCACGCGGCTTCCTCGACGGCTACCAGACCATGGACCTGCTCGCCGCGCTCTACTTCGGCATCGTGATCTCCGCGAATATCCGCGCCCAACAAGTCGATGACGAATCGCAAGTGCAGAAGGAGACCGCGTATGCCGGGCTCGGCACCGGCGTACTGCTGATCGTGATCTACGGCGCGCTAAGCTACGTGGGCGTGGTGTCCGGAGCCATCGCCACCATCGACCCCACCAAAGACACGGGCGCGACCGTGCTCACCAACCTCACCTCATCCCTGTTCGGCACGTTCGGTACCGCGTTCCTTGGCGTCGTGTTCGTCATCGCCTGCCTCAACGTATGCACCGGACTGATCGGCACCTGCGCCACCTACTTCCATACTCGGTTCCGGACCGTCGCCGGCCGAACGTTGAGCTACCGCACCTGGCAGGTCATCTTCACCGTGTTCAGTTTCATCGTGTCCAATGCCGGGCTGAGCGCGATCATCAAGGTTTCCGTGCCGGTGTTGTCCGCACTGTATCCGATCGCCATCGTGCTGGTACTGCTGACGCTGACCCACAAGTCGCTCGGCGCGCGATTCCCGCGCGTCTATTTCTGGACTGTGCTGCTGGTGGGCATCGCATCCTTCGCCACCTGCATCTCCAGTTTGGTCGCCGTCTTCGGCGGTTCCATCGGCTGGCTGGACGCGGCGCTGGCTATGCTGCCTTTGCAGCAATACCAGCTCGGCTGGGTGGTCCCGGCTATCCTCGGTGTTGCCATTGGTATCGCCGATGCTCCGCGACGGTAGTTTTCCCGGTCTGTGCCGGAGTCTGGCGGTCGGTCGGTGATGGCGGCTGCCGCAGTATCCCTCCTATAAAGCGGCATACAGAATTCCTGTATGCCGCTGGTCTCCGCCCATCTGCCATAGTTATACTGGCATCATCGACGACGGCGATAACAGCATAAGGTGGGGCGAGTCATGGACACCAGTGATAGACAGGTAGCGGAAACCGGCCGGAATCGCGAGCTTGGGCTGATTCCGGCCATGGTGATGGCGGTTGTTGCGACGCTCAGTGGTGCCGGTGTATCGTTCGCGCCATTATATGAGCGCATTTGGGGCGGCATGATGTTGCATCCGAATTGTCCGGCGATTGGCAGAATGACCTACTATCTCTCGGGCCAAGCAACTGACGATTATGGAGCCTGCGTCACCTCACCACTGTGGTTTATGACGGTGACTGCGCTGAGTGTTGTCGCGATTCTCTGTCTGACTGTTGCGGGAGTACAGGGCTTTTCGCGCCATCGGCTCTGTTCGGTGTTTAGTGTTCTTATTGCGGCAGTGGCTGTTGCGATCATATTGGTGTTGAGTGCGAATACCAAGATTGTAACGTTGTGGGCGATGTATGCGGTGACGTGGCTGGTGCACGCCATAGTCACCTCATATCTGAGCAACGGTTGGATACGAATCGCGCGACTGTTGTTCGTATGGCAGATTGGCGTGATGCCGGTATTCGTCACCGAATATTCGGTATCCGACGAGGTCAACTTCAGCGGCGGCGCAACCATCGCTTGCGGACTTGGACTTGCGGCATATGCGCTGGTGCAATACGCCTCTCTTACCATCGACTCGCAAAACAACAGTAATCGAATCACGCCAGAACGCAGTGGTATACGGGCTACCTCCTTGCACGACCTGTTCCACACCATCAGCATCAACGCATCCGCCATACGCAATTGCTCTGTTCCCGTTGCCCTGTTCTGGTCAGGTATCACGTTCTTTACCTACAGCTACAACACTGGTAGACACACCGATTTCTGCCCAGCGCTATCGGCAACTGACAATGCAGGTCTTGTCGCTTATTGCATCGGCCATGAAGCTTTGGGACTGCTGACCGTCGTGTTGTGCGTGCTGCCATTGTTCTCCCTGCTTTCGGCGATTACGGCCATCACGTTGGCTGCACGCAACGCAAATAACGGCGGTAACGCTGCCAATGCCGATGGCTCTCGAAATTCAGCCGCCGTGTGCTATCTGCTCCTGGCAACCGCACTGTCCGCCACGGCCTTCGTCATCGCCTTCACCTTGGCATAGCGCGGACCACCATGCCGCGGTTCGCGCGATCGCTGGGATACAGCGCTTCCTGCGCACGACGCGACACCACCGGCATAAGATCTCCTTTATATCACGAAACAATCGAGCGTGTTCGTTTGCGCCAAGGATCAGCTCTGCCAGTAGTAGCTGAAGAAGTCGGAGATCTCCCCCATGGTTTCGCGCAGCATGCCCATGCGCGGCAGGTACACCACGCGGAAGTGGTCGGGGCGATGCCAGTTGAACGCGCCGCCGTGGCTGATGAGGATGTGCTTGTCATGCAGCAGGTCGAGCGCGAACTGCTCGTCCGAGTGGATGTTGAAGCGTTTGACGTCGATCTTCGGGAAGATGTAGAACGCGGCCTTCGGCTTGACGGCGGTGATGCCGGGGATCTGGTTGAGCATGTCGTAGACGAGGTCGCGCTGGTCGTGCACGCGGCCGCCCGGCACGATGTAGTCGTTGACGCTCTGGTGGCCGCCGAGCGCGGTCTGCACCACGGACTGGGCGGGCACGTTCGAACACATGCGCATGTTGGCGAGCATGTTGAGGCCCTCGATGTAGTCCTTGGCAATGCGCTTGTTGCCGGACAGGATCATCCAGCCGATGCGGTAGCCGGCGATCATGTGCGATTTCGACAGGCCGGAGAAGGTCACGCAGAACAGGTCCGGGGCCATCGAGGCGATGGAGATGTGCTGCAGGCCGTCCATGACGAGGCGATCGTAGATTTCGTCGGAGAAGATGATGAGCTGGTGTTCGCGCGCGATGTCGACGATCTGCTGGAGCACTTCCTTTGGGTAAAGTGCGCCGGTGGGGTTGTTCGGGTTGATGATGACAATCGCCTTGGTGTTGCTGGTGATCTTGGAGCGGATGTCGTCGATGTCCGGATACCATTCGGACTGTTCGTCGCACAGGTAGTGCACGGCGGTGCCGCCGGCCAGGTTCACGCAGGCGGTCCACAGCGGGTAGTCCGGGGATGGCACGAGCACTTCGTCGCCGGTGTCGAGTAGCGCGGACATGGACAGGTTGATGAGCTCGCTGACGCCGTTGCCGGTGTAGATGTCGTCGATGGTGACGTTCGGGATGTTCTTCAGCTGCGCGTACTGCATGATGGCCTTGCGCGCGGAGAACAGGCCCTTGGACGGCGAGTAGCCTTCGGTGTCGGTGAGCTGGTGGGCCATGTCGTAGACGACTTCGTCCGGCGTGCGGAAGCCGAAGGGTGCCGGGTTGCCGATGTTCAATTTCAGGATGTGGGTGCCGTTGGCCTCCATGCGCATCGCCTCGTCGGCGACCGGGCCGCGCACGTCGTAGAGCACGTTGTCGAGCTTGTGCGATTTGCCGAAGGTGCGGCGGCGGCCCACGGGAATCTCGCTGTCCGTCTGGGGCTTGGAGGCACCCGTGGCAAGCGGTGTGGCGGCGTGTTCGCCGTCCGTGACGCTGTTGGATGCGTCCGAGTTCAATTGCGTGGTGGATTCCTCGCCGCGCAGCCAATTCGTGTCGACGTCCAGTTCGCTGGCCAGGAATTCGAGCACGTCCTCGCGGGGCATGGTCTTGCCGGCCACATATTGGCTGATGTGGCTCTTGCCCATCTTTACGCCACGATGTTCGGCGGCGTGCACCAAATCGACCTGCTTCAATCCCCTGCTGTTCATCGCATTGCGCAGACGTTCCGCAAACACCGATACGCTCATATCCTTATGCCTCCAACCGGGAGTTCAATTTATCTTTTGAACAACGGTTCAAAGCATACCCCCGGTTCAACACAAGTTCAATTTTGGCGTGTTCTCGAGTCTCGACCGGTTCAACCCAACTGCGCTTCAATCCATTGGGCGACGCCGTCCTCGTTGTTGGACGGGCAGATCTCGTCGGCGACGGACAACACCTTGGGGTTCGCGTTGGCCACGGCCACGCCCCGGCCGGATTCGCTCATCATGTTGATATCGATGAGGTCGTCGCCGAAGGCGGCTGTCTGTTCAAGCGGCACGTCCAGTCGCTCGCACAGCAGGTGCAGCGCGTGCTCCTTGTTGGCCTGCGGGTTCATGAGCATCCACATCACGCCTTCGCTGATGGAGATGTCGAAGTCCGGCGGAATCAGCGCACGCAGCTCGTTCCACTGTTCAGGCTCGGGGAAGATGGTGATCTTGTCCGCCACGCCTTCGGGCACGTCGTGGAAGTTCGTGTATTGGAAGGCCTGAGTTTTCCAATACACGCGCACATCGAAGTTGGTGTAGCGCACGTCGTTCATCACGATGCCGAGCTTCAGGCCGGGCATGCGATCGAGCAGGAACAGACAGACTTCGCAGGCACGCCGTGAGGAGAAGCCAATCTTGATCAAATGGTTCTCATCGGCCGGCGTGGCACCTGAGGTGAGCAGGTCGAAGTCGGAGTGGGCCGGGTCGAAATCGATGAGGGCGCCGTTCAGATAGATTACGGCGTCCACCGGCAGTTTTTCGGCGAACTGGAGACCGGTACTCACCGGCCGCGCGGTGGCGATGGCGAATTGCATTCCGGCATCGTGCGCGCGGTTGATGGTGTCGATGCTGCGCTGGGTGATGAACCGGTCCTCGAATACCTCGGCGTCGTGCAGCAACGTGCCGTCGAGGTCGGCGACCAGCAGTCGGGGTTGTTTCGGCGTGATGGCGTCGAGAATCACAGCAGCCCCTCGCAGTGTTCACGCACGAGTTCGGCGGAATGGTGCAGTTTGGCCCGCTCGTCCTCGCTCAGATCGAGTTCGACGATCTCGTTGGCACCATTGGCGCGCAGTTCAGTGGGGACGCCGAGGAACACGTCATGTTCGCCGTATTCGCCGTCCAACAGGGTGGAGACGGGCACGATGCGGCGTTCGTCCCACAGGATGGTCTGTACGATGCCGGCCACGGTGGAGGCGATGCCGAAGTTGGTGCCGCCCTTGGCCGCGACGATCTCATTGCCACGGGTGCGGGTCTTCTCTTCGATTTCGGTGGTGGACACAGAGGCGAAACGGTCTTGGTTGTCGGCCAGGAAGCGGGCGAATGGCTTGCCGCCGAGCGAGACGGTGGACCATGCGGTGAACTGGGAGTCGCCGTGCTCGCCCATCACGAAGCCGCCCACGTTGCGCGGGTCGAGGCCGGTCTCTTCGCCGATGATGGTCTTGAGACGCGAGGTGTCGAGCGCGGTGCCGGTACCGAGCACCTGGGTGCGAGGCAGACCGGAACGTTTCCAGGCATACCAAGCCATCACGTCGACCGGGTTGGAGACCATGACGATCACGCCGTCAAAACCGGAGGCCATGACGTTGTCGACCACTTCGCCCACAAGACCCACGGTGAAGCCGAGTTCGGCCATGCGGTTGGAGTTGGCCGGCGGCTTGCGGCCCACGGTGATGACGACGATGTCCGCATCCTTGCAGTCGGCGTAGTCGCCGGCGCGCACCTTGACGTGGCGGTCCTGGAATTCGCTGCCATCATCGAGGTCGCGGGCCTCCCCCAGGGCCTTGGCGGCGGAACAGTCGATGAGCACAAGCTCATTGCACAGGCCGTGCGTGACGATGCCGAAGGCGGCGGTGGCACCGACCCGGCCGGTGCCGACGATAACGACTTTGTTGCGGTTCATAGTGACCATGGTGATGTCCTTTCGTAATACTCGATAGAACGCATACGACCCATGACCGACGGTAACGGTCATGGGTCGCGAGCGACAAGTCTATATGGCGTGCAAGCCGATCAGCCGAGGTTGAACTTGGTCATCATGTCGAGGCCGATAATCAAGGCCACCCACACCAGAGCGATGATAACGGTCCAACGGTTCAGGTTCTTTTCGGCGACACCGGAAGTACCGGCGTTCTGGGTCAGACCGCCGCCGAACATGTCGGACAAACCGCCGCCCTTGCCCTTGTGCATAAGGATGAGCAGGGTCAGCACGAAGCTGAGCAGCACGACGATGACTTGCAGCGTGATCTTAAGAGCGGTCACAGGGTACCTCCGGATTGATTGGACTGTTGACCAGCATAGCGCACACACGGGAAAACCGTGGTATTAGTTCCGTGATTTCGTGGATTTCAGTGCCAGTCGAGCGATTTTGGCGAGTTCCTCAACGTCCAGGGCCGCCCCTCCGATCAGGAAGCCGTCAACGTCGGGCTGGGAAATGAGTTCCGCCGCATTTTTCGAGGTGACCGATCCGCCGTACAGGATACGTACGCTATCGGATACCTTCGTGCCAAAAGTGGTCTTCAAATCGTTGCGGATGGCGTTTGCGGCATCCTGGGCGGATTGCGGAGTGGCCACCATGCCGGTGCCAATGGCCCAGACAGGTTCGTAGGCCACGATGAGTTTGGCGGCTTGTTCTTCGTTGAGATCGCGGGTGACGTCTCGTACCTGGCCCACGGCGAAATCGAGTTCAATGCCTTGACGTCGTTCCTCGAAGCTTTCGCCGACGCACAAAATCGGCTGCATGCCGGCGGCGAGCACAGCACGTACCTGATCGACGATATTGGCGTCATCTTCAGGATGGTATTTGCGGCGTTCGGAGTGGCCGACGATGACGTATGAGCAGCCGAGATGGGCGATCATGTCCGCGGACACATCGCCGGTGAAGGCACCTTGGGTGGTCACGGAAACGGATTGTGCGCCGTAGGCGACATGGAGCTTGTCGGCTTCGACCAGCACCTGCACGCTGCGTAATGACGTGAACGAGGGGAAAAGCGCGACTTCGCAGCGTTTAAAGTCGAAGTGAGCGTCACGCAACAGCCATACCAGCTTCTGCACGAAGTAAGTGGCTTCAAGATGGTCGAAATTCATCTTCCAGTTGCCGGCCACCAACGGAATGCGTTTGGACGCCATATGTTTCCCTTCTAAAAAAACGTAGCTCCCCTCAAGGAGGGGAGCTAGAAAATGGATTACTCAAGCACCTTCAGGCCAGGGAGCTCCTTGCCTTCGAGGAACTCGAGGGAAGCGCCACCACCGGTGGAGATGTGGGAGAAGCCGTCCTCCGGGAAGCCGAGGTTGCGCACGGCGGAGGCGGAGTCGCCGCCACCGACGATGGTGAACGCACCGGCTGCGGTGGCGTCGATCAGACCCTGGGCCACGGCCTTGGTGCCGGCGGCGAACTCAGGAACCTCGAACACGCCCATCGGGCCGTTCCACACGACGGTTTTGGAGTCGACGATCTTGTCGTGGAAGAGCTTCTGGGACTCCGGGCCGATGTCCAGACCCATCTTGTCGGCCGGGATGGCGTCGGCGGCAACGACTTCCGGAGCAACCGGGGTGTCACCGGCCGGGAAGCCGGCGTTCACGACGACGTCGGTCGGCAGCACGAGCTCAACGCCGTTCTTCTCGGCGGTCTCGATGTAGCCCTTGACCTTCTCAAGCTGGTCCTCTTCAAGCAGGGAGGTGCCGACCTCGTAGCCCTTGGCCTTGAGGAAGGTGAACACCATGCCGCCGCCGATGACCAGACGGTTGGCCTTGTCGAGCAGGTTCTCGATGACGCCGAGCTTGTCGGAGACCTTGGAACCGCCGAGCACCACGGTGAACGGACGCTCCGGGTTCTCGGTGGCCTTGGACAGGGCCTTGACTTCCTTCTCGACCAGCAGGCCTGCGGCGGCCGACAGATCGGCGGCAACGTCGTAGTTGGAGCCCTGAGCGCGGTGGACCACGCCGAAGCCATCGGAAACGAAGGCCTCGCCGAGGGCGGCGATCTTCTTGGCGTAAGCGGCGCGTTCGTCGGCGTCCTTAGAGGTCTCCTCCGGGTTGAAACGAACGTTCTCAAGCAGCACAACGTCGCCATCGTTCATGGCGGCGACCTTGGCCTGAGCGTCCTCGCCGTAGGTGTCCTTGGCCAGCGGCACGTTGGTGCCGAGCAGCTCGCCGAGGCGGGCGGCAACCGGGGCCAGGCTCAGCTCAGGAACGACCTTGCCTTTCGGTCGGCCAAGGTGGGCCATGAGGATGACCTTGGCGCCTTCTTCGCGCAGGGTCTTGATGGTCGGCAGAGCAGCCTTGATTCGACCGTCATCGGTGATGGTGGTGCCGTCCAGCGGAACATTGAAATCAGCGCGAACCAGAACGCGCTTGCCCTTGAGATCTCCAAGGTCCTTGAGTGTCTTCATGAATATCCTTTCCTTGACGAATCGCACGTCAAAGTGGCCAATTTTGCCACTTTGCATATTACAGGCATTCCGGAACAAAACACCGCATTCGTCTACTGACTGAATGCGGTGTTTTGTCACATCGTTGTCGCGTTTTGCCGAATAGGCACGGCAAATCGGATTGTCGGGTTACTTGCCTTCGGCTGCGCGAGCCTTCTCCGTCTTCTCGGCAAGTTGAAGCAGTCGGCGAATTCGGCCGGCAATCGCATCCTTGGTGATTTGCGGTTCGGCGATCTTGCCGAGCTCCTCGAGGCTCTTGTCCACGTGATCGATGCGCAGCTGGCCGGCCTGACGGAGGTTGTCCGGAATGTTATCGCCGAGTACTTCGAAAGCATGCTGCACTTTTTCGCTGGCTTCGGCGGCGGCCTTGGCGGAACGGCGCATATTGGCGTCATCGAAGTTGGCCAGACGGTTGGCCTTGCCGCGAGCCTCGCCGTCGGAGCGCTTGCCGGTCCATTCGCGGGCCGAACGGGTGGCGCCCATGAGCTTGAGCATGCGTTCGATGGCGTCGGGATCCTTGAGTGTCACGCGCTCGGAGCTACGCAGCGTGCGATGCTTGGCCTGGATGCCTAGACGACGGGCCACGCCACACAGGGCCATGGCGGCCTCTTCCGTGGGGCAAGCGATTTCCAGGAAGCTGGCCTTACCGGGATCGGACAGGAAGCCACGGGCCATGAAGGCGCCGCGCCATGCCGCTTTGATTTGGGCGATGGATCCGTTGACCACTTCAGACGGCAGTCCACGGACCTGCTGCTTGCGGCGGTCGACCAGTCCGGTCTGCAAAGCCAAGGCCACTACGTTGCGGGTGACGAGCACCACATAGGTCTCGACAGGGCCGTTCGGGGTCTGACGTGTGAGGTGATTGACCTCGGCTTCGTGCCCGAACGTGTTCCTCAACGTGTTCTTCAGCCATTCTGCAACGTCAAGCGAGGTGAATACGGCTTGGATAACGTATGTATTCTGTACCGGTCGAAGACCGCCGCCAAAACGGATCATGGCCGCAGCTTGGGCCTTGATCGCGGCTGGCGAATCGCCTTCAAGGGCTGCCAACTCGCTTTTGACATCGTCCAGAAGAGCCAAGATCTACCTCCTACAGTCCCGTTCTTCTCAATGCTTCAGGCGCTTCGTGCCGTTATCTGCTGTCACACGGTCGGAAGCCATCGGCTTTCTGTGATACCTAATCTGGTGGACAAGCGAACCCGTTTGATACGTATTATGGGCTCTGCTTTCTCGCAGTGTGGTCACCGAACGCTTGCCCGATGACCGCTCGACGCCTGCTTACGATGAGTGACGCTTGTGCTGTTCTCTCGCGGAAACGGTTACGTTGAGCCCATGTGCGCGTAAGCGGCGAGCCAGCTCTTCGCTCATCGCCACCGACCGGTGCTGACCACCGGTGCAGCCGACGGCGATGGTTACGTAGTGCTTGTCTTCCTGGGCGTATCCTTCCAACGCAATCTCGATAGCTTTCTCATAAGCGTCGAGAAATTCCTTGGCTCCCTTGCTGGAAAGCACGTAGTCGGCGACCGGCTTGTCGTGCCCGGTAAGCTCGCGCAGGTTGGGCACCCAGAACGGGTTGGGCAGAAAACGCACGTCGGCCACGAAATCGGCGTCGATGGGCATACCGTATTTGAAGCCGAAGCTGAAGATGTGTACTGCCACGGTGGTGGGGCCGGAGCCGAGCATCGCCTCGTAGAGTTTGGTGGACAGCTGGTGGATGCTCAGGGAGCTGGTGTCGATGACCCAGTCGGCTCGTTCCTTGAGGTCTTCCAGCAGGTGACGTTCCTCAAGGATGCCGTCGATCAGTCGGTTGCCGTGCTGCAGCGGGTGCGGGCGGCGCACGGATTCGTAGCGCTTGATGAGCACTTCGTTGCTGGCGTCGAGGAACAGAATACGGGTTTTGACGCCGAGATCATCCAGATGGCCGAGCACGGCGGCCAGCTCGTCGAAATAGCTGGAGCGCACGTCGATGACGGCGGCAAGCTTGTGGACGCCTGACTCCGATCCGGAACCGGAGGTGGTCATCATGTCGACAAGCGGGATAAGCAGTTTGGGAGGCAGGTTGTCGACCACATACCATCCCATGTCTTCCACGCAGTCAGCGGCATGAGAGCGGCCTGCGCCGGACATACCGGTGATGAGCAGCACTTCGAAGGCATCAAGCGGGGTCGGCTGGTTGTCCGGAGTCGATGTGGATGTCGCGGAATTCGCCGGCGCATTCGTGGCGGCCGCCTCGCCGGTATCGCGGTTCGTTGTCTGTTGATTCATTACAGCGCCTCCTCAAGAGCTTTGCGCATCGCGATCTCCAGCTGGTCGTCTTCGGTGGTGGTGTCCTGCAGACGCTGGTCGGCATCGCTGGGCGGGTCGTCATCCCAGATACCGGTCATCAGCAATACCTGTACGAGAGCTTGGTACAGCAGCATTTCTTCGCCGCCGATGGCGTGACCGCCATGAGTGCGCCAGGCTTCCATGAGCTTGGTGGGGCGTGGATCGTAGATCACGTCCAACAGCAGTCCGGAGAATGGCTCGGTTCCGGCATTGGCGAGGGCATCCGCGACGTTGTCGGCCGCGTGTCCGGGAATCGTGTTGATGACATAGGTGGCGTTGCGGGCTGCCTCAAGCAGGGCCTGATCGTCGCCTAATTCGATTTCGTTGTACGGGTTATGCACGTTGACGAACTTTTCGGCCACTGGTTTAAGCCCGGTGTTTTTTCCGGGGTGACGGGCGGCGACGACGATATGGCCGATTTCGGGCATCATGCAGCATGCGGCCAACGCCGAAGTGGCGGTGTTGCCATTGCCGATAATCAGCGCGGTGCCGCTTCTCGACGCGGTGTGGTGTTCGCCGAGTTCGCGATTGGCATGGTCGAAGGCGAGTTGGATGCCGATGACATCGGTGTTGTATAGCTTGATGCCCGGCTTGCCGTTCGGCCAAGCGGAATCATCGGCAGCCACGCTCCAGTCGAATACCGCGGTATTCGCCACCTTCAGTTCCTTGGCCCACAAATTTTCCGGAACACCGTACGGTTGGATGGTCTTCTTCAACGGCATGGTCAGGCTCAGGCCAGCCCACGTCGAGTCAAGGCCTTTGAGGAAAGCGTCGAGGTCGTCTTCCCCCACCTCGTGCTTGTCGTACAGCCAATCGTCGAGTTTCAGCGAACGGTAGGCCGCGTTGTGGAGCACGGGTGACAATGAGTGTGCGACGGGTTTGCCGAGTACAGCGCAACGATGATTGGCCATATCCCCTCCTTGATGTCTGTTCCCATGCTAGCCGACACTTTGCTTCGAATATGTCAACCACAGGCCCCGCAACCGAAAATTTACTCTGGGCTGCTGGACCGGGCCGGCTCACTGCTCGTGCAGCGCGGTGTACAGCGCTTCGGCTTTGGCGTGGCCGATGCCTTTGACCTTCTCGAAGTCCTCGACACTGGCTTCGCGCATGGCTTTGACCGAGCCGAAGTGGTTGAGCAGCCGCTTCTGGTAGCTTTCGCCGATGCCGGGAATCTCGTCGAGCGCGCTGCGCAGGGCGCCTTTGCGCCGCTGCTGGCGGTGGTAGGTGATGGCGAAGCGGTGGGATTCGTCGCGTACACGCTGCAGCAGATACATGCCTTCGGACTGGCGTTTGAGGATGATCGGATAGTCGTCGTCCGGCACCCACACCTCTTCCAAGCGTTTGGCCAGTCCGCAGACGGCCACGTCGTTCACGCCACAGTCCTCAAGCGCCTTGGCGGCGGCCATGACCTGCGGCTTGCCGCCATCGACCACCACCAGGTTCGGCTTGTAGGCAAAGTGATGCCGGTTTGTGTTCTGCTGGACGATGTCGGGCGGGGACTCCCGCGCATCGTTCTGCACTCCGACCGGCACCGCGTGCCCCTTGCCACTGATGTCGGAACCGCCCTCACCATTGTCGTTACCGTTCGCAGCGATTGTCTCCGCCGCCACGGCAGTGGTCATCTTGCCGGCGGCCGAGGCCACACGCTGTTCCGCGTCGATGCTTTCGCCGGAGTCGCCGGCGATGTTGCCGTGCTTGAAGCGGCGGGTGAGCGTCTCGTAAAGCGCGGACAGATCATCCACCGCGCCTTTGCCGTCCTTGCCTCGGATGGCGAAGCGTCGGTATTCGGATTTCTTGGCGATCGCGTCTTCGAACACCACCATGGAGGCCACCTGGAAGGCACCGCCCACAGTGTTCGAAATGTCGTAGCATTCGATGCGCAGCGGGGCTTCCGCGAGTCCCAATGCCTTGGCCACATCGTTCATGGCCTGGGTGCGTGCGCCCATGTCGGAGATGCGGCTCATCTTGCTGCGTTGCAGTGCTTGGCTGGCGTTCTCGTTGGCGCGGTCCATAAGCTGCTTCTTGTCGCCTCGCGAGGCCACACGGATGGTCACCGCTCCCCCGCGCAGATTGGTCAGCCAGCCTTCGAGTTCCTCACGGCGGGCCGGTTCGACGGGCACGATGATTTCGCGCGGTACCGGTGCGATGGGTGCCAGCAGGTCCGCGCGCCCGGTGGTCTCCTGACGGGTGTTGCGTTCTCGGGTGGCCTGGGCGCGTGTCACAGCGTCCGTGGCCGTGATGGTTTGCGTGGAGCCGATGGCCTCGCGATTAGTGGAGATGGTCGCGGCCGACTGGGGGTGATTGTCCCCGGCGGCGTCCGAATACACCTGCACCAGAAGGTCGGCCATCAAGTCGGCGTCATCGATGTCCTCAACTCGTTCGACGCTCCAGTTGCGTTCGCCGCGAATCGAGCCGGCGCGCACATAAAAAGCGTGCACGGAGGCTTCGAGCTCGTCGCTGGCGAAGCCGAACACGTCCGCGTCCACATCCTGGTCGAAGACGACGGCGTTCTGTTGCACCACGGTTTCCAGCATTTGGATCTGGTCGCGCAGTCGGGCGGCTTTCTCGAATTCGAGTTCGGCGCTGGCCTCTTTCATGTCGCGGGTCAACTGGGCGATGTATGGCCGTCCGAGTCGTCCGGTCATCACGCCGACCAGCTGTTCGCACAGCCTCCGGTGTTCGTCCGCTTCAATGCGGTTCACGCAGGGTGCGGAGCATTTGCCGATGGAAGCGAACAGGCATGGCCGTCCGGTCAGTTGCGCCTTATGGAACACGTTGGTGGTGCAGGTGCGTACCGGGAACGTGCGCAGCAACCGGTCAAGACTGTGCCGCAATTCCCACACTTTGGCATAGGGGCCGAAATACCGGGTATCCCGCCGTTTGCGCGACCGCGTGACCCACACGCGCGGAATTCGCTCCCCCGTGCTGACCGCGAGATACGGATAGGTCTTGTCGTCGCGGAACTGCACGTTGAACCGTGGGTCGAATTCCTTGATCCACGTGTATTCCAACGTCAGTGATTCCAGTTCGGTGGCGACGACCGTCCACTCCAGACTGCGTGCGGTCAGCACCATGGTCTGCGTGCGCGGATGCAGCAGATACAGCGGCTGGAAATAATTGGTGAGCCTGTTGCGCAGGTTCTTTGCCTTGCCCACATAAATGACGCGCCCTTCCCCGTCGCGCCATTTGTACACACCGGGTTTGGCGGGAATATCCGAGGTCTTGGGTCGGAACAGGTCGCGAGAATCCCCCAGCAAAGGTGCCCCATTCGCATTCACCTTCGCCGTCGTTTCCCCGGCACCCACAGCTACGCTTTCCGACATTAACGCCGCCGCAGTCTTCCGCCACTCATCCGGACTATGCCGCTCAATATCGTTCGTCATAATCCTCCTCGCTATTAAGCCAATCATCAGGGATTGGGTGGGTTGGGGTGTGTGTTGCTGGACCGTAAAGACTTGGCCTGAGCGGCCCGGAGCGTGTCCAGCAACACACACCCCAACCCACCCGAGGTCAGCTGCAATGGAAGGCTAAAGCATGGGTTTCAGGAACTTGCCGGTCCATGAGGCTTCGCATTCGGCAACCTGTTCGGGCGTGCCCTGCGTGACGATGGTGCCGCCTCCGTCGCCACCCTCCGGACCGAGATCGATCAGCCAGTCGGCCTCCTTGATCACATCCAGATTATGTTCGATGACGATGACCGTATTGCCCTTGTCCACCAGGGACTGCAGCACCTTGAGCAGCTTGTTCACGTCTTCGAAGTGCAGGCCGGTGGTCGGCTCGTCGAGGATGTACACGGTTTTGCCGTCGGATCGGCGCTGCAGCTCGGTGGCAAGCTTGACGCGCTGCGATTCGCCGCCGGACAGGGTGGGTGCGGGCTGGCCGAGTCGGATGTAGCCGAGGCCGACGTCCACGAGGGTCTTCAGGTATCGGGAGATGCCGGTGTACGCCTTGAAGAAGTCGGCGGCCTCCTCGATGGGCATGTTGAGGATGTCGGCCACGGTCTTGCCGTTGTACGTGACTTCAAGGGTCTCGCGGTTGTATCGTTTGCCGTGGCAGACCTCGCAGTCCACGTAGACGTCGGGCAGGAAGTTCATTTCGATCTTCAGCGTGCCGTCGCCGTGGCAGGCCTCGCATCGGCCGCCTTTGACGTTGAAACTGAAGCGGCCGGGGCCGTAGCCGCGCACCTGGGCTTCGGGAGTCTTGGCGAAAAGGGTGCGGATCTTGTCCCACACACCGGTGTAGGTGGCGGGGTTGGATCGCGGCGTGCGGCCGATCGGGTTCTGGTCGACGTGGATCACCTTGCGCACCTGGTCCACGCCTTCCACGCGCCTGTGGCGGCCGGGTACGATGCGTGCACCGTTGAGCTTGTCGGCGAGCACCGGGTAGAGGATCGTGTTGACCAGCGAGGATTTGCCGGAGCCGGAGACGCCGGTGACCACGGTGAGCACGCCGAGCGGGAAGCTCACGTCGATGTTCTTGAGGTTGTTCTCGCGGGCACCCACGACTTTGAGCACCTGGGTCTTGTGGATCTTGCGGCGCTTGGCGGGCACGGCGATCTCTCGCCGGTGGGCGATGTAGTCGCCGGTGATGGAGCGCTTGGCTTCGATGAGGTGCTTGGCGGGGCCGGAGTAGATGACTTCGCCGCCGTGTTCGCCGGCGCCGGGGCCGATGTCGACCACCCAGTCGGCGCGGCGTATCGTGTCCTCGTCGTGTTCGACGACGATCAGCGTGTTGCCGAGATCGCGCAGGTGGTGCAGGGTTTCGATGAGGCGTTCGTTGTCACGCTGGTGCAGGCCGATGGACGGCTCGTCGAGCACGTACATGACGCCGACCAGGCCGGAGCCGATCTGCGTGGCGAGTCGGATGCGCTGCGCTTCTCCGCCGGACAGGGTGGCGGCCGCGCGCGAGAGGGTCAGGTAGTCGAGGCCGACGTCGTTCAGGAAGCCGAGTCGGGCCTTGATCTCCTTGAGCACTTCGCCGGCGATCAGCTGTGCCGAGCCTTCGAGTTTCAGGCCGTTGATCCAGGCGAGTTCGCGTACGACGGGCATGTCGCACACGTCGAAGATGGATTTTCCGTTCACGGTGACAGCGAGCACTTCGGGCTTCAGGCGGCGTCCGTGGCAGACCTGGCAGGGCACTTCGCGCATGTACGACTCGTAGTATTCGCGCATGGACTGCGAATCGGTTTCGTCGTGGCGTCGCATGAGCGTGCGGATCACGCCTTCGAAGCCGGTGGAGTATTCACGCAGGCGTCCCCAGCGATTGCGGTAGGAGACGTTGACCTTGAAGTCGTGGCCGTAGAGGATGTCGTGCTTGACATCGTCCGGCAGGTCCTTCCAAGGGGTCTTCATGGAGAAGCCCATTTCCTTGGCCAAGCCTTCGAGGATGTGGCCGTAGTACTGGGAGGTCATCTTGGTGCCGCTCCACGGTTCGATGACGCCGTCGGCCAGTGACTTGTCCGGGTCGGAGATGATGAGGTCCGGGTCGATTTCCAGTTTGAAGCCGAGACCGGTGCAGGCGGGGCAGGCACCGTAGGGGGCGTTGAAGGAGAAGGTGCGCGGCTCGACCTCATCGAGTTCGAGCGTGTGCCCGTTCGGGCAGCTGCGGTGTTCGGAGAACGGCTGGCGGCGGGCCGGGCTGCCTTCCTCCTCGTCCACGAAGTCGATGACGATGCTGCCGTTGGCGAGCTTGAGGGCGGTTTCCACCGAATCAGTCAAACGTTGGCGGATACCGTCCTTGACCACGAGTCGGTCGACCACGACCTCGATGGTGTGCTTCTTCTGCTTGGTGAGTTTGATGTCGTCGGACAGCTGTGTCATCTCGCCGTCGATGAGCGCGCGGGCGTAGCCGTCGGAGCGCAGCAGCTCGATCATGTCCACGAACTCGCCCTTGCGGCCCTTGACCACGGGCGAGAGAATCTGGAATCGAGTGCGCTCCGGGTAGCCGAGCAGCGTGTCGACGATCTGCTGCGGGGTCTGGGAGGCGACGGGCTCGCCGCATTCAGGGCAGTGAGGGATGCCGGTGCGGGCGAAGAGCAGTCGCAGGTAATCGTAGATTTCGGTGATGGTGCCGACGGTAGAACGCGGGTTGCGGTTGGTGGTCTTCTGGTCGATGGAGACGGCCGGGCTCAGGCCCTCGATGAAGTCAACGTCGGGCTTGTCCATCTGACCCAGGAACTGGCGGGCGTAGGCGGATAGGGATTCGACGTAGCGTCGCTGGCCTTCGGCGAACAGGGTGTCAAACGCGAGCGAGGATTTGCCCGAACCGGACAGGCCTGTGAACACGACCATGCGATTGCGCGGAATCGCCAGATCGACATTCTTGAGGTTGTGTTCGCGCGCACCCTGAATCGTGATCTTGAGATCGTTCGGGATGTGCGAGATATCAGCTACCAGCGAACCATCGTGTTCGATCAGCGGCGCCTTTTTGATCTCCCGGCTCAGGAAGGAGTCGCTGGTCATCACCTTTTCGACGATGACCTCACCGTTCTTGCCCTTGCCGGTTTTCGCGCCCGTTGCGCTTGTTGCGCGCCTTGCGCCAGTCCGCGTTGCCGCCACAGCCACGCCCCACCTTCCATCTCACCGTTCCCGCGCGCACGGTCATGCGCGCGCCAAATCTGTCCCAAGGATACCCGAACACACGACCAAATTCGAACGCTTGTTCGATGGCGTGTCAGGCCGGAAAACCGAACCATAGTATGCAAAATTCCGGACCATCAGTGGACCGAAACGCAAGAGCCGGCCCCCAAGATACTCGGGGCGTCCGGCTCTCACTTCCATTTCCCCAGCGGGGTTGGCTTACCATGAAGTATACACGGTTTTAGGACATCAATCACTGTCGATGAACACTGTTCGAACATGGCCGAGGAATTCATCGTATCTTCCAGTACCGGCCTGGGCATCACCGTACGCTCCTAGCAGCTGATCAGGGAGCCATAGCCTTGCATCAGTCTCCCCTGCACAGAGTTCGACACGAATTGGCCCGATAAATCTGCGGCTTCTCAATCCATCGATGAAACGGATATCGTTCCTGTCCTGTGAAATCTCGCGCCGTTCAAGCACAAGCGTGTCCACGTTGTATTCTGTTTCCAGCAGAGGCAGAAGACGTTCCAAACATTTACGGCGAGCGCGTTCGGCGGTATTCCACTGGCTCATTGGTACCGCAGCCACAATGACATGATCAATGTCCATTGCAGCCATGGCATCAACGACTTTGCCACGCAATGATGGCCGCATGTCTCGCCAGTGCAATTTCCTTGCTCCTTTGGGCTTAAGCAACGCCAATCTTTGCCTTGTTTCGGTTTCCGTATCATCACATACGCATGCGCCCATCAAGTACATAGGCGAGGGAACTCCGGTTTTCCGCACACTCTCGTCACCCCAAGCGGTTGCCATGTTTGTCCCTTCTCGCGCAACGCAAAACAACAGTTCGATAGTATCGGATAGCAGTGCCGGACCTTGCAGCTATGCAATGCCGTTGCATTATTAATCGGAAGGCATAATGTGAGACGAGAAAAAGCTAAGCCGTTCTAGCTCTTGGCAACATCCCCAATCACTCAGCCTAAATCGGCAAATCCTGATTTTCAATGGACTCCACGGGGATGCCAAGCTTGCGTAATTCGTCAACTGCATCACGCATGGGAATGCGTTCCTGTTCGATACGCCGATAAGCGATTGTTTTGTCAGCACACAGTCGTTCATAAAGACGTCGCTCCGCCGATTGAAGGCCGGGCGTCGGCTTAGGCTCCCGCATAGCAATCTTCGCGCTGCGTTCAGTACGATCGGTACCAAATCTGTGGTACCGATCGTATGCATCGCAATCCATCAGGATGGAGTCGCATTCGATACCTGATTCACGTAATGTCGAAAGTATTTCCAGTCCATCCGCATCCATATCACCCCAATACACGATACGCATGTCACGCAGTGCAGGAACCGCAGGTACAGCATCGCTTACAGCGCGACCAGAACCCCATATGCAGATGCCCTGCGCAATCGGCGGCATAGTCTGATACGTGTCTTTGTTCTCAACGATGACAGCATATTTAATGCCGGATAACGCTTCGCCTTCCCACGGACACCATATGATGCGTTCGAGCTCAGCATCGTCGCGGACCGGATCGAGATAACGGAACCGCAGTTCGGTCGGCCGTTTTGACAGACCCAACGTTTCGACACCGAGCAGTCGGCAAATGGCCTTACGACGATTGGTTTTTGACTCATTCAGCCATTTGCCGCTGAATCCTGTCAGTGGAATCTGTCGCGGCGTCATACCGGTCACGTCATGATGCCTGAAATATCGAACTGCGCTGACAAGCAGATCGAAGTCGTCAGGCTGTTCATGGCCTGTCATGCGAGCGGCCGATTCGATTGTTTCCGGAGCAACGTCACAAGCAGCAACCAGACATGCTATGCGGCGGTGCGCTTCGCGATATTCCGCCGCCAGCGTACGACCAACCACACGCATGGCTATTGATTCGTCAGGAACGACGACTTTGGAGATCAGCTCGACAGAGGTGCCTATGGTGCGATGCTTGGATATGATTTCGCAACCATTCTTGCTTGCCCATTGCCGTATCTCATTGTTGTTGTCATGCACCGCAATCGCATTGGTTTCCAAAAATGCTTGGTCCGGCAATCCCACCGGCACGGGAAATGGCCATGCCGGTTCGATGTCGTACATATGTGAACGCATATGTTTCTTCACGCGTGTGGTGATCGCAGCGATGTCTTTCATGCCGACCATAGTTCCCATCACCTGCTTTCGAACATCGTCGAGTCGAACCGAATCGTCTTAATACCGGCGACGCCAGGACTGCTCATTCGGCAACCCCGTCATCCTTCAATATATCCGACGATGATTCATCGTCCATGTCATTCTGATGCAGCACGGCCTCGCGCAGGGAGGTGAGGCCGGTGTCGGGGTCCTTGTAGGTCACGTAGGCCTTGGTGGAGACCTCGAGGATTTCGCCGGTCTTGCTTTCCGGAGCGGAGACGATGACCTGGAATCCGAGGCGCGGCAGCACCGTGAGGGCGCGCTGCGTGTAACGGCCGTCGGCCTTGATGAGCGCCTCGTCGAGGAACAGCGTGGTGTACGAGGGCTCGCTGGTCAGGCCGCCGCCGAGCAGGTAGATGAGCGCCGCGCCGTATACGAATGAGGTGAGCTCCTGCAAGGCGCCGCCCGAACGGCCGCCGGTGGAGGTGATGCGTTCATCCGGGCCGTCGGCATGATGCACGATGGCGTAGAAGGACGAGCGGCAGCGCGGGTCGAGGTTGCGGGCGCCGTAGCTTTTCACGCCGTTCGCGTCCTTGACCTGCGCGAGTTCGGCGCGCAGCAGCCCGACCATCGGCGCGCAGGCCGCGAAAGCCTTGCGCGAGGCGTCGGAATCGTTGACGTCGGCGGATTTCCAATCGTTCAGGGTGCCGATGACGCGGATGAGCTGCGCCCAGAAGGTGCGCTCGGGACGGCGCACGTCCGCGTGCAGGGACAGGCTGCCGTGCTTGGGACCGAACTGCTGGCCTTTGAGCATGGCGTTGATGCGGTCAAGCTGGTCGTGGATGTCGCTGGCATCCGTGTCGATGGCGCGTTTGATGGTCAGGAAGCTCCTGAGCAGCTGTTCGAGGCAGCGCCGGTATTCGGCGTCGGTGGCGGCAACCGCGGCCAGCTGGGTGAGGCTGGCGAGTTCGTCGAGATAGTACCGGTAGTCCTCCACGCTGGCGGTCAGCGAATCATCGTCGGCCGCGTAGAGCGCGATGTAGGTGCTCATCTTCGATTCGACGCCGGTGCGTGCGGCATCGGCCTGGCCGTTCAGCAGGTTGATGCGGGAGGCCATGTCCTTGCCGATGCCGGCGATGGTGCGTTCGGGGAAGCTCTCCCCCGGTGCCTGCGTTCCTGCCGCGCCCGCGCCGATGATCATGTGCGCGCGCATGGCGGCGTCCGCCAGTCCGGCGAATCGGTTGTCGTAGGATTCGGCGAGCGCCGCCGTGACTTCGTCCGGCAGCGGGCCGGACGCGGCGTCATCGTCATTGTCGGCGGTGGCACCGGCGGCGTCCGTCGTGCCGGTGTCGGCATGGTCGCGCAGCCAGATGAGCGCCGCTTCGACGGCGCTGCCGGCGCGGGCCGCGGCCTGGTCGGATTCGATGCGCTGGCGTTCCACACGGTCGAGTTCGGCGTTCAGTTCGTCGCGCTGTTTGGCGAGTTCGGCGAGCTTGGGATCGTTTTTGATGGATGCGATGGCGTCCTGCGTGTCCGTGATGGTCCGTTGCGCGCCGGCGATGTCGATGCGCTCCCAGGACGTGTAGGCGAGCTGGTTGGCCAGTTCGAGTTCGCGGTGGAGGTTATCGGACTGTGTTTTGGCGGCCGTGTAGTCGGTGTCGGCTTGGCTGAGCGCGTTGCGGGCGGCGTCGACCTGCGCTGCGAGCGCGTTGAGGTAGGTTTCGTTGACGAATCCGATGACCTGGGCGCGGTCTTTGGTGCCGTGCTGGCCGCGTGCGCCGGATTTGATCTGACCGTCGGCCTGCACCTGACGGTTGGTGCGGTCGGTGTCGTCGATGGCGGTGACGCATAGGGCGTCGAATCGTTCGTCCTGGGTCTGCGAGCGCAGCCAGTCGGCGAAGGGCGAGTCGTCGCGGTAGCGCAGTTTGCCGGACAGCCAGTCGCCGTCCTGTTCTCCGGTGAGTATGTTCGCGTGCGCGCCGGTGTCGTCGTAGTGGCGTGCGGTGTCCACGAACTGCCAGGTGCGTCGGGGCATGGTGCGCGGGTCGATGGTGCTGACTTTGGCGGCGAAGCCCTGTTCGTGGCGCTTGTCGACGAGGATGGTCTGGGCGATGGGCGCGTAGGCGACGTTCATGGCGAGACGCCAGTCTTCCTCGTGTTCGTTCACGTCCATGAGTTCGGCCACGTACGGCAGTTCGGCGGGGGTGAGTCCGGTGGCGCGGCAGAGCATGGCGCGGGTTTCGTCCATCTGCTGGGAGATGCGGGTGCGCTGGGAGCGTTGCCGGTCGAAGTCGCGTTGCAGTCGTTCGAGGTCGCCGCGTGCGCCGGCCCGCGCGTTGATGGCGGCGGTGAGGGCTTCCTCGCATTCGCCGTCTCGTTTGTTGTATTCGCGTTTGAAGTTCACGGCGTTGATGCGGCGTTCGTTCCAGGCTTGTTCGTCGCCGGGCAGCGTCTCGCCGATGGATGCGAACGTTTGTTCGATTCGTGTTCGGTTGGCTTGCACGTCTTCGAGGGTGCGGCGGGCCTGGTCGAGTTCGAGTTCGAGTCGGGTCAGGTTGCCGCCGTCCAGACCCTGCATCTGGCCGCGGATCATGTCGAGACGGGTGCGCAGGTCTTCGGTTCGGCGGCGCAGCAGCTTGGCTTCCGCCTCGCTGTTCTGTTGTTCGGCGCGGTCGGCGGGCAGTTGGACGGCGACTTCGCCGCGCATGCGGGCCAATGCCCAGTCGCGCAGCACGGCCGGTACCGTGCCGTCGACGGCCGGCTTGACCGGTTCGAAGGCGCGGGCCTTGCCGCGTGCGGCGGCGTATTCGCCGTAGGCCTGTTGGATGCCGCGCAGCGTGTCCATGCGGCGGGTCTTCTCGTCCATGGCGTGGAAGTTCTCGTCGTAACGTTCGTAGTCCTCGACCGTGGTGCGGGCCAGGTCCAGGGCTTCGGGCACGCCGAGCACGCCTTGTTTGAAGATGTCGTCGAGCCGGGAGGGCGCGTCGGCGGACTGGATCTTGTGCAGCAGTCGACAGGCGGCCTCGCTCAGGCCCATTGCGCTCCAGATGTGTGTGTGGAACGCTTCGGCGCTGGGGAATGTGAGGCAGTCGGGGTAGGTGGCTTTGAGCTGGGCCGGCGTGAACGGGGCGTCACGGTATTGGTCCATGCGCCTGGGGTCCACGGGCTTGCCCCAGACCACGTACTGTCGGCGCACGTCGCCGCGGCCGTCGCCGGGCATCAGGTAGAGGAATTTGGCGCAGGAGAGCACCTGGCCGGTGGTCTGGTTGCGATAGGTGTCCACGATGGCGCCCCACACGGGTTGCGGTGCGCCGTTCTCGTCGCGGCCGCGCAGGTAGAGCGGCTCGTCGCCGGTTTCGGTGCTGCCCACGCCGACCATGCCGCGCAGGTAGGTGTAGTCGCTGCGTTCGGAGCGGCCGGAGTTCGAGGCCTTGTTGAACGGCGTACCGGTTGGGTACAGCAGGGAGATCTGCGCGTCGACCAGCGTGGATTTGCCGGATTCGCTGGCGCCGGCGAGCAGGGTCACCGGCAGCTTGTGGTCCGTGGAGGGGCGGAATTCGTGGTAGCCCTCATAGGAGCCCCAGTTGATGAGTCGGCGGGATTCCAGCATCCACCGGTCCGCGATCATCTGCACGTCTGTCGCCTGCATCATTCGGCTCCCTTCTCGTCGTCATCGTCATCTTCCGTGTCGCCGTCGCCGTGTTCCGCGACGTCGAGCCAGGTGTCGGCCAGTTCGCGGTCGAGCACCACGGGCACGAGCGGCGTGATCTGGTACATGGCTTCGTCGTCCAGGCGCACCAAATACCCGTAGGTGATCATCGCGGAGACGATGGCGCCGATCTGCTTTGCCACGCCTTCCTCGTCGTTGCGGGCGGCCAGATAGCCGGCGCCGGTGGCGAGCGCGGCGCGGATCTCCTCAAAGCTGACGAGCCAGTCGGCGGGGTCGGCGTGCACGTTCTCGTATTCGAGGACGCGGATGCGCAGGAAGGCGAGCAGCGCGGCCTCCTCGCGTTTGAGGCTGACACGGGTTTTGAGCGAGCGCAGGGTCACGTCGTCGCCGGCCACGGGCGTGGCGTACATGATGCGGTAGCGTTCGTTGATCACCAAGTCGAGCAGGTCGTTGTTCAGGGAGCGTACGACGGCGTCGCGGTTGTCGAGCACGGTGTCGTAGGTGGGCCCGCTGATATAGCGGTCGCGTTTGAGGGCGATGGCGGCCATGCGTGCCTCGGCCGGCATGTCGCCGATGTCGCCTTCGAACAGGGCGTACGGGTTGGCGTTGTCCATATGCTCCTCGTGTTCCTCGTGTTCCTCGGCCACGGTCATCCTTCCTCCACAATGATGCTCAGCTCGTCCATGTCGGCCAGCACCGGTCTAGTGATCCAGTTCCGGGGCTCGCCGTCGATCGATACGCAATGCCAGGTCGCGGTATCGCCGCGCTGCGCCGGGGCCGGCTCGGTGGCGATGTCGCTGTCGACCCCGACGCCGACGCCGTCAGTGGACGGCTCGTCGGCGATGGCGTTGCCGCTTACGGCTCCCAGCCCGCCCAGGAAGCCGACGATCTCGCTTTCGCGGCGTTCGCTTTCGGGCAGCCGGTTGAAGCTGGCGGCGATGTCCACGAGGGTTGCGCCGGGCCTGTCATCGGACCTGTCAACGGTCACCGGGTTGCGCCGGATGAGGCTGACCATGCGCAGGAGTCGGGGGCCGCCGCTGTTGACCATGTCCCGCAGATCGGCCACCGGAGTCGACTGCGGGGCTTCGGCGGCGAGGTCGCTCAGGCCGGGTGCGGTGGCGCGGGTCATGGATTTGGCCGGGCGCATCGGCAATGGCGCGAACAGCGCGTCCGAGGTGGCCGTGTCGTACGGGCGCGAGGCGTCTCCCATATGGGTTTTCGCATCCGCGTTGAGGCGCGCGTACAGTCGGTTCAAGCGGGTGAGCATCGTACGGTAGCGAGTGTCGGTTTGCTGGCGCACGAGCCGGCTGATCGCCTCGTCGGAGACGCGCATCTGGCGGCGCACGGCTTCGATGCCGTCGTAGATGCGGGCCAGTTCGTCGCGGATCTGGCCGAGCAGCACGCCGGATTCGCCGGCCAGATACGGGGTTTTGGCGATGGCGCGCAGGGCTTCGTCGATTTGCTGGCGACCCTCGTCGGTGATGATCACCTGGAAGGCGTCCTCGAAGCGGCGGCCGCTGTCTGATTCGCGGAACGAGCGGCGGTATTCATCGTGGTAGCGGGTCAGGTTCTCGTCCACGCTGATGTCGCCGGCCTGCATGCGCCGGCGCAAGGCGTCGCCGTTGTCCCGCTCGTCGAGCACGAGTTCGCGCAGGTCGATGGGCACGCCGCGCAGCGTGTTGTGGATCACGGCGATCACGTCCTCCACCTGGGCTTCGCTCAGCGTGGCATGCTGCTTGCCCTGTTGGATGCGTTTGATCTCGTGCTTGCGTTCCTTGATTTCACGGTTGAGGAGTTTGATGCGCTCGCCGGGGTCGGCGGTCAGCTGCATGCGCGCGTGCTCGATTTCCATGATGATGCTGTTGGCCTGCGCGCCGGACAGGGCGCGTGATTCGTCTTCGAGCCTGCTCAGCGCCTCGATGGCGCGGTGGGCGCGGGCCGTCAAACGGTAGAGGAATCGGTGTGAGGCCGCATCATGCGAGTTGGCGAGCCAGGCGTAGTCGCCTTCGCCTTCACGGGTCAGGTCGGCGAGGATCTGATGAGCGGCCTCGGCGAAGGTCTGGTCCTCGCGCGGCGCATATTCGCCGGCGTCGGCCAGAGCGTTCAGACTTTGCGCGAACCGCTCCTCCACGGTCTCGCGCGGCAGCTCGCCGGTGAGCGGGTCGAACGTGGAACGCAGCAGCGACACGTACAGCATCGCGTTCTGGCGCAACAGCAACCGCAGGACGCCCGTCTCATACACCGGTCGCAGCCGTTCCAGCTCCCGCATCACATCGGCCACAGCATGCCTCCCTCTGTCGTGACCGCACCATACTAGCCGATAGCCGCGAACCACACCCCGCCCGCGCCACGTCCTTCGCCCCCCACAGGGAGGGGCGCCAAGCCATGCTAAAAATCACAGACAGACTATTGCCTTTGCGGGAAATCATCGTTAGATTGGCGAGAGGAATATTGTCAATGCATACGAAACGGAAAACATCGTGACCGCACCGAACACGCCCGCCGAAACCTCTGACCAGCTCAACAAGCCCGCCAAATCCGGCAAACTGGAGGTCTCCGACCTCATCACCATCGGCGTGTTTGCGGCCCTGTACTTCGTGATGGTGTGCATCGCCACACTGGTGAGCACCCTGTTCACCGGCGGCTTCGGCTCCATCTTCCTGCCCGCCATCACGGCCCTCATCTCCGGCTGCGTGTACATGCTGCTGGCCGCACGCCTCGGCAAATTCGGCGGCATCACCGTCATGGGCGTGATCATCGGACTGTTCCTGTTCATCTCCGGGCATTTCGTGCTTTCGTTCATCGCCAGCATCGTGTTCCCGGTGGCGGCCGACCTCATCGCGCGCGCCGGCAAGTATAAGAGCAAGGCGCTACTGCTCGTCAGCTACGTGGTGTTCTCCTACGGCCTGACCGGCCCGATCCTGCCCCTGTGGTTCGTGAAGGACGCCTACGTGGCGAGCCTGCAGGCGCGCGGCAAGGACGCAGCCTACATCGACGGCGTATTCGTCAACATCAACACCGGCACGTTCTTCATCTCGATGATCGCGATTCTGGTGTGCGCGGTTCTCGGCGGCTGGTTCGGCCAGCGCATGATGAAGAAGCACTTCATCAAGGCCGGTATCGCCTGATGAATCCTGCCCGCCGGACGCTCGATCCGCGCGCGAAACTCTACCTTCTGCTGGTGGCGAACCTCATGCTGTTCTTCCACGTAGGGCTCGCCACGCAAATCGTCATGGTCGTGCTGTTCCTGCTGCCCCTGCTGGCGGCCGCCCGATGGCGAACCGCGTTGAACTTCGGCGTGACCTATGCAGTACTCACCGCGCTGGGAATGCTCGACCCCGATGCCCTGGGACTGCCGTGGCTGCATGTGGTCTCCGCGCTGGCCGTGGGCGTCACGATGATGCTGCCCTGTTTCATCACCGGCGCGTATACGTTCACCACCACGTCCGCGAGCGCGTTCATCTGCGCGATGCGGCGTATGCGCGTGCCTGAGGCCGTGGTGATTCCCTGTGTGGTGGTCATCCGCTTCTTCCCGACCATCGCCGAGGATTACCGGCAGATTCGCAATGCGATGGCGTTGCGCGGCATCGCCTCCGGCGGCTGGGGGCTGGTTCGTCACCCGGCCCAATCGTTGGAATACATTCTGATTCCGCTGCTGATGAACGCCACCAATGTGGCACAGGACCTGTCGGTGGCGGCACTGACCAAGGGGCTCGGGCGTGAGGGCGAGCACACCTCGCGCACGCTGATCCGTATGACCGTGGTCGACTGGCTGGTCATGATTGTGGTCACTTTGCCGCTCGCGCTCGATATCGCGGGGGTGATCTGATGGGTGGCAACCAATCGCAGCCGAATGCAACTGCCATTATTGGGACCGGCAAGGGTGGCCCACTCGACACGTCTGCGGGAACCATCGCCTCCCGTGGCATCTCCTTTACCTATGACCATGCCGCAGAGCCGGCATTGCGCGACATCACGTTGACCGTGCCCGCAGGCGAGTGCATCGTGCTGTGCGGGGCGAGCGGCTGCGGCAAAACCAGCTATACGCGCGTTGCCAACGGGCTCATCCCCTCATTCTTCCATGGTGCGTTCGCCGGCAACCAGACCACGTGCGGGCTGGATGTGGAGACCGTGCCGATCGACCGGCTCACCCCGCTGGTCGGCAGCGTGTTCCAAAACCCGAAAACCCAGTATTTCAACGCGAACGTCACCGACGAGCTCGCCTTCCCGGCCGAAAACATAGGGCTGCCGGCCGAGGACATCAATCGTCGTATCACGGCCGTGGCTGAGCGCTTTGGCATTGGGCATCTGCTGCATCGCAGCATCTTCCACCTGTCAGGCGGCCAAAAGCAGCGCATCGCCGTGGCGGCGGCCACCATGCTGGGGCCCAGGCTCGTGGTATTGGATGAGCCGACCAGCAATCTCGACGCGAACGCCATCGCGGACATGCGCGCCATGATCGAGCAGATGAAGGACGAAGGGCTCACCATCGTAATCGCCGAACACCGACTCGCATGGCTCAACGGCGTGGCCGACCGGTACGTGGTATTCGACGGCGGGCATATCGTGCAGGATTACGAGGCCGATGAATTCCTGTCCCTCTCCCCCGGCTGCGTGGCCGCCATGGGATTGCGGGCGTTGGACCTGCAACCGTATCGGCACCGGATTGCGACGCTGGCTTCAAGCCCGGCCGCGGATGAGTGCACTTCGGCATTGCTCGGCACCCATAACCTCACCATCGGATACAAAGGCAAGGACGGCTTCACCCGCGCCATCCCGGACCTGCGGTTCCGTGCCGGCGAAATCACCGGGCTCATGGGCAACAACGGCTGCGGCAAGACCACGCTCGTGCGCACGTTGACCGGACTCATCAAGCCTGTTTCGGGCCGCATCGAGCTCAACGGCGTGCCCGCGAAACCGCGCGACCTGACCCGCGCCGGATTCCTGGTCATGCAAGATGTCAACTACCAACTGTTCTCCGACAGCGTGCGCGAGGAACTGCTCATCGGACTCGACGAGACGGATGCCGGCATCACCGCTCAAGCCAATCAGGTCATGGCCGATCTTGACCTTGCAGCGTTCGTCGAACGGCATCCGATGAGCCTGTCCGGCGGGCAGAAGCAGCGGGTTGCCATCGGCTCGGCATTGATGTGCGGCAAGGACCTCATCATCCTTGACGAGCCCACCAGCGGACTCGACCGCTACCACATGGAGCAGGTCGGCGAACTGCTGCGGCAACTGGCGAGCCAAGGCAAGGCGATTCTCGTGGTCACCCACGATGAGGAGCTCGCCGCCGGCTGGTGCGACCGCATTGTCAATCTTGGCGCCGACGATTCCGGGAACAACGGCTCGCATGCCAGTAACCCAGATGCCAGCAGTCCCAACCCTAATGCCTCTACCAATTTCGCCACCGCATCCACCCATGAAAGGAACGCGCAATGACCGCCAGCAACACCACGGATTCCACGGCCTTCGACATCACCGACTGGCTCGGTGAATGGGAAAGCTTCGAGCATTACATTGATTCGGATGACGCCGCCATCCAGCAGACCTGGGAAGCCGCCGAGCAGGCGGTGCTCGCCAACCCGAAGATGGCCCCGATGGCCGCGCGCGGCATCAGGACGTTCTGGTCGATGGCTTGCTCCACCACCAGCCCGGAGAACATCATCCATATCGGCTACTGGCGTGTGAACGAGCCGGCCGCCGAATCCGGCTCCACGGACGATGCCGCGCTCGCCATCGAATGGTTCGCCGAGGACGACACCAGCCTCGACACCTACGAATACACCATCGACCATGTCATCGAGCACGGTCTCGAAGGCTCCCCCACCTTCGTGTTCCACACCACCGATCCGGCCGCCGAAGACAGCCCGTTCCGCTGGCTACTTGCCATCAATCCGCTGCCTTCGCGCAAGGCGTTCGCCGAGGGCGGGCTGCTCAGCCACCTGCATTTCCAGTACGCCAACGATCTGCACACGCTCGTCGCCACGGATGAGGCCACCGGCGTCGAGACCTTGCGCAATCCGCGTTGGTACGCCACCATGTGCGCCAACGAGGGAACCGTCGAGGACCGTTGCGCCATCATCCGCGCGTTGCACCACTTGCAGTAGACCTGGCAACATACGGCAGTGACGGCTCCCCACTAGTGAAACTAGCATCGCTTCAGTAGCCGTGCGAGTGCAGATACTCGTCATCGAAGCCGAAAAAATGGCCGATCTCGTGCAACACGGTTTTGCGGATCCGTTGGCGCAGCTCGGCCTGCGTTGAGCATACGCGTTCATGCGGCCCCTTGAACAGGGTGATGACGTCCGGCATCACGCCGCTGTAGCCCGTAGTTCGCTTCGTGACGGGTATGCCCTCATACAGTCCGAGCAGCTCACCGCACGGATTGCTCATTGTAGCCAGTTCGCGCTCATTGGGTTCGCCCGCAACGACGATGCCGACATTCTCCAGCACCCGCGCAAACCGTTCAGGCAAATCATCCAACACCTGTTCAATGGCCCGTTCAAACTCATCGTCACTGATGTGCATTCGCTCTCCACACGCGAAATGCCTTGGCACCAAGTATGTACCAAGGCGCTGAAATCTCAGACTAGCAGGCTCAGCTGTTGCGGTTGATCTCGATGTCGGTGACGGTGAGGTTGGCCTCGTTGATCAGGTTGAAGAGGATGACTTCGGCCAGCGGGCCGGGCTGCATGAAGGTGTGCTGCTTGGCCTCGGAGACGTAGTCGCGACTGTCACGGTAGAAAGCGGTATCAATGCCGCCCGGATAGACGGCGACCACCTTGACACTGGTGCCCTTGTATGCGGCCTGCAGGCTCTTGGTGTAGCCTTTCTCACCCCACTTGGTGGCGCAGTACACGCTTTCGTTCGCGTTGCCGCGTGTGGCGGCGGTGCTCATAATCTGGGCGATTTTCACGTTCTGCTCGCCGCAGGCCTTGAGGGTTTCCACCGTCCACAGAATCATGCCTTTGAGTCCCTTGAGACATTTGTCGACGTCGGCGGCCTCGTAGGCAGTGGGCACCTTGAACGAAGGCTGGCCGGCGTTGTTGATGAGCAAATCGATGTGGCCGAGCGTGGCGATATCCGCCACGGATTCCTTCACGAACGCTTCGTCGGTGATGTCGCCGACGTAGGCGCGGTAGGAGTCATCGGGCCACTGCGCGGTCAGTTCGGCCTGACGTTCGGCATTGAAGTCGACACCGGCCACCAGCCAGCCGTTGGCGATGAGCTGGCTGGCGAGCTCGTAGCCCAAGCCCAGCGCGCTGCCGGTGACGATGGCGATTTTCTTACCTGTTGTGGTTGGCATGGCAGACCTCTCCTACTACTATTCTTCGGCTACGAGTTTACTACTATTCTTCAGCTACGAGTTCGAGATACGAATCATTCCAGAGGTCTTCGTCGCCGTCGGGCATGAGGAGCACGCGCTCGGGGTTGAGCGCCTCGACGGCGCCCTCATCGTGGGTGACGAGCACGATGGCGCCCTCATACTTGGCAATGGCCTTCAGAATCTCCTCACGGGAAGCGGGGTCGAGGTTGTTGGTGGGCTCGTCGAGCAGCAGCACGTTGGCTCGCGAGGTGACCAGCGTGGCCAGAGCCAGACGGGTCTTCTCACCGCCGGAAAGCACGTGAGCCGGTTTCATCGCGTCGTCACCGGAGAACAGGAACGAGCCGAGAATCGAACGGGCCTGCGTGTTATCGAGCTCGGGCGCCACATGCTGCAGGTTCTCCAACACGGTGGCGTTCAGATCCAAGGTGTCGTGCTCCTGCGCGAAGTAGCCGATCTTGCAGCCGTGACCGTATTCCACGGAACCGGTGTCCGGCTCCTCGATGTGGGCCAGCAGGCGCAGCGTGGTGGTCTTGCCGGCACCGTTGTAGCCGAGGATCACCACACGCGAGCCCTTGTCGATGGCCAGGTTCACGCCGGCGAACACGATGTTGGAACCGTAGGCCTTGGAAATATCCTTGGCCATGATCGGCGTGCGGCCGCAGGGCGCGGGCTCGGGGAAACGGATGTCCGCCACCTTCTCGGCCTTCTGCGCCTCGGAGGTGTTTTCCAGCAGCTTTTCGGCACGGCGCATCATGTTCTGCGCCGCCACGGCCTTGGTGGCCTTGGCGTGCAGTCGAATGCCTTGCTTCATGAGACGGTCGGCCTTCTTCTCGGCCACTTCGCGTTCGCGGCGGCGGCGCTCCTCGTCCACCACGCGCTGGTGCAGGTAGGCCTTCCAGCCAAGCGAATACATGTCGATCTGGCCGAGCTGCGCGTCCAGATGCCAGACCTTGTTCACCACTTCGTCCAGCAGTTCGGTGGAGTGGGAGATGACCAGGAAGCCGCCCTCGTACTTCTTCAAGTAGCCGCGCAGCCATTCGATGGAATCGGCATCCAAGTGGTTGGTCGGCTCGTCGAGGATCAGGGTGTCGGCATTGGAGAACAGGATGCGCGCCAGCTCGATGCGGCGGCGCTGGCCACCGGAGAGCGTGCCGAGCTGCTGCTCCATGACCTCCTGCGGCAGGCCGAGCGAGGCGGCCATGGAGATCGCCTCGGACTGGGCCGCGTAGCCGCCAGCCTTGTCGAAGTCCTGCATGGCCTTGTCGTACCGGGTCATGGCCTTGCTCATCACGTCCGGATCCGGGTCGGTCATATCCTTTTCGGCCTTGCGGATGCGGTTGATGATGGTGGCGATGTCGCGCGCGCTCATCATGCGGTCGAGCGCGGTCTGTGTGGGATCGGAGGCATGCGTGTCCTGCGGCAGGTAGCCGAGCTTGCCGGAGACGCGCACCTTGCCGGCGGTGGGCAGCATGTCGCCGGTGATCACGCGGGTCAGCGTGGTCTTGCCGGCGCCGTTGCGGCCCACCAGACCGATCTTGTCTCCCTTGGCCACATGGAAGTTGGTGGGGTGAAGCAGCGTGCGCGCGCCGATCTGAATTTCAAGTCCCTGCACCTCAATAGCCATGAATAACCTACTTGCCTGTTACGAATACTGTCTCTTACCAAAGTCCGACTGTCCATCATAGCGAACACCATGCCGACCGGGCTCAGCCGACGCTCATGCGTCCATACGCAGCCGCGCAACTGATCGGCAAGGTGAAGAATGCGACGCCCGGTATGGTGATCGCCCTGTATGGTGTGATGCGTCTCGTGTCCGCCGCGTTCAACGTGAGTTTTGGTGGCGTGGCCGGGTTCGTGCGTCCGGTCATTATGCCGATGGCGGTGGGTGCGATTGAAGCGTCCGGTCACAAACCGAACGGCACGCCGACCATGGAAATCGCGACCATGGCGCACGGTATCGAAGCTGCCATCGAAGCCGCTGTGAGCACCGAAACCGACGCCACCGACATCATGGGCGAAACCCACTAACGTACAGACAGCGATGCCCCCGCCGACAACTTCTGTCAGCGGGGGCATCGCTATGCGTTGAACGTTACAGTTCGCGCAACTGGGCGGCGATCTGGATGGACTCGACGCTGGCCTCGGCCTTGTTGCGCGTCTCCTGCCATTCGGTGGCGGGCACGGAGTCGAGCACAATGCCGGCACCGGCCTGCACGCTCGCCTCATGGTCGCGCAGGAACGCGGTGCGGATGGCGATGGCCATGTCCATGTTGCCGGAGAAATCGAAGTAGCCGACGGTGCCGCCGTAGATGCCGCGGTCGGCCGGTTCCAACTCGTCGATGATTTCGACTGCGCGCGGCTTAGGCGCGCCAGACAGCGTGCCGGCCGGGAACGCGGACTTGAACACATCGAATGCGGTCAGCGAGGGGTCGACCTTGCCGGTGACCGTCGAGCAGATGTGCATGATGTGGCTGAAACGCTTGATGTCCATGAGCTGCACGACTTCCACGGACTGCGGCACGCACACCTTACTCAGGTCGTTGCGAGACAGGTCGACGAGCATGATGTGCTCGCTGCATTCCTTCGGATCGGCAAGCAGCTCCTTGGCGAATTTCTCGTCTTCCTCAGGGGTGGCGCCGCGAGGGCGGGATCCAGCAATCGGGAAGGTCATCGCGTGGCCGTTGTCCACCTTGATGAGGGTTTCCGGGCTGGAGCCGATCACGTTGAAGTCGCGGCCCTGAGCGTCGGTCAACGCCATGAAATACATGTACGGGCTCGGGTTCAGCGTGCGCAACACACGGTACACGTCGAACGGGTCAGCAGGCGAATCGATGTCGAGGCGCTGGGAGATGACCACCTGGAACACGTCGCCGTCGACGATGTACTGCTTGGCTCGTTCGACGGCCTGCTCGTAGTGGCTCTTCTCGGTGCGGAAGCGCAGCTCGGGTTGGGCGACCGTTTCGTCCAGGATGTTGACGCGGGACTCGTCCGGAGCCGGGGTGGCGGCATCGCGCTGCATCTGGTCGAGTCGAGCGACGGCCTCGTTGTAGGCAGCGTCGGCGCGAGTGGATTTATCATCCACATTCACCGCATTGGCGATGAGCCATACCGAACCGGATACGTGGTCGACCACGGCGATATCGGTGGCCAGGGCAAGCACGGTCTCAGGCTGGCCGGTCTCGTCCGGAGCTTCGGCGCGCAGGGTCGGTTCCCAGTGGCGGATGGCATCCCAGCCGACCGTGCCGACCAGACCGCTGGTCAGGTTCGGCAGGCCTTCCACATGCGGGGCCTTCAGAGTCTTCAACGTGGCGTGAGCGACTTCGACTACGTCACCGGTGACGGGCACGCCGACCGGGACCTTGCCCAGCCAGTCGGCCTGACCGTTGTTGGAGCGCAGCTGGGCCATCGAGTTGACGCCGATAAAACTGTAACGGCTCCACGTGCCGCCGTATTCCGCCGATTCGAGGATGAAGGTGCCGGATCGGCCGCCGGCGAGACGCTCGTAGAAGCCGACCGGGGTGAGCGAGTCGGCGAGCAGACGGCGCACAATCGGAATCACACGGTATCCGGCGTCGGCCAGTTCGTGGAACTGTTCGCGACTGGGCCAGGTGGCGCCCCACTTCAGGTGTTTGACGCTGCATTCGCTCATATTCGCTCCTTTGCTTACAACTCGATGTCTTGTTTCATAGTACGCGGTCGCTCGGCTTCCCTCAGTCAGGAAAGCCCGTTCTACTGCTCGGCCGGGCGATGGCCTTCGACCACGGGCAGGGGGCCGCCTTCGAGGAAGCAGCTGCGCTTGCCGGTGTGGCAGGCGGCACCGACTTGGTCGACTTCGACGAGCAGTGCGTCGCCGTCGCAATCCAGGGACACGCCCTTGACGTATTGCACATGGCCGGAGGTATCACCCTTGCGCCAGTATTCCTGACGGGACCGGGACCAGAAGGTCACGCGGCCGGTGGTCAGCGTACGGCGTAATGCCTCGTCGTTCATGTAGCCGACCATCAGCACCTCGCGTGTGTCGTACTGCTGGATGACGGCGGCGACCAGCCCCTTGGCATCACGCTTCAGGCGTGCGGCAATACGGGGATCGAGTTCAGTGGAATTGTCGTATGTAGTGTCTGTCATACCTATCTTCTTTTTGTGGACCACCCTCAGTCAGCTTCGCTGACAGCTCCCGGATTATGTGCGACGTGCGCATAGCGCATTGCCACGAACAATTCACTGGATTGTTCGCCCAGCGGGAGCAAGGTGTATTCGTTTAGCGAACGGTGTAGCCGTGCTTCTTGAGTTCCGCCTTGACATCGGCGATAGTCAGGATGCCGTAATGGAACACGGATGCAGCCAGCACCGCGTCGGCACCTGCTTCGATGGCGGGCGGGAAGTCCTCGACCTTGCCGGCACCGCCGGAGGCGATGATCGGAATCTTGACTTCCTTGCGCACGGCGCGAATCATCTCGAGGTCAAAGCCTTCCTTGGTGCCGTCGGCGTCCATCGAGTTAAGCAGAATCTCGCCGGCGCCAAGCTGCTCGGCGCGCTTGACCCACCAGATGGCATCAATACCGGTGGATTTGCGGCCACCCATCGTGGTGACCTCAAAACCGGACTGCGTATGCTGCTCACCCTTTTCGCGGCGGGCATCCACGGAGAGCACCAGCACCTGGTTGCCGAAACGATCGGCCACACGGCTGATAAGCGACGGGTCGTTGATGGCCGCCGTGTTGACACCGACCTTGTCTGCACCGCAGCGCAGCAGTGAGTCGACGTCCTCGGGCGTGCGTACGCCGCCGCCCACAGTCATTGGGATGAACACCTGTTCGGCGGTGCGGGAGACCACGTCAATCATCGTGTTGCGGTGGGAGCTGGATGCGGTCACATCCAGGAAGGTGATCTCGTCGGCTCCCTGACGGTAGTATTCGGCCGCCAGCTCCACCGGGTCACCCGCGTCCTTGAGGTTCTCGAAATGCACACCCTTCACCACGCGACCGGCGTCAACGTCCAGGCACGGGATGACTCGTACCGCCAACGACATGCTTCACTCCCCTGTTCGGCTTTGCATTACAGTCCTTCAGACTACCTACCGCCCGTTACATGCGCCGCACCTGTTTCTGGAATATGAGAATCATCATATTGAGCACCGGTATGGCAGCCGCTCGGCGTGAGAGAATGGCTCGTGGAAGTTGTCCGCCGAATCAAGGAGATTGGCATGGCTGTCGAAAACAGCAAGGTACTGATCATCGTCAACAACTGGGGTATCGAGGAGACCGAGCTGACGCGCCCGCTGCGCGATCTCAAGGCCGCCGGCGCCAAGGTGACGCTTGCCGCCACTACCTTGGACCCGTGTGAGACGGTGCAGCACGACCGCTACGAAGGTGAAACGCTGACCCCGGACGCGCGCCTGTCCGACGTGCAGGCTGCCGACTACGACCTGCTGGTGGTGCCCGGCGGCACCTGCAATGTGGATCGTATCCGCGTCAATGAGGATGCGATCACGCTGGCGCAGGAGTTCGCGCACGAAGGTAAGCCGATCGCCGCGATCTGCCATGGCGCGTGGCTGCTGGTCAACGCGGGTCTGGTGGCTGGCAAGACCGCCGCGCCCTGCCGCTATATCGCCGCTGATATCGAGAACGCGGGCGGCCATTACGTCGACGAGCAGCTGCACGTGGACGACGCCAACGGCTTCAAGCTCATCACGTCCCGCAAGCCCGACGATCTGGACTACTTCGTGGGCGCAATCAAGGATGCGCTGAAGTAGCTACCGCTCCTTGGCAGCGAGCTGGCCGCAGGCGCCGTCAATATCCTGACCGCGGGTGTCACGCAGTGTGGCGGTGATGCCCGCGCGGTGCAGGATCTCCAGGAACCGCTGTTCGTCTTCCGGCTTGGAGGCGGTCCACTTCGAGCCCTCGATGGGGTTGAGCGGAATCGGGTTGACGTGGGCCCAGTTGTCGCCGTAATGGTTAAGCCTCTTGGCCAGCAACTGCGCATGCTCGGCCTGGTCGTTGATGCCGCGCATCAACGCGTATTCGATACTGACGCGGCGCTTGGAGGCCAGCCAATAATCGTGCGCGGCATCCAACACCTGCTTGGTATTGAAACGCTTGTTCATCGGCACCAGCTCGTCACGCAGTTCGTCGCTGGGGGCATGCAGGGAAACGGCCAGACGCACGGGAATGCCTTCGGCAGTGAGCTTCTTGATGCCGGGGACCACGCCCACCGTGGATACGGTGATGTTGCGCGCGGAAATGCCGAAGCCTTCGGGAGGCATGGCGGAAATCTGTCGTACGGCGGACAGCACGGAGTTGTAGTTGCCCATCGGCTCGCCCATGCCCATGAACACGATGTTGCTCAGGCGGCCCTCTCCCCCGGCCACTTCGCCGTCGCGCATCATCTTGGCGGCCACACGCACCTGTTCGATTATTTCACCGGTGGACATGTTACGGGTCAGGCCAAGCTTGCCGGTGGCGCAGAACGGGCAGTCCATGCCGCAGCCGACCTGCGAGGAGATGCACAGCGTGGTGCGGGTCGGGTATCGCATAAGCACCGATTCGATGAGGGAGCCGTCGAACAGCTTCCACAAGGTCTTGATGGTGGTGCCTTCGTCCGCCACTTGGCGGGTCACCTCGGTGATGAGCTGCGGGAAGAACGCGGCGGCGGCCTCGCTGCGCTTGGCTGCCGGAAAATCAGTGAATTCGGCGGCATTCACATCGAAATGGCCAAAGTAATGGTTGGCGAGCTGCTTGACTCGGAACTTCGGCAATCCGAGTTCGGCCGCTTTCTCGATGCGCTGCTCGGGCGTCATATCCACAAAGTGCAGCGGCGGCTTACCACGGCGGGCATGGTCCTTGGATAGCACGTCACGGAAGGCACCTGATGTGCCGCCGGGAGTAATGCCGGTTTCCGGAGTGTCAGGATGCTGTGTGGTCATGATGGGTTCGCTTCGCTCTCAATATCAGAAAATAGTCAAACATGCAATAGTAATATCAGAATCCACCATACGGCGTGCCGCATACGAATCAGATGGCCCATGTCTTAGCCCATAGCGAACGCATATTGAACGATGATTTCCCCATATATGGCATGTGGCACCGTGCGATATACACACGATGCCACATTGTTCATGCACGAGACATGCGAATCACAGTCCGGTGATCCACAGCAAGGCGCAGGTGAACGGTGCACTCATCAAAATGGAATCCACACGATCCATCACACCGCCGTGCCCCTTGAGCAGATGGCCCATGTCTTTGATACCGATATCGCGCTTGAGCATGGAAGCACACAAATCACCGAACGTGCCCACGGCACCGATGAGAATACCCGCCACGATCGGCACCCACCAACGAGTGGCCCATTTCGAGGCATCATACGTGCATGCGAATACGGCAAATGCGCCAGCCATGGCGAAGAGCATCGAGCCGACAAGGCCCTCAACGGACTTCTTCGGCGAGATGCGCGGGCTGAGCTTGTGTTTGCCGAGCCAGGCACCGGCAAACAAACCGCCCGTATCGGATAGGGCGGGTAGGAACACCAGCATGATGGCGTGTGCAATCGGATGCCCATTAAAAGTCAGTGAGATGATGACGCAGCTGGCCAACAACGGAATATACAACACGGTAAGCACGGACACAGCCACATGGCTGAGCCGGGAATGATGCTGTTCCCCGCCCTCATGATTAAACGAGGATTCGAGGCGCGCGCTGGCATCCGTGTTGGACAGTTTGCCGGCAACCGCCAGAGATAGGCGGTTGCCGACGCTGATTTTTGCGCTGGCCGCGATGGCGACCAGAATAATCGACACGATGATACTCAGCGACATCGTGATGAGATGGTACGGGGAATAGTAGGTGGCAATGAGGGTGAAGGACGAGCACAGCCACAGCATAAACACCGGGAGGTGCAGGCCCACGGTGGCGAAGTCCACCCTGAGCTCCCACAGCGCCAGAATCATGAACACGACTACCAGCAGCACGAAGAGGTCGACGCTGAGCAGCAGGCACGCGACAATAAGGATGACCAGTGCCGCGCCTGTGGCGATGGCCTGCGGCATGTTGCGGCCGGTCTTCTTGTTGATCTGGTCGAGCGTCTCCTCGGCCTCTTCATGGGGTTGTTCGTTGCGTTCCATAATTCTCCGGACCTGGTCTGAATCAGACCTCCATGATCTCCTTCTGCTTGGTCTCCAGCAGAGTATCGATCTCGTCGGTAACGGACTTGGTGACCTTGTCAAGATCCTTCAGCAGGCGATCGCCTTCGTCCTCACCCATCTCGCCGTCCTTGACGGCCTTGTCGATGGTTTCCTTGGTCTTACGGCGAATGTTGCGCACGGCGACCTTGCCATCCTCGGCCTTGCCCTTGGCGAGCTTGACGTATTCCTTACGACGATCCTCGGTGAGTTCCGGCATGGTCAGACGGATGACGTTGCCATCACGGTTCGGGCTGATGCCGAGATCGGAGTTGCGCAGGGCCTTTTCGACGGCACCGGCCTGGGAAGCGTCAAACGGGGTGACGGACAGGGTGCGCGGTTCGGGAACGCCGATGGAGGCGACGGCCTTAATCGGGGTGGGGGCACCATAGTAGTCCACGGTGATGCCGTTGAGCAGGGCCGGGTTTGCGCGACCGGTGCGGATGCCGGAGAAGTTTTCCTTGGTGTTTTCCACGGTCTTGGCCATCTGTTCCTTGGCCTGGTCGATAAGAGACATATTCACTCCTTGTGTGTTGGTGTTCGTCAGTGTTGTTCGTCTATGAACGCTTGATTCGATTGTGGGCGTTTGCGGCTTACTCGGCCACGCGCGATTCGGCGGTGGAGACCAGCGTGCCGATTTCATCGCCGACGAGGGCGCGGGTCACGTTGCCCGGCTCTTCGAGGCCGAAGACGCGGATGCGCTTCTTGTTGTCGCGGGCCATGGACAGTGCGGAGGCGTCCATGACGGCCAGATTGTCCACGAGGGCGCGATTGTAGCTCAGGGTTTCAAAACGCTTGGCGTTCTCGTCCTTGCGCGGGTCGGCGGTGTAGACGCCGTCGACGCCGTTCTTACCCATAAGTACCTCGTCGCAGTGGATTTCGAGGGAACGCTGGATGGAAACCGTGTCGGTGGAGAAGTACGGCATGCCGGCACCGGCGCCGAAAATCACCACGCGACCCTTTTCAAGGTGACGGATGGCCTTGAGCGGAATATACGGCTCGGCGACCTGTCCCATGGTGATGGCGGTCTGCACGCGGGTGGCCTGCCCCTCCTGCTCCAGAAAGTCCTGTAGAGCGAGGCAGTTCATCACCGTGCCGAGCATACCCATGTAGTCGCCACGGGAACGATCGATACCGGCCTGCTGCAGTTCGGCACCGCGGAAGAAGTTGCCGCCGCCGACCACGATGGCCACCTGCACACCCTGTTGTACGGCCGGAACGATCTCCTCGGCAATGCGACGAATCACCTGGGTATCGATGCCGACCTTGCCGCCACCGAATGCTTCGCCGGACAGCTTGAGCAGAACTCTGCGCGGATTGTCGCTATCAGTCATATTGTGCCTTTCTCAAAACCGAAAGTGCGAAATTATCCGTAGACAAGCGTATCGGTTTACGACGACACCCCCTAGCAACGACACCCTTGGAATAGCGAAACGCCATCCGATTATTGAATAACCGGATGGCGTTTCGTTGAAATTACGCTAAGCGCGTGGAGTAAGCCTTAGGCTCACTCCTCTTCGCCCTTGCCGACCTCGACACGAGCGAATGCGGTGGCGTTGCCACCGACTTCCTTGAACAGGTCGCCGACGGTCTTGGACGGGTCCTTGACGAACGGCTGCTCAAGCAGCACGACTTCCTTGAAGAAAGCGTTGAGACGGCCTTCGACGATCTTCGGAACGATCTTCTCCGGCTTGCCCTCGGCCAGGGACTTCTCGGTGGCCACGCGACGCTCGGACTCGACCACATCGGCCGGAACGTCCTCGCGGGTCAGCCACTTGGCGCCCATGGCGGAGATCTGCAGAGCAGCTTCGTGAGCCACGGCGGCGCCGGCCTTGTCGGTGGCGATCATGGCGACGATGCTCGGCGGCATCTCGGCGGACTTCTTGTGAGCGTAGACTTCGACGTGCTCGCCGGAGATCTTGGCGAACTGGCCGACCTTGACGTGCTCACCGAACAGGGCGGCGGCCTCTTCGACAGCCAGCTTGACGGTGGTGTCGCCAGCCTTGGCCTCGAGCAGCTCGTCAGCGGAGTTGGCGTCGGCGTCCACGGCGTAGCCGAGAACTTCCTCGGTGAACTCGACGAACTTCGGGGTCTTGGCCACGAAGTCGGTCTCGGAGTTCAGCTCGACGGCGTAGCCGGTCTCGCCATTGGCGGTCTCGACGACCTTGGAGGCGATGGTGCCTTCCTGAGCCTTGCGGCCTTCACGCTTGCCGGCTGCGGCGATACCCTTGGCGCGGATGATTTCCTTGGCGCGGGCGACGTCGCCTTCGGCTTCGGTCAGAGCCTTCTTGACGTCGAGCATGCCGGCGCCGGTGTCTTCACGAACCTGCTTGATCAGTGCGGCGGTAATTGCTGCCATTGATTATTCTCCTTGAGAAATTTTGCTTACCCATGAACGATGGGAAGCGCTCATTCAGGCACTTCCCATCGTAGAGCATCACTCGGCCTTGGGGGCCTCGGCGGTTTCGCCCTCGGCGGCAGCCGGAGCGGCGGCTTCAGCGGAAGCCTCGGCAGGAGCCTCGTTGGTCAGGAGTTCCTTCTCCCAAGCGGCCATCGGCTGCTCGGCGGCTTCACCCTCGGCCTTGTTGGCGCCGGAGCGCTCCAGCAGACCTTCGGCGACGGCGTCAGCCATCAGGCTGGTCAGCAGTTCGATGCCGCGGATGGCGTCATCGTTGGCCGGGATCGGGTACTCAACGGTGTCCGGGTCGGCGTTGGTGTCGACGATGGCGACAACCGGGATACCCAGCTTGTGAGCTTCCTCAACAGCCAGGGCTTCCTTGGTGATGTCGACGACGAACATCGCGGACGGGGTGCGGTTCATGTTGCGGATACCGCCCAGCTGCTTGTTGAGCTTGTCCTTCTCGCGCTCGAGCAGGAGGAGCTCCTTCTTGGTCAGGCCGGAACCGTGCACGTCGGTGAAGTCCATTTCCTCAAGTTCCTTGAGGCGGTTGACGCGCTTGGAGACGGTCTGGAAGTTGGTCAGCATGCCGCCGAGCCAACGCTCGGAGACGTAGGGCATGTTCACGCGGGTGGCCTGGTTGGCGATAGCTTCCTGAGCCTGCTTCTTGGTGCCGACGAAGAGCACGGTGCCGTTGTGGGCCACGGTGGTCTTGATGAAGTCGTACGCCTTGTCGATCATGTCGAGCGACTTGAACAGGTTGATGATGTGGATGCCGTTGCGCTGGGTGAGGATGAACTGCTTCATCTTCGGGTTCCAACGACGGGTCTGGTGGCCGAAGTGCAGGCCAGCCTTCAGCATATCGCTCATAGTGATCTGAGCCATGGTATTACTACCTTTCATTGTCGGTTCTTGCCTGGCCATGCGCACCTGCGTGCAGCTGCTCCCCCGGTTTCACGAGTTGTGCAGCCGACCGACACAAGCCGTCGCGAGCATGACGCGAATTTGTTGTGTGCCGGTTGACAATATTGGGTGGCTCTGGACACCAGCGACTGCGTCCGTTGCCGGGTGGCACACGAGTTTCGAGAATAGCACGGAGCCGGTACTAAAAAAAACAGGCTCCCCTCTCTGAGGGGAGCTGTCGCCGTAGGCGACTGAGGGGAGTCACGGACGGTACCGGCAGAACCACCCTCAGTCTCACTACGTTCGACGGCTCCAGCCAGTGGGAGCCGAGTATGGACTACTTCGCCTGACGATTACGCATGTAGCGCAGGGCTTCGCGGCGTTCTTCCTTTTCCAGGCGATCCAAATACACGTGGCCGTCGAGGTGGTCGCATTCGTGCTGAAGCATACGGCCCATCAGCCCGGAGCCCTCGAGCACGACCTCGTTGCCGTCCAAGTCGATGCCACGCACGCGAGCGTAGTCGGCACGACGGGTCTTGTACCACAAGCCGGGCACGGACAGACAACCTTCATCGCCATACTGCTCGCCGGACTTCTCCTCGAGTACGGGGTTCAGAACGTAGCCGACCTTGCCGTCGATGTTGTAGGAGAAGGCCCTCAGGCTCACGCCGATCTGGTTGGCGGACAGGCCCGCTCGGCCCGGATCGTCCACGGTTTCCAACAGGTCGTCAACCAGGCGGCGCACGGCCGGGGTGATTTCCTTGATCTCATCGCAGGGGGTGCGCAGGACTGGGTCGGGCACGACCCTGATCTCACGGATGGCCACTTCTCGTTACTCCTCATTCTTCTCGTCAGCCGGCTGGTCCGGCTTGCTGCCGGTGTCAGCGGCATTGTCGGCATTGTCGGCATTGTCAGCGGAATCGCCGGTCTCGCCCTCTTCGGGTTCGGCCTTCGACTTCTTGATCTTCTCCGACACGCTAGCAATCGAATCAGACACGCTGGTTTTCATCTGTTCCGAGGCCTGTTTGACCTGTTCGGACGCCTGCTTGACCGATTCGGAGGATTTCTTGACGGTCTCCAGCGTGCTGTCGATGATCTTGGCAGTGGCGGGCAGCGGCTTGTTGGATGGCTTGGGCGCGTACAGATCCTCCTCGATGACGGTGGCGTAGCGCTGCAATACCTTGGGACGCACCACTTTCATGCTCGGGGTGAGTGTGCCGTGCTCCTGACTGAATTCCTCATCCAGCACCGCGAATTTGCGCACGGACTCAGCGCGGGAGACATTGGCGTTGGCCTGGTCGATGTACTGCTGGATAAAGGCGCGCACCGCGTCGTTGTCGCTGGCCTCGGCGAGTGTCATGTCGGCATTGAGGCCCTGACCTTCCAGCCAGGAATGCAGCATTTCGGGGTCGAGCTCGATAAGTGCGGACACGAACGGCTTGCCGTCGCCGACTACTACTGCATGAGCCACGATCGGGCAGGTGTCGATGACATCCTCCATCGGGGCGGGGCTGATGTTCTTGCCGCCGGCGGTGATGATGATGTCCTTCTTGCGTCCGGTAATGAAGGTGAAGCCGCGGTCGTCGATACGACCCAGATCGCCGGTTTTGATCCAGCCGTCGGCAGTCATCGTCTGTGCGGTGAGTTCGGGCTGCTTGTAGTAGCCAAGGAACACGTTCGGGCCGGTCAGCTCAATTTCATCGTCTTCGCCAAGACGCACGCCCATGCCAGGCCCAGGCTTGCCGACCGAACCGATCTCGTTGTCGTCCTCCCAATTGACGAGCATCGGAGCGGCGGTTTCGGTCATGCCATAACCCTGGATGAAGGTGATGTCATTCATGCCGTTGAAAAAGTGGGCCAAATCCACGTTGAGCGGCGCACCACCGCAGGCCAGCCATTTGAGGTTCGGTCCGAGAGCGGAACGAATGGATTTGCCCACCGTGGCCATGTAGAACGAATGGCGCATGCGCTCGATGAACGAATGGCCGCGACCGGCCTGCTCATCCTTGCTCCACTTGACGAAGTGCTTGACCGACTGGGCGAAGATATGCCCCTGGATGCCGGCACCAGCCTTCTGCGAGGCCGCGTTATACACCTTCTCGAACACACGTGGCACGCCCAGCAGGTAGGTGGGCTTGAAGCTGCGGATATCGGCGAGCAGTCGCTTGGCGTCGGGAATGTATCCGACCACGCCGCAGCCACCGATGCACACGTACTGGATGTAGCGGGCGAAGCAGTGCGCCAGCGGCAGGAACAGCAGCAGACGGTTGTCGTCGTACAGCATGCCACGCAGAATCTCGTAGCCGTTAAGCACGATGTGCGTGTAATTGCGGTTGGAGAGCATCGCGCCCTTGGGCTTGCCGGTGGAACCGGAGGTGTAGACCACGGTGAGCAGATCATCGGCTTTGATACGAGCGATAGCCGCATCCAACGTCTCATCGGATACGCCATGCCCGAAGTCAACGACAGCGTCAAGGCCATCGGCCTTGAAATTGAACACGTATTTCATGCCCGGATGATTGACACGGATCTGCTCAAGCGTCTGTGCGCGCTGGAAGTCGCCGGCAAAGGCGATGGCGGGATCGACTTCCTCGACGATGCCCGCGGTCTGACGGGCGGAATCGGTCTCATAGACGGGCACAACCACAGCGCCGATTGCCGCGCAAGCGAAATCAGCCACACCCCACTCATAGCAGGTAGGCGAGTAAATCAGCACCATGGTGCCGGCTTTGACGCCAAGTCCCAACAGGCCCTTGGCCACCTCGCGTACGCGGGACAGCATTTCAGTAGCTGTGGCGCTGCGCCATTGGTGGGTGTTGTCATCCTGCCATTCCGCGATGATGTCATCCGGCGTGCGAGCTGCTCGTTTGGACAGCAGCGAGTAGACGGTGTCGTCATCGGTGGTGACATATCTGGGTTCTTCTACATGTTCACGCATGGTCACTACTATAGGCGAACCAGCCTATGACACGGCAGAACCGTCTTCCGCTACCAGCGTAGGAATCGGTGTGCGGGCGGGGCCGTCTGGTCAGCCCAAATCGGCATAGATGCACATCCATCGAGAACCGATGTACTTCAGTTTGAGGTTGACTCGCAGATTTTCCTGGCCGATGGTCATGAATACCGCCATTTCCAGCGTGTCCTTGCCGGTGATCATGCCGTCGATCAATGTGGGGACAGTGGGCAGATAGCAGAATTTCGCTTTGAGCTCCGGATGAGTGACCATGTGGATGCCGAGCAGGTATTGCATGGTTTGCAGCCGGTCCAGGCATGGTTTTGTCATGGCTCTGTTGAGATGTGCGACGCTGAGTTTGCCACGTATCGCGTCCGCCGATGTGCAGGCGATGCGGCATGCAGCCATGGCCATGGAATGACATTCCTTCGCATTCAGCCCGCCTATGAATGTGGGTTGGATGTGATACCGCACCGGGCGATCCGACAGCTCCACAACGATGAATCCGTCATAACTCGGCAACGGCCCGTACTGATATGTGCCGTGGAAAAATCCCGAATACTCCATGATGACCCCCTTCAAGCCCCCTTGCAACTCACCATCATCGGCGAGCGTCTGTACTACAACATCACGAAAGGCGCGCCAAGTCAAACTACTTGAGCGCGCCTTCGGGCAAGTTAAGCCTCCTGCATGGAGGGCAAACCCCCATTTTCAGGGGGCAATCGGGATTATCGTGCGGAATACGGGTTGACCACCATGCCGCAACGCTGGAAGTTCTTCACGTCGACGTAGCCGGTGGAGGCCATCGCGCGCTTGAGGGCGCCGATGAAGTTGGTCTTGCCGTCCGCCTGGTGGCTCGGTCCGAACAGCACCTGTTCGAGCGGGCCGACCGTGCCGACCGTGGTGCGGTAGCCACGCGGCAGCGTCTGGTGGCGGGCTTCAGAACCCCAGTGGGTGCCCTTGCCAGGGGCCTCGGTGGCGCGGGCCAGCGGCGCGCCGAGCATGACCGCGTCGGCGCCGAGGGCCAGGGCCTTGACGAAGCTGCCGGAGTCGCCCATGCCGCCGTCGGCGATGACCTGCACGTAGCGGCCGCCGGATTCGTCCATGTAGTCACGGCGGGCCTCGGCCACGTCGGCGATGGCGGTGGCCATCGGGGCCTGCACGCCGATGGTCTGGCGGGTGGCGGAGACCGCGCCGCCGCCGAAGCCGACGAGCACGCCGGCCGCGCCGGTGCGCATCAGGTGCAGGGCAGCGGTGTAGTTGGATGCGCCGCCGACGATGACAGGCACGTCAAGGTCGTAGATGAACTTCTTGAGGTTCAGCGGTTCCTGGCCGGAGGAGACGTGCTCGGCGGAGACCACAGTGCCGCGGATCACGAACAGGTCCACGCCCGCGTCCACCACGGTGGAGTAGAACTGCTGGGTGCGCTGCGGGGAGAGCGCGCCGGCCACGGTGACACCGGCGGCGCGAATCTCGTGCAGACGTTGCGTGATGAGCTCCGGCTTGACCGGCTCGGCATAGATCTGCTGGATACGCTCGGTGGCCTGATCGGCCGGCAGTCCGGCGATTTCGTCCAACAGCGGGGTCGGATCCTCGTAACGGGTCCACAGACCTTCCAGATCGAGCACGCCGAGCGCACCCATCTTGCCCATGGCGATGGCGGTGGCCGGGCTGGTCACCGAATCCATGGGGGCGCCGATCACCGGCACATCGAACTCATAGGCGTCGATCTGCCAAGAGGTGGAGACGTCCTCGGGGTCGCGGGTGCGACGGGAGGGGACGATTGCCACATCGTCGAGTGCGTAGCCGAGACGGCCTTTTTTGCCCAAACCGATTTCAATTTCCTGAGACATGGTTTCCAGCCTATTGCCCGGGTGGGACGCCAACAAGGCCGTTTCCCACGGACCGGACGATTGCTTCAAGTCGTTACAAACATGCGCTATGACTAAATCATCTTCACACCATCTATCAGGAGGAAGCATGGCCAAAATCAAGGTCGAAGGCACTGTCGTCGAACTCGACGGCGACGAGATGACCCGCGTGATCTGGAAGGACATCAAGGATCGTCTGATCCTGCCGTACCTCGACGTGAACCTCGACTACTACGATCTGGGCATCGAGCACCGCGACGAGACCGATGACCAGGTGACCATCGACGCCGCCCACGCCATCCAGAAGCACCATGTCGGTGTCAAGTGCGCCACCATCACCCCCGATGAGGCCCGAGTCAAGGAATTCGGTCTCAAGAAGATGTGGAAGTCCCCCAACGGCACCATCCGCAACATCCTGGGCGGCACGATCTTCCGCGAGCCGATTGTGATGAGCAACGTGCCTCGTCTGGTGCCCGGCTGGACCAAGCCGATCGTCGTAGCCCGTCACGCATTCGGCGACCAGTACAAGGCCACCGATTTCAAGGTTCCGGGAGCCGGCCAGCTGACCGTCACCTTCACTCCGGACGATGGCTCCGAGCCGATTCAGCACGTGGTCTACAACTACGGCGAAGACGGCGGCGTGGCCCAGGTGCAGTACAACGTCAACGATTCGATCCGCGGTTTCGCTCGCGCCTGCTTCAACTACGGCCTGATGCGTCATTACCCGGTGTACTTGTCCACCAAGAACACGATTTTGAAGGCCTACGACGGCCAGTTCAAGGACATCTTTGCCGAGGTGTTCGAGACCGAATACAAGGACAAGTACGCCGAGGCCGGCCTGACTTACGAGCACCGCCTGATCGACGACATGGTGGCCAGCTCCCTGAAGTGGCACGGCGGTTACATCTGGGCCTGCAAGAACTACGATGGCGATGTGCAGTCCGACTCCGTGGCCCAGGGCTTCGGTTCGCTGGGCCTCATGACCTCCGTGCTCATGACCCCGGACGGCCAGACCGTCGAGGCCGAAGCGGCGCACGGCACCGTGACCCGTCACTACCGCCGCTGGCAGAAGGGCGAGAAGACCTCCACCAACCCGATCGCCTCCATCTTCGCGTGGACCGGCGGCCTTAAGCACCGCGCCGATCTGGACGGCACGCCCGAAGTCCGTCACTTCGCCAAGACGCTGGAGAAGGTCATCGTCGACACCGTTGAAGGCGGTCAGATGACCAAGGATCTGGCCATGCTCATCGGCCCGGACGAACCGTGGCTCGACACCGACGGCTTCATGAACGCGCTGGACGAGAACCTGGCCAAGGCTCTGGCCGAGTAAATCATCGAACACATCGTGCGGACCTACATGGGCCATGTCATGTCGCAAACTGTCATGATTGTCGTGCTTCATCTGGAATGTTCCTCAGCACGATAATCATGACAGTTGTTCGATGCACGCACGTAATACTTCTAATTGTTCCCGGATATGTGGCGATTTGTCCACTGGTCCGGGACTTTTTCGTATACGGCCTACTAGAATCGTGATTCAGTTTGTTTTCACGCCCGCTTGAGGAGGTTTCGCCGCTTATGGTGTTCGCACGCCGCTCAACCACCCTGCTCGCCGCCATTATCGCATCCTGCGCGATGGTGCTGTCACTGACCGCGTGCACCTCAGACAATAAGACCGTTGTAGATGGTCAGACCACGGTGACGTCCAATTCTGCCGGCGGCGTGGCCGTGTTCACACCTTCGGACGGCATCACGCTGAACCAGCAGGTGCCACTGAACAAGTGGGCGAAGCTGGTGCCTGACCTGACCAAGGCTCTGGTCGACGCCGGTTTCAAGAAAGGCGATATCAATCATACGACGTCCGACTCGTTGGATAAGCAAAGCCGCGCCATCCAAGACTTTGTGGTCGATCATCTTTCGAATAACACCACGGACGATTCCGGCATTGCCATCGCGCCCGACAACATGACATTGCTCGTGGCTCCAGTAGTCGAGGCCGACGCTTCCACTCGCCAATACGGCGATTACGTGAGCCAGAACCTGAGCACCAACGATGTCACGGATGAGGGAGCTACTTCTGACGGTGAATCTTCCGAAGACGACTCGTCCAAAGACGACTCGTCCAACACTGAGAGCGACAGCACTGCATCGGACGAGCAGGCGCAGGCCGTGGACCGGCTGGTCTCATCGCTCAAGCTGGCCAAGGAATCCGGCATGCATGTGGTATTGCTCGGCAACAGTATCGAGGGATATAAGCCGGACGCCTTCGTCAAGTTCTCGGACGCCCAGACCATCGGCAAGCTACAGGCGGAAAAGATGGTGTCCAAACTCAAGTTGGATAAGGCCAGTAAAGACAACCCCAAATACATTGAGGTGCTGCTGCCATACACCGCCGTGGACGAAAAAGGCAACGCCAACGATTCCACGTTCGCCCAAGAGGCGTTCCGTGGTATCTGGCAGGTACTGGGCTCCTACTATCAGAAGGGCGTTGTGGAAAGCCCTTCAGGCACCTTGGACGGCAAATCCACGGAAAACGATTGGCAAGCCGTGGCCTACGATGCCGCTAAGGAAGGCTCCACTGCGAAAGTGCTTGACAAGCGTCTGGCAAAAACCGACGGACAGTCCACACTCACCCGTATTGACGGCATCATCACGATGAACGACTACATCGCCTCCGAGGTCGTCAAGGAATTGGACGATCTGGGATACACCGGCTCTGCCGCCGATATCAATCCGCAGATCACCATCTCGGGCATTGTCGGCAATATCACCGGCAAGAAGGATCTCAGCCGCGACGCCGTGCCGGACCCGATCAAATCCCCTGAAAACGACAACGCAAACGACTCATCCAGTTCCGATGACGATGCGGACGAGGACACCTCCGCTTCCGACAAGGACCGTGACTCGCAGTGGCCTCTAGTAACCGGATACGGCGCGTATGTCTCGAACATCCCATCCATCGTCAATGGCAAGCAATGGATGACCGGCATGGAAGACAGACAGACCATCGCCACGGATATCGCTCAGGCCTGCGCCAAGCTCAACAAGGACGAAGCGCTGAATTCCATGCCTTCAATCAGGAACTCCGAGGTAGGCGGCGTGAAGAAGATCCCGACCATCAGCGAACCGTTGCTGGCTGTCAGCGCCAGCAATCTCAAGTCCGCGCTGATCGACCCCGGATATATTTCCTTGGCCGATGCCGGTCTGTGATTCATACTCGTCACGCCGCTAGCCGCCTGCGATGTCTCTTCCGTACGGCCCTGTTCCGGCCGACAATCACCGTTAAATCATGACGGTTTCAGTACGATTTTTCGACTCCCCGCATATTGCTGTGGATCAAGATAATCGGCCGTTCCTCGCTTGAGGCCCCAATGCAGGCAACGGTCTTCGCAATGGTCCGAGCTGCCTTCAACGATGCCTACGGGCTGTCTGCGGGAGATCGTATCCCCCACTGAGAGCTCGGTAACGGCCGGTTCGAATGTCGACGTGACACCTCCACGATGCCGTACACTCACCACATCTTTGCCAGCTACTTTGCCAGCAAAACTCACGGTCCCTGCCTGTGGTGACAGAATTACGGTACCTTGCTCCGCAACAAGATCCACTCCGCGATGACCTGGTGCCCACGGGTTGATCGGCCGCTCGAACTGTTGTTCGACCTGTGGATCGTCGACCGGCCAGTCGAACCGGGATTCGCACTGATTGCCATTGCGCCACGCCAAATCAGACATATCGGTGAAATCCTCCACCGTGTATGCCGCATCTCCGGTCACCGCAGTATCCGCATGCGCAACATGCTGAGGCGTGGATTCCAGCCCTACTCCCAAGGCAAGCAGCAGGCCGATAACGGCGGTCAACGCGATTATGGCATCCATACGCCGTTGCCGTTCCTGAGCCCGCTGACGCGCCTGCTGACGCCGCCTGCTGGCACGTCGGGCTTCGTCGCGACGCCAATCAAACAACAGTGGTGCATTCATGAGATTCCTCCCCATAGTGTGAGTGTGATGCGATTCCGGCTTCTTTGCCGGTGATACCCACCTTGAGGGGTCCGAAACAGGATGTCCAGCCAGAACGACCTATGTGGTTCTAGCTTCCGAAGTTATCCACAATGAAATTTCGCGTGACAGTATCGCCGCATCGTCATGTTGTTCGACCTTCAGCCGCGGCCGATCCATGTCACAACCGCTGCCATGCAGTGACAGCGGAACATCAGAACTCTTGTGATTGTTCCCACTGGGTTCGCATACTCAGACGGTTGTTCCGTTTCACCGATTCCAGTATTTGCCAAGCAGACACCAGCTCCTCCCGGGGGCTGAGCATTTCATCAGTATTCGCCGTTCCATAGCCAGCTCCTCTACCGTTAGTCGCTAGTGTATATCCGCGTTCGGTTTTTGGCTGTATGAGATAGTATCCGATGAGTCCGATTCTGCGGAATTCAGCGCGACATGCCCTACACGCATGTAATTTGCTTTTTCGTGGCAGGCATGTAAGATATGTGACTTGTGCGCGAGAGAAATCTCAAACACAGCAGACATTCCTGCGTAGCTCAGTTGGCAGAGCATCCGACTGTTAATCGGACGGTCGCTGGTTCAAGCCCAGCCGCAGGAGCTCACCTGAAGCCACCGGCGTGTCGCCGGTGGCTTTCTTGTTTCCCGTCATCTGATTTATTTGATCCAGTTGAACGCGCAGTGCGACCGCTTGGCGTTCGATCTCCATCTTCATGGCACTGTCATCAAGTAGTTTTTCAATACTTGTATCGAGGCTCTGGGCAACATTGACCGCGCTAATCAGAGACCAATGAGTAATGCCTTTGAGTCGTTGAGATACAGCCCCTTCGCTTGTAACCCCCATCGGCTGCATCAGTGATTTCTGGGTTCGCTTCAGCTGCTTGCGCCGGGCGTCCACATTGTAGTTGAGCACACGTTCTGTGTATTCGCCCAAGGTATCGGGGGGGGCCTGATTCGCCTGATCTGCGGATAATAATGTACGCATATTCTAATCCTATTCTATCAATAAACCTTTATCTCATTAAGATACTCTAGTTTGCGATTTGACTTTAGTCAAACCAAAGTGTATTCTAAAAACATTAGTTAGGCTAAAGACTTTAGGAAAAGAGTAGATATGGCTTCTCCGATGAAACAGTGGAGGAAGGATCACGATGTGACTCAGGCTGCCCTTGCTGCCGACATGGGCCAATCCGCTTCCACTCTTTCTCAGAAAGAGAACGGGCATTTGGGCTGGCAGCAGAAGGACTTGCTGTTTCTTTATGACCACTACGGACTTTCCGCTGATTTCGTTCTTGGCATCAATAACCTGCCCTCTTGCGAGAAGGCAATCACTTGATGGCTGGACCCAGTAGAAGAGGAGGTTAGTGGTTTTTCTCATTTCAAGAAAATGCCCGGTCTCGATCTGATACATCGAAACCGGGCGTATGCAACACATCCAATGTCGGACGATTCCCCAGTCGCCAAACTTCGAATCGTTCGCATTGCCTTTTAGATTATGGAGGCTGCACAAATGTCTAGTGTAACCGAAGTCGCTGTGCCGACTTCTGATTTTGATGGTAACGCCCCCGCGAATGGTTCGCGGGACATGGCGTCTACATTTTCCGAATCTTTGTATTGGCGACGTTCTGCCCGGCGCTACGAGCTGCTGGGACTTGTCTCCTGGATGCTGGCCGCGTTGTCGTGCGTGGTTTTTCTGGCGATTCTGCTTGCCGCGAGGAATCTGCTTCTGCCGGGATTCGCTTTGGTGCCGGTGGCCTGCGGCCTGGCTTGTGTGGGTTGCTGGTGCGACCGTAACTCGCGCGATGCCTGGGATTTCGCTTTCTGGTCCCTTCACGCGGAGGTGAGGCAATGACCGTGACCGTTGGCGCGCGTTCCCTCGATAACGAGGAGCGCTCGAATTTCCGGGACTACATGTCCCTGTTGTCCCTGTCCGTGGATGCGTCGATGACCGTGAGGGAGGTCATGGCGGTCGCCTATCTGATCGGCCGGCATGACGCGCTTCGTGACGTGCGGAACGCTTCGTCGCCGGCTCGGACGGTGAACCGTCGTCTGATCCATGGCGGTCCGTCGGATTGCGTGTTCAACCGCGGCTACGAGGCCGGTGCGGGCATGGTGTCCGACGAGATCGACGCGTTGATGCGCGACGTGGAGGCCCTCAGCGGCGATGACGCGGTGTTCTCGATGCTCAGGCATCCTTCGGTGAGCGGGGGTGATGAGTGGTGGAATTGGTGATCCTGCTGTTCGTGGTGCTCGCGGTGGCCTGTTTCGGCCTGCTGCTGCCGTTCCTGCGTCTGGCAGTCGGCATCGTGCTTCTCGTGGTCCGTCTGCTGGCCTCCCTCGCGCGATCAATGGGGGCGGGCCGATGATGCACCTCATACTCGTGATCGCCGTCGTCATCATTCTCGCCGCGTCCTATCTGCTGACGTTCGCCCTGTGCCGCGCGGCCACGCGCCGCGACATGCTTGAGGCCCGTTGGCGTGAGGAGTCGGCCGGTTCCGTGAGTGAGGAGAGCCATGAGAGCGCATGAAACGCATGAGCGTGCCGCGCGTCATGGCGGCTTCCCGCCCCATGGGTCCGCTTCGGGCCTGTTGGCGGCCTGCCCGTCGGACGGCAGCCACGACTTCTACCTGTCGATGATGCTCGACGTTCCCGTGCCGCGCGTGCCCATGCTGCGCGCACGTCTGCAAGACTCCCGCCGAGGGGGTGCCGCATGAGCGTGAACGCGGTCGATTGGGCGCTCAGGTTCGCGCCCGTGGACGCCAGGCACAACGGTGCCGCTCGCGTGCTGATGTGTCTGGCGAACGTGGCCGACGACGAGGGGCGCAACGCGCATCCGACGCACAGGAAGCTGGCCGCGTGGTGCAAGTGCAGCGTGAGCACGGTCAAACGCCACCTGTCATGGCTGGAAGCGAACGGGCTGATCCGTCGCGGCGACCAGCGCCAGGCCGGGCATTTCAGCGAGTGGCACCGGCCCGTCGTGTGGGATCTGTGCCTGGGGAACCGTCTGGAGCTCGACCCCGACTTCTTCGACTCGAACGACATCGACTCGACCCGAGGCGGACGGCCTTCCACGGAAAACAGGGCGAGGGGAAACCCCGGCTCACATGTGGACCGTGGTTATGGCGACGGGGACACGGGAAAACCCCAGCTCACGGGTGAACCACGGTTCACAGCTGTGACCCCACCCCCAGCTCACCTGGTGAGCTACAGTACGTCCCTAGTACGTAATAACCCCTCTGCCCCTACGGGGCATCTCCCCGCAAGCGGAGAGACCTCCCCGGACGATGACGGAATCCGCGAGGACGGTTCATGGGCCGACGCCGCCGGAGCCGAACCCCCGAGCAGCGAATCCGCCGAGGCCGGTTCCGACGCGGAGGCGGTGTGCCGCACGATGGCGGACGGGCTGCGCGCCATGCCGCCGATGCCGGTGCCCGAACCGTTGGCCCGGCCCGGCAAACGCGAACTCGACGCCGCCCGACGGCTGATCGCCCGCCACGGCATGCCACTGGTGCTGGCCGTGGCCGAATGGGTGTCGCTGCCGCCTTCCAAGACCGACAAGGGCGACGCTTCCGGCAAACCGTATGACGGTTTCTGGCGTCGCACGCTCACCGGCCCCCGCTCCCTCGCACGGCACTGGGACCAGGTATGCCTCCAGATGGCCGACGACCCCCACGGGCGTCGCCTGCTCGCCGAACACGGCATCCTCGCCGACAAGGGCGAAACGGCGCAGCCGCCGAGCGCGGAATCCACGCCGAAGGTGCCGAACTACGGGATCCCCGACAACCTGGACCGGCGCGTGTGGAAACTGCTCGACCCTTACGACTTCGATGCGGGCAATGACGGGTTCGAGGCACCGCGCACCCTGCGCCGGCTGTTGAAGCGCGTCCCCGCGAACGACGCAGAAGGCGAACGCAATGCCGTGCTGGAGGCATTGCGGGCGGGCCGCGCCTTCCTGGACGCGGTATCCAGGGAGGAGGACGACGGTCGGCAGCGGAAGCCGGCCGAGACCGGGCCGGCATCCGGACGTGTCGGTTTCATCGGCGGCCGTGGGCCGAAGGAGGTGCCGGCATGTTCCTGAAGGGAGAATGCGCGGATTTCCCCGACTCGTGGTCGGACCGCATGTGGGGGCCCGACGACCTGCCCAACCAGCGAACCCAATACGAGCTGCGCCGCGCGGCGGTGCGGATCTGCGAGGCCTGCCCGGTCAGGGCCGAATGCCTCGCGTTCGGCATCATGGTCCGGGACCAGTACGGCATCTACGGCGGACTGCCGTTGAGGGCCCGACGCCAGGTGCTGAAGACCGCGCGGGAGGCCGGATTCCGGTTCGACCCCGACGACCCGACCGCCGAACGGCGGCTCGCCCGGTACATCCGCGAGAACCCCGAGATCGTGGCGGCGGCACGCGAACGCGAATGCAAGCGCCGCAAGACCGAGCAGCGCAACGCCCGCCAGCAACGATGGCGCGCCACCACACGCTCGACCGGCAAGGCGAAGGCCCCGGCCGCCGCCACACACACCCCGCCCTTGCAGGACACCCTCTTCTGAAGACAATCCGATACAGATAACCGGTCCGGCCCCATAAGGACGAACCATTCCGGAAACCCGTATACGCGGCAAACCGTGGAACCGTGCACCCGTGGACACGGGAAGCCGGAAACCCGAATGAAAGGAACAATCCCAATGACCACGAACACGAAAACGGTGGCCTTCGTCAACCTCAAGGGCGGGGTCGGCAAGACCACCAGCGCCATCGGCACCGCCGAAGCACTCGCCCGACTGGGCCATACCGTGACGGTGCGCGACGCCGACCCGTCCGGCGCGGCGACCCTGTGGGCGCACAAGGCCCTATCGGCCGGCCGCCCACTGCCCTTCGGGGTGGAGGTCGTCAACCGGTTCACCGTCGCCGCGCCCGCCGAGGAGGAATGGGTGCTGATCGACACGCCTCCCTTGCAGACCGATCTGGTGGAGGCGGCGGTGGACGCGGCCGACCTCGTGCTGCTCGTCACCACCACCGGCCCCATCGACCTGGAACGCATGCTGGAGACCATCCGGCAGATCAACAAGCCCTCCTCGGTGCTGCTGACCCAGACCCGCTACGGCACGCGCAGCCTCAGGCACGCCGAGGAGTTCCTGGCCGAGAACGGACTGGCCCATTGCAGGGAGACCATCCCGTACAAGGAGGCCATGCGCCTCGCGCCGGACGAGGGCCGGTTCCCGTCCGCCTCGGGCTACGGGCTTATCGCCAAGGAACTCAGCGACGCATTCAACGCCTGACACCCGCAGAACCGGAAACCCGGAAACCCGTGTCCACGCAAACCCGTGGACACGGGGACACGGAAAGGAACAACATCATGGAGATCAACAAGCCGATGACCACGAGGAACATGCTGGCATCGACCCTCACCGACTACAAGAAACCGGTCAAGCTGCCCAAGATCACGGTGGAGCTCGACCCCATGCTCAAGAAACGGTTCAAGGCCGAGGCCGTGCGACGCGGCACCACCATCCGCGACATGCTCACGGCATGGATCGAATGCGACTGCCCTCCCCTCGACGCGGCGGACGCAAGGGCCGAGGCGAAGCAAGACGGAAGAAGGAGTGGATGATGACGGATGACATCGAGGAGCGGGCCGCACTGGCCCGTCGCGGGGTCATGGACCATTCGGATTGCGAGGAGTGCACGGAGGACTGGACGTTCCTGATGCGTCAGGGACGGCGGGAGTTCCCGTTGGGATTGCGCACGGTGCTTGCGTGCCTCGCGTTCGCCGAACGCGAGGGCGCGGTGCCCGAGCTGCCGGCGGATTGGTGGGTTAGAATCAACAGGAGGTATCGATGACGACGATGCGCGGCGAGGGGAGCCGACTATGGATGTGTTCAAGGCATGGCCGGGAAGGGCGGAAAGCATCGTGATCAGCCAGGAGTCATACATGGGGTGCACCGGCGGCGTGGCCCCGTGGCGTCGTGACGGCGACAAGGGGCCGTCCTACTACGCGGTGTGCCCGCTGTGCGACAATCCCATCCAGATTGTCGGCCTGTTCCGTCGGCAGGAGGAAAGCCGTGCGCGTCGGCCCTACGGGCGACACCACCGGGGCGATGTGCCGGGCCTGTGCCGCTACGACGAGGACGCCTATCTGCACTGCCCGTATGCGGATCCGAACCATCGGACGGACATCCGAGCGAGACGTCATCCGAAGGGCCAGACCGGGCGGGCCCTGTATGGTCTCATGCGCGGCGAGTTCGACCGGGTGGCGCTGGCGTGGGAACGGTTCTCCGGCATCCATCTGGGGCCGGGGGCCGCCCGTGACATGCTTCGCAAATGGCGGGACGACCAGGGATGGCGCTACTACGACGCGACCTACGGCAATCTGCCGCAGATGCTGTTCTTCGCGGCCGGCGGACAGAACCTGGTCAAACGCTACATCGTGCCGGACAGCCCGTTGCACGAACGGCTGAAAGGCGTGCCGCGGGTGAGATTCACGCCGACGCGCTCCCGGTACGTGCAGGTGGACAAGGCCGGGCCGGGGTTCCTTACTCTGGATTTCCTGCTGTACGCCCGGCGCATCGAATGGGACGGACAGCACATGAACGAGACGTTCAGGCTACGCGGTCTGCTGGGCCGCGATGACGGGCAACAGGCCTTCGATGACCTGACCCTCGACGTCGATCAGGACTGGCTCCCCCACACAGCGGACGCCCAGCCCGGCCGCGACGAGCGGCTACTCGACATCGCGCGGGAAACGCTGCAATCCGACGCGGGTATCCCGGCAGATCAATAAAGCGTTATCAATGCAAGGAGAACAATGATGAACGAGAACGACAAGACGGAAATCCTCGAACCCGTCGAAACACCCGCCGAGAACATCACAGAGCCAAGCAAGGATGGAAGGAAGTGTCCGAAGTGGCTGCTGCCCCTGGTCGCGGCCGTCTGCGCGGTGATTCTGGTCGTGGCCGGCATCATCGGCTGGAACGCTTACAGCGGCGCGAAGCTCGCCGAGGCCAAGGAGGCGTGCGCCACCGCCGCCGACACCGTGCGCAACAATGCCAATGAATACAACGCGCTGCTCAACGGCGATGCCGCCGATGCCGCCGCCGTCAAGGCCGAACAGGTCAAGGACTCGAAGACCGTCGAATCCTTGGGCAAGGAGCTCAAGGCCATGGCACCCGAATACGAGGGCTGCGTGGCCGACGGCAAGGACGGGCTTGAAACGGCGATCGACGAACTGGACGATGCGGCCGCATGGTACGAGAAGCACGCCGGGAGCCTGAAGAAGGCGGTGGACGCGGTGAACGACTCGAAGCTGGCGAAGACCATCGACACGGCGAAAACCCTGTTGGAGTCCAGCAACGGCAACGTGCAGGATGACAAGACGCGCGAGGAACTGTCCAAGGCCATCGAAGCCAAGGACGAGGCCGCGATAGCCAAGGCATCCAAGGCGGTGAACGATTCCATCGCGGCGAAGCAGAAGGCCGACGAGGAGGCGAAAGCCAAGGCCCAGGCCGAGGCCGATGCGAAAGCCGCCGCCGCTGCGAACGCCCAGACGCAACAACAGCAGTACAACTATCAGCAGTCTCAGCCCCAGCAATCCTGGACACCCTCATACCCCTACGGCGGAGGCTCCACTGGTGGCGGAAGCGGCACCACGGGAGGTTCCACAGGCGGCTCCGCCGGTTCCTCCTACGGCGGGAGCTTCGGCTACAGCAGCAGCGATAACTTTGGAGGTGCTAGGCCGGGCGGAACTTGCCCGGAGAAAGCGTGCGGCGTCTGACTTGCTGACATGCAGGCATGAAACTCGTCCGATTCGTTCGGGCGAGTTTTTTTATCATTCGCTTCGGTATCTACCGAAATACCGAAACCGGTAAAATCGGTGCATACCGAAACGAACGATGAAAGGACACGAATGAAAACGGAACAGGAAACGGAAACCAACACCCCGCCGCCCACGAACGGAGAAACCGCCGCCGTCGAGGAGTCGAGGCGTGTTCGGCCGAAGTGGCTGGTGCCGCTGGTCGCGGGCCTGTGCGCGCTGGCGCTTGTGGTGGCCGGCGGCATCGGATGGAAAATATGGTCGGACCGCCGACTGGCCGAGGCGAAGGCCGCGTGCGCCACGGCCTCCGACGCGGCGCGCGGCGCGATGAACGACTGGAACACGCTCGTCAACGGCGACGCGGCCGACTTGCTGGAGGTCAAGGCCGATCAGGTGAAGGACGCGAAGACCATCGACGCGCTGAAAACCGCGCTGGACGTGGAAGCGCCGGAATACGAGGGCTGCGTGGCCGAAAACGCGCAAGGACTGGATGCCGCCGCCGTGAAGCTCAATGAACAGGCCGACTGGTACGAGACCCACGAGAAGAGCCTGTCGAAGGCGGTGAGGGCCGTCGTCGAATCCAAGGCCGCGAAGAGGCTGGATGACGCGAAAACGAATCTGACGGCGAAGCTGGACGAGGCGTCGAAGCTGCTCGCGGATTCGGACGGCAAGGTCGCGGACAACGCCACCCGCGACGCATTGTCGAACGCCATCGACGCGGCGAACGGGCTGAAGGACGGGAACGATCCGGCGAAGATCGACGGGGCGCGCAAAACGCTGGAGGATGCCATCAATGGCGTGAACGCGAGCGTCCAGGCAAAGACGGACGCGGATGCGCAAGCCGCCGCAGCGGCAGCAGCGGCAGCCCAGGCTCAGGCGCAGGCCCAATCCACCTACAGCGGCGTCTCCTCCTACTCCGGCGGCGCGTACGGGCGCACGGAAGGCTCCACTTCCGGCTCCAACACATACCGTGGCACCACATCGGGCGGCTCCGGCCCGGCCGCCGCCTCCGCCCCAAAGCCGAACCTCAACGGCGCTTACGGCTGCGGCAACAGCTGCACCGGCAAGGATGATGGCTATTACCATCACTGATCGATGAATGACTGATTATGGCTCGTATCGGGAAACCGGTACGGGCCTTTTTCATGGATTTCGCAAAGGAAAGCCATGTCCCTGTGAACCTGTGTCCCCCGCATTCCCGTGTACCCGTATTGCCGGGAAATACTTCCGGATTTTTTGTAGACGCCATGCTCCGTGGTTCGGCGTGTCGTCTGTGAGGCTTGTTGGTGGCTGCCGGGGCAACCGGTGGCTACCTCCCGTTATTCCTGCGGTCGGAAGCCCCGCCACCCCTTGAAAAAAGAGGCGGCGGGGCCATGACCGGAACGATTGAGGGAGGGGATGAACAGACAAGGTTAACGGAGGTTCATTTACATGAACTTTGGCAGGAAGATGATGAAGGCCGGTGTCGCGGCGGTGGCTGCGATCGCCACGCTTGGTGCCGGCGGCGTCGTCGCATCGACCGCGATGGCCGACGGCGGCGGCGGCTGGGCTCCCGGCTCGGCTGGCAGTGTCGGCGGCTCGGTGATCGGCTGGGCCTATGAGGACAACAACAACGGCGGTTTCGGCGGCGCTACCCTTGACGCGTTCAAGAAGGCCGTGGCGAAGATGGGCGCGACCTATAACAACTACAACGGCGGGGCCGATGAGAAGGCGAACACCGCGATCACGATGGCCAACAATGAATGCGTGGCCCGTTTCAACGATAAGCATCCGGGCGAGACCGCGAACTGCCGCATGGTCGCCGTCGGCGTGGTCGCCACGCCCACCACGCACTCCTATTCCGGCGAAGGCTTCGCCACCGCCTCCTATTGGAGCGACGCATGGAACAAAAACATCGCACCGGGTGTATACCGCAATAATGGTGTGTCTTATGACACTGATGACGGTTTCTCTGATGCTCCTGAGCGTTCGGTGGACTCGATCGCGGCCTCCCAGTGGAATAACAGCCCGGTTGCGATCGTCATCATGTTGAACCAATACGAGCCGGTGCAGCCGAACTATCACTTGAGCGTGAGCACGCAGGCTGCGGAGATGTCGGGCCAGTCGGGCGACACCAAGGACGCTTCGGACACGATCACCCTGTCCAGCGACGGGTCGAAGACCGAGAACGTGAACGGCACCGCGACCCTGCACTGGCGTGGCATCGACGGCACCGAGAAGACGGTGGCGAAGCGGTTCACCGCATCCAACAAGGGCAGCGCCACAGTGAGCGCGTCCTTCAAGGACATGGACGCCTCGTGGGAGTCGTGGCCTGCGGGCAAGCGCTGGTGGGACGTTGACGTGGCGAAGCAGGGCAACATGGCCGAGGCGGTCTCCCACAAGGGAGAGAACGACGGCAAGGAGTCCGGCGAGAAGACCACCACCCCGCCCGAGAAATGGCTGACCAACGAGGCCGGCGACACGGTGCAGGACGGCAACGACTCCATCGCGTCCGGCTCGCTGTACACGGCGCACATCAAGGCGCATTCCAACGCCTCCGGCAAGTTCTGGATCTACGACACGATCGACACCAGGGACGTGGTGATCGGCGGCACCGAGCAGGACGACGTGAGCAAGGTGACCGTGACCGACGCGAACGGCAACATCGTGCCGGCGGACATTTCCATCGACGATTCCATCGATGGCAAGCGCGTGGTCAAGGCGCACGCCACCGCCCCGCATTCCGGCCTCTACACGCTGAACGTGCCACAGTCGGCCAAACCCACCGGCGGCGACTACGAGATCAACGACGGTTCCGTGGCGTGCTGGAACGGCGACAACGGCACCGGCAGCCTGGCCGACTGCCAGACCGGCAACAACGACAGCGTGGGCAAGGTCACGCCGACCCCGGACAAGGTGTGGGTGCTGGACGAGTCCGGCGCTCTCGTGGCCGAGGACAAGGGTTGGACCAACCAGCAGGGCGTCGATCAGAAGACGTTCCTCGTGGGCGACCAGGTGGGCGTCGTCGTCAACGGCAGCATCCCGAGCCACTTGCTCAACCCGCTGGCATCCTATTCCATCACCGATGATCTGACCGGTTCGAACCAGTGGATCGACTGGAAGTCCGGCAAGGTGTTCGTCGACGGCAAGGACGAGACCGCGAACTTCACCATCGCGATCGACCGGAAGGCCGGGACCGCGACCGCCACCGCGAAGTCCGCCTACATCGCGAAGACGATGTTCAGGAACAGCGCGAGCAAGGTCAGGTTCTACCTGACGGGCACCATCAAAAAGGGTGCCACCGAGGGCAAGAAGATCCAGCTGACCAACAAGGCGTACGAGAAGTGGAACAACGAGACCCGACCGACCAACGAGCCGCCGGTGTTCGTGTGGACACCCAACCCCAACAAGGCGTGGGCCATGAAGGTTGACGGCAAGTGGCAGCTGACCGTCGATCCGACCAAAAGCGACAAGGTGGGCGGCGACGACAAGTACTACCGTCTCGGCGACGAGGTGGCGGCGGTCGTTTCCGGCACCCTGCCCACAGGATTGGGCCGCGTGCCCGAGATCGCGTGGACCGACGACTTCGCCAACGTCGATAGCATCCTCGACCTGAAGGACACCTCCAACATCAAGGTCTACGAGCAGGACACCACCGACGAGGCCAACGCCAGCGTCAACGACCTGAACAAGACCGGCAGGGACGTGACCGACCGGTTCGACATCACCGCCGAGGGCACCAAGGTCACGGTCAGCGCGAAGGACTCCTACGAGGCCGCGCAGAAGGACCTGAAGACCGCGAAGCAGATCAGCGTCGTGATCCCCTTCGACGTGAACTTCGACACCGTGAAGCTGCTCGAATCCTACGGCAAGGCGGAGGGCGACGAGCTCAACACGTGCGCGGACCCGAAGGGCGACGACCTCGACAACAAGGGCGGCCAGACGGTCGGCGGCAGCACGGTGGACACCAACACGCCGAAGATCTGCGTGACCGTGCCCCCGATCCACAAGCAGGTCATCGCCGAATCCTCCCAGGGCGGCGACCAGTCCAGCATCGACACCAAGACCGTGTTCCCCGGCCAGACCGTGGAATACACCGTGCGCGTGGACCCGCAGATCCCTGCGGACCAGGCATATTCGGTGACCGCCATCAAGCTGAGCGACACCTATTCCGAGTACACCACCGCGAACAAGCAGACCCTGGAGATCACCGACCTGGGAACCGGCGGCATTATCCCGAAGAGCGCCTACAAGGTGCAGTGGGACGAGAAGGCCCACTCGTTCGAGGCCACGTTCGCCAAGGACTGGGTTGCCGCCAACTGGAAGGCCGGCTCCAACCCGCGCGTGCTGCTGCGCTTCGAGGCCAAGGTGAACGAGGACGCGCCCACCGACAAGACCGTCGGCAACAAGGCCGCGCTGACCGTCAACAACGGCGTCACCCCGTCCAACAAGGTCGAGAACGAGCCGCCGGTCATCAAGCCCTCCAAGCAGGACACGCAGAAGGACCCGACCATCAGCATCGACGGCAAGACCGCGCTGCTGGGCGACAAGGTGTACTACCGCGTCAACATCGACGCCTCCAGGCTCACCGACACCGCCTACAAGGTATGGCGACTGGGCATGACGGACGACTACGACCAGGAGTACCTGACCCTCGACGCGAAGCACGTGGAGATCCTTGACGAGACCGGCAGGGACCGCACCGGCGAGTTCAACATCCAGGACAAGGACGGCGTGCTCTACGCCTTCGCCAGGACCGTTGACACCATGATCCCCGCGACCGGCGAGACCGTGCCCGGCGACCCGCAGCCCGACGATCTGAAGGCCTACAGCGAGAAGTCCGACAAGGATTACGACCCGCTGAAGGACCCGAGCATCGACCAGTCGCTGCTGGGCCACACCTACCAGGTGGTCATGCCGATGACCGTCACCAAGGTCAAGGACGGCCACACGGTGGAGAACACCGCCACGCAGGTCACGAACGACAGGCGCGACAAGACCAACACCGTCACCAACCCGCTGAAGGAGATCAACCCGACCAAGGACGTGGCCGTGAAGGTCGGCGGCGACAGCATCGACGGCAAGAGCGTGTATCTGAATCACACGTTCCTCTACCGACTGGATTCCAGCATCCTGCCCCCGGACCGCGCCTACCAGACCGTCACGGACTGGGGCGGCACGGACCAGCTGAACACCGAGTACGACCAGTACCTGGGCAACTGGGCCGTCTACGCCAGCCGCGACCTGTACAGGGACGGCCAGGTGCTCGCGGCCAGGGGCGAGAAGATCGCGGGCAGCGGCTTCGACTCCTCGAAGTTCGGCGGCAACCTGTTCACCGTGGACGCCGACGACAACGGCAAGGTCACGGCCGACGCGACCCAGGCCTACCTCGACCTGGTGAGCGCCGACAACGAGCACGAGGCCGGCTGGGTGCTCTACCTCCAGTGCAAGCGCATCGCCGTGGCCGACGAGGTGCCCAACACGTGGACCGAGACCATCAACGGCCAGCCGCGCGAATCCAACAAGGTCGTCACCAAGACCCCGGACATGACCCCGAGCATCCACCTGGAGAAGGTCGATACCCCGACCCTCAAGCAGGACGGCCAGGAGCAGGCGGACCGCGACGACCCGAAGCAGGCGCTGAAGATGGACGCCGACAACATCGGCATCACGTTCATCATCACGAACACCTCCAAGACCGACCCGGCCACCGGCGACGGCGCATGGTTCAAGGCAAGCGACCTGAACCTCGACGACTCCACCATCGTCGGCGACGCGCACGTGGACATGGATTCGCTCACCTATCCCGCCGACTGGGACACCCTGGTGCTCAAGCCGGGCGAATCGGTCAGCGTGACCGGCACGCTCAAGGGCGTCAAGGAAGGCGATACCCACACGGACCGCGCCATCGTCACCGGCACCCCGCTCGTGGAATGCGCGCCGTCCAACGGCGACCCGTTCAACGACAAGACCGACGGCGGCGAAGACACCGATCCGGAATACTCCACCGGCGACGTGACCGAGATCGACGGCAAGCAGCTGTGCGCCGACACCCAGACCACCAGCAACACCGACGACTGGAACGGATACCGTGCCAAGCCGTTGGCCTCCACCGGCGCGGCCGTGCTCGGCCTTGCCGGCGGCGCTCTGGCGGTGCTGCTCGCCGGCGGCTCCCTGCTCGTGTTCCGCAAGCGCCACTGCGCACAGGGTTCCGGCCGCCACACGGCCGTGAACGCGGGCAAGTGACCCCGTGGCGTTCCGGCCTCGTCGTCCGATGACGGCCGGAACGCCCTCCATTGACTTCACATAAAACCGGGGACGGGTCCCGGGAACTCTCCTGCAAACCGTACTTGGGACCCATCCCCCACACACTATTGGAACAGCCGTATTCATTCACGGCACATTCCCGAAAGGAACCGAAAGACGATGAAACCCGGTCTGAGAAAGGTCGCCGCGCTCATACTCGCGTCCGTGACGCTGTTCGGCTCAGGCGCGTCGGCCGTGTCCGCCGCGTATGCGGACGATACGACCATGGGCACGTCCACGCGAATCCAAGCCGAACCCGGCAAGACGACCACAGGCGGCGACGAGGCCGCGACGAAACCCGACACCGGTTCCGGCGACGAGGCCGGAACCGGGGCGGACGAACAATCCGGCACCGGTGCGCCCGCGCAATCCGCTCCGCAGGCGGATGCGGGTCAGGCCGCGCCGGACGTGACCGTCCACGACATGCTCGACACGGACAGCGCCACCGTGAGCAGGCTCAGGCTCATCGACCGCATCACCGGCACCGCGCCGTTCGACGCGGACAACGCGCGCGGCGACGACAAGGACGAGAACAACGACATCGTCCGCTCGTACGACACCGTGACCTACGACTACGAGTACACGCTCACCCCCGACTCGACCATGGACTACTATCGGCGCACGCGCGTCGGCTTCCGGTTCGAACTGCCCTACCCGAAGGACAAGGTCACGTTCGACGCGGAGAAGATGGGCTGGGTGGACCATACGCCCGGCTACGAGCCGAAACTCACCACGGAAACCATCGACGGGACCGTCACGCAGGTGTACACCTGCTACCGTCTGTTGGAGCCGACCAGCCAGTCGCCGACCGTGAACCCCGGCACCGGTTCCATCGGCCTGTCGGTCGCCGTCAAGGGCGCGCCCCACGGCTACCGGTTCCATCCGACCGTCAAGGCGTGGCCCGCATGGGACGCCTCGAACCCGACGAACACGGGCACGCACAAACGGGCCGAGGACACGCCGAAGGATGTGACCGTCAGCGCGAAACTCAACCTGAACGTGCGCATGGTCAACTACGGCAACGTGGACAGGGGCGTGTTCGACTTCTCCTCGGGTGCGGCGAACGCGCCCAACAGGACGGAGGGCAAGGTGACCGGCTTGGGTTCGGGCATCGCATTGGTCACGGAGATGCGTTGGCCCGACCGGACGAAGGGTTTGAAGGGGTTGGAGGCTCCGTCCGGCAGGATCACCTATAGGCTTCGCCTGTCCAACCAGTATTCGGATGATACGCAGGCCGGGACGAAGCATGCGATGGAACGCCGTTGGCAGCCGTTGCTCTACGATTACGGGCATATCGACAACGAAGATTCGAAGTATGGGCGGACGTTCGCATGGATGGGCGACCTACGGTATCGGGCTCCGGGCGTCGCCGACCATGCCGACGGGAACGACCGTGTGGCGCGTGGCGACACGACGGTCACGACCACGACCGGCGGGCAGGGTACGGATGTGACCGTCTCGTTCGACGGCTACGACACGTCCGTCTTCCCCATCCACAATAAACTGAACGGCACACACAATAAATGCAGCACGGATTACATGTCGTCGGACTGCTCCACCATGCAGGTCGGAGCCATCCACACGGACGTATTGCAGTTCATCACGCCCACCAGCCGTGACGGCAAGACCGTGGCGCAATATTACGGGAACGTTGACCAGACGGCCAACATCAACGTGGACGATATCAAACTGACGGCCACCGGAGTCAGCGGAGACCGTCTCGACACGGCGGAAGACAATTCGAATCAGGCCGCCACCGATGACGACCATGCGGGTTCGGCCATGACCGTCCGCATGCCGGGCACGTACAGTACGCGCACCCGATACACGTACTGGAACAACGAAAGCTCATGGCACGATGCGGGCACGAGCGGCGGCTGGCAGAACCCCGACTACGACAACGGGTCCGACAGTCTCGTACAGGGGTCGAAACTACGCCTCCAAATAGGCCACAACATCATCATCCAGTCCGAAGGCGACGCCGAAGTGATGGGCATGGGCTTGGTCAAATTCGACCCGAACAGCATCGAACCGGTGGACGACCATCCCGACACGCAGCCGACCATTTTCATGAACGTTTTCACGTGGGGCACGAGGGTGACCAAACGGCAGAACGCAATCCCCTACTGGTATGCCGTCAAAAAAGACGGCACCAATTGGAAGGACTACAAGGAGCAGCGCGACACGAAAATCAGCGGACTCGACTACTATCCGACCCTCAACGAGGCGAAACGGCATGGCACGATAGTCGGCATGCTGTTCGAAGACCACAACACGGTGGACCCGACCGGCACGAGTTTCAACCGAAGGTTCACGCCCATCGTCTCCCTGCCCGCCCGCATCCTCGACACCGCGAGAATCGGCACGGTCACACCCATCGTCGCCGAAACCGCCTACTGGACGCGCAACAGCCTCGCCCGGACCGCGAACCTGAACGCGGACGCGCCGGACACGCAATGGCAGCAATGGTCCGACAGTCTCGCCACCCGACTGCCCGAATACGCGAACAGCGTGAAACCCGACCTGACCTACAGCGGCGACACATACCGTCCCGCCACGTTCGACGACAACGGAGTCTATCAGGGCGGCGACACCGCCGACTTCCTGAAAGGCGACAGCCTGTACATAGCCGGCGAAACACCGCACATCGCCAAACAGGTCGCGCAGACCAACGAGGCAGGCAACGTTAAAACCGTCTACGATTTGGACAAGGAACAGCGTGCGGTGGACTGGAAGCTCACCGCCACCGCAGACACGTCCACGACCACGGACGGCGGACAATACACGACCGACTACATCATCACCGACACGCTTCCCAAAGGATTAGCCTACGTGGACGGTTCCATGACGGTCGGCGGCCAATACTCGCAGCATACGCCAGACAAGGGCACGGTCACCGGCGGCACCCCCGTCACGCCGACGATCGTCGTGAACAAGAATGGCACCACCACCATGACCATCAGGGTGAACGGGGCGCGCGCCGACTCCGGCACGCAGACCGTCATCCACTATTCCACCACCATCGGGGACGCGTCCGACCCCGACCATGACGTGAGGAACAACGATTCGTTCACGAACCATGCGACCATCCAGTCGAAACGCAACATGGCTCCCCCATTGGCTCCAAAAGCGCAGATAGCCGACGCGACGATACGAGTCAGCCGCACGCGCGCGTCCGCGCTGGCGACCCGCGCCGACCCGCTGTTGAACGACATCAACCGTCCGCTGGGCTACACGAACATGCTGGGCAACTTCTCCAAGGACGAGAAAACCGACCCGTATGCGGTGGACGTCATGCCCTGCAAGGGCTTGAACCAGTCCAACTATCACGGCGACTACGTGATGGCCGGACTCACCGTCAAGGCGGGTGCGGGCGCAAGCATGAACGGCGTCAGAGTCTACTTCACGACCGACCCGAAGTGGCGCAACGTGGACGCGACGAAGATAACCCGCGAACAGGTCACACAATGGACCGAAGCCACGGTGAATGCGACCACAGGCAAGGTGACCATCCCCGACGGCTACGGCAAGCCGGTGGCATGGGCGTTCACCTCGCCAAGCCTGCCCGCCAACGCCCGCTACGATTTCAGCCTGAGCATCAAGCCTACAGGCAACAGCGCGTCTGACGTGTACGTGAACCGTTGGGCGGACGGCGACAACAAGGTGGACGCGGTCACGCAGGTCGTGGAACGCAAGGTCAACGGCGTCGCATGGTTCGACCTCGACCATGACGGCGTACGCGAGGACACCGACCGTCTCCTCCCCGACGTGAACGTCACCCTCGTGGATGGCAACGGCAGGACAGTCACCAGTGTGGACGGCAAACCCTGCACCACCGTCACCGACCGGAACGGCCACTACGAAATCGGTTCCATTCCGGCAGGTTCCGGGTTCAAGCTCCGGTTCACGCCGAAAACCGGCACCGCTTGGCACGGGCAGAACGTCACCGTCAAGAACGCGAAGGACGCCAGCGAGGCGACCGACTCCGACAGCGACCGGGAGGACGATTCGCACGGCAACATGGTCGCCGGCGTCATCACGCTGAAACCGTTCCCCGCGTTGGACGAGATGACGTCCGCCGTGTACGAGGACCCGAACGAGGACCACGGCATGAGCGGCACGCTCATGCCCGCCACGCCAGCCACGTTCAAAGCGGTCAAGGTGCTGGACGGGCGTCCGAACGGCGCTTGGACCGACAGGGACAGGTACGTCGCGGACATCACCGCGTTGGACGGCGCGCCCGCGAACGCGGTGCCCTCCACCATCACGTTCGCCGACAACAGGACGCAGACAATCCAGATCAACTCCAACGCGTTCCCCACGGACGGCGTCTACCGGTATCAGGTCAAGGAACGCAAGGGAGACAATGCGGGAGTCACATACGACAGCCGCACTTGGATTCTGACCGTCACCGTCCAGGACGATTTGACCACGTTCACCCGTCGCATCACCGCCAACACGACGTGCGACGGCGTCCAATCCGACGCCATCCAGTTCACGAACACGTACGCGCCGAAGGACGTGACCGTAAGCCTGACGGCGCGCAAGACGTTCGACAACGCGGACGCCAGCCACGCGAAGCTCACCGACTTCCAATTCCAACTGTTCGACAACGAACAGGCGGTAGGCGTGCCCGTGCAGACCGTGAACGCCGACCGGAACGGTGACATCCGCTTCCAGCCGTTGACGTTCACCGCCAGCCAGCTGAAAGGCAACAAGTCCAAGACGTTCACCTATACGGTGCGTGAAATCCGCCAGTCGGCGGGCGGCGTCAACTACGATTCCCACATGGGAATGTGGCAAATCACCGTCACCGACGATTTGACCGGACAGTTGAAAGCCCAAACCAGAACGAACGCGGCCTATCCGACCATGTTCACGAACACGTATCAGGCGAAGCCGGTCAGCGTGCAATTCCGTGCGCACAAGACCCTCAACGACCCCGACCATACAGGCATCCAACTGCAAGCCGGACAATACGAGTTCAAATGCGTCGAGGACAAGACAGGCGGCCAGGTCGGCACGGCGAAGACCAACGACCAGCGAGGCGACGTCCTGTTCGACGCCATCTCCTACACGAAGACGGGAGTGTACGACTACACGCTCAGCGAAGTCCACGGCGACAAGGGCGGCGTCACCTATGATGCTACGAAACATCATGTGAAAGTCACCGTCACCGACAATGGCGAAGGACAATTGCTAGCCGACGTGAAGTATGATAACGGAACCAACATTCCGGAATTCACCAACACGTACCATGCCCAACCCGCCACGGACAATCCGACCGCAGTGAAGAAGATGACCGCGTCCAAGGGCAACAGGTACACGCTCAAGGGCGAAGACTTCGCCTTCACACTCCACCAACAGTCCGCGCCCGCCAACGTGTCGAACGCCGACCAGACGAAACGGAACGACCAGCAGGGCAACATCCGATTCGACCAACTGTCGTTCCCGCTCGTCGGCACCTACGTGTTCACCATGTCGGAGCAGGATACGACCGTTCCGGGCGTCACGAAGGACGGGACGGTTGCGACCATCACCTACGTGGTCAAGGATGTTGACCATACGGGCAAGCTGACCGTCGTATCCAAGACCGTCACCCCGACCACCGGCGCTAACGGCAAGAACATCACGTTCACCAACCATTACAGTCCGAAGAACGTCGGATACTCCATCAGCGGCGTGAAAAACATCGTCAACACGGATACGGCAACCAGCCGCACTCCACAGGACGGCGAATTCAAGTTCCAGCTGAACGCGGCAACCGCACACGACGCGGACGGCAACGCCATCAGCGTGAACGACATGCCAATGCCAGCCGGAAGCCAGAACGGAACGCAAACCGTGTCCAACAAGGGAAGCGGTTTCACCTTCGGACAAATGGTCTACACCATGCCCGGCGCATACACGTACCACGTGAAGGAACTCGCGGGAACGGACAAGACCATCGGCTACTCCACTCAGGAATACGACGTGACCGTCACTGTCACCGACCAAAACGGCGCACTCACGGCAACCTCCGACCGTCAGGCCACGGACGTCCGATTCGACAACACGTACACGCCAACACCCGTCAGCGTGCAACTCGAAGCGGACAAGCATCTGACCGGACGTGACCTGAACGATGGCGAGTTCACGGCTGAACTGAAGGACATGGACGGCAACACGCTCCAATCCAAGCAGTTCAAACGTGCCACCGGCAGTGAGGTGAAAGCGGACGAGGGTTACGGCACGCTCGCCTTCGACAAGCTCACGTTCGGCAAGACCGGCATCTACAGGTACACTGTTGACGAAACGGACACTCAGCTCGGCGGCGTCACCTACGACACCACCAGCCACACCGTCACCGTCACCGTCACCGAGGATGCGGCCAGCCACACGCTGACCGCGAAGACCGAATACTCCACCGAAAACGGTTCCGAGGACGGCATCCGCTTCGATAACACGTACCAGCCGCAGAACGTGCTCGTGGAACTCGCCGCACGCAAGCGTCTGACCGGACGTGAGTTGAAGGCCGACGAATTCGAGTTCGAACTCGTGGACAAGGACAACAAGGTCATCGACAGCGCGAGGAACGACAAGGACGGCGACATCCGGTTCAAACCGCTCACCTACGGTCGTGACAACAACGGCATCGACGATTGCGGCGAACACCGGTACGTGATTCGGGAAAGGAACACCGGCGAGAAGAACGTCACCTACGACAGGACGGAACACCACGTGACCGTCACCGTGGGCGACGACCTGCAAGGCAACCTGACCGCCAAAGTCGAATACGACCCGACGGACGATACGGCGAAGGATTCCAGCGCCATGCTCGCCACGCCGACCGACAAGACCAAGAGGGATGCCATCGGGGACAAGCCGTCCGCGATCCCCGGCATGGTCACCGTCACCGGAACCCGACCCGAGTTCAACAACTCCTACATTCCACCGGTCACACCGGCCATCGTGAAGACGATTCGCCAACTCGCCCAAACCGGTGTGAACACGCCTATCATGACGGTCATTCTGTTCACACTCGTGGGAATGGGATTGATGCTCGCCCACTGTCGCGGAAACACGACCGTGACCGCACGCCACAAGAAGTAGGTTACGGCAGATAAGTGAAAAGGCTGGATAGGGAACATTACGGCTCCCCGTCCAGCCTTTTTGTTTTTGGCTCTGTTAGACCAAGGTTGACTTTTTGACTTGTATTGTAGTTGCTGAGTAGCTACAATAGTGGTATGAGAACGGGCAAGGTGGCGCATATAGCCGATAGGGTCAGGAAGGAACTGGGCGAACTGACGCCGCAGGAGCGCGACCTTGCCGTCAAGGCGTTGCGCGACGCCCTGTACGAGGGGTTCGCGTTGGACGCGGCGACGAGCGACCCGAACCAGATGGAGGCGTGCGTGCGCTGCGGCAGCATCCGCATCATCCGCAAAGGGCGTGGACGTGACGGCTCCCAGCGTTGGAAGTGCATGAACTGCAACAGGACGTTCGGCGTTCGCACGAACCGGGTGATGGGCATGAGCAAGCTCAAAGCGGGCGTATGGATGCGGTTCCTCGAATGCTTCGTGGATTGCCTGAGCTTGCGCAAGTGCGCCCAGCGTTGCGGAGTATGCCTGAAGACCGCGTTCCTCATGCGTCAGCGCGTCATCGAGTGCATCCGCCGATACACGCCCGTACTACGTTCCGAGGCAGGCATGTCCGTCCAGTTGGACGAGACGTACTTCCGTGAGAGCTTCAAAGGCAACCACACGAAGTCCGCCGTGTTCGTCATGCCCCGCAAGGCGCACAAGCGCACCAAGGCATTAAGGAAGCGCGGTCTGTCGAAGGAGCAGATATGCGTGGCGACCGGAGTGGATGACGCAGGCCGGTCGTTCCTGACCGTATGCGGGCGCGGCATCATCTCCAAGGATCGCGCCATGAGCGCGTTGAAAGTCCACATCGGACGCGGCACCGACGTGCTGACCGACGGTGCGCCCGCCTACGTGAAACCGCTGGCCGAACTGGGCGCGAACCTCACGCAAGCCTCCGCCGACGGTCACGCGATCAACAGGGTGAACACGCTGCACGCCCGTTTGGAGGATTTCATGTTCGGCTTCCACGGCGTGTCCACGAAGTACCTGCAAGCCTACTTGGACTGGTTCCAATGGCTCGTCGCTTTTACCGATGGGTTCGGCGAGACCGACGACGACCGATTGCTTGCCCGCCAGCTCGGCAACGGCCTGTACCGCATCCGCCGTCGCGACTACCAGCGTATGATGCCGCCGTACATGGAGTACTGGCAAAAAGCCGCATGACATCGTGCATACGATGTACAGTCAGAACATCGAAACATAGGACAAGGAGGCGCGTATGGCGAGCATACCCACCACGACCATGAGGATAGAACCCCAGCTCAAAGAGGAATCCAGCCAAGGGCTCGAAGACCTGGGACTCACCCTTTCCGGCGCGGTCACCATCTTTCTCAAGGCCGTGGTCAGGGAACAGGGGCTCCCGTTCGAGGTCAAGAAGGAAACCTCGAATGGCAGATAAGGTCATCCGCATCAAAGACCTCCGTCCTCAAGACGTGCGTGGCGACCGATATACGCTGCATCGCGGAAACGTACTCGATGCGTATCCGGATTGGGAGGCCCCCGACCTGATAGTCAGCGATGGGGCCTATGGCGTGCGAGGATTCCGAGGTGACACCGTGAGTGCAGATGGACTCGTGGACTGGTATGCGCCCCATGTGGCCCAATGGTCGAAACGAGCGAAACCTTCGACCTCGCTGTGGTTCTGGAACACCGAGGTCGGCTGGGCCACGGTGCATCCGCTGTTGGAGGCGAACGGCTGGGAATACGTGCAACTGGTCACTTGGGACAAGGGGCTGTCGCATATCGCAGGCAACGTGAACGGCAACACCATTCGACAATTCCCCGTGGTCACCGAGGTTTCCGCCCTGTACCGTCGCAGGCTGACGCTTCCCACAGAGGATGGCGGAGTTCTCGGAGTGCAGCAATGGCTACGTGCCGAATGGCGGCGTTCCGGCCTGCCGCTCTGCCGTGCGAACGAGGCATGCGGTGTGAAAAACGCGGCCACTCGCAAGTACCTCACCGCCGACTGGCTATGGTATTGGCCGCCCGGGGAAATGGTCGAACGCATGGCCGAATACGCGAAGAAAAACGGCAAGCCCACCAGCCGTCCTTACTTCTCCATCGACGGGCATACCGAAATCATGGCCGAACAATGGGACTCCCTCCGTGCCGTATGGAACCATGTCAACGGACTCACTAATGTGTGGTCACGCCCACCGCTTCACGACGGAGAACGCCTCAAGGGGACCCTGCAACGCAGCGCGCCACGAGTCTACAAACCCTCCAAACAATCAGCGGCGCATCTCAACCAGAAGCCTCTGGATTTCATGGATCGTCAGATCCATGCAGCCTCGAATGAAGGCGACGTGGTCTGGGAGCCATTCGGCGGGCTGGCGTCCGCATCCGTCGCGGCCGTGCTCACCGGTCGCATCGCCTATACGGCGGAAATCGACGAGGAATTCCAGAACCTGGCCCTTGGACGATTGGCGGAAGCCGAAGACGAGTACGACACGAAAAACGCAAATGACACGATGACCCTCGAAAGAAGGCAGGCATGACCGATTACGACGGCAAGGACCGACCTGAACACTACGAGCTTCCCGACGGGGACGAACGGACCGAACTCCGCAACGGCATAGTCCG
>OLNS01000104.1_pt1 | contig 75663 bp, 68 predicted proteins | sample 1673031 | NCBI WGS metagenome assembly OLNS01 (sample SAMEA3136748, study PRJEB25190) | human gut metagenome | biome: human gut; feature: human-associated habitat; material: faeces | place: Austria | collected 2013
TTTGTCGGGGCTGATTTTTTATTCTTATAAATACATTAGTTTTCTTTTACTTCCCATCCCAATGCACTTGCACCCAATACAGCTGCATCTGCATCTTTCAACTGAGAAAGCAACAATTTTGTTTTTCCTGCATAAATCTTCAGGATGTTTTCATCGATAGCTTTCTGAATCGGCTTCATGATGTAATCACCAGACTTAGCCAAACCACCGAACAATACAATTGCTTCAGGACTTGAGAAAGCAATAAAGTCAGCCAAAGCCTGTCCCAAAATACGACCAGTAAATTCAAAAATGTCCTGAGCCAGCTTGTCACCCTTCACAGCTGCATCATATACATCTTTTGACTGAATTTCATCTGCCGGAATATTTCTCAACAAACTGGGTTCTGTGCGCTGTACCAGGAATTCGCGTGCTGTACGAGCCACACCTGTAGCAGAACAGTAAGTTTCCAAACATCCTTTACGACCGCATCCACATGCACGACCGTTACGATCAACGATCACATGACCCAATTCACCGGCAAATCCATCATGACCATAAACCAGCTGTCCGTTGATTACGATACCACTACCTACACCAGTTCCCAAGGTAATCATGATAAAATCTTTCATACCACGTGCAGCTCCGTAAGTCATTTCACCGATAGCAGCCGCATTGGCATCGTTAGTCAGTGCAGTCGGAATACCCAGACGTTCTTCAAACATTGAAGCCAGAGGAATGATTCCTTTCCAAGGCAAGTTAGGTGCAAATTCAATAGTACCACTATAGTAGTTTCCGTTAGGAGCACCCACTCCCATACCTTTTATCTTTTCAGCTCCACCAAACTGCGAAAGCAGAGGGAGAAGTTTCTTACATACAGCATCAACGTAGTCTTCGATGTTATCATATTGCTGTGTTTTGACAGAATCAGAAGCCAACACATTACCACGTGAGTCAACTACACCAAAAACAGTGTTTGTTCCGCCAATGTCCATACCTACCACATAAGGTTTTTCCATGTTTATTGTCATGACATTTCTCTATTTAGGGTTAATTATCTACGGACAAAAGTAAATAATCAGTAAAAACAGAGCAAATTTTTAACGCATTATTTTTCGAAGCTTTTCACTTTTCTTATTTTTGCGAGACCTGATAAATCAATAAATTCACACAAACCAAATGATACACTTAGAAAACGTTCACAAAACCTATTACAACGGTACTCCCCTTCATGTACTTAAAGGTATCAACCTTCATATTGACAAAGGAGAATTCGTTTCCATCATGGGTTCTTCCGGTTCCGGAAAGTCTACCCTTCTGAACATCTTAGGCATCTTAGACAACTATGATTCAGGAGAATATTACCTGAACGATGTACTGATTCGCGACCTGAGCGAAAGCAAGGCTGCCGAGTACCGCAACCGTATGATCGGCTTCATCTTCCAGTCATTTAATCTTATCTCTTTCAAGAACGCCATGGAGAATGTGGCCCTTCCCTTATTTTATCAAGGTGTAAGCCGGAAAAAACGCAACCTGTTAGCCATGGAATACCTGGATAAATTAGGATTGAAAGAATGGGCACACCACCTCCCGAATGAAATGTCGGGCGGACAAAAACAACGTGTAGCCATTGCACGCGCATTAATTTCAAAGCCTGAAATCATTTTGGCAGACGAACCGACCGGAGCACTGGACAGCAAGACATCGGTGGAAGTCATGCAGATTCTAAAGGACTTACATGAAAAAGAAGGACTGACCATCGTAGTAGTAACCCACGAAAGCGGAGTCGCCAACCAGACCGATAAGATTATCCATATCAAGGACGGACTGATAGAGCGCATAGAAGACAACATTGACCACAATGCATCTCCATTTGGCAAAAACGGATTCATGAAATAAAACACCAGCCATGACAGAATTAATACAAGAAATCTACGGAACCATCATGCGCAATAAATTGCGCACCCTGCTGACCGGCTTTTCCGTAGCATGGGGCATCTTCATGCTGATTGTATTATTGGGAGCCGGAAACGGCCTCATCCATGCCTTTGAGAACCAGTCGAAAGGCATGATTATGAACTCCATGAAAATCTATCCGGGCATGACCTCACAACCTTACAAAGGAATGAAAGAGGGCCGCAGCATTTACCTGAAAGAAAGTGACCGCGAACTCACCGCCACTTCATTTCCTGACCACATCATCCAAACCGGTGCCACCGTCAGCAAAAGTGATGTCATTCTTACTTACGGGAAAGAAGCCCTCAGTATCGGAATCAACGGAGTTTTTCCCAACTATCCTTCACTTGAAGCCATCAAGATTAAAGAAGGACGCTTCGTCAATGCACGCGATATGGAGGAACGGCGAAAAATTATCGTACTGCATGAAAAAACGGTAAAGAACCTTTTTCCTCACACTTCTCCTATCGGGAAATACCTGAACGCACAAGGTGTGCCTTATCAGGTGGTAGGTATCTATACCGACCAGAACAGTTTTTCGCCTTCTGCTCTCGTGCCATTCACTACCCTGCAAACCATCTATCAGAAAGGTGACAGTATAGACAACATCACATTTACGACCAAAGGGCTAGCCGATGAACCGACCAACGAACAATTTGAAGCGAAATACCGGCAGGCTTTAGGACTGAAGAAACAGTTCTCGCCTACCGACGAAGGAGCCATCTGGATATGGAACCGCTTTACGCAATACCTGCAACAGCAGACGGCCACCCAAATCCTGCATACCGCTATCTGGGTAATCGGAATCTTTACCTTGCTCAGCGGCATCGTAGGAGTGAGCAACATCATGCTGATTACCGTCCGCGAACGCACGCACGAATTCGGCATCCGCAAAGCCTTAGGGGCTAAACCCGCTTCCATCCTCTGGCTGATTATCTCGGAAAGTGTGACTATCACGACTTTCTTCGGCTACATCGGTATGGTGGCAGGCATTGCCGTGACGGAATACATGAATCAGGTAGCTGGTAAACAGACCATGGACATGGGTGTCTTTTCGATGACCTTTTTCGAAAACCCGACTGTAGACTTGTCCATCGCCATAGAAGCTACCCTGACATTAGTTATCGCCGGTACACTGGCCGGACTTTTCCCTGCAAGAAAAGCAGCCAGAATCCGACCCATTGAAGCACTTAGAGCAGACTAACCATGAGACGATTTGATTTAGATACATGGGAAGAGATTCTTCTCACTATCACCCGCAACAAAACCAGAAGCTTTCTGACTGCCTTCGGTATTTTCTGGGGAATATTTATGCTGATTTCCCTGATGGGAGGTGCCAAAGGGCTACAGCAAATGCTTTCGCGCCAGTTTGAAGGCTTTGCCACCAATTCAGGTTTTCTGGGTACAAACAAGACGAGCAAGGCCTACAAAGGTTTTCAGCAAGGCAGATACTGGGATTTGGAAAACAAGGATGTGGAACGTGTGAGAAAACAGGTCAGCGAACTGGAAACCGTGACGGCTACCCTTGCCAAATGGGGTATCAATGCCATTTATAACGAGAATAAAATCTCAGGTACGCTGAAAGGACTTTATCCGGAATACCAGAAAATAGAAGAGCCCAACATCGTGTTCGGACGTTTCATCAATGACATTGACATACGCGACCAGCGGAAAGTCTGTGTGATTGGAAAACGTATTTACGAGACCTTGTTTCCGGGAGGTGAAGACCCTTGCGGAAAGTTCATTGAAGTCAATGGTATCTATTACCGAGTAATCGGAGTAAGCATGGCGGTAGGAAACATTTCCATACAAGGACAGTCCGAAACGTCGGTCATCATCCCGTTTTCCACCATGCAACAGAACTATAACTTCGGACAGAACGTGCAGCTGCTCTGCTATACGGCCCGTAAAGGATACTCCATCGGTGAAGTAGAGAAAAAGGTAGAACAAGTGGTCAAAAAAGCCCACCTGATTCATCCGGACGACGGGCAGGCCGTTATTTTAGTCAACGCTGAAGCCATGTTCAGCATGGTAGACAACCTGTTTTCCGGCATCCGGATTTTGGGATGGATGGTCGGTCTCGGTACCCTGCTGGCAGGAGCCATCGGTGTAAGCAACATCATGATGGTTACGGTTAAGGAGCGAACCACCGAAATCGGCATACGCCGCGCCATCGGGGCACGCCCGAACGACATTCTGTCGCAGATTCTTTCCGAGAGTATGGTACTGACCATCCTGGCAGGTATGGCCGGCATTTCCTTTGCCGTCTTCCTATTGAACCTGACAGAAATGGGAACCTCCACCCCGACCTCTCCCACCGAATTTCAAATCAGTTTCTGGCAGGCAATCGGTGCTTGTGCTCTCCTCCTGATTTTAGGACTGTTAGCCGGACTGGCTCCTGCCTACCGGGCCATGAGCATCAAACCCATTGAAGCCATACGCGACGAATAAATAAAACCACAAGACAAACAAAAAACCAAAGTTGATATGAAAAAGTACATCAAGATTATTTCGCTGGTGCTGATTGCACTCATCTTTATCGGCACATTTGTATTCCTTTATCAGAAATCGCAGCCGAAAGATACGGCCTACGATATTCTCCACACCCAAACCACCGACTTGGCACAAATCACCGTGGCTACCGGAAAAATTGAGCCACGCGATGAGGTGCAAATCAAGCCGCAGATTTCCGGTATCATATCCGAAGTCTACAAGGAAGCCGGAGAAACGGTGAAAAAAGGAGAAATCATCGCCAAAGTCAAGGTTATCCCCGAATTAGGTTCGCTCAACTCTGCCGAAAGCCGTGTACGCCTGGCCGAAATCAACGGCCGTCAGGCTGAAACTGACCTAGAGCGTATGGAGAAGCTTTACCAGAGTAAACTGGTAAGCAGCGAGGAATACGAAAAGACTTTATTAGCAGCCAAACAAGCCAGAGAAGAACTCCAGGCTGCCAAAGACAACCTGGAAATCGTGAAAGAAGGTATCACCAAGAGCAGTGCCTCCTTCAGCAGCACGCTGATTCGTTCTACGATTGACGGACTGATTCTGGACGTCCCCATCAAGGTAGGTAACTCAGTCATCATGAGTAACACATTCAACGACGGTACTACTATCGCCACCGTAGCCGATATGAGCGACCTCATCTTCAGAGGTAACGTAGACGAAACAGAAGTGGGACGTATTCACGAAGGAACTCCTGTAAAAATCACATTGGGAGCCTTGCAGGACATGAAATTCGATGCCGTACTGGAATACATCTCTCCTAAAAGCGTAGAAAATAACGGAGCCAACCAGTTCGAAATCAAGGCCGCCATCACGGTGCCCGACAGTATCACCATCCGCTCCGGCTACAGTGCCAATGCGGAAATCGAACTCCAGCGGGCCAACAATGCCCTGACCGTACTGGAAAGTGCCATTGAGTTCAGCGGTGACTCCACTTTCGTATATGTGCTGACGGACAGCGTACCGACACAGAAGTTTACCCGCCGTCAGGTACAGACCGGTATCAGCGACGGAGTGAATATCGAGATTAAAAGCGGGCTGAAAGCCAACGAATCGATTCGCGGACTTAAAAAAGAAATGTAAGCCATGAAAATCAATACAAAATTACTGACAGCACTGAGCATCAGCGTGCTGTTGGCCAATGGCACACAAGCACAGGAAGCATGGGACTTGACTCGCTGCATCGACTATGCCATAGCTCATAACCTGACCGTCAAACAACAGGAAGCCGCACGCGACAAAAGCGAAGTGGAACTGAACACCGCCAAATGGAGCCGTCTGCCCGACCTGAACGGTAGTGCCTCTCACTCTTTCAACTTTGGACGAAGCTTGCAGGCCAACAATACGTACCAGAGTATCAACACACAGAACACCGGCCTCAACCTGAGTACGAGCGTACCCTTGTTCACCGGTATGCAGATACCCAACAACATTGCGCTCTCCAAACTGAACCTGAAAGCGGCTACCGAAGATTTGAACAAGGCCAAAGAAGACATCAGCATTGAGGTAGCCTCTGCTTACTTGCAGGTGTTGTTCAACGAAGAACTGGTCAAGATAGCCCGGCAGCAAGTAGAGTTAAGTCAGGAAATGCTGGCACAAAAGGAAGCCTATTTCAAAAATGGAAAGGCATCTGAAGCGGAATGGTATGAAGCCAAGTCGCGCGTGGCACAAGACCAGTTGTCACTGGTGCAGGCTGAGAATGACTACCGTCTGTCTCTGCTCGATTTAAGCCAGTTGCTGGAACTGCCCTCTCCCGACAATTTCCGGATTGTTTCTCCCGACATCCAGCCTGAGCAGTTGTTCGGTACACTGACTCCTCCTACCGAAATCTACAGTCAGGCCTTGCTGACCAAGCCGTCCATCAAGGCTGCACAATACCGCCTGGAAGGAGCTGCACGCAGCATCCGCATTGCACAAAGTGCCTATTATCCGCAACTAAACTTCGGAGCCGGACTGGGAACAAGCTATTATAATGTATCGGGAAGAGAAAATCCGAGCTTCCACTCTCAGCTGAAAGATAATTTCAGCCAGTATGTAGGACTCTCGTTAAGCATTCCCATCTTCAACCGACTGAGTACACGCAACCGTGTACGCACGGCACGCCTTGAACAGACTACCTTAAACTGGCAATTGGAGGAAACCAAGAAAAAACTTTACAAAGAAATCCAGCAAGCCTACTACAATGCGGTCAATGCAGAAAGCAAATACCAGAGCAGTCAGGTGGCAGATGAAGCAGCAGAAGCTTCTTTCAAGCTGATGAAAGAAAAATACATGTATGGAAAAGCAAATGCTACGGAATACAACGAGGCCCGGACCAACTGGATGAAAGCGGTGTCCGACTGCGTACAAGCTAAGTACGACTACCTGTTCCGTACCAAAATACTGGATTTTTATAAAGGAATCCCCCTCACATTGAAATAGAATAATATCCTACATATCAGCAAGTTGCACACTTTTAATCAAAACGCTTGAATTCCTCCTGAAAAACGCACTTGCGTTTGAAGGAAAACGTACTTGCGTTTTGATTAAAATGCACTTGTGTTTCAAGTAAAACGTACTTGCGTTTGAATCGAAACGCACTTGCGTTTTTTTACCCGAATAAATCCGGAATAATTTCCGGCAAATATCCGCTTCGGATTCGCCACTCCTGCGGGTACAAGTTATTGGCCCGGTTACCGATATTCTTGGCAAATCCTAATACCTGACCTTGATAAGTAAGTGTCACATACCCTCTCGGCACTTCCGGTGAAAGTGCTACCGCTTCTTTCCGCAAATAAGCAATGGCCTGCGGGTAAGTCAGTTCAGCCATCGGGAACGAATCTCTCTCAAAAACGGTACTCATAGCCAGCGCATGCGAAGGCTGCCAGTCCTTTCCTTTCAATTCTCCCAAAGAAATTCCGGCATGCAGTATGCGCAACTGGCTCTTCAGCAGGTCATACGTATCTTTATAGGCAGTAGGAAAGGCCATCGCTTCACTGTCATTCACTTCAAACACATAGTCTCCGGCTCCCTGCACCCAGGCTTTCATCTCCTTTGGTACTTGAAGCGCAACCACCTTACCTCCTTTTCCTTTTTTGGAAGCCTTTCCACCGGTCTTTGTCCGCACACTCACCGCGGGTTCATCCGCTGTTTTCCGCAGCACTGCCATAAACAGACCTTCACCCGTAGTCTTATGAGGCAGGAAACGGTAAACCGGAAACTCCGTACCGGTCAGATTTCCCGTAATGCGCCAGTCCGGCTGCGTTTCCAAAGGAAGTACCTCAGCCCCAAGTTCTTGAGCAATCCATGCCACATTGTCCTCATTTTCCTCCCGATTGTATGTACATGTGCTATAAATCAACAAGCCTCCGGTCTTCAGGCAAGGCCATATATCCCGTAAAATACGGCGCTGACGCTGCCAGCAGGTGTCCACATTCTCTATGCTCCACTCCTGCACGGCCACTTCATCCTTGCGGAACATTCCTTCCCCAGAACAGGGCACATCTGTCAGAATCACATCGAACAGCGGTCCTAATTCTGTAAAATCAGCCGGATCATTATTGGTTACAATCACCCCCGGATTTCCCCATTTTATCAGATTCTCTGCCAGCACCTGCGAACGGTTGCGCATTACCTCATTGGCCACCAGCAAGCTGCCTTCCGGAAGTACGCTACGGGCCAAGGTAGATTTCCCTCCCGGAGCCGCACACAAATCGAGCATCGTGACCGGCTCGTGCACATACTGACGCAACGCCTGTTCAAGGAACATGGACGAAGCTTCCTGCACATAATAGCAGCCCGCATGAAACAAGGGGTCAAACGTAAACGACGGACGACCGGACAGGTAATATCCTTCGCGACACCAGGGCACAGAGGTGCTTTCCAGCGGAACAAGGTCACTTTTATCGGTATTCATACGAATACTGACAGGCGTATCTTTTTCCAATGCTTCAGTCAAAGCAGCAAACTCCGCATCTCCCAGCAACTCACGCGTACGGAGGATAAAATCAGAAGGTAAATTCATGTTTCCAGCAATTGATTACGGCGGCAAAAATACAAAAAAATTAGCTACCTTTGCACAAACAAAAAAATCCAATCATGAAACAATATCTCGATTTGTTGCACCGCATCCGTACGGAAGGAGTACGAAAAGAAGACCGTACCGGAACGGGCACCATCAGCGTGTTCGGACATCAGATGCGCTTCAACCTGGAAGAGGGCTTCCCACTTGTCACGACCAAGAAACTTCACTTGAAATCCATCATCCATGAACTGCTCTGGTTCTTACAAGGAGATACCAACGTGAAATACCTGCAAGAAAACGGGGTCAGAATCTGGAACGAATGGGCAGATGAAAACGGCGATTTAGGCCACATCTACGGTTACCAGTGGCGTTCATGGCCAGGTTATGACGGCAAGTTCATCGACCAGATTTCGGAAGCCGTGGAAACCATCAAGCATAATCCCGACTCACGACGCATCATTGTCAGTGCATGGAACGTGGGCGACCTGAACAACATGAATCTTCCGCCCTGTCATGCATTCTTTCAGTTTTATGTAGCCAACGGCCGCCTCAGCCTGCAAATGTACCAGCGCAGTGCCGATACCTTTTTGGGAGTACCTTTTAACATCGCATCGTATGCCCTGCTGCTGCAGATGATGGCACAGGTTACCGGCTTGAAAGCGGGTGACTTTATTCATACCCTCGGCGACGCTCATATCTACCTGAATCACCTGGAACAGGTAGACCTGCAGCTCACCCGTACCCCGCGTCCCCTGCCTACCATGAAAATCAATCCGGACGTGAAAGATATTTTCAGCTTCCACTATGAAGATTTTCAGTTAGAGAATTATGATCCCTGGCCTCACATTGCCGGAAAAGTATCTGTATAAACATTAAAACCCTCAGACATGACACTATCCATCATTGCAGCCATCAACCAAAAAAGAGGAATAGGCTATCAGAACAAGTTGCTCTACTGGCTGCCTAACGACTTAAAACGCTTCAAGGCACTGACCACCGGACATACCATCATTATGGGACGCCACACGTTTGAATCACTTCCGAAAGGCGCTCTCCCCAACCGAAGAAACGTGGTACTCAGCCGCCAGGAACTACACTTTGAAGGTGCGGAATGTTTTCACACACTGGCCGATGCCCTGCATACCTGCAAGGAAGACGAAGAGGTATTTATCATCGGAGGAGCTACTCTCTACACGGAAGCACTCCCATTGGCCGACCGCCTGTATCTTACGGAAGTAGACGATGAGCAGGCACCCGCCGACGCCTTCTTCCCGGAAGTAAGTCCGGAGCTATGGAAAGAAAAAAGTAGAGAATGCCATCCGACAGACGAAAAGCATCTCTACTCCTATAGTTTCGTGGATTACGAACGTACGCAAAAATAAGCGTCGCGATTTTAATCTTCATCATTCGCCAGATCCATTATCGGCATCTGGCGCTTGATAGCTTCACGGAAAGAAATAATTGTTTCCGAGCGCGACAAGCCCAACGGTTGAAGTTTATCGTGGATAATTTCCAGCAAGTGATGATTGTTCTTTGCATAAATCTTGATGAACATGTCATACTGCCCTGTCGTAAAATGACATTCCACTACTTCCGGAATAAACTTCAATGCTTCTGTTACAGTGTCAAACTGTTCCGGATCTTTTAAATACAAACCGATGTAAGCACAGGTCTCATAACCTATCTTTTCCGGATCAATGATAAATTCTGAACCTTTCAGAATTCCCAGGTTCGTCAACTTCTGAATTCGCTGATGAATAGCGGCTCCCGATACATTACAAGCACGTGCCACTTCCAAGAATGGAATACGTGCATTGCCTGCGATCATACGCAGAATTTGTTCGTCTAAACTGTCTAATTGATGATGTCCCATCTTCTATGTTTTTGTATTCGTGCAAAGATAATACTTTTTCTTCATATAATTTCAATATTTATTACTTTTACATGCACTTAAACATTCATTCAGTAGCAAGAAGCCGTTTATCTTCTCTGTCTTTCCTTCCCAAAGGCTATTTTTCCTAGCTTGACGTCGCAGATGCATATACACAAAAAGCCACTCCTGCTCCCAGATCATCGAAAGCCAGAAAAAATAATGACTAACATACTCCGTATATTACTCAGCATTAGCAAAAATAATACAAAATCTGGTATTCTTTCTTCTAGAAGGTTTCTAAAAAAAACAAAATAAGCCATACTTCCTCCCCAGATTCCCGGAAAAACTATCTACATAGAAATACCCGCGCAAAATTCAGAACAAACCATCTGTGTTACAGTACAGAATAGAGATTTCACAAAATGTTTTGTACAAAACTAAAGAAAAGGAGCATATTTTTGTATAATGGTACAAAAATAAAAAGGTAAACATTTTTTGATATTTTGACATACTCAATTTACAAAAAATTAAATACTTTTGCCGAAAGACTAAAACATTACGCAGTTATGAAAAAGACATGGAAACTCGCCATGATTTGCATGGCAATCGCAAGCGCCAGCCTAATGGCAGGATGCGGCGACGATAACAATCCCGACAATCCGGAAGAGGGAGAGATTGACAATCCAGTAGTCTCCAATCCGGAAGAACCCGACGGAAGCTTGCAAGAACCGGAAAAGGCAAAAGCAAAAATCAATGAAGTGGGAAAAGAACTGGTCAGCATGGTCAATGCCAATGATTTTAAAGACCTGGCCACTATAGCCGATGCACTTTCAGCATTGTCCGACGAACCTTATTATGGCTACGAAAACGCAGATTACCAACACCGGGCATCCAATCTTATTGCGGCCACAAGAGGCGACATGGATGCGCTCTATGCCCTATCACGTACCACCTACCAAGCTTCTGAATACTACGGTACGTATGAATATGACACGAAAAAAAGAGAATGGGTATGGACAGAAGGAACTCCTTCCGACAAGTTTATTTGCCGCTTCCCAGCTGAAAATGAAATCGTAGAAGTCACTGTAGAAAGTAAAGGAGGCGAAACCGATTTCAACATTGACGGTGACAGCTACAAGATTCCGGCAGAAGTAAACGGAAACATTGTATGGAAAGGAAATACCCTGGCCACTGCCAATGTCAAGGCTTCAAACCTGAAAAATACGTCACCTTATGAAGCCGACGTAAACGCAGAAGTAAAAGTCGGTGACAAATATGTAGTCACAGCACAAGTCAGCGTTAAGGACAAGGTTGCCACCGCCTACAGCGAGATAAATATTGACGGGAAAAAAGCAGTTATCGGCAAAGGAGTCATCAATGGGCAGAATATGACTAGTGACTCAGAGAACATCACCTTTGAAGAACGTTTCAACAACGCGGAAGCACAAGCCATCCTTCTGGACGATGCATATATCACCATGAAGTGTAGCGACGTGAAAAGCCTTAGCCAAAGACTGGACGAGGATGAATACACCTATCCACAAATTCCGGAGAACGCCACCAAAGAGGAAGCAATCAAAATTTACAAAGACTTTAATACCCAACAGCAAGCAGATGCAGAAGCACTGGCCACTGACATCAGTAAATACCTGACTGGCGATGTACGCTTCGTCAGCCAGACCAACCCTTCGGCCAACCTGGGATTCCAAGGCTATATTGATTATTCATACTCGTTCGAGTATAATGGAGGGGTAAGCATTGACGTTGAATATTGGGAAACAGAACCCGTAGCCGTTTTCAGTGATGGGTCAAAAATGAGCTTCGACAATCTGGATGGAGAAAACAGTCCATTCAAAGGATTCATTGATAGTCTGGAAGACCTGATTGACGCTTTCGGCAAATTAGTGGAATAAAAGCCTCTGGTCTTTCTTTATTCTTTAGAAATCACAACTTGTACGGGTTTTCATTCAAAAAAGAAAACCCGTACTTTTTCTTAATATCCCCGCACGTGAAAAGTACTCTTCTGCTTCTCTCTCTCTTCTTGTATCATATCTGCACTGTTTCTGCCCAAACCGATACAGTCGGTTACCACATTTCCATGACCGATTCTGTCTGGCAGCTCCACGAAGTGGAAGTTGTGGCACGAAAAAAAGCTCCGTTGCTACAAGTCACTCCATCAGGTACATGGAACATCAGCTCCGAAAGTATGAAGCATATTCCGCAATTTCTAGGCGACACGGACCCCATGAAAGTATTCCAGCTTCTGCCAGGCATTGTCAACGGAGGAGAACTAAACGGAGGAATCTACATACGCGGTAGCGAACCCGGTCACAACCTGACTACCATGGACGGGGCCACCATTTACAATCCGTCCCACCTGTTAGGGTTGTTCTCTGTTTTCAATAATGACCATTTCTCCGATTTCACCTTACAAAAGTCATACATTCCAGCGTCCCAAGGAGGAAGGCTAGCCGGATATATGGAAATGCATCCCCGTGAAGAACTTTTACAGAAACCGGAAGTGTCAGGAAGTGCAGGAATCTTAGCATCCAGAATCACGGCTGGATTTCCATTAACAAGCAAAGCCAGCCTTTACTTATCGGCAAGAGTTACCTATGTCAATCCTATCATCCGACTGATGGAAGGCGGAATGGAAGAAAACACCACACTACGCTACGACTTTCAGGATTATAACGCCACGTATGTATACCAGCCTTCCAAGAAAGATAAGATTGTCATCAACGCCTATGGCGGAAGGGACCTTCTGAAAATGGAAGAATATCAGTATCAGGTAGACGCACACCTGAAATGGCTGAACGTAGCAGGTTCCGCGCGCTGGAACCATCAGTTCACCCCTAAAAGTCGGATGACCCACCGAATGTACGGAAGCCACTATCAAACCACACTAGACGCTCGACAGAATACGTATGACATTGCCCTACCGTCACGTATCACAGAAGGAGGATACAAAGGCGAAGTCTGTTTGGATTTCGGAAGGCTATCTCTTCAAACCGGAGTAGAAGCCAGCCTATACAGCCTTTCTCCCCAGTATCCGGAAACACACAATCTGTTTGAGGGCATCAACCTGTATCGTCCCAAAGATTACCACGTACTTACGACAGCAGCCTTTGCCGAAGTCACGCATCGATGGAAAGAATGGACTTTCAATGCTGGCTTGCGCTACAACGGTAGTTACCATTCATCTTACCGAAAAGGACATGTCGACCCGCGACTGCAAGCATCATATTCACTGAAAAAAGGCGGAAAGATGTCTGCATCATTTGTCATGGCTCATCAATATATTAATCAGATAACGGTATCCACCGTAGGGTTTCCCCTTGATTTCTGGATGCCCTCTACCCAAGAAATACCGGCACAACAGGCACTCACCTGCAACATTGGTTACATGCAGCCTCTCTTCGGAGGTGACTACGAATTCTCAGCTGAAGCCTACTGGCGCACCCTGAACCATCAAACTATCTTCGACGGAGGACTCTATGATATGATTACCCAAAACTACCGGATAGAAGATCATGTGTTACTGGGAAAAGGAAGGAACTATGGGATAGAACTATTTCTGAAAAAGAACCGCGGAAGACTGAACGGATGGGTAAGTTACACTCTGGCCTGGGCCGACCGAAAATTCCCTTCACTGCGCGACGGTAAATGGTTTCCCGCCAAATACGACCGACGTCATAACCTGAATGCCACGCTACATTTTACCCTGAATAACCGATGGGATTTTTCTGCGGTCTATATTTATGCCTCCGGCAATGCCGTCACCTTGCCTGTAGCCTTATATATGGTAGGAGAAAATGCCGCATGCGTATACGAGCCCTATAACAGTAGCCGTATGCCTTCTTACCAGCGTATGGACCTTTCAGCAAACTTTCACTTCGGGCGTAAGCACAACCAAAGCCTTAACGCCTCTTTATACAATGTACTGAAACGGCACAATCCCATTTTTATCCAAGTAAGCGTAAAGCCTTCCAGCGACGGGAAAAGCCTTCAGATAAAGAAACGTAATATGGCTTTGTACAGCCTGCTTCCCTCTCTAAGCTACACATTCAAATTTTAAGACTTATGAAACAATTTGTACAATACCTGTTTTTGTGCCTGCTTTCTTTAAGCATGGAAGGATGCGACCCTAAATGGGATTTCACCACAGACTACGAGCCCCAGGTCGTGGTGGAAGGCAGCATTGAATCCAACGGATTTGCTCGAGTCTATCTTTCTTACAGCAAAGCGCTAGGAAGTACATGGGATAGTCTGAGCATCTCCGAAATTCCGCTCACCACTGCACGTGTGGAAGTTTCGGACGGAGAAAAATCAGAAGTGCTTACCTTAAGAAACGAAGACCACCGACTTCCTTATTTTGTCTATACAGGCAACACGCTCCGTGGAGAACCGGGCAAACGCTACTTTCTCCGCATTACCCACCATGGGAAAGACCTTACAGCCGAAACCACGGTGCCAGCACCAATCAAAATAGATAGTTTTACCATCCAACCATGTGCCGGAAGTGACACGTTATTTCAAGTCACCGCTTTCTTCCACGATCCGCAAGAAGAAAAGAATTATTACAAACTGTTTACCCGCGCATACGGCAAAGACAGCGCATATTACAATGCATTCATGGGAACTGTTTCCGATGACATACTGTCTTCCCCCATCGCCCAGATAAACGTTTTCCGAGCATTCCGCCACACGGAACTGAACAAATACACTCCCTTCTTCGTAACCGGCGAAGAGGTCGGCGTCAAATTCACACAAGTGAACGAAGAAACATTTCTTTTCTGGAAAGAATATGAAAACGAAGTAGTAAATAACGGCAACCCATTCTTTCCGAATACCAGTAACCTTCCTGGAAACATACGAGGTGGACTTGGTATATGGGCCGGATATGGAGTCAGCAGCTACCAGATTCACATAAACCCATGACAAAGGTTCCGGTACCATCCAGTTTTACAGAGAAGAAAAAAGTTGTTCTACTTTTTTTATCATTCACATACCAGTATGATTCCACACACCTTACGATAAGAACTTAAACGTCCTGAAAAATAATAATCTGTTTAGTTCATAATGATTTGTTAAAAGTCGCATGCTGTTTTTCATACTTTTTCCAACCCAGGTTTCAGGAATGTTTGAAGGTAGAACAGCCTCTTCCCTTAAAAACGTATACACTAAAACTGGAACAAAGCAGTCAGTACGATGCGGTTATTCTTTACCAGATGGGTGTTGGTCACCCGTGCCTTGTCGGTATAATCGCCATACCACGCTCCGGTCCAAATATATTCTGCTCCGAACTTCCAGTTCGGGCGATTGTAAGTCAATTCGGCCCCCAGTGTATTCAACTGGTCGATATTTGTTCCTGTACCCAATACTCCAGTCACATTTTTCGATGCTCCCAAGTTTTTGAGATACCCGGCAAACACTCCGCCACGGAACTTGCTTCCATACATCATATTTACCCAAGTATGCGATACACGCAAAGGAGTGTACTCCTGTTCCCCCGTGCGAGAGTCCGTAGACGTAATGCCATACCCGCCAATTGTACTGGTTTGCGTCAGGTTTGACCCTAACACGCTCTTGGCTGCCAGCAAGAAACGGCGGTGCACATATTTCACATGCGCCTCAGCTGAAACTCCTGTCACGCGTTCGCTTACCTTGTATATATTGTCATTGTATTTCGATTCTGTACGGGGAGACATGGAAGACACATGCACACCCGCTCCGGCAAGCAACCCGGGACGATTGTAATCCATGCCCAAATAAAATTCGGGCAAGCAACCGTTCTTCATAAAGCTCTGACTCTTAGTCGTAGTAACGGCTCCTGTCTCGTTTGAAGAAGGCCCTACCGACAAATACTGTGACTGCCATATAGCAGCAGCGGTCAGTTTGAAATTTTTGTTTGTAAACCGATAGCGAACCTGCGGTGCACGGCTGAACGGCTGATAAGGTGCTCCCATGTTCAAGTTCAGAATTTCAGGAGCCACATCTCCATACAGAGGATGCCATGTTTGTCCAACCAGCAGGGCTGACTTTCCCCAATCAAGGTTGAAATACACGTGACGGATACGGAACAAAGAATAAGTCGTACCCGAACCACGGAAATCGACTTCCACCTTTGCCGAAGTCTTTGCCTTTCCCAAGGTAGGTCCGGTCACATCCACTCCCAATCTGGTGTACAATGTATAGAAGTTACCATCCGGTTTGGCATTCAAATCCTTTCCGTCCGCATCAGGAGCTACATCCTTAGGATACATGTAAAAAAGTCCGTCGACAGTTTCTGAGTTGGAACGGCTGTTATAGAATAAGTCGGTCCGCACCTGTCCATAAAATTTATAACCAAAACCTTCTTTCTGAGCCATTACCCCTGCCGAAGCGGCCATCATGACCCACATTAAAAAGCATCTTTTTTTCATTTGAAATTACTTTTACCTTTACAGCCCGCAAAATTATACATAATCTATAGAACAGCCAAACAATTCTTTATAAGGAACGTATCCGGCGGAACCAGCATACAAACCAGACCGCAGCCACCAGTGCACAACACAATCCGACAGGATAAGCCACTTCGGCCGACAAGGCCAGCCCTTCGGGAGCAATGAGAATATAGGTAGCACAAACACAAGTCATAAACAGAGCCGGAATCAAGGTTACCCAATAGTTTTTCCGTGCACAAACCAGCCAGACCGTAATGGCCCACAAAGTAAAGACAGACAAGGTCTGATTACACCAGGCAAAATATCGCCAGATAATCTTGAATCCTTCTGCATCTCCAAAGCTGTACACCAACAACAAGATGGTAACCAAGAATATGGGGATACAAATGAAGAGACGTTTAGCGATAGAGCGCTGCTCTACATGAAAAAAGTCAGCCACAATCAGACGTGCCGAACGCAAGGCGGTATCACCACTCGTAATAGGAGCTGCCACAATTCCCAATATGGCCAAAATACCACCGAATGCCCCCAACCAGTCTTTTGAGATATCTGTAGCAACCTTGGCTCCGGAATAAGCCACTCCGGTCACTTTATCCACAATACCGTTCTCCTGAAAGAAATAAGTCGCCGCTGCAGCCCAGATAAGTGCCACAATTCCTTCCGTTACCATCGCTCCATAGAAAATCGGACGGCAGTGCTTTTCATTTGTAATGCAACGCGCCATCAAAGGCGACTGGGTAGCATGAAAACCGCTGATGGCTCCACATGCAATGGAGATAAACATCATCGGGAAAATCGGGTTCTTCTCGTACTTTGTACCAAATCCCTCCCACATTTCAGGCAAGGCCGGACTTTTGACATACAGCATAACAAGAATGCCTACAGCCATAAACAACAAGGCAAAGGCAAATAAAGGATAAATGCGTCCGATGATTTTATCAATAGGAAGCATGGTCGCCAAAATATAATACAAGAAAATCACGACCATCCAGAAATACACATCCAGCGCAGAAGGAGTCATACCAGCCAGCAACTCTGCAGGTCCTGAAACAAAGACCGCACCGACTAGAATCATCAGCAAGACAGTAAACACGCAGGCCACCTTTTTAGTCCGGCTTCCTAAATAACGACCAATAATTTCCGGAAGGCTTTCTCCATTGTTACGCAGCGATAAAGCTCCGGACAAAAAATCGTGTACGGCTCCGGCGAAAATCGTACCGAACACAATCCACAAATAAGAAGCCGTACCAAACTGCGCCCCCATTATCGCTCCGAAAATAGGTCCGAGCCCGGCTATGTTCAAAAACTGAATCATAAAAATTTTCCATGTAGGAAGGGGAATAAAATCCACCCCGTCGGCCATTGTCAAGGCCGGCGTTTTACGTGTGGAATCAGGAACAAACAAGGAGTTGACGTACTTTCCATAAACCCAATATCCCACCACCAATAATACCAATGCGAGAGTAAACGTTATCATATCTATCAATTTATCTTTTATTATCGCGCAAAAGTAATAAAAAGAAACAAACCGTTACTGTTTTCAAGAAAAATTTACTCCGAAGCCCTCATTCTTTCGCCTCTTCTTCCGGCTTATTATCTTCTTTCTCTACATATCCGTAATTTATATGTATATTTGCACAAACATTTAAAAGATATGCGCATACTATTAATCGGTCTTCTATTTATAAGCAGCTTGCTTTCCTTACAAGCTCAGCCTAAAGAGGAAATACGCGCCACCTGGCTGACCACTCTTGGAGGAATGGACTGGCCTACACGGAAAGCGAATTCGGCCAAGGGAATTGAAGCACAAAAAAATGAGCTGATCCGGCAACTTGATGCCTTAAAGGCAGCCAATTTCAATACCGTACTTTTTCAAACCCGTCTTCGGGGAGACGTTATCTACCCTTCTGCAATTGAAACCTTCGCAGAAAGTCTTACAGGACATACCGGCAAGAACCCCGGATATGACCCACTGCAATTTGCAATAGAAGAATGTCACAAACGAGGACTGGAACTTCATGCATGGCTGGTATGTATTCCTATCGGAAACAAGCGCCAAGTAACGCTGTTGGGAAAGAACTGTGTAGTAAAAAAACAACCGGCACTGTGCAAGCAGTTCAACGGGAGCTGGTACCTTGACCCTGGAAATCCAGGTACAGCCGATTACCTGAGCCGGATAGCCAAGGAAATCACAAGTCGCTATGACATTGACGGCATCCACCTGGATTATATCCGCTATCCGGAGCAGGGCGAAAAGTTCCCGGACAAAGATACCTATCGGAAATATGGGAAAAAGCAGGAGCTCAAGCAGTGGAGACGGGATAACATTACCCGCATTGTCGCACGAATTTACGCGGAGGTAAAGCAACTGAAGCCGTGGGTGAAAGTCAGCAGTTCCCCCATCGGGAAGTTCAATGACACACGACGTTATTCATCCTTTGGCTGGAACGCATACAGCACAGTATATCAGGATGCACAAAAGTGGCTAAATGATGGTATTCAGGATGCGCTTTTCCCCATGATGTATTTCCAGGGAAATCACTTCTACCCTTTTGCACTCGACTGGAAAGAAAATAAGAATGAACGTTGGATAGTACCCGGACTAGGAATCTATTTTCTTCACCCTAAAGAACAGAACTGGAAAGTAGATGAAATCATACGCCAGATTTATTTCTCCCGAAGAATTGGATTGGATGGACAGGCTTATTTCCGTAACAAATTCATGCTGGAGAATACCAAGGGAATATTGGATGAACTGACGAACCATTTTTACACCTACCCGGCAGTAGTGCCTCCCATGCGATGGACAAAAGGCAATCCTCCCTCTCAGCCGACTTCTCCTTCTTTGGTATTAAAAGGGAACAATATCGAAATGAGCTGGAAGTCATCCCCATCTTTGCCGGGAGGAATCTATTACCGGATTTATGCATCTGCCACTTATCCGGTAGATACAGAGAAGGCTCAAAACCTGATTATTACACGTATGGACAGCTGTCAATATACCTTTGTGCCGGATTTGTCTACAAAGGGAGGTATCTACTGGGCAGTTACAGCCGTAAACCGTTTTGGATATGAAAGCACCCCACTGGCTTTAAACGTACCGGCTAAAGACAATCCTGTGATTTATTACGGAAGCTTTCCGGCTATCCCAAGCGGATACATACTCATTGTGAGTGACGCCACGGGCATGGAGATTCTACGTACAGTCCAGCCAGAGAAAGACATTCCTCAGAAAACAGGAAAAGGCTTTTTCCGATTCAGCATGTTAGCTCCTGACGGCACAATTACCCCTGCCGGAGTGACGGTGTACTGATTTTATCCCGAAACGCATGGTAATAAAAGGAATAATCACTAAATTTGCACATTCAATTGAAACAAACAAACTTACTATACTCATGAGCAATCAACGATACATGCAGCGCGGCGTATCTGCATCTAAAGAAGATGTACATAACGCTATCAAGAACATTGACAAAGGTATTTTCCCAAAAGCATTCTGTAAAATCATTCCTGATATTTTAGGAGGTGACCCGGAGTACTGCAACATCATGCATGCCGACGGAGCCGGAACAAAGTCTTCACTGGCTTATTTGTACTGGAAAGAGACCGGTGACTTGTCTGTATGGAAGGGTATCGCACAGGATGCATTGATTATGAACATCGATGACTTGTTGTGCGTAGGAGCGGTAGATAACATCTTAGTATCTTCTACCATCGGCCGTAACAAGCTGCTTGTACCGGGAGAAGTGATTTCTGCCATCATCAACGGAACAGATGAGTTGCTGGCTGAACTTCGCGAAATGGGTGTCGGCGTATATGCTACAGGTGGAGAAACTGCCGATGTAGGCGACCTGGTTCGTACGATTATTGTAGACAGTACGGTAACTTGCCGTATGAAACGTGCCGATGTCATCGACAATGCCAATATCCGTCCGGGTGACGTAATCGTCGGTCTGGCTTCTTATGGTCAGGCTACTTATGAAAAAGAATACAACGGTGGTATGGGAAGCAATGGTCTGACCAGTGCCCGTCATGACGTGTTCAGCAAATACCTGGCTGAAAAATATCCGGAAAGCTACGACAAGGCTGTACCAGAAGAATTGGTCTATAGCGGTAAACTGAAACTGACAGATGCCGTAGAAGGCTCTCCACTGGATGCCGGCAAGCTGGTTCTTTCTCCGACACGTACTTATGCACCGGTAGTTAAGAAATTGCTGGATGCCCTGCGTCCGGAAATCCACGGTATGGTTCACTGCTCAGGTGGTGCACAGACAAAAGTGCTGCACTTCGTAGGCGACAATTGCCGTGTCATCAAAGACAACCTCTTCCCTGTTCCTCCTTTGTTCCGTACAATTAAAGAACAAAGCGGTACCGAATGGGACGAAATGTACAAGGTATTCAACATGGGACACCGTCTGGAAGTTTACCTGTCACCGGAACATGCGGAACAAGTAATTAAAATCAGCAAATCGTTCAACATCGACGCACAGATTATCGGACGCATCGAAGAAAGCGACCACAAGGAACTGATTATCCGTTCTGAATTTGGAGAATTCAAATATTAATCGCTTATAAATTTAGGTGGAAAGCATATCAGACTATCTTTCCACCTATTTCTATGCTTATACAAAAGGGAAAACATCTTTCCCTATAGATTCAACCGCGGTATAAACCCTAATAATGCATAAATGGCAGAAAACAACACCTTATTAGAAAAGCTGGACGGACTTGTAGCCCGTTTTGAAGAGGTATCTACCCTCATCACGGATCCTAATGTAATTTCTGACCAGAAACGATACGTCAAACTGACCAAAGAATACAAAGAGCTGGGCGACTTGATGGCTGCCCGCAAGGAGTATCTTCAATGTCTCAACGGATTGGAAGAAGCCAAAATGATGATGAGCGAAAACGATCCGGAGATGAAAGAAATGGCTCGTGAAGAAGCGGCCGCCTGTGAAGCTCGCATTCCGGAACTGGAAGAAGAAATAAAATTATTGTTGGTACCGGCAGATCCGCAAGATGACCGAAATGCCATTCTGGAAATTCGTGGCGGTACAGGAGGTGACGAAGCTGCCATCTTTGCCGGCGATTTGTTCCGCATGTATTCTAAATACTGCGAATCGAAAGGATGGAGACTGGAAGTTTCCAGCGCCAACGAAGGAGCTGCGGGTGGTTTTAAAGAAATCATCTGTTCGGTAACAGGTGAAAAAGTGTATGGTACGCTGAAATATGAATCAGGTGTACACCGCGTACAGCGAGTTCCTGCAACTGAAACTCAGGGACGTGTACACACCTCGGCCGCATCGGTAGCCGTACTTCCCGAAGCAGAACCTTTTGACGTAGAAATCAACGAAGGTGAAATAAAATGGGATACATTCCGAAGTGGCGGTGCCGGAGGTCAGAATGTCAATAAGGTAGAATCTGGCGTACGCTTGCGTTACAACTGGAAAAATCCTAACACCGGTATCGTAGAAGAAATCCTTATAGAATGTACGGAAACCCGTGACCAACCAAAGAACAAGGAACGTGCCCTCAGCCGTTTGCGTACCTTTATCTACGACAAGGAACACCAAAAATACATTGACGACATCGCTTCCAAACGTAAGACAATGGTAAGTACCGGTGACCGCTCAGCTAAGATACGTACTTACAACTACCCACAAGGACGCATCACCGACCACCGCATCAACTACACCATCTACAACCTGGCGGCTTTCATGGATGGTGACATTCAGGATTGCATCGACCACCTGATTGTAGCCGAAAATGCAGAACGATTGAAAGAAAGCGAATTATAAATACGCGTGTACGATTTTATCCCTACCCGCGTACAAAAGGAGTATATAATTATCATTAAAATAAACGTGTCATGAACAAACAAGAATTATTTGAAAACATCAAAAAGAAAAAATCTTTTTTGTGTGTAGGACTTGATACTGATATAAAGAAAATTCCGGAACACCTTCTGAAAGAGGAGGATCCGATTTTCGCATTCAATAAAGCGATCATCGATGCAACAGCTCCCTACTGTATCGCTTATAAACCCAACCTGGCTTTTTATGAAAGCATGGGCGTAAAAGGTTGGATTGCCTTCGAAAAAACAGTAGAATACATTAAGAAGAACTATCCAGACCAGTTCATCATCGCTGATGCAAAACGTGGAGACATCGGCAACACTTCTGCCATGTATGCCCGCACTTTCTTTGAAGAACTGAATATTGACTCTGTCACTGTAGCTCCTTACATGGGAGAAGACAGCGTAACTCCGTTCCTTACTTATGAAGGGAAATGGGTTATCCTGCTGGCTCTGACTTCCAACAAAGGCTCACACGATTTTCAATTGACTACCGATACGGAAGGTGAACGTCTGTTCGAAAAAGTATTGCGTAAATCACAGGAATGGGCTAACGACCAGAACATGATGTACGTGGTAGGTGCTACTCAGGGACGTATGTTCGAAGACATCCGCAAAATCGTTCCCAACCACTTCCTGCTGGTACCTGGTATCGGTGCACAGGGTGGTTCATTGGAAGAAGTCTGCAAATATGGTATGACTAAAGAATGTGGATTGATTGTCAATTCAAGCCGCGCCATTATCTATGCAGACAAAACGGAAAACTTTGCCAATGTAGCAGCAGAAGAAGCCCAAAAGGTACAACAACAAATGGAAAAAGAACTCGCTGCTATTCTCTAAGAAACAATTAGTTTCCACATACAAAGAAGTACAAAGATTCTCAACGGGGATTTTTGTACTTCTTTTTTTATCATATAAAAACAACCTTCCGAAGCGTTTGTATACGATACCAATGAAAATTAATGGTCGTTTCAGGCAAATAATTGTTTTTTTTCACGGATATGTAAAAAAAAAATACGTAATTTGCATAATTAAGTAGTAAGTATGCTTTTTCAGGCAACTAAATATTGAAGAACAACCAAGGAAAACCAAGGAATTAAAGATAACTAATATGGAGTTCTCAGCTAAGCAAATTGCGGAATACATCCAAGGAATTATAGTTGGTGATGAAAATGCCACAGTACACACCTTTGCCAAAATTGAAGAGGGTGTACCGGGAGCATTATCCTTTCTATCCAATCCTAAGTACACTCATTATATCTACGATACGAAATCTTCCATTGTACTGGTAAATAAAGATTTCGAACCTGAGCATGAGCTTCAGACCACACTTATCAAAGTGGATAATGCATACGAAAGTCTGGCCAAACTCATGGCGTTATATGAAATGAGTATCCCCAAGAAACAAGGTGTAAGTCCGTTAGCATCCATTGCAGAAAGTGCCAAGATTGGAAAGAATGTGTACATCGGCCCATTTGCCTGCATCGAAGACGGGGCTGAAATTGGAGACAATGTATGTATACATCCGCAGGCTACCATCGGAAGCAATGTGAAAATAGGCATGAATACCATTATTTATCCTCATGTAACCATCTATCAGGATTGCAGAATTGGAAACAATTGTATTCTTCACGCCGGAGCCGTAATCGGTGCCGATGGATTTGGTTTTGCTCCGGGAGCAGATGGCTATGAAAAGATTCCACAAATAGGAATTGTGGAACTGGAAGACAATGTAGAAGTTGGTGCCAACACTTGTATTGACCGTGCCACAATGGGACATACACTTATCAAACAGGGAGTAAAACTGGATAACTTGATTCAGGTTGCCCACAATGTGGAAATTGGGAAACACACTGTGATGGCATCTCAAGTAGGAATTGCCGGTTCTGCCAAAATTGGCGAATGGTGTATGTTCGGAGGCCAAGTGGGAGTTGCCGGACACATCAAGGTAGGAGACCATGTCAATGTAGGAGCACAGTCTGGTATTCCAGGAAATACAAAATCAAACACTACATTAATGGGCTATCCAGCAATAGACCCGAAACAGTTCGCACGTTCTGCAGCTATCTACAAGAAACTACCGGATATGTACGTGGAACTCGGACGCCTGCAAAAGGAAATTGAAGAATTAAAAAAACAACTAAATAAATAAACCCATGTTGAAACAACAAACCTTAAAAGGCAGCTTTTCACTCAATGGAAAGGGACTCCATACAGGAGTTAAACTGACCGTTACGTTCAATCCTGCCCCAGAGCACTACGGGTATAAGATACAGCGAATCGATTTGGACGACCAGCCCATACTGGATGCTGTAGCAGAAAATGTGGTAGACACAACCCGTGGAACAGTTTTAGCAAAAAACGGGGTAAAAGTTAGTACCGTAGAACATGCGTTGGCTGCATTATACGCAGCAGGTATAGATAACTGCTTAATTCAAGTTGACGGACCGGAATTTCCTATTTTGGATGGAAGTGCCAAAGCATACGTAGAATGCATCAAGCGCGTAGGCATCGAAGAACAAGCTGCTCCGAAAGATTATTACATCATCAAGTCAAAGATTGAGTTCCGTGATGAAGAAACAGGTTCTTCCATCATTGTACTTCCTGATGACAAGTTCAGCGTCAATACACTGATTTCATACGACTCCAAAATATTGACCAACCAATATGCTACGTTGGAAAATATGGAGTGCTTCCCTACAGAAATTGCTTCTGCACGTACATTCGTATTTGTCCGTGAAATTGAGCCGTTACTGAATGCCGGACTCATCAAGGGAGGTGACCTGGATAATGCCATCGTTATCTACGAAAAGCAGATGACACAGGAAAACTTCGATAAGTTAGCTGACGTGATGGGAGTACCTCACATGGATGCCAGTCATTTAGGATACATCAACCATATTCCATTGGTATGGCCTAATGAACCTGCACGCCATAAACTGCTGGACATCATAGGTGATTTGGCGTTAGTAGGCAAACCTATTAAAGGCCGCATCATTGCTACCCGTCCGGGACATACCATCAACAACAAATTTGCCCGCCAGCTCCGGAAGGAAATCCGTATGCACGAAATACAAGCTCCGGTTTACAACTGTAACGAAGAGCCTTTGATGGACGTAAACCGTATTCGTGAATTATTACCTCATCGTTATCCATTCCAATTGGTAGATAAAGTAATTGCTATTGGAGCTAACTATATTGTGGGTGTTAAAAATGTGACATCCAACGAACCATTCTTCCAAGGCCATTTTCCGCAAGAGCCTGTAATGCCTGGTGTATTACAGATTGAAGCAATGGCTCAAGTAGGAGGTTTGCTGGTTTTGAATTCAGTAGACGAACCGGAAAAATACTCTACCTACTTCCTGAAGATAGACAACGTAAAGTTCCGTCAGAAAGTGGTTCCAGGCGATACTTTAATTTTCAGGGTCGAATTAATGGCACCTATTCGCCGAGGAATATCTACCATGAAAGGATATGTTTTCGTAGGTGAAAAGATTGTCTGCGAAGCTGAATTTATGGCACAAATTGTAAAAAACAAGTAACATGATCAGTCCTTTAGCATATATAGACCCGGAAGCTAAAATCGGGGAAAACGTAGAAATAGGCCCTTTTGTTTTTATTGACAAGAATGTAGTCATTGGTGACAACAATGTCATTATGCCGAATGCCAACATTCTATATGGCTCTCGTATTGGAAATGGAAACCGTATATTCCCCGGAGCAGTAATTGGAGCTATCCCACAAGACTTGAAGTTTCACGGAGAAGAAACCACTGCAGAAATCGGAGATAACAATACCATCCGTGAGAATGTAACTATCAATCGTGGTACAGCTGCCAAAGGTAAAACTGTGGTAGGTAATAATAACCTGCTGATGGAAGGAGTACACGTAGCTCATGATACGATTGTGGGAAACGGATGTATTATTGGCAACCAAACCAAAATGGCTGGAGAAGTGATTATCGATGATAATGCTATCGTAAGTGGTGTTGTACTAATGCATCAATTCTGCCATGTTGGAAGCTATGTCATGATTCAGGGCGGTTGCCGTTTCAGCAAAGACATACCACCTTACATCATTGCTGGAAGAGATCCAATTGCTTATTGTGGCATCAATATTGTAGGTCTTCGTCGTCGAGGATTTACAAACGAGCAGATTGAAATAATCCACAATACCTACCGCATTATTTACAATAGTGGGAAAAATGTTACGGAAGCCATTGCACAGATAAAAGCTGAAATGCCGATGACACCCGAAATTGAATACATCATTTCATTCGTGGAAAACTCACAGCGCGGTATCATTCGATAAAAAAGATTTTGTATATTTACCCCATCAACAAAAGACTAAAAGAAAATGGTATACAAATTTAGAATCATATCTGACGAAGTCGATGATTTCTTAAGAGAAATCCAAATCGACTCTGAAGCTTCTTTCTACGACCTGCACGAAGCTATTCTGAAATCAACTGGATACAAAGATGACCAGATGACTTCTTTTTTCATCTGTGACGATGACTGGGAAAAAGAAACAGAAATAACGCTGGAAGACATGGGAAGCGGAAGCTCGGAAGAAGATACATACATCATGAGAGAAACTCCTCTAAGCGAATTGCTGGAAGATGAAAAACAGAAGATGATATATGTGTTTGACCCGCTTGCTGAACGTGTATTCTTCATTGAACTTTCAGAAATCATCACCGGAAAAGATTTGGACAAGGCAGTATGCACTCGTAAAAACGGAGAAGCTCCTCAACAGACCATCGATTTTGATGAACAGATGAATACAAACGCAGCGCTCGACCTTGACGAAAACTTCTATGGCGATCAAGACTACGACATGGAAGACTTTGACCCGGAAGGTTTTGACATCAACGAAGGAAGCGGAAATCCTTATGATGAAGATAAATATTAAAAAGAGCTGACACATAGTTACATCAGTTTGAAACAATATAAGAAATGTCATCCTGGGTCTGACTCAGAATGACATTTTCTTTTTTCCCTACCGACCTATCCCCACATACAAATGAAAAAGCCCCTCCTTATTGTACTTATTGGTCCTACCGGTGTAGGAAAAACAGAATTGAGTCTTTCCATTGCAGAAAAGTATCATACCTCTATCATCTCTTCAGACTCTCGCCAGCTGTATAAAGATCTGAAAATTGGTACCGCAGCCCCCACTCCCGACCAGTTAAAGAGAGTGCCTCACTATTTTGTAGGTACCCTTGAACTGACTGATTACTACAGCGCAGCCCAATTCGAGGCGGAAGTACTAAAGAAGCTGGAAGAGTTATTCAAGACTCATCCGGTAGTAGTAATGACCGGAGGTTCCATGATGTACGTTGACGCAGTCTGCAAAGGTATAGACGATATTCCTACGGTGGATAAAGAAACACGTGAACTGATGTTGCGCCGCTACGAAAGTGAAGGTCTGGAGCAACTTTGTGCAGAACTACGGGTACTCGACCCGGAGTATTACCGCATTGTAGACCTGAAAAACCCCAAACGAGTGATTCACGCACTGGAAATCTGTTATATGACGGGAAAAACCTATACTTCATTCCGTACCCGCAACACCAAAGAACGTCCGTTTCAAATCATCAAAATTGGCCTCACACGCGACCGTGAAGAACTTTACCAGCGCATTAACCAGCGCGTGGATGAAATGATGAAAGAGGGATTGCTGGAGGAAGTCAAAAGCGTATACTCCTACAAGCACCTCAATTCACTCAATACCGTAGGCTACAAGGAGATATTCAACTACCTGGATGGAGAATGGGAACTTCCTTTTGCGATAGAAAAAATCAAGCAAAACTCACGCATTTATTCCCGGAAACAAATGACTTGGTTCAAGAGAGACCCGGAAATCACGTGGTTTCATCCTGCACAAGCGGAAGAGATTATGAAATTCCTGGAAAAACGAATCAATCAGGCGTAGCCGATTGGTTGTCTTCCAGCAAGAATTCCTTCCGGAACATATCCACAAAAAGAAGGAACAGCGATACGAGCAACGGACCAAATATCACTCCCATAAAACCAAATAAAGGAAGACCTGCCACTACACCAAAAATCGTAATCAGTGGATGCACATCCGCCATTTTCTTCTGGAGCAGGAAACGTATCAGATTATCGCATTGTGATACGATAATGGCACCATATCCTAACATCATCAGAGCGTTTACCCAGCTTCCTACAATCAGGAAGTAGATGGTAATCGGTACCCATACCAAAGCGGTACCCACCAACGGAATTACTGAAGCAAAAGCTGTCAGCATGGCACTTAGAAATGGATTGGGGGCATCACAAATCAAATAGCCTCCTAACGATATAAATCCTTGGATAATGGCCAGCAAAGGAATTCCAATGGCATTGGAACGCACCATCAGCTGCACCTTCTTCAGCACTTCAATCTTATTCTCGGCTTTAAAAGGCAACAGCGTGGATATATAGTGCTCCATGGATTTTCCTTCGTAAAGCATAAAGAACAACAGCATAATGGCCACGCACAGATTAACCAGCAGGTCACTCACCCCCGTCATTACCGACTGACCGATGGAGGAAGCCTGTGATACAAAAAATGACAGACTTTTCTCCGACAAAATATCGAAACCCGTACGGTCCTTGATAAAATCAATCACATCCCATGCCGGACGAATAATAGCCTCCGTATCAAAATGCATCTTCGAAACCTGGCTCACCAAAGCCCAGCTAAACAAAGAAAGTGGTATCAGAATAAAAAGTGTCACTCCAATTGTCACCAGCCATACAGCCAATGCCGGCTTCATCTTGGTCTGAAGCCAGAAAGTGAAGTTACGCAACAGCAAATAAAGCGTAAATCCTCCCAGAATACCGTTCATAAACGGCTGTGCCTGGCGAAACAGCAAATACCCCAATCCAAGGATAAAAACAATCAGTGAATATTTCCAATACCTTTCTTTCATGGTTCCTTAATTTATACTGTCACACTAATTCTCTTTTGCTTCTTCCTGCGGAATACGGAAAGCCGTGTAAAGTTCCAATACTGCCGCTACCGTCAGGCAAACAATCCATTCGTTCCGTTTCCACAGCAACATGATTACTCCGGTCAACACCAGCAACATGGCTCCTAAAAGCTGCTGACGGCGCAAACGACGAATAATGATATTCTTTCCCTTATAATCGGAAACCAGCTGTACGTAGGCAAACAAACAAGCTCCTACCAGATACACATACGGAGCCCATGCCAGTTTTACAAACTGCAATGCCAAGCCAATAAACAACACAATGGCCCCCACAACAGCCAGTTTATCCTTCATCTTTGATTCCATCACTTGTCTTCTTCAAAAATAAAAATATCCTCATTTTCTTTCTTCATCAGGTATTTTTCACGAGCCACCTTCTCCAGCGCTTCCTTATTTGAGGTAATCTCCTTCAGCAACTTGCTGTCCTCCTCATACTGTTTCCGGTAACGCTCAATTTCCGTATTCAACTGATGAATTTCACGCTTATGTGCTATGCGGCGTATCAGACTATTTTCATCCAACACTCCGATAATCAACAGAAAAGCACCGATGGTTACCCAATACTTATGCCTTCCGATAAAAGCCCATATATTAGCCAGTTTACCCATAAAATACACACTTTATTACCCTTGCAAAGATAGAAATTATTTCCTAGCAAGCCCATGACAAGAAAGAGATTTTATGTACATTTGCAGAAATATCAAGGAATCAAACAAAAGAATCGACACATGGAAAATTATATCGTATCGGCACGCAAATACCGTCCCTCTACTTTCGATACCGTAGTGGGACAACGTGCATTGACCACGACCCTGAAAAATGCCATTGCCAATCATAAACTGGCGCATGCCTACCTGTTCTGCGGTCCGCGAGGAGTAGGAAAAACCACCTGCGCCCGTATCTTTGCCAAGACCATCAACTGTCTTCACCCGACCAGTGAAGGAGAGGCATGCAACGAATGTGAGTCATGCAAGGCTTTCAACGAACAGCGTTCCTACAATATCCATGAGTTGGATGCGGCCTCCAACAACTCAGTCGAAGACATCCGTTCCTTAATTGAGCAAGTACGCATCCCGCCCCAAATCGGCAAGTACAAGGTGTACATCATCGACGAGGTACACATGCTGTCTACCGCCGCATTCAATGCCTTTCTGAAGACGCTGGAAGAACCACCTCAGCATGCCATTTTCATTCTGGCCACCACTGAAAAGCATAAAATTCTTCCTACCATCCTGAGCCGATGCCAGATTTACGACTTCAGCCGCATCACGGTCAACGATACGGTGGAACACTTGGAGAACGTAGCCCGCAAGGAGCACATCGAAGCCGAACCGGAAGCCCTGAACGTCATCGCACAGAAAGCCGACGGAGGTATGCGCGATGCCCTCTCCATCTTCGACCAGGTAGTGAGCTTCACCAACGGACACATCACCTACCAAAGTGTGATTGAGAACCTGAACGTACTGGACTACGAATATTATTTCAAACTGACCGATTTCTTCCTGGAAAATAAAGTAGCCGAATGCCTGCTCACGTTCAATGATATTCTTCGAAAAGGATTTGACGGCAACCATTTCATCACGGGGCTGACTTCGCATTTCCGAAACCTGCTGGTAAGCCGTGACCCGTCTACCCTGCAACTGCTGGAAGCCGGTGCTTCTATCCGAGATCGATACCAGGCTCAAGCGCAGAAATGTACGCCACAATTCCTGTACAAAGCCATGAAGCTGTGCAATGACTGCGACCTGAACTACCGGCAAAGCAAGAACAAACGCCTGCTGGTAGAGCTCACCCTTATTCAGGTGGCACAACTCACAGCCGAACCGGAAGATGCCGGAAGTGGGCATGGCCCTAAGAAACAGTTATCCCCCGTCTTCCATACGGCACAAGCCAATCAGTCTGTAGCCCAACCCGCACAAGCGACTCCGGCAGCTACAGCTCCGGTCTCTCAGCCGACTCCTCAGCCTCAACCGGCGGCAGCAAGTACACAACCTTATACAAGCACCTTGCAGCAATCGGAAGTACCCTACACCAAAAGCAGTCCACTGCCCAAAGTCAGTACAGAAAGAAAGGCACCGGTCATCAAAGCCGGCAGTTTAGGCATGTCTATCCGCAAGACACAGACGGTCTCTGCAGAGCCAGCTGCACGAACAACATCCAATGCGCCCGTGCAACAGCCCGTGGCAGAGACATGGGAAGATTACATGTTCAATGAAAAAGACTTAGGCTATTACTGGCGTGAGTTTGCCAGTCTGCTACCTAAAGAAGAGGCAGCCAATGCCGGACGCATGATGAACATGCACCCTCACCTGCTGGCCGACCAGCAGACATTTGAAGTAGCGGTGGACAATGACATGGTTCAGAAATACATGCAGCAACTGGCACCGAAAATAGAAGCCCATCTGCAAGAGAAACTGCATAACCGCAAAATCAGAATGACTACACGGGTAAGCGAAGCCAACGAAAACGTGCGTGCCTATAGCCACGTAGAGCGTTTTCAGATGATGAGCAAGAAAAACCCCAGTCTGCTGAAACTCAAGGAAGCCCTCGGACTGGAACTTTCCTGATGCCGAAGTATCCATAAAAAATACGGGCGGAGAAACATTCACATGCTGTTTCTCCGCCCGTATCCTTTTATATTTCGGCAAACCTTGGCTTACAAATCATGATTCTTCATCCGATACTCAGCCAGTTCCTCGTACTTTGTTCCCGGACGACCGTAATTGCAATACGGATAAATGGAAATACCGCCACGTGGAGTAAAGATACCCGTCACCTCAATGTATTTCGGATCCATCAGTTTAATCAAGTCTTTCATGATGATGTTCACACAGTCTTCATGAAAATCGCCGTGATTACGGAAACTGAACAAATACAGCTTCAAGCTCTTGCTTTCCACCATCTTCACATCCGGCAGGTAGCTGATACGAATTTCCGCAAAATCCGGCTGCCCCGTAATCGGACAAAGACTGGTAAACTCCGGACAGTTAAAACGTACCCAATAATCATTCTCCGGATGTTTGTTTACAAACGACTCCAGCACCTCAGGTGCATAATCCTGCTTATATACCGTTTTCTTATTACCCAACAAAGTGAGTTCGTCTTTTCTTTCCATACTTACTTATTTTGTTTTGAAGCCAAATATTTTTCCAATCCCTCACGGCGCAATTTACAAGCCGGACAATGCCCGCACCCGTCGCCCGGGATTCCATTATAACAAGTCAGTGTCTCATTTCGAACCAAGTCAAGCACTCCCAGTTCATCGGCCAGCGCCCAAGTCTGTGCCTTGTCAATCCACATCAGCGGTGTATGAATCACAAACTGTTCTTCCATGGCCAGATTCAGTGTCACGTTCAGCGACTTGATAAACGAGTCCCGGCAATCGGGATACCCGCTGAAATCCGTCTGCGATACTCCCGTCACCATGTGATGGATACCTTTCTCACGCGCATAAACCGCTGCAATGCTCAGGAAAAACAAGTTTCTTCCCGGAACGAACGTATTCGGAAATGAATCTTTCGGTTTTTCCTCATCCATGTGAATAGACGTATCCGTCAGAGAGTTTTTTCCCAGGTGCCCGATAAACGACACATCCATGACTTCAAACTCCACCCCGGCTTTCCGTGCAATTTCACGCGCCAGTTCCACTTCCTTTTCATGCTTCTGTCCGTACAGAAAGCTCAGTGCATATACTTTCTCAAAATGCTTTTTTGCCCAGAAAAGACAGGTCGTAGAATCCTGCCCGCCACTAAAAACGACGAGGGCCTCCTTATTATTTACCATATTTCTTAGATTTCCTTGATTCTTAATACATTATACGAGATATGCTCGTCATATACATCTGTATCATCCACTCGCTTGATGTACTTCACTACACGAACGGTTACCGGCAGTACAATTACTTCATACAAAGTCTTGAGTACCACCTGCACCAGCATCATCTTGGCCAGCTCACTCACCGGCATCAGTCCACCAAAAGCCAGCGGGAAGAAAATCAGCGAGTCAGCTCCCTCTCCGGCTATGGTCGACAATACGGCACGGGCAGAAAAATTCTTTCCGTGTGAAGCCACTTTCATGCGACTCATCACATACGCATTGATAAACGAACCAACCAGAAAAGCTGTCAGACTGGCTACCGCAATTCGAGGTGCCATGCCGAATACGAAATTGAAGCTTTCTTCTCCCTCCCAGAACGGAGCAGCGGGAAGAGCCACTGCCAACTGTCCCATGGCCACTACCATGAAATTCATGAGGAAGCCCATCCAGATAATCAGACGCGCCTTACGGAAGCCCCATACTTCGGCAATACAGTCATTAATAATGTAAGAAATCGGGAAAACAATGAGTCCGGCAGTTACAGAAATCGGACCCAGCTGTACGACTTTGGTTTCTAACAGATTGGCTGCCACCAGACAGACACAAAACACAATGCCCAAAACCATAAAAGGCACTGATACGAGATTTTCTTTTTTCATCGCTCCTGTTTTTTACGTGGTGTTCTAGAATACACGACCGCTATTCACGGCATCGCATGTAAATGTTCTCTTTTTAATCGGGCGCAAAGATACAAAGTTTTTTTGAAACTGAAACAAATTCCGTTTTCCTTGTACAGATTACTCCCAACACATTTGCATATTCTCTGTCCCACAGTGCGGGATTTGTATCCCACACTGTGAAATATATATTCCACACTGTGGTTTTTGTATTTCACACTGTGAAACAGAGAATCCTCTTTGGAGAAACAAAGAAAACACAAGAGGAAAAACAAATAAAAATCGTACCTTTGTAAATAAAGTATCTAAATTTATTCCACACTATGGCTCAAATACATATCAATCAGAATACATGCATACGCTGTAAGAAATGCGTCAGAATATGCCCCTCTGCTCTGTTTACCCTTCAGGAAGATAAAGGTATTGAAGTGAATGCCGACGACTGCATCAGTTGCGGACACTGTGTGGCCGTTTGCCCGAGTAACTCCATTGAGCACGCTGATTTTCCATCCGAAAAGGTTCATACCATCGACCGCAGCCAACTTCCCACTGCCGACCAGGTGGAACTGCTCATCCGTTCCCGCCGCTCGAACCGTGCGTTCTCCAAAGAAAAAGTCTCGGAAGAGTTGTTACAGCGTATCATAGAAGCTGCCCATCGGGCCCCGACGGCAACCAATGCACAAGAAGTCAAAATGGTATTGGTCACCCGCCCGGAAACTTTGAAGGAGGTCAGCCGTATCACCATCGGCACTTTTATGTCGATAGTAAACTTGGTGGAAAATCCGTTACTAAAATTGATACTGAAGCCGCTTATGCCTTCAGGCTATCGCTACGTGCCGGTGTTCAAAAGACTGCATGAGGAATTTGAACGAGGTAACGACGGTATTTTGAGAGGGGCCACGGCTGCCATCTTTTTCTATACCGACAAAAAAGAACGTTTCGGATGTCAGGACTGCAACCTTGCCTATCAGAATGCTTCACTCATGGCAGAAGCGGCAGGGGTCTCACAGTTCTACACCGGATTCGTATGCAGTGCAGCAGGAATGGACCGGAAAAGAAAGTTGCAAAAACTATTAGGTATTGAAGGAACCGTTCATGCCGGCATTGCATTAGGCATGCCGTCTTTCCGCTTCGATAAATACATCGACAAAAAAGAGGTGGTATTGAAACGTATTGATTAAACCGGAAGTGCCATGACAAGAAACAACCTGCTAAGCGAAAAGCTGAATTATACGGGAGCCAGCCATACGCCGACTCACCTGCATTTCTGTACATACAATACAGAAATTCTGGAATATCATCAGGGAGCTTCCATCAAAGAGTTTTCTCCTTTCATCCGGCCGGATGCCATCAACTGGGTACAGATTCACGGATTGCAGAATACAGAAATCGTGCAGGAAGTCTGCGATTTCTTCCACATCGACTTTCTTACCACACAAGATATTCTCAATGCGGAGCATCTGACAAAAATTGAAGAGCATGACACCTACAATGTGGTCATCCTGAAACAGTTGTCGGTAGACGAAGAAAACACGTACACTCCCCAACAGCTTTGCATTGTGCAGGGAAGTAATTTCATACTTACCTTCATGGAACACGACAGCGATTTCTTCAACGAGATTCATACGGCACTGAAAAACAATACCCTGAAAATCCGAAACCGCCAATCCGATTTTCTGCTGAGCGTCATGCTGAACAGTGTCATGGCCAGCTTTATGTCTATCATATCCCGAATGGAAGACCAACTGGAAGATATGGAGGAATCGTTGCTGTCACCGGAAACCAGAAGCGGACTGGCATTAGAGGATATACAGCCCTATCGAAAGGACGCTCGCCTCATCAAGAAATGCATCCTTCCGCTTAAAGAGCAGATGAGCAAGTTGTTTCATGCCGACAACGTACTGCTTCATAAAGCCAACCGTCCGTTCTTTAACGACGTAAACGACCATCTGCAATTCGTACTACAGACTCTCGACGGCTGCCGCGACATGATTTCGGCCCTGGTAGACCTTTACCTGTCGAATAATGACCAGCGGATGAACAACATCATGAAGCAGCTCACCATCGTATCGACCATCTTCATTCCGCTGACATTCCTGGCAGGTATCTGGGGAATGAATTTCGAATGGATGCCCGAACTGGGATGGAAATACGGTTACCTGATGGCCTGGGGACTGATGCTGGTTACCGGCATCGGAGTATACCTGTTTTTCAAACGGAAGAAATGGTATTAATCACAAACTATTCACCTAAATTATTCTACACAGTATGCGAAAAAAAGAACTTTATCAGAAAGTCATCGAATATTTTCAAGCGGCCATGCCCGTAGCCGAAACGGAACTGCACTATAGCAACCCGTTTGAACTGCTGATAGCTGTCATTCTCAGCGCACAATGTACCGACAAGCGGGTCAACATGATTACCCCTCCTCTGTTCAGGGATTTTCCTACTCCCGAAGCTTTGGCTGCCACCACTCCGGAAGTAGTGTTCGAATACATCCGCAGCGTGAGCTATCCCAACAACAAGGCCAAGCATCTGGTAGGAATGGCGCAGATGCTGGTACGCGATTTCCAAAGTACCGTGCCCGACACGCTGGAAGAGCTGATTAAATTACCCGGTGTAGGACGCAAAACGGCGAATGTTATCCAGAGTGTGGTATTCAATAAGGCTGCCATGGCAGTCGATACCCACGTGTTCCGCGTGAGTCATCGCATCGGACTGGTTCCCCGCACGTGTACCACTCCGCTGGCTACTGAAAAACAACTGGTAAAATACATTCCCGAAGCACTTATCCCGACCGCACACCACTGGCTGATTCTCCACGGACGCTACGTCTGTACGGCACGTGCTCCTAAATGTGAAAGCTGCGGACTGAATGGGATCTGTAAAGAGTCTTTGAAAAGTTTTCAGAAATAAAGAATGGCATGTGAGGTCGTATGTAAATCTCACATGCCATCTTTCATACTATAATATTAAAGACTCACGTCAAATAATCCAGCTCATTCCGCATGCTCACCAGCTCCTCGCGGATACGCTTCAAACGCTCTACCACATTGGCCGTCTGCATGGTTCCTTCCTTGTTCTGCCGTAACCGTTGCTTGGCACCGGCCAGCGTCATCCCTTTTTCTTTCACCAGATGATATACCAGACGAATGTTCTCTATGTCTTCTTTCCGGTACTGACGTACATTTCCCCCTGTTTTCTTAGGAGAAATCATCGGAAACTCTTTTTCCCAATAACGCAGCAATGATTCATTCACATCAAACATTTTTGCCACTTCGCTGATGGAATAATAGAGCTTCAATTCTTTATCTGCTTTCAAAGCCATAACAAGCAATTCTTTTTTAATCAAATACACGACCGTGGTTGGCAGCCAGTTCAATCATCTTTTCATAATCGTCAGCATTCAAATCCATGAAATAATAGTTCACCGGATTGACAATCTTTCCCTTTACACGCACTTCATAATGTAAATGCGGACCGGTACTCTTTCCAGTAGAACCTACCTGACCAATTACTTCTCCACGTGCCACATTCTGACCCACTTTCACTTCAATTTTATTCAAATGAGCGTAACGGGTCACATAGCCAAATCCATGGTCAATGATGATACAATTTCCATACAATCCATCCCAGCCAGCCTGTTTTACCCGTCCGTTTCCTGTAGCATATACCGGCGTACCAACATTAGCCGAAAAATCCATTCCTGCATGAAACTTCACAGTCTTATAAATCGGGTCAACACGCATGCCGTACCCCGAAGCAGTCTGTTTCAGATTCTTGTTTGAAACCGGCTGGATAGCGGGAATGCAGGCCAACATCTTGTCATGCTGTTTACAAAGCCCCACCACTTCGTCAAAAGATTTGGACTGGGCATAAATCTTCTTCTCCAAATCATCCATTTTCTGTAGTGTATGGATAACCAGACGACTGTTGGCCATGTCCATCAGTTCATTATAACGTGCATTATTTGCGGTAGCCGAACGCTGCTCATCCGGTAACGGGTCGGCCTGCATCATTACGCGGTAAATGTTGTCGTCACGTTGCTGCAGGCGTTGCATCACTCCTTCCGCCTCATCTAAACGAGAAGACAGAATGGCATATTGCGACAAAAGTCGGGAATTTTCCGTACGAAGGTCTTTTTCCGAAGGAGAACCGAAAATCCACAACAGCAGGATAAAACTGCCTGCCCCCAGTCCCATACCGACAAAGAGTTGACGCAGGTAACTCAAAGCCCGCTGGCGCACGGTGGGATAAATACGGTCGTAAGTACGAGTTTTCGGATTGTAGATATAATAGACTTTACGCATGTGGTTCGATTTTGGAAATTTTTAAGCAACAAAACATCAAGTTTTTGCACCAAACATACAGACAAAAATAATAAAACCAATTATCTTTGCAAATCAATTTTGAGAATATTAACTACAAGACAATATAACGATTATGTTGACAGCAAATGAAATCCGCGACTCATTCGTGAAATTCTTTGAGTCGAAAGGACATCAGATTGTGCCTTCTGCACCAATGGTTATCAAAGATGACCCTACCCTGATGTTCACTAATGCCGGTATGAACCAGTTCAAGGATATCATACTTGGAAACCACCCTGCTAAATACAAACGCGTAACCGACTCACAGAAATGTCTTCGTGTGAGCGGAAAACATAATGACTTGGAAGAAGTAGGTCACGATACGTACCACCACACCATGTTCGAAATGTTGGGTAACTGGTCATTCGGCGACTACTTCAAGAAAGAAGTGATTGGCTGGGCATACGAATACTTGGTAGAAGTATTGAAACTGGACCCGAAAGACTTGTATGTCACCGTATTTGAAGGAAGCCCTGAAGAAGGTCTTGCCCGTGACGATGAAGCTGCTGGTTACTGGGCACAGTACTTCCCTGCAGACCACATCATCAACGGTAACAAGCACGATAACTTCTGGGAAATGGGCGATACAGGTCCCTGCGGCCCATGTTCTGAAATCCACATCGACTCCCGTTCAGCCGAAGAAAAAGCAGCCGTTCCGGGACGCGAACTGGTGAACAAAGACCATCCGCAGGTTATCGAAATTTGGAACCTCGTGTTCATGCAATACAACCGTAAGGCAGACGGAACTCTGGAACCGCTTCCTGCGAAAGTAATTGATACCGGTATGGGATTTGAACGTCTGGTACGTACACTGCAAGGAAAAACATCCAACTATGATACTGACGTATTCCAGCCTATCATCAAAGTGATTGGTGATTTGTCTGGCAAGAAATACGGAGACGATGAAAAGACAGACGTGGCTATGCGTGTAGTTGCTGACCACATCCGTACCATCGCTTTCTCTATCACTGACGGTCAGTTGCCTTCAAATGCAAAGGCTGGTTATGTCATCCGCCGTATCCTGCGTCGTGCTGTCCGTTATGCTTATACATTCCTCGGACAGAAACAGCCATTCATGTATAAGCTGGTTCCGGTGCTGATTGAAAACATGGGTGGTGCTTACCCTGAACTGAAAGCTCAGCAGGCTTTGATTGAAAAAGTGATGAAGGAAGAAGAAGAATCATTCCTCCGTACACTGGAAACAGGTATCCGTCTGCTCGAAAAGACCATGAACGAAACCAAAGCTGCCGGCAAGACCGAAATCAGTGGAGTGGATGCCTTTACATTGTATGATACATTCGGATTCCCATTCGACTTGACAGAACTGATTTTGCGTGAAAACGGTCTGACTGCCGACGTGAAAGGCTTCGAAGCTGAAATGCAGAAACAGAAAGAACGTGCCCGCAATGCCGCTGCAGTAGAAACTGGTGACTGGGTTACCCTGAAAGAAGGTGAAACTACTTTCGTTGGTTACGATTATACAGAATATGAAACCAGCATCCTGCGCTACCGCCAGATCAAACAAAAGAACCAGACTCTCTACCAGATTGTATTGAGCGAGACTCCGTTCTATGCAGAAAGTGGTGGTCAGGTAGGTGATACCGGTGTATTGGTGAGCGAATTTGAAACTATCGACATCATTGATACAAAGAAGGAAAACAACCTCCCGATTCACATTGCCAAGAAACTTCCGGAACACTTGGAAGCTCCAATGATGGCATGTGTAGATACAGACAAGCGTGCTGCTTGTGCTGCCAACCACTCTTGTACGCACCTGCTGGACGAAGCTTTGCGTCAGGTATTAGGTACTCACGTAGAACAGAAGGGTTCTCTGGTAACTCCTGATTCACTGCGTTTCGACTTCTCTCACTTCCAGAAAGTGACTCCGGAACAGATTCGTGAAGTAGAACACCTGGTAAATGCCAAGATTCGTGAAAATGTACCTTTGACTGAATACCGCAACCTGCCGATTGAAAAGGCTAAGGAACTGGGTGCTATTGCTCTGTTCGGCGAAAAATACGGTGACGAAGTTCGTGTTGTACAGTTCGGTTCATCTATCGAATTCTGTGGAGGTACACATGTATCGGCTACCGGAAAAATCGGTATGGTAAAAATCATTTCTGAAAGCTCTGTAGCTGCAGGTGTACGCCGTATTGAAGCTGTTACCGGTGCGAAAGTAGAAGAAATGTTCGATACCGTACAGGATACCATCAACGACTTGAAAGCATTGTTCAACAATGCACCCGACCTGAAGGCTGCTATCTCCAAGTACATCGAAGAAAACGCCGGATTGAAGAAACAGATGGAAGAATTCATGAAAGAAAAAGAAGCTGCCGTTAAGAACAAGCTGATTGAAGGTGCAAAAGAAATCAATGGCGTGAAAGTTATCAAAGCTGTACTTCCGATGCCGGCAGATGCAGTGAAGAACATTGCTTTCCAGTTGAAAGGACAGTTCACAGAAAATCTGTTTGTAGTTATCGGTAGTGTATTCGAAAACAAACCATTGCTGACTGTAACCATGAGTGAAGACCAGGTGAAAGCTGGACTGAATGCTGGTCAGCTGGTACGTGAAGCTGCTAAGCTGATTCAGGGCGGTGGCGGTGGTCAGCCTCATTTCGCTACTGCCGGTGGTAAGAACCCTGACGGATTGAATGCCGCAGTTGACAAAGTAGTTGAACTGGCTGGATTCTAATTTTCAGCAGACTATATCAGTACTTATTTTTTACATTTCATCCCCCTTATTTGCCCATTTTTAGGAAAATAAGGGGGATTTTTTTCGTACTTTTGCCCACATTCTACAAGCAGACAACCTATGCCCCAAGATAAATATACGCTTATGACCACGGCACCGGTACCTCGCCTTATCCGAGGACTGGCCGTTCCGACCATCATCAGTATGCTGGTCACTTCTTTCTATGTCATGGCCGACACCTATTTTGTCGGAAAAATCAATACCCAGTCTACTGCGGCTGTAGGTATTTCTTTTTCCATCATGGCCATTATTCAGGCATTCGGTTTTTTCTGCGGACACGGTTCGGGCAATTTTATTTCCAGAAGATTAGGTGCACGCGACTACCGCAGTGCGGAAAAGATGGCGGCTACGGGCTTCTTCAGTGCATTCCTCATCGGTTGTGCCATCGCGCTTGTCGGTCTGCTTTTCCTGGACCCTATCTGCCGGGCATTGGGTTCTACCCCCACCATTCTTCCATACGCCAAGACCTATTTAGGAATTATCCTGTTGGGAGCCCCTTTTATGGCCTCCTCTCTGGTGCTCAATAACCAGATGCGATTCCAAGGGAACGCCGTTTATGCCATGATTGGCATCATTGTGGGGGCCGTACTCAACATCGGACTTGACCCGCTATTGATATTCGTATTCGACATGGGAATTGCAGGAGCCGCCTGGTCGACCTTCATCAGTCAGGTATGCAGCTTCACCATCCTGCTTTTCATGGACTGGAAAGGAGAAAACATCCGCATTCATTACCGGCATTTTACTCCCACTCCAGCCTATCTGAAAGAAATCGTATACGGAGGAAGTCCTTCTCTCTGCCGTCAGGGGCTGGCCAGTGTATCGACTATCCTATTGAATGTAGCAGCCGGAAACTTTGGAGATGCTGCCATTGCCGGAATGTCCATTGTAACCCGCATCTGTATGTTCATCAATTCCTTTGTCATCGGTTTCGGACAGGGATTTCAGCCAGTATGCGGATTTAACTACGGAGCAGGATTAAACCGCCGTGTCCGCCAGGGATTCTGGTACTGTGTGAAAGTAGGCGTTATCTTCTTAGCCATCTGCTCCCTCATCGGCTACATTTATGCTCCGGAAGTAGTCTCCTGGTTCCGAAAAGAAGACCCGCAAGTGATCGCCGTAGGAGCCGAAGCCCTGCGCTGGCAACTTATCACGCTCCCATTAGGGGCCTGGGTGATTCTGTGTAACATGCTGCTACAAACCATCCGCCAGCCTCGCCGGGCCGTCATCCTTTCTTCCTCCCGCCAAGGTTTGTTCTTCATCCCCTTGATACTGATTCTGCCGTACTTTTTACAGTTGCAGGGTGTGGAGATGTGTCAAGCCGCAGCCGACCTATGCTCTTTTCTACTGGCTCTTCCTCTTACCATTCCGGTACTGAAATCACTGCGCATAGACAGAACTCCCATGAAAGAAGAAAATGCCTGATAAACACGAAACTCCTTATTCGTCTTTTCTTCGATAATCATTAGGAGTCATTCCTGCCATGCGTCGGAAATACTTGCTGAAAAATGACGCATTAGGAAAATTCAACTCATCGGCAATCTGATAAACCAGCTTATCCGTGTGACGCAACATCAGCTTGGCCTCCTGCATCACCGCCTCATTTACCCAGTCCATCACTGTGCGTCCGCTGGCCTGACGGACCAGTGTACTCAAATAACGCGGTGTCAGAAAAAGCCGATCGGCATAAAACGTAATGCTCCGCTCACGAGCCGCATATTTATTGACCAACTCTAAAAAACGATTGAAAACTTCCTCCTGCCGCGTGTGTTGCTGACTTTCAGTAGATTGACTGCTTTTCCTGACAAAATCCAGTTGATGAAAGCACAGAGAAATCAAGCTCTGCACGGAAGCTCTCGGAAAAGGCCGGTCGTGTACGACTTCCCACAGTAAGGCAAACAACTGCTCCATGCGCTGCACTTCCTTCGCAGTTAAAGACAGATGCAAAAACAATCTCCCCTGCAAATAGGTCTGCAACAACTCCTCTTTCTGCCAATTTTCCATCAGAGTATTTGAAAAAGCCAGCATAGCTAAATCCAAATCAGATGATATATAAAGGAACTCAAACACAGTGCCGGGAGATACCGCCAGCAAATCACCCGCCTTAAATTCCACTTCACGAAGGTTGATACGCAGCCGAAGCGTCCCCGCACGAAAAAACACCACTCGCCCCTCAGTCAACCGATAGGGCTGCCCTTCCATCGGGATAAAATGAATTACGTTGGCTATTCCCTGAATGGAACGAAGCAATCCCAATTCAGAAGTAAGAAAGCGGGAGGTATTCGTCCCTTCTCCCACATGTTCACGCACTTTCTTCAATGTCAGTAGCAACAGATGATTCGATTTCATTTGACACCGTGTTTTCCTGCAAAGATAATATTTCAGGCCTTTTTTACGACATAAACAAGCATTTATCGAACAAAAAGAACATTCCGTCACACATATAGGACTGAAAGATTACACAAAACCCTCTATCTTTGTCGTACAACCTTTTAATAAAGACCCAATGCCTATGATACGAACATTTCTCCTTTTGTGTGCATGGAGCCTGAGTGTGATAAGTCAGGCACAAATCACCTTGGAAAGTTGCAAGCAGCAGGCCCGTGAAAACTATCCGCTGGTACGACAATACGACTTGATTCAACTGTCCGAACAATATACGCTCTCAAATGTGGCGAAAGGCAATCTGCCTCAAATCAGCGTGAGCGGAAAAATATCTTATCAAAGCGAAGCTACTACCTTCCCTTTCGAGATTCCGGGATTGGGCATGAAAGGACTACCCAAAGACCAGTATCAGGCATTGATTGAAATCAAACAGAATATATGGGACGGAGGAAAAATCCGCAATCAGAAAGCCCAGGTCAAAGCCGAAGCCGAAGAACACGAGCGACAGCTTGATACAAGTCTGTATGCACTGGAAGAAAGGGTGAATCAGGTATTCTTCGGTATCCTGTTACTGGACGAGCAACTGGCACAAAATGTACTATTAGAAGAAGAACTCGCACGCAACCAGAAAACGGTAGAGGCTTACCGGATAAACGGCACAGCCAATGATGCAGACGTAGACGCGGTAAAGGTAGAGATTCTTCAAACCAAGCAACAGCGTATCCTGTTGGAAAACAACCGTATGGTCTATCTGCGCATGCTGTCCTTACTTACAGGAAAAGAACTTCCGGCACAAACCCGGTTAGTACGTCCAGCCCTTGTGGAAACGAATGCATCTGAATTCAACCGTCCTGAACTCCGGTGGTATGAGGCACAAGAACAGACTGTCGCTGTACAACGAAAGGGGTTACAGACGGGTTACCTTCCAGCTTTTAGTCTTTTTGCACAAGGAGCCTACGGCAATCCGGGACTGGATATATTGAAAGACAAGTTCAGAACCTACTACTTAGTCGGGGCACGGTTTACCTGGAATTTCGGAAGCCTGTACACCCTGAAGAACGACCGGAAAAACCTGGACAACCGCATCCAGCAAATTAGAAACGAACGCGACTTATTCTTATTCAACACACACTTACAACTGGCAGAAGAAGACGGCACCATCCAAAGTCTTCGCCAGCAAATGAAAGAAGACGAAGAGATTATCCGATTACGGGAAAACATCCGACGGTCTGCCCAGGCCAAAGTAGCCAACGGCACCATGAGCGTCAGTGACATGCTGAAAGAAATTACAGCCGAGAATCTCGCGCGTCAAACCAAGGCCGTACATGAAGTGCAATTGCTCATGCATCTACACCAAAGAAAACACCTGACCAACTAACCCGTTTCACCCTAAAACACTCAAACGTATGAAAAAAAGATATGTATTTCAAACTCTGCTACTGATTTGCCTGACTGCCTGCGGTTCCAAAGACGAATTTGATGCCACCGGTACCTTCGAAGCGACGGAAATAGTGGTATCTTCCGAGGCTACCGGGAAACTGTTTTACCTGAATGCGGAAGAAGGTATGCACTTTACGCAAGGAACCGAAGTCGGACTGATTGATACGGTGCAGCTTTATTTGAAGAAACGACAGCTGGAGGCACAGATGAAATCGGTGGAGAGCCAGCGTCCCGACATCCATCGGCAAATAGCTGCCACAAAAGCACAGATTGCTACGGCACAGCGGGAACGCAACCGAGTGGAGAATCTGCTTAAAGCACAGGCTGCCAACCGCAAACAACTGGATGACTGGGATTCACAGTTGGCGATACTCAACCGACAACTGGAAGCGCAACTTTCTTCGTTGGGCAATACCACTGCCAGCCTGACAGAACAAAGTTCATCAGTCGCCATCCAGGTGGCACAAGTGGAAGACCAATTAAAAAAATGCCATATCACTGTTCCCATCAACGGAACCATCTTAGCAAAGTATGCCGAACCCAGTGAACTGGCTACAGTAGGAAAACCGCTGTTCAAGATAGCCGATATGGAACACATCTTCCTGCGGGCATACCTCACCTCTTCACAGTTGGAGTCGGTGAAATTAGGTAACGAAGTCACCGTTTTTGCCGATTTCGGCAATGCGCAACTCAGGAATTATCCCGGCAAGATAGTCTGGATTTCCGAGGAAGCGGAATTTACGCCCAAAACCATCCTGACTAACGATGAACGGGCCAACCAGGTATATGCCGTCAAAATAGCCGTCGAAAACGACGGACACATCAAACTAGGCATGTACGGGAAAGTCAAATTCTGAAAACCGAGAGTGACATGAAAAACCTCATAGAAGTCAGTCATGTAAGCAAAAGTTACGGAAAGGTGCAAGCCCTGCACGATGTATCCTTCAGCGTAAAGCAAGGAGAACTGTTCGGCCTCATCGGTCCGGACGGAGCAGGGAAAAGTACCCTGTTCCGCATCCTGACCACCTTGCTGCTACCGGACCAGGGAAGTGCCCGGGTACTGGATGCGGATGTACGGGCCGACTTCCGTACGATACGGCAAAGCGTGGGGTACATGCCGGGGCGCTTCTCCTTGTATCAGGACCTCACGGTAGAAGAAAACCTGCGTTTCTTTGCCACCGTATTTCATACGACCGTTGAAGAAAACTACGAGCGGATACGCGCCATTTATGAACAGATTGCCCCCTTCAAGCAGCGTCGGGCAGGTGCATTGTCGGGAGGAATGAAGCAGAAGCTGGCTTTGTGTTGTGCACTGGTTCATGCACCGAAAGTCCTCTTTTTGGACGAACCGACTACCGGCGTAGATCCCGTTTCACGCCGGGAGTTCTGGGAGATGTTAGCCTACCTCCGACAAGAAGGCATTACCCTCGTCGTATCCACTCCTTTCATGGACGAAGCCTTGCGATGCGACCGGGTGGCGTTTCTTTACGAAGGAGAAATTAAAGGCATTGACCGTCCGGAAGCCATACTGAAGCAGTTCAGCGAGACTCTATGCCCTCCCGGACTGCAACGAAAAGCCATCGATAAACATACTCCGCCCATTATTCAGGTGGACAACCTCGTCAAACGGTTCGGCTCGTTCACGGCTGTCGACCACATTTCATTTTCTGTAGAACGGGGAGAAATCTTCGGCTTCCTAGGGGCCAACGGGGCCGGAAAGACTACCGCCATGCGTATCCTGTGCGGGCTCAGTCTCCCCTCCGAAGGAAAGGCGGAAGTGATGGGGTTTGACGTACGGACACAAAGCGAGGAAATCAAAAAACGAATCGGCTACATGAGCCAGAAATTTTCACTTTATGAGGACCTGACGGTACACGAAAACCTCCGTCTGTTCGGAGGTATCTACGGTGTCAATGCCAGGGAAATCAGCAAGCGTACGGAAGAAACCTTACAGCGTATCGGACTCTACGAGGAACAACATACCCTGGTGCGTTCGCTGCCTTTAGGATGGAAGCAACGGCTGGCCTTTTCGGTAGCTATCTTCCACCGTCCGGAACTGGTTTTTCTGGACGAACCGACCGGAGGAGTCGACCCGGCTACCCGCCGTCAGTTCTGGGAGTTGATTTATCAGGCTGCCGACCAGGGGATTACCATTTTTGTCACAACGCACTACATGGACGAAGCTGAATATTGCGACCGTATTTCCATGATGGTGGACGGACATATTCGGGCACTGGATACTCCCGACGGACTGAAACACCGTTTTAATGCCCGAAACATGGACGAAGTCTTTCAAAAATTAGCACGTGAAGCCCAACGAGGAGAACATGCCTTTACTCACACGCAAACAGAACAGCCATGAAACAGTTTATCGCTTTTGTCAGAAAAGAATTTTACCATATCCTGCGCGACCGGCGTACCATGCTGATACTAATAGGCATGCCGATTGTACAGATTATCCTTTTCGGCTTTGCCATCTCGACTGAGGTGCGCAATGTACAGACTGCCATCCTTGCACCTTCCCTCCAGACGGATGTACGGAAAGTGATGGAACAACTGGATGCCAGCGAGTATTTCACGGTGAAATATGTCGTCCAGTCACCCGACGAAATCGAACGGCTGTTCCGACGCAACCTCATCGAACTGGCCGTAGTCTTTCCCTCCGACCTGCATCGCCTACGTTTTGACTCGGAAGAGATACATATTTTAGCCGATGCCACCGACCCGAACCTGGCCGTCACACGGAGTACGTATGCACAGACAATTCTAAGGCAAGCTATGCAGACTCTCCGACAAACTACAACCACCTCGGCCTATTCACAACCGGATAAGCAGCCAGTCATGGTGTACAATAAACTGCTCTATAACCCGCAGATGAAAAGTGCCTACAACTTTGTACCAGGAGTCATGGGATTGATTCTGATGCTGATTTGTGCCATGATGACCTCCATCTCCATCGTACGCGAAAAGGAAACAGGCACGATGGAAGTCCTGCTGGTCTCTCCCGTCAACCCGCTGTTCATCATTCTGTCGAAGGCAGTTCCCTATTTCGTGCTTTCCCTCCTGAACCTAACGACCATCCTGCTGCTTTCCGTCTTTGTGCTCGACGTACCGATAGCCGGAAGCCTGCCTGCCCTGTTAGGCGTATCCCTATTGTTTATTTTCGTATCCCTGGCATTGGGACTGCTTATCTCCTGCATCACTCATACGCAAGTAGCTGCCCTGTTAGTGTCGGCCATGGTACTGATGATACCCACCATCATCCTGTCGGGCATTATCTTCCCGATAGAAAGTATGCCGGGCATTCTGCAGGTCCTCTCCTGCCTTATTCCCGCACGCTGGTACGTAGAAACCGTCCGCCGGCTGATGATTGAAGGTGTACCACTGGTGTATGTATGGAAAGAAGTGGCAGTGATGTGCCTCATGGCAGTGGCACTGATTACGGCTACTGCCCATAAGTTTAAGAACCGACTGGAATAAACCGCCAAGCCTATGATGTTACGTTACCTGATAGAAAAAGAATTCAAGCAGTTGAAACGCAACAGTTTCCTGCCCCGCCTCATCCTGCTTTTCCCCTGCATGATGATGCTGGTCATGCCCTGGGCTGCCACATTGGAAATAGAGAACCTGCGCATTGCCGTCATCGATAACGACTGCAGTCCTTCTTCCGAAAGGCTGGTGCACCGCATCGAAGCTTCCCGTTATTTTCAACTGACGGCACTTCCTCCGTCCTACGCACAAGGCCTGCAAACCATCGAGAAAGACCAGGCCGACATGCTGCTGGAAATTCCACGCGGCTTTGAGAAAGCGCAAGCCAACGGACAAAGTCCGGCAGCACTCATTGCAGTCAATACCGTCAACGGCACGAAAGGCGGACTGGGCAGCGCTTACCTGCAACAGATACTCAACCCGTCTTCTTCGCAAGATTCTGTCCGCTACCGGTTCAATCCTTACCTGAACTATAAAGTATTCATGGTTCCTGCACTGATGACCATGATACTGGTCCTGCTCTGTGGCTTTCTGCCTGCCCTGAACGTAGTAAGTGAAAAGGAAGCGGGTACCATCGAACAAATCAACGTGAGTCCGGTCAGCCGCTTTACCTTCACCCTTGCCAAACTGTTGCCTTATTGGGCCATCGGGTTTGTGGTACTGAACCTGTGCATGCTGTTGGCCTGGCTGGTGTACGGATTAACTCCGGCAAGAAACGTGCTGACCATTTACCTGGCCACCCTGATTTTCGCACTGGTCATGTCGGGACTGGGGCTGGTCATTTCCAATTACTCTTCCACCATGCAGCAGGCCATGTTCGTCATGTGGTTCTGCATGCTGATTTTCATCCTGATGAGCGGACTGTTTACCCCCATCAGCAGCATGCCGGAATGGGCACAAGGCATCACCTACCTCAATCCGTTGCGCTACTTTATGGAAATCATGCGCATGGTCTACCTGAAGGGAAGCAGCATCTGTGACATCGGTTTCCAGCTTTCCGTACTTTCGTCCTTTGCCCTTCTGTTCTATGCATGGGCCATACGCAGCTACCGCAAGCAGCAATAACCCCAAACGTGCTTGCCATCTTACCTCGACACGTACGTGCGGAGCCCTCATCACGTTCGTGTCAAGGTCTCGTCACCTTCGTGTCAACATCTCGTCACGTACGTGTCGAGGTATTTACGCCAAGAAATTTCTTCAAAAATGCCCTTTTCATAGGTAAGAATTGTAAGTCAATTATTTCCACTACACAGAATTATTCAGTAATTCTGCAAAAAGGATATCCCCCTTTGAAATCAAGAGAGTTAGAAGAATTACCTCGTTTTCGGGTAATGAGTTGGCAACCGTTCCAATTGCCGTGGTCTGCATCGCTTTGCTTGTTCAAGTAACTCTTCGGATGCAAAGGTACAAAAAATATTCAGGCTGAAAGAATCATCCCAAATATTCTTTCAGCCTGTTTTGTATCCACCATTATGTTGTTTGAGGCTTGAAATAATTAACAAGCAAGGAAGCCACAGTAAAAGCGATTCCCGTCCAAGCCACGCCTGCCCATCCATAATGTTGCCAGGACAGACCGGAAACGAAAGTGCCCGCAGAACCGCCCAAGAAGTAAATGGTCATATAAACGGTATTGACACGATTGATGGCAGATGCGTCAAGGGCGACTACGCTGGTCTGATTCGACAAATGGATGCATTGCATACCGGCATCAATCAACAGGATGGCAACTATCATCCACAGGTAGCTGTCATTCCCTAAAAATGCCAGCAGCCATGCAGCCAATACCACACATCCTCCGGCAATAGAAAAGAACCTTGCACCGTACTTTTGGATATAGCCGCTGATGAATACGACCGTGGATGCACCTGCCAGTCCGCACAAACCGAGTGCCCCGATAATGTCGTCACTTGCAAAGAAAGGTTCCTGTTTCATCCGGAAAGCAAGGCAACTCCATAGGGCGAAGAACGAGCCATAAGCCAATGCCGCCCTCAGCGACGCGATACGCAAGTACGGGTATTGGGAGAGCAGACGCAACAAGGATTTCATCAGCCCTGCATAACTTTCTTGAGAGCGGGCAGACAGCACGGGCAGCATCTTGTAAATCATCAGAAAACATCCGAGCATAAACACGCAAGCCACGAAATAGACGGAACGCCATCCCCACACATCAGCCAGAAAGCCACTGAAGACCCGCGAGCCGAGAATGCCTATGAGCAAGCAGGATTGTATAATGCCCACATTGCGCACCTTGTGTGCAGGTGCTGAATGGTAAGACACCAACGGGATGAAGAACTGCGGCATGACCGAAGATGCGCCGGCAAGCAAGGATGCGCCCCACACCCAGTAGATGTTCGGGGCAAGGGATATGGCAAGCAAGGCGCACGCAGAAACGATATAATTGGTCAATATCAGCTTCTTTCGTGAAACCAAATCACCCAGTGGGATGACAAATACAAGTCCGGTCACATAGCCTATCTGGGTCAATGTCGCTACCATGCTGGCAGAAAAGTCATTTACCGCGAAGTCTTTTGCCATGCTGCCCAACAAAGGCTGGTTGTAGTAACAGTTGGCGACGGAAAGTCCGGTAGCGGCTGCCATCAAAGCCAGCAGAGGTGCCGGAATGCCTTGATTCTCCCTCAATTCATACTTCATTTTCCGCCTCCTCTCAATATGATACGACTTTCAATCCAATCAAGGAAGCAATGAGTGTGAACAGGAAGAAAAGCCGGATGGGAGTGGCAGGTTCCTTGAAAACGAATATTCCTATCAAGACCGTGCCGACCGCCCCGATGCCTGTCCAGATGGCGTATGCCGTACCCAAAGGCAACGTCTGCACCGCCTTGGCAAGCAAAGCCATACTCAGTATGGTGGAAGCAAGGAACCCGCTTCCCCACAGATAGAATCCAATACCCGATGCCGCCCTCGTTTTCCCCAAGCAGAATGTAAGGCTTACTTCAAACAATCCTGCCAACAATAAGATTATCCAATTCATACCTATGATTTATTAAATTCGGGCGCAAAAGTAAGCAAGTAATCCCTAACAGCTTTTTACATTTGGCAAAAACCGATTTTGCATTTGACAAAAAGCAACCGTTCATTCTCGTTTCTATGTGCTATTTTATAATTTTGCACACCGAATACAACAATGCGCTATGGATATAAAGGAAATCATCAATCAAAGATATGCTATGCCGGACACGTCTTTGGACAAGTTGCGGCAATGTTTGACGGAAGTTTCGTATCCCAAAGGATTCCGCGTGCTGGAAAGCGGCAAGGTGGAGAAGAACATCTTTTTCATCAAGGAAGGCATTGTCCGCGCCTATACCTCGGTGGACGGGAAGGAAATTACCTTTTGGTTTGGCAAGGAAGGAGCGACCCTTGTTTCCATGAAAGGCTATGTGAATGACGAGCCGGGATATGAAACAATGGAGCTGATGGAAGACTCGATATTATATGTATTGGAAAGGAAAGAACTGAAAGAGTTGTTTTCGGAAGATTTACATATCGCCAATTGGGGGCGGCGTTATGCGGAGATGGAGTTGCTTGCCACCGAGGAACGGTTGATTTCCATGTTGTCCGCCATCGCCTCTGAACGTTATAAGGAGTTGTTGGAGAAAGAACCTGATTTGTTACAGCGATTGCCGTTGGGAAGCATCGCCACTTATTTGGGTATCACACAAGCGAGTTTGAGCAGGATTAGAGCACAAATAAAGTGACGTTTCAACCAACGGGAGGGTAGCAAGCGGTTTGAGGCAGACCAAAACACAAACTTGCGATCCTCCCGTTTGTCAGATTTACAACCCTATTCCTTTGTTTTTACGAGGCGATATAACCGTCTTCCGAATGGATGAAAACAGCCTGTCGAACTGTTCCTTGAACCATTCGCCAATCACTTGCCCATTGATTGCAAGTGCGAGTTTGGATTTGTCTGCCGGGTCTTTCACCACTTGGAAACCAGCCCTTTCGGTCATGAACTTCCTCCTGTGTTCCTCCGAATAGAGTTCGCCTTCGTAGAACAACGGCTTGCCGCTGATGAGCGTGGCGGTCTGCCTCTCGTTGAAGCCGACTTTGAGGCAGAACTCCTCCATATACACCAACTCTTGGAACAACGGAAACCATTTCTTGGCTTTCTGGATGATAGATTTCAGGAATGACACTTCCTTTTGGTGTGCCGTTTCCTTGTCCGCCATTTCCCTGCGGTGCTTGGATTGCAGTTCCATAAGCTGGCGGCTGTGTTCCTCCTGCTGCCGCTCCATCTGTTGTTGCAACAACTCAATGCTCTCATCACGAGCGGCGACCTCGCCTTGCAAGGTGCGGTTGTCGGCTTCAAGCTCTCCCGTCTGCCGTTTCAAGTCACGGTAGTATTGGGCGGTGGTGGTGTGCCGTGCTTCTGAACCCCGTATGCCACGCTGCAAGCCGTACTTCGACATCGCTGCGGCATAGCTGTCGTGGTAGGCGGCAAGCCTTTCTCGGGTCAGGAGGTCATCGGCGCACAGGCGCACGGCGTCGGCTTTCTTGCGGTAGGTGCGTTTGCCCTCCGTCTGCTTCTTCCTTGCTTTCCTGCGCTCTCCCGTCACAATCGGCACGACCGTTGCGTGGATGTGCGGCGTGTGCTCGTCCATGTGCAGCACTGCCGAAACGGTGTTCTCCCTGCCGAATGTGCGGTGCAGCCATTGCAGGTTGTCATCGCACCATTCGGATAGTCTGCCCTCGTCCTGCACCCTCGCCATGTCCTCGTGCGTACCCGAAAGCACGATGCGGATTGCCCTCACTTGGTCGGGCGTTATCTTCCGTTTGATGCCCGCCGTGCGAATGCGGTGGCTTATCGCTTCGGTACGGTCTGCCACGCCGTCGGGGAACTGCACCAGCTCACGGTTGAGGTGGGTGCGTGTGGGGTCTGCGTTCTTGGGCGTAGTCTTGCGTTCGATATGGTCGGATGCGCCCGTGTCAGCCGACCCTTTCGCCTTGTTGATTTGGATGCTGATATATCCCATGTTCGTTTCTTGTTTTTGAGGTTGTACAAACTTGTTTGTCGGTGTCCGCCTGTCTGCGGTCATAGCCGCACGGGGCAAGCGGGGGTGTCCAGAGGGGTGCAACCCCGCTGGCTCATTGGGGTGTTTTTAGCATTAGCGTCAGCGGTGCGTGAAGAAAACGCCCTAATGAGCTATGGCTTTTTGTTTCCCCAAAAGCCTGCGATGGTGTCGGCGGTGATGTCGGTGGACATTGGTCGCCTTTTTCTTTTTGCCAACCTTGCATGATATTCGGTGCCGTTATGCCGGCATAATTGCCTGTCGGCACACGGGCATACAGGCAAGGATGGTGCTGCCGTTTCCTCGATGGACTTGTTGAGGGGTGAAATTCCGATGAATTGATGATTGGATAGTCTAATACACTGACAGCTAATAGAATAACCTTTCATCAGCGTTTCATCAAACCGCTCGCCAAAAGGAAAGTGATGTGTAAGGTTGTATCCGTTTTCTCTTTTCATCAGCCCAATCCTTTTGTTGAGTGTTTGATGAGGATGTAAACCGCTGTTATTCTTTATGTTTATATATGATTTCATCATTTCATCAAAATATCAGAGCATTTCCAACTGTGATTTGCTTACCGTGTAGTAGCGTCCAATCCTCCTGACGGGTGAGTAGCGGCATTCACGGTTGTAGTCATATTGGTAGGTCGTGTAGGAAAGCGAATTGGATGCAGGAGCCAGCTTCCAGCACTCCTGCACCACTTTCCAGACCTGCGACTTCTCCACCTTGACTTGCGAGCAGACGAGCAACGGGATGATGTCATTGAGGCAAAAAGAAACAGAACTGACATCCACGCTTGCCATGATGTCGAGCAGCAGTTCCGCCATCTCTATCTCCAAACGGTTGCGGTTGCTTCGGATTATCTTCCGCAGGGCATCCGTTTCCAGCCGCTTCGGGTCGAACCACATGCGGCTTTCCTTTTCGGTGAATAGCTGCCTGTGTTGCAGGAAATGGAGAAAAGTGGGTATCTCCGCTTTCAGTTTTTGCAGGAAGTCAGTGTCATCACTCCGCAGCGGCACAATCTTCCGCACCCAATAGCGTGTCTCCCCTGCGTCAATGATGACGGGCAGGTGCTCGTTGTTGGAGCAAAGCACGAACTTGGCGAAGAAGCCTATCTCGTCACGGTCTTTGCCTTTCGCCTCCACCTTGTAGGAAAGCGTGGTGCTGAGGTTCTTCAACCGTTCGCTGTCCTCACGGCGGTTGAGCAGCACCTCGTCCACCATGATGAGCAGCTTGCCCGCCCAGTCGGAATTGAACTGGCTGCGGAAGTCCTCGTTGGTGTTGAACGTCACGTTGTTTTGGAACACGGCTTTCAGGAAGTTCAGGAACGTGCTTTTGCCCGTGTTCCGTTCTTCGGACACGAGCAGCAGGATGGGCAGTTTCTGAACGGGGTAAAGGTAGAGCAGTTGCAGGTAGTCCATGCCCAACTCGTACTGTTCGCCGAAGATGTGTTCCACCAGCGAGCGGATGCAGGGGAAATCGCCCTGCACGGGAACATGGCTTATCGGCTCGTAGAGGTTGAGGAACTTGCCGACTATGGGCTTGTAGCCCACATGGTCGGGTACGGTGCAGAAGCCGTCATACTTCGGTATGCCCGCCATGTAGTCCTTGCCGTAGTCCTGCCGCAGGGTCTCGGAGTTCCATGCGATGCGCTTCCTCACATAGCCGCCGTCGATTCGGGGCTGGTTCACAATCTTGTAGAGCGTTGTGCCTACACGGATAAATTCTTCTTTCTTTTCCATATCTCAAATACAGTTTTTAGTGCCGCCGACACCTTGTCGGCAGGCGGATTGAACATGGGTGCAAAGCTACGGCAGGACGGCTAAAACCTTGACAAGTAAAACTATGCAGAACGGCGCAAAAGAAACTGACAGACAAGAAAATACAGCATAATAGGAAATATCAGTTATCCAAAGGCGAAAAGAAAAAAGCCCGAAGAAGCGAAAAATGATACTTCTTCGGGCAGATGGCATTGTGTGAATGCACGGGCGTATTGATACGTAACTACACCCGCTAACACTTACATGTTGTACTATTGCCTAACGAAAGCCAAAGCATTTGTCTGTCTTTTCGCAAGCACAGCCTTTCCAACAGGACGTTGCGTACCCTTGCGGCATTGGGTGTATTGATACGGAAGGCAAGTGCCACGACCATCGGTAGGGCATACGTTGCCGCATAATAACCGTTGGGCAGCCTCATACGCTTTTCAACATCGTAAGGTTGCAACACTTCGCTTTTGTACACGGCTTGGATAGCAGCACGGAGTGTCGGGGCGATTACGTCGAACAGTCTTACCAATTCCATTTCGCTCATCCAAACATTAGTGGCATCGGACGGCACGGCAACCCTGCCGTACCCGTCCATCGTGATTGTTGTCCGTTTCATATCCCTGCCACTTTGATGTTACCGAAAGTCTGGTTCAGTTGGTTACCGAAAGCCGTCAAATCGTTACCTAACTTCTGCGTGGTTATCTTTGCGTAAATCTGTGTGGTCTTGATGTTTGTGTGTCCTAAAACACGGCTCACGCTTTCAATCGGCATACCTTTGCTGAGGGCTAATGTGCCGAATGTATGGCGGGAGCAATGAAAGCTGATTTGCTTGTTTATGCCACACTTGCTGATAACCTTTTTCAGCTTCTTGCAGACATTCCAATAGTTGATTTCGCCGAAAACCGAATTGTCCTTTTGGAACGGTCTGTACTTTCCGATTATTTGCAACGGAATGTCCAGCAGCTTCACTTGGAACGGGACGCCCGTCTTGTGCCGCTTGGAGATAATCCACTTCTCGCCGTTCACGTCCATAATCTCGTCCGTGGTCAGTTCCCTGATGTCTGCGAAGCTGAGTGCGGTAAAACAGGTAAAGACGAACAGGTCTCGGGTGAAAGCAAGCGTGGCATCGGAAAGCTCATGCTCGATAAGCTGCCGGATTTCTCCCTCCGTAAGATACTCCCTTTCCTTCACGTTGGGCGTGATACGGAACTGAGCAAACGGATTTCTCGGTATCAGACCGTTGTAATGCGCCCGTGAAACGACCGTCTTGACCCACATGCAAGCCAGCCACACGGAAGCGTTCTTCAACCCTTGCTCCGTTGTGAGGAATACGGAGAACTCCTTGATGAAGTCGGGGGTAAGTTCCAACATGGACATGTCGTTGCGCTTGTAGAACGACTTGATGAACGCCGCCACATAGTTCCTTGAACGCACCATCACACGGTAAGACCCCATGCAGCGGTCTTTGCCGACACGTTTCAGGAACTTGGCGTTCTCCTTGTCGAATGCGCCGAGTATCGTTTCATACTCGCAGCCGATGCCCTGATAGGCGTTGCGCACCATTTCCGCCGTGACATACGCCTCACGGTCGGATATGCGCTGGTAGTGCTTGATGATTTGCGCCTTGATGTTGTCAAGCGCAAGGTTCGTCTCCCTCGCTTCCACGCTCTTGCCTTTGGCACGGTTGCCCTTTGCATCCCAAAGCTCCTTTGTGATGCTCCGCTTGCAACTGAACTGCACTACCGTCCCGTTGATTGTAACCCGTCCCATGATGGGGACAATTCCGTTCTTCTCCTTGCTGCCGTTCGTATAGAACAGCACGCGAAATGTGCTCCTTGTCATACTCGTCCTTTTTTGGTTGCAAAACTATAAATCAACGAGTTAAACCTTGACAAGCAAACCTATGCAGAACGGCGTAAACGGGACGAAAAGTGTTAAATCTGCATTTCTGACGGGTAACAAATAGGAAACCGTTCTATTTCTCTAATCCGCTTTGGAACGCTTTTCAGCCCTCAGCCCTATTTCCGTAATTTTCTCCTAACTGCTTAAATCTCAATTCCTATTGCGTTAATCTACTGATTTTGTTCGATTATTCCAGCGATATTCCGTAACTTTGCCCGAATCTCTTTACATAGGAACCATTTTAATATGAGCGAAGATACTTTTGACAAGGACGAAAAGGAAATGGCAAACTTGCCCGAGAAAGAAGAACACTCTGACTACAAACCGGTATCGACCACTGACGAGGCAGTAAAGCACCAGTTGAGTGGCATGTACCAGAACTGGTTTCTGGACTATGCTTCGTACGTTATCCTGGAGCGTGCCGTACCGCATATCAACGACGGATTGAAACCGGTGCAACGACGTATTCTCCACTCCATGAAACGGCTGGACGACGGACGCTACAACAAGGTGGCCAACATTGTGGGACACACCATGCAGTTCCACCCTCACGGAGACGCTTCTATCGGAGATGCCCTTGTACAATTGGGACAAAAGGACTTACTCATTGACTGCCAGGGAAACTGGGGTAACATCCTGACGGGCGACAGTGCGGCTGCTCCCCGTTACATCGAAGCCCGGCTTTCCAAGTTTGCGCTGGATGTGGTGTTCAACCCGAAAACGACCGAATGGCAGGCTTCCTATGACGGCAGAAACCGGGAGCCGGTTACCCTGCCAGTCAAATTCCCGCTGCTACTGGCTCAGGGGGTAGAAGGTATTGCCGTGGGACTTTCTTCCAAGATTCTTCCACATAACTTCAATGAACTGTGCGATGCGGCCATCGCCTACCTGCACGGAGAAGACTTCCAGCTTTATCCGGATTTCCAGACAGGTGGTTCGATTGATGTGTCACGCTACAACGACGGCGAGCGAGGAGGCGTGGTGCGCGTGCGTGCCAAAATCTCCAAGATTGACAACAAGACACTTTGCATCAGCGAAATCCCCTATGGAAAGACTACGTCTTCGTTGATTGACTCCATCCTGAAAGCCATCGAGAAGGGAAAAATCAAGGTAAGAAAGGTGGACGACAACACGGCCGGAAAGGTCGAAATCTTAGTACACCTTACTCCTGGTGTATCGTCCGACAAGACACTGGATGCCTTGTATGCCTTTACAGACTGCGAGGTGAACATCTCACCCAACTGTTGTGTCATCGACAACAAAAAACCGCATTTCCTTTCAGTGAGTAAGGTACTGAAGAAGTCGGTCGACAATACGCTGGCACTGTTACGCAAGGAACTGGAGATACAACGAGACGAAACACTGGAAACCCTGCATTTTGCTTCACTGGAAAAAATCTTCATCGAGGAACGTATCTATAAAGACAAGCAGTTCGAACAGGCTGACTCCATGGATGCGGCTTGCGAGCACATCGACGAACGCCTGACGCCTTACTATCCGCAGTTCGTACGCGAAGTGACCAAGGAAGACATTCTCCGCCTGATGGAAATCAAGATGGCACGTATCCTGAAGTTCAACAAGGACAAGGCGGATGAGTTCATCGCACGCCTGAAAGCGGAACTGGAAGAGATAGACAATCACCTGGCGCACATCACGGAATATACCATCGACTGGTATCAGCGCCTGAAAGAGAAATATGGTAAAAACTTCCCGCGCCGCACGGAAATACGCAACTTCGATACTATCGTGGCTACCAAGGTGGCCGAAGCCAATGAAAAGCTGTACATCAACCGTGAGGAAGGTTTCATCGGTACCGGACTGAAGAAAGACGAGTATGTATGTAACTGTTCCGACATCGACGATGTAATCATCTTCTACAAAGACGGTAAATACAAGATTGTCCGTGTGTCCGACAAATTGTTCGTCGGAAAGAACATCTTATACGTCAACGTATTCAAGAAAAACGACAAGCGTACCATCTACAACGTCATCTACCGTGACGGAAAGGAAGGTTATTATTATATCAAACGTTTCAATGTCACTTCCATCATTCGTGACAGGGAATACGACGTAACGCAAGGTACTCCGGGTTCTAAAATCGTGTACTTCACCGCCAATCCGAATGGAGAGGCTGAAGTCATCCGTGTAGTGCTGCGTCCTACGCCCCGCATCAAGAAGCCTACGTTTGAAAGAGATTTCAGTACCATCAACATCAAGGGGAAACAATCCATGGGTAACTTGCTGACCAAAGCTGAGGTACACAAGATTTCCTTGAAACAGCGAGGAGGTTCTACGCTCGGAGGCAGAAAGGTGTGGTTCGACCATGACGTGCTCCGACTCAATTATGATGGAAGAGGACAGTACTTGGGAGAATTCCAGAGCGAGGACAGCATCTTAGTGGTACACAAGAACGGAGAATTCTATACTACCAACTTCGATTTGAGCAACCATTACGATCCGGATATTCTCTGCATCGAGAAGTTCAATCCTGACAAGGTATGGACAGCTGTGCTCTATGACGCCGACCAGCAGAATTACCCATACCTGAAACGTTTCACCTTCGAAGCAACCACCAAGAAACAGAATTTCCTGGGCGACAACAAGCATACGCAACTTATCCTGCTGACCTGTCAGGTATACCCGCGTATCCAGGTGGACTTTGGCGGACACGACAGCTTCCGCGAGGCACTTATCCTGGAAGCCAGCGACTTTGTAGGCGTGAAGAGCTTCAAGGCAAAGGGCAAGCGACTGACCACTTATACCGTCGGCCAGATTACGGAGCTGGAGCCAACCCGCATGCCGGAACCGGAAGAGCCTGAAAAGGAAGAAGACGGCATGGAGGAAGATGAAAGTCAGGAAGACGACGGACAAATGAAACTCTTTTAAAACCGTATGAAACTACGAATTTACCTTATACTTTGCGCATGCTGGGCTGCTTTTTCGCTTCAGGCACAAGAAGACAGCCTGCGTGCCACACGTTACGTAATGCGCTCCGTACTCTATGGAGCGGGAATGAGTAACGTGCTCGATACGTACCTTTCCCCCTTGGAATACAAAGGACCGGAGATTCGTATCCTTCGCGAAAACATGCGTATGACCCGGTTAATGAACGGAAACGTATCGGCACAGAATCTGTTGCAGGCCAATGTATCGTACACACATAATCCAAGCCAGACCGCCAATATGTATGCCGGACTTGTGAACTGGACCTATGCACTGCACTATCAGTTTCGTCTGAACGAACAATTAAAACTGCTGGCAGGCCCGATGATTGACCTGAACGGGGGATTCGTGTACAACACACGCAATTCCAACAATCCGGCACAAGCAAAGGCATACGGAAGTGTAGGTATATCCGGAATGGCCATCTACAAGTTCCGTATCGGAAACTATCCGTTAGTGGCACGCTATCAGGCCAATCTTCCGCTATTGGGAGCCATGTTCTCTCCGGAATTCGGACAGTCATACTACGAAATGTTTTCCTTGGGACACAAAGGAAAGAACGTACTGTTTACTTCGCTTCACAACAACCCGTCGCTCCGACAGATGCTAACGCTTGATTTCCCTATCCGTAAAGTCACCATGCGCGTGGGATACATCTGCGACCTCCAGCAAGCGAAAGTCAACCACCTGAAATACCATACTTATTCACACGATTTCATGATTGGCATCGTGAAAAACTTCTACCTGCTGAAAGGGAAGAACCGTATTTCCATGCCTTCAAACGTTACGCCTTATTGATATGAAACGGATTTATCATTGCTACTTATATAGCCTTCTGCTGACACTGTCCTGCTGCATGTTCTCCTCCTGCATACGGGAAGACATTCAGGGCAATTCTCCGGAAGCCAACTTTGAATCGCTCTGGAAAATCATCGATGAGCAATATTGTTTTTTGGACTATAAGCACGAAACGTATGGACTGGACTGGGATGAAGTGCATACCCGCTATGCCAAACGTATTTCTTCCTCCATGAGCTGGGAGTCACTTTTCGAAGTCTTGTCGGAAATGGTCAATGAATTAAGAGACGGACACGTCAACCTGAGCAGTTCACTGGGTACATCGCAATACCGGGAATGGTTCGACGCTTATCCACGAAACTTCAGCGACAGTATCCAGAGCAACTATCTGAAAAAAGATTATATAATCACCTCCGGACTGACCTACCAGATTCTGGAAAATAACATCGGTTACATCTATTGTGAAAGTTTCTCCGACGGTATCGGCGACGGAAACCTAGACCAGATGCTGAAGAAACTGGAGATTTGTGACGGACTGATTATCGACGTACGTAACAACGGAGGAGGCAACCTGACTACGGCACAGAAACTGGCCGCACGGTTTACAAATGAGAAAGTACTGGTCGGCTACATCTGCCATAAAACAGGTCCAGGCCATAATGATTTCTCGGACCCTGAACCTGTATATCAGGAACCGTCCAACAGTATCCGCTGGCAGAAAAAGGCAGTGGTATTAACTAATCGCCGTTCTTACAGTGCCACAAACGACTTTGTGAATACCATGCGTCAATTTCCCAATGTAACGACTATGGGAGATACCACCGGAGGAGGCTCAGGTCTCCCCTTCAGCTCAGAAATCCCCAACGGATGGTCCATCCGTTTCTCTGCCAGCCCGATGTTCGACCCGGACATGAACCAGCTGGAATTCGGAATCGAACCGGATGTAAAAGTAGATATGACCAGCGAAGACATACAGCGAGGAAAAGATACTATCATCGAAACCGCCATCAAAAAGTTAAAGAATTAAGGTGCAGTATTTGGAGAATATGAAAATTCTTCCTATCTTTGCCCTCGCAAAACAGAAATACATATTTCTGCATGCGCCTGTGGCGTAATTGGTAGCCGCGCCAGACTTAGGATCTGGTGTCGTGAGACGTGTAGGTTCGAGTCCTATCAGGCGCACAAGTTTACTTTAGAGGATTTTTCTTCGGGAAAATCCTCTTTTTTATTTTTATAACTACTTGAAACTCTCGCAATTACAGCGAGAGCTTCGTTTTCGTTAAAGGTTCGATAATCGTCTTTTTCCTTGTCCCATAAAATCCCTTCGGGAAAGAGCAGATTTTGCAGTTTTTGACTTGTTTCTAAAGAAGAATCTTTCCACAAACAATCTAATTTACAGCACATTGCAAGCACTTCATTTACATCTCCGTCAAGGTTCGATAAATCTTTTCGGCACTTTGCTAATTCCAGCTCAATTTTATCCAGCTTTTCTTGAAGCATTTCATTGGTCGTTTGATAAACATCTTCATCAATATCCCCCATACCAAACCTCATCTTACAGGTCTTCAACTTGTTCAAACATTCCGTTTTCTGTTTTTTTAGGAGAACTTCATTTTTTCGCTGTTCTTCATTATCTGAATGTATCATTGCTGATATAACATCATGTAAAATACATTTTAAAGCCTCAGGAATGTTGTAGTTTCTCAAAAGCTCTTCATATTTACTATGTAGTTTTTTTGCTGATACATTAGTTTTACAGCCGTTCAAGTTGCATTTGTAGTAATCAATGTTCTTTTTCTTAACAGTGTAAGCCGTTAAAGGTGTACGGTCTTTGGAACATAACACATGTCGCTTTAAAGGAAACCGTGGCGTTTCCTTTTGGTGTTTGTAAACGCCTGTTCTACCGCTTAATATATCTTGTACAAGTAGAAAGTCATCATAGCTAACGATACAAGGCTGATTACCATCTACTAATTTACCTTCCAGCATTTTATGTCGAATCTTACCAGCATAAAATGGATTGGTCAGAATGTGATGTAACTTCTGTTTGCTCATATCCAACCCAAAAGTTGAGAGCCTGCTCAATATCTGGTGATTTGCCAAGCCTTGCAACTTCCACCTAAAAGCCTTTGCGATTAACCTACCTTTATCATTGATAGTGAAGGTTGTCCCCATTGACTTACCATGTTTATCATATCCCAATGCTTTGGCAGCACCAACATAAACACCGCTTTCGAGACAATGTTTTCGTCCCGATGTACATTTATCTGCACGGTCTTCATTATTCCATTCCGCTAACGTAAGATTTACTTTAATCATTGCCTTACCCATTGAGGTAGATGTATCCATACCTGTAGAAGCATCTACAATGATTACCTTATGTTTCAGCAATTCGTCAATAATAGTAGCAGCCTGCCCAACATTTCTACTAAATCTATCGGCAGCAGCAACGATGATATGAGTTATCGCTTTATCCTTCTTTATTGCCTTGTACATTTCTTTCAATAAAGGTCCAGGTGTTTTGGCGGATTCGTGAGTACCGCCAAAATAACCTTTTATCCTATATCCGTTTTGCTTAGCAAATGCTTCGCACTTGCATCGTTGATTATCCAACGACCCTCCGTTATCCTCTTGACGTTTGGTTGATACCCTCGTCCATATTACGCAATTTTTCATGACATTCGATTTTATTTTCATTTAAAACATTTATACCTATTTCTGCCAATGAATACATATATTTGATTACGGCATTGGCTTCCGTCTCTGATATTCCTAAATGGTTAAAATAGTCCTCATAATCTTTATAAGTTACCATTTATCTGAAAATTTTCTCCGTGTCTCGCTTGACACTTATCTTTGGTATTTGATAGCCATTCAGTAACGGTAAACCGATTTTCGGCAAATACCTGACCATTACCTTTCGTGTTTGCAATAAACCTACTTCTTCAAGGAATGGCTAAAATATGAACTATCGTTCAGTGTTTGCTTATACCTTATTATATATAATATCATTGTAATTTATATCCGACTTAATATTTTTGATAATCCACCTTATCAATTTTTGATATAATATAAATGACCTATAATATCAACTTTTCTCCGTTTGTCGCTGGCTTCCCGACACCTAATTTGCGACTTCCGTTGTTCAAAATGTGTATGACCTCTTGTGATATGTTCAAATATACCAAAAAGATTTTACAAAACAAAATCAGATGAGACCCTTGCATTTGCGTATGGTGTTGATAGATGTACCCGTAATCTTGGCAATGTTCCGTAATGAATACCCTTTCTTCAAGAGCTTGATTTCTTCGGTGTATTGCTCTTTCATCATTGATTCCGATTTCTGATAACCGACTTTACGACCAACCTTGCCACCTGCAGCACGATAGTTTTTGTAACCGCTTTCTACTCTTTCCCGAATGGTTTTTCTCTCCATTCTTGCTACTTCGGCAAGGATAGTTATCAAGAATTGACTCATTGCATTAACCTTACCTTCCTTAGTCAATGTCTCGATATTATAATTTTGAATGTAAAGACTGATACCCTTACCATTCAGCATTTCGATAACTTCCAACACTTGTAAAGTATCACGACCCAAACGGCTCAACTCCGTCACTAATACCTTATCTATATGGTTAGCCTCAACATAGTTTATCATATTCAGAAGTTCGGTACGTTCTGTATTTGCCTTTGCTCCCGAAATCTTTTCGGCAAACACAGCCTCAACACTCCAACCATTACCGTTGGCTAATGCTGTCAGTTCATTTACTTGTCTGTCGTATTCTTGAACACTTGTTGAAACTCTTGCGAAAATTACCGTCTTCATCATAATTGTTTTATATATCATTTATTACACTACAAATATACATAAACAGGAATTATCCTGCAAATCAGGATTGATTAAAATATAAATGATTGATAAAATATTTGATAATTAAAACAAAATCATTAGCTTTGTATCAAAGAATGGATTTATGGAGAAAGTATTAGCCGAAAACGTAAAGAGACTATGTAAGGAGCAAAAGAAGCAGCTCAAAGACCTTGCTGCCGAAATGGGTGTTGACCCTGCTTCTTTGAACAGAGCAATGTACGGAAATGCCAGACTTGATACCATTGAAAAAATGGCTAACGCTTTGGGTGTATCTATCAAAAGTTTGTTCGACCCGATAGATGATGATACGGTAGAAGGTTATATCAAGATAAAGGGGAAAATCTATCAGTTTAATAGTAGAGAGGAGCTAAATAAAATTGCACATTTGTAAACGAATTATTATGGCAGAAACAAAAAGACCTAATTCAAGTTATTACAATGAATTAAAACCCGAAGATTACATAACGGATTCTTTGATAAACCCTTGCCCTTCGCCAAAAGATTTGGGGCTATCTTGTAAAGAATACAGAATCAATGAATATGAGCAATTATTACGAAGTATTTGGCGTAAATATATTGACAAAATTGGAATACTATTTATCATTATTCTTTTTTGTGTATGGTGTCTCGGCATGGAAATACTGAACAATATTTTCAACGAAGGTTTTTTCTTTCGTAAAATTTTAGGGAATGGTATTGCTATATTATGGAGTTGGTTCTTAATAAAATCACATGACCCCATATCAGAAATAGCATGTGACATTTTAACAAAATGGAAATTCAAAAAACTGAACAGCAAAAAACCTTTGACGGAGATGATTCATTTTGATAATCTTTCGCTCGGATATGAAAAATTTCAAAAAGAAGAACTTTCGCAAATAAAACAATATATTTCTTTTAGAGACAAGTATGAATCTGCTGTCTCTACTGCTAAAGACACTATTAGACAAACACTAAAAAAGAAAAAATAATCTTTTAGATTAGAATGATACAAATAAACGTATCAATATAGTCATTTTATTGATTATATTGATACGTTTTTAATTTGACACAGAAAATTATAATAATCAATGGCTTATATGTAAATTCTGCATATTGGAAGAGGGGGTTGTTATAACCCTATGAAGCACGACCTAACAACTGCTCCCACATTATATCCTGTTTGCCATACTTAAATCGAATAACACTATTCAAATGATAGAAGAACATATCCTCTAACAAGGCCTCATCTATCATATAATAGTTGAAATACAAGCCATGACTATCCAAATAGTCTTTGATTTCAGTATTATTCAAATGGACTTCCGTCCTGAACAGTTTGGTAGGATTACCATAAAAATTTAAAATGTATTCCTTACCAGAACTATTACTAATTTCCGCCAACTTATCGTATGTGGTTACGGTCACACCTCGACTTTTGTCTTTTATGGCATTTCGCTGCTTGACATTGACCGTCATATACTTGTCTTTGTTGAGGCTACCGCTGAGTGTATAAGTGATTTCTGGACGGTCTTCGTCACGGTCTTTAACTTTAGTTCCATTTAGAATCGTAGTAACAGCCTTGTTTTTGATTAGCTGACGCAATGGTTTACTAATATTAAAAGAAGTGTCTAGGCATATATCCAGCGTTGTAACATTATGTGCTTCCAGTCCTAGTTTAGTAGCAATAAAGCCTAAGTAACATTGGCCATTAGTATATAGGCTTTGATTGTTGAGGCTTATCCAAACCTTGGGATTACCATTATCATGAAGATTATTGGGATTTGCCACTTTCCCGATATTGAATTTTAGCTGACCGAACTCAACTTGGCTATCGCCATCCATATATATAATGGTGTAGACATTATTATAATAACGGCCTTCTACCCGTATCAACTGAAATTCATACATATCATAAGTCTGTCCGAAGTCAAGCTCACAAATACGGTCATAATGATAACGGTCTGTAACTTCAAAACAAACCGTTAAGGCATCTATCATTATTTTTCTCTTACATACTCGTTTCATTCTTTAATAGGTTTTCACTCTTGTTATTTTCAGATGGTTTATTGGGTATTGTCGCCCAATAAGCCTTCATGCTATCGCTGATAGCTTGTTTATGGCTGTCTGTTAGACTTCGCCCTTTTAATCTATTACTGATACGTAATTTGCTCGCATCATCCATTTGTCTATATATTCTCATATTGTTAAGTGTTTATATATAAATATTAAGTAAAGCATAAAAAGTAAGTATAGTAGAAAATTATTTTTTCAGATAACAGCAAGAAAAATAAATAAAAAACAGATTTTATACACAACCTACTAAAAAAGTACCTATGTTCATAGAGGATACACACGTCAAAACTCCATTTAAGTACATTGTAAGCCAATTATTAAAGAATGGTCTTTTACTAACCGTGTCAAAACTTCATTAAATCATATCCTTCATCATGCAAATAATGACAAAAATCAATGATTTTGAAGAAATCTTCTTTGAAGGTTCGATAATCTTTCATATATTCGCACACGAGAATGGATTTAATAAAACCGAAAAAGAGGTTTATTAAATCCATTTTTATTTATGTTCCAATTACCACTATGCAGACCAGTCGCACGCAAGACCTTACTTCAGGCAGCATCACACAAAGCATGCTCAACCTTGCCTATCCGCTTATTTTAGGAAACTTGCTCCAGCAAGGATACAATATTGCCGATACATTCATCATCGGAAGGACATTGGGAGCAAAAGCCTTAGCTGCTGTGGGGTCTTCATACACACTCATGGTCTTTATCACCTCCATCTTTATCGGATTATGCATGGGATGCAGCGCATTGTTCTCCATGCGTTACGGAGCTAAGGATTACGAAAGCCTGCGACGTACACAAGCTGCTTCCCTGCTGATTACAGGAACTTCCACACTGATTATATTCGCCTTCTCCTGCTACTATATACAAGATATTATCACCCTCATGCAAACTCCACAGGAATTGCAGGATATGACCTACGACTACCTGAAAATCATTTTTATGGGAATCTGGTTTGTCTATCTTTATAACTACTATGCGTATCTCCTACGCGCATTGGGTAATTCACTGACTCCTCTCATTTATTTAGCCATTTCCGTGGTATTAAACATTGTGCTGGATATATGGTTTATTGTGAAACTTCATTACGGTATAGAAGGAGCTGCGGCAGCGACCATCATTTCTCAAGCAGTTTCAGCCATTGGCTTATGCTTCTATTGCTGGAAAAAGGTTCCAGAAACCAGACTCTCCAGAAAGGATTTCAAGGTCAGCAGGCAGCTCATGAAACAAGTCTTCTCATACGCCTCACTGACCTGCATTCAGCAATCTGTCATGAATTTTGGTATCCTCATGGTTCAAGGCCTTGTCAACAGCTTTGGCACAGCTGTCATGGCCGCTTTTACAGCAGCCGTAAAGATTGATTCGTTCGCCTATATGCCTGTACAAGATTTTGGGAACGCCTTCTCTACTTTCACTGCACAAAACTACGGAGCCGGCAAAAATGCCCGCATTCTGAAAGGAATAAAAAGTGCATTTGGAATAACTACCCTCTTCTGCCTGCTTCTCTCACTGACCATCTTCCTGTTTGCACCGCAACTGATGCAAATCTTCATTTCATCTGAAGAAACGGAAATTATCCGTATAGGTACTGAATACTTGCGGATAGAAGGCAGCTTTTACCTTGGCATAGGATATTTATTCTTATGGTATGGATTCTACAGAGCCGTCTGCAAACCGGAAATGTCCATCATTTTGACGATTCTCTCTTTAGGAACCCGAGTAGTGTTGGCCTATGCACTGGCTGCCATCCCTTCCATTGGAGTACACGGTATCTGGTGGTCAATCCCTATCGGATGGGCATTAGCCGATATATATGGCTGGATGTATTACTGGAGAAAGAATAAAGAAATTTTGCATTGAGTCAGATTATCTCCGAATCCAACACAAAAAAAGACATCTAAGATGTTACTCTTAAATGCCTTCTTTGTAGCGGGACCCGGGATTGAACCGGGGACCTCATGATTATGAATCATGCGCTCTAACCAGCTGAGCTATCCCGCCATTTTCATTAAAAAAACCGCCAGGCGTGGAAGCCACCCAACGGCTAAATCATTCTTTGTAGCGGGACCCGGGATTGAACCGGGGACCTCATGATTATGAATCATGCGCTCTAACCAGCTGAGCTATCCCGCCATCATTTCGTGATTGCGGGTGCAAAGATAGAGCAAGTTTTTGAATTACGCAAATTTATCCTCTCTTTTTTACTCTTTTTCTAAGAGAATTTCAAGTACCGTCTGGTTCATACACGAATAACCTCCTGAAAAACAATACCATTATATATATCAGGAATAAAATCGGATATTTTCTATCTATAATCTGTTCTTTCTCACAAGTTCTTAAAAGCGAAGAAAAAAGCTGAAAAAAACTCTTCAATCATTATGGAGTAAACAAAAAAATACTTTAATTTGCCGCCGTTGCTAAAAAATACAAATAAAAACACAAGAAACATCATGAAAAGAAAAACACAAATCGAATATCCGCTCAATCCGTCTTCAAGCGTCATTATATGGAATGCCATCAGCAGTACGGCTGGTTTGGAACGCTGGTTTGCCGACCGCGTAACCAAAGAAGGAAAAACCTACACTTTTCGCTGGGGAAAAACAGAAACACGTCAAGCTATTGTGGTAAACAGCCGACCTGAATTTTTTATCCGCTTCCACTGGCTGGACGATGAAGAAGCCAAAAGCTATTTTGAACTGAAAATCCATTACAATGAATTGACAACTGACCACACACTGGAAGTTACAGATTTTGCAGAACCGGGAGAAGAAGAGGATGTACGCAACCTTTGGGATTCACAAATCGAAACCTTAAAGAGAGTTTTCGGAGTATAAATCTATAAAATATACAAAACTTTATTTTGCTGTCCGTTTTTTGTGCTACTTTTGCATACTGATAATATAAGACAGGAATGCTACGCATAAAAAAACTTGATATATTCGTTTTAAAGAGTTTTCTGCTGCTCTTTTCCGGGACATTCTTTATCTGCCTTTTCATTTTCATGATGCAGTTTCTATGGAGATATGTCGATGAATTGGTCGGAAAAGGTTTGGAAATCAATGTTCTTGCCCAGTTTTTCTTTTTATCGGCACTGACATTGATTCCGTTGTCTCTTCCGCTGGCTATTCTGCTGGCCGCTCTGATGACTTTCGGTAACTTTGGAGAACGCTACGAACTTCTGTCCATGAAAGCAGCAGGAATTCCTTTGTTTCGCATTATTCGTCCGGTTGTATTGTTTTGCATGTTTTTAGGTGTCATGTCATTCTTCTTTCAGAATGTCATCGGCCCCAAGGCACAGAAAGAGCTTTGGACACTGCTGGTATCCATGAAGCAAAAATCGCCGGAAGTGGATATTCCGGAAGGGGTGTTTTACAGTGATATTGAGGGATACAACATCTATGTAAAGAAAAAAGACCGTGATACAGGCATTCTGAAAGACATTCTAATTTACAACTTCTCTGACGGATTTGAAAACGCCCATATCATCTGGGCAGAAGAAGGTAAGCTGGAACTGACAGCAGACAAAAAACATTTGTATCTGCACTTGTACAACGGAGAGCAATTTGAGAATCTGAAATCACAGTCCGTCATTTCTCGCAACGTTCCCTACCGCCGGGAAACTTTCAAGGAAAAACATACTCTGATTGCTTTTGATACGAACTTTGAAATGGTGGACGGTAACTTCCTGAACCAGCGTTCGGACATCAAGAACATGAACGAAATTTCCCTGGCTATCGACTCACTCAACATGTATGCCGACAGTGTGGGACGCGCCATGTATTCGGATGCCATGAAAACGACTTACCGGAAGCCTGTTCTTTCCAAAACAGACTCTACAAAAATGGAGAAAGAACATCTTGCCGTTATCAATACGGACAGTATTCTGAACGGTATGACTTCTGCCCAAAAGCTGAAAACGCTGAATACAACAGAAATGCGCCTTTCTTCGCTCGTGTCGGACTGGAACATGAAGAGTTATATGACCCGAGATGCTGACAGCAACATCCGCCGTCATCAGTCGGACTGGCATAAAAAGATAACCCTTTCACTGGCTTGTATCATTTTCTTCTTTATCGGAGCTCCGCTGGGAGCCATCATCCGTAAAGGAGGATTAGGTATGCCGGTCGTAATTTCCGTGTTGATTTTCGTGCTTTACTACATTATCGACTCCGGAGCTACGCGTGTGGCCAAAAGTGGAGAGATGAACATCGTGTTAGGTACATGGATGAGTACCATCATACTGGCTCCGTTAGGCGGTTTCCTTACTTACAAATCAAACAAGGACTCTGTGGTATTCAACATCGACGTGTATGTAAACTTCTTCCGCAAGCTGTTCGGAATAAGAGTATCACGCCACGTTTTCAAGAAAGAGGTTATTATCCACACACCAGACTATACCCGCATCTATCAGGATCTAGACAAACTTTGTCAGGAATGTGAAACCTACGGAGAAAATCATAAGTTATTAGGACCACCGAATTATTATCAGGTGTTTACCAACAACAAGCATGATGATGCCATCAAGGAAATCAGTCTGCAAATGGAAGGACTCGTAGAAGAAATGTCCAATACGAAGGACGGAGTATTGCTGAACTTATTGAACAATTATCCGTTCTTATCTGTAAAAGCTCACAAGAGCGTATCAGACAACCGCTGGCTGAACCTGCTGATTGGAATCATTGTTCCGGCCGGACTGCTTATCTGGCTGAACATCTGGCGCTATCGCGTGCGCTTGGACAAGGATTTGAAAACCATTGTCAAGAATAGCCGCGACATACAAGAAAGAATCAAAACAACATTCTAAAACTATCAATATCATTATGGAGAAAATCAAACTGAATACAATTGAAGAGGCAATCGAAGATTTCCGCAAAGGAGAATTCGTCATCATCGTAGACGACGAAGACCGCGAGAATGAAGGCGACCTGGTAGTGGCTGCAGAACTGATTACCCCGGAAAAAGTAAATTTCATGCTGAAACATGCAAGAGGTGTACTTTGCGCCCCTATCACCATATCACGTTGCGAGGAACTGGATTTACCACATCAGGTATCCAACAATACTTCTGTATTAGGAACTCCGTTTACCGTTACCATCGATAAACTGGAGGGATGTACTACAGGTGTATCGGCTGCCGACCGTGCTGCAACCATCCGTGCCTTGGCTGACCCGACTTCCAAACCGGAAACATTCGGTCGCCCGGGACATGTCAACCCCTTGTATGCACAGGAAAAAGGTGTATTGCGCCGCGCCGGACATACAGAAGCCTGCGTAGACATGGCACGCCTGGCCGGTTTATATCCTGCAGCTGCCCTGATGGAGGTTATGAATGAAGACGGTACCATGGCCCGTTTGCCGGAACTGAAAAAGATGGCCGACGAATACGGTTTCAAACTGATTTCCATTGCCGACCTTATTGCTTACCGCCTGAAACAGGAATCACTGGTAGAAAAAGGAGTGGAAGTAGACATGCCTACCGAACACGGTCATTTCCGCCTGATTCCATTCCGTCAGAAAAGCAACGGTCTGGAACATGTCGCTTTAATTAAAGGTACATTCTCAGAAGACGAACCGGTACTGGTACGTGTACATTCTTCATGTGCTACCGGCGACATCTTCGGCTCTATGCGCTGTGATTGCGGCGACCAGTTGCATAAGGCCATGGAACAGATTGAAAAAGAAGGAAAGGGAGCCATTATCTACCTGAACCAGGAAGGACGTGGCATCGGACTCATGGAAAAAATGAAAGCCTACAAGTTGCAGGAAGAAGGCATGGATACAGTAGACGCCAACATCTGCCTGGGACATCAGGCCGACGAACGCGATTACGGAGTAGGTGCTCAGATTCTGCGTGAAATCGGTATCCACAAAATGCGCTTGCTGACCAACAATCCGGTAAAACGTGTAGGACTGGAAGCTTACGGACTGGAGATTGTAGAAAACGTACCTATTGAAGTTACTCCCAACCCATACAACGAGCGTTACCTGCACACCAAAAAAGAAAGAATGGGACATACCCTACATTTCAATAAATAAATAATTAAGAAGAATTATGGAAACAAATAATTTAGTAAAAAGCTATGCCAGCAAGGCAGCCCAGACTGCTTTGTTCCGCAGCGTATACCTGTGGATGACACTGGCACTCGTCATCACGGGCTTTGTAGCCATGTACATAGCCAAGTCGTACACCCTGATTGAAGCCATCATGCAGAACTCCATCATGTTCTGGGGATTACTGATTGCTGAAGTAGGACTTGTGATGTATCTTTCTGCCCGCATACACAAAATCAGTTTTACCACGGCCACTCTCCTGTTTATCGCCTATTCGGTATTGAACGGTGTCACGATGTCCGTATTGTTCCTGATTTATACGTTAAGCTCTATCGCTACCACTTTCTTCGTGACAGCCGGTACATTCGGAGTAACCGCCCTCTACGGATACATCACTAAGAAAGACCTTACCCGTATCGGCAGTCTCTGCCTGATGGGAGTCATCGGACTGATTATCGCTTCGCTGGTCAATATGTTCCTGCACAACTCGATGATGGACATGATTATTTCCTATATCGGCGTGCTGCTCTTTGTGGGACTGACGGCCTACGATTCACAAAAAATCAAGCAACTCCTGTCACACGATGACATTGAAGTCAACGAAACCACACAGAAGATTGCTCTGATGGGAGCCTTGACACTGTATCTCGACTTCATCAACCTGTTCATTTATCTTCTCCGAATACTTGGAGACAGAAAATAAACCTTTTTAGAAGCTAATTTCTTTTATATGTGGAAGAAATTAGCTTCTTTTGCAAAAAATTTCCAACTTTAATAACACAATAACATGAACCAACTTTCAGATCGTTTGAATAGCCTGTCGCCTTCAGCTACATTGGCTATGTCACAGAAAAGTAGTGAACTTAAAGCTCAGGGGGTTGACGTAATCAATCTGAGCGTGGGAGAACCGGATTTCAATACACCGGATCACATTAAGGAAGCCGCTAAAAAAGCTATTGACGAAAACTACTCTCGTTATTCTCCAGTTGCCGGATACCCGGCTTTGCGCAACGCCATCGTGGCAAAATTGAAAAATGAAAACGGTCTGGAATATACAGCCGCTCAAATCAGCTGTGCAAACGGTGCCAAGCAGTCTGTCTGCAACACCATCATGGCTTTAATTAACAAAGGTGACGAAGTAATCGTTCCGGCTCCTTACTGGGTGAGCTATCCGGAAATGGTGAAACTGGCAGAAGGTACTCCTGTCATTGTACGTGCCGGTATCGAACAGGATTTCAAGATTACTCCTGCTCAGCTGGAAGCTGCCATCACTCCGAACACTCGTGCCCTGATTCTTTGCTCTCCGTCTAACCCGACTGGTTCAGTATATACCAAAGAAGAATTGCAGGGACTGGCTGAAGTATTGGCTAAACACGAACGCGTAATCGTTATCGCTGATGAAATTTACGAACACATCAACTACATTGGCAAACACCAGAGCATTGCTCAGTTTGCAGAAATCAAAGACCGCGTAGTGATTGTAAACGGTGTGTCTAAAGCATACGCCATGACCGGATGGAGAATCGGTTTCATTGCCGGACCGGAATGGATTGTAAAAGGTGTAAACAAACTGCAGGGACAATATACTTCAGGTCCATGCTCTGTATCACAGAAAGCTGCTGAAGCTGCTTACACTGGTACTCAAGCTCCGGTAGAAGAAATGCGTAAGGCATTCGAACGCCGCCGCGACCTGATTGTAAAACTGGCAAAGGAAATTCCGGGATTCGAAGTAAACTTCCCACAGGGAGCTTTCTATCTCTTCCCGAAATGTGATTCTTTCTTCGGCAAGAAAGACGGCGACCGCGTAATCAATAATGCAGACGATCTGGCTATGTACTTGTTGGAAGTAGGTCACGTGGCTTGCGTAGGCGGAACTTCTTTCGGTGCACCTGAATGTATCCGTATGAGCTATGCTACTTCTGACGAAAACATCGTAGAAGCTATGCGCCGTATCAAGGAAACATTAGCTCGCTTGAAATAAGCAATTACAAACCAAGTATAAAAAACAGCTTTGGAATTTTCCAGAGCTGTTTTTTTATACGCCTCACAAACCTGTCAACTTAGTCAGGAATCAATCTTCAAACTGACAACTATTTTCAGTACACCTCAAACGCTTAAACGTTTACAATAAAACGCCTAAGCGTTTGAAGTAAAACTCTTAGGCGTTTTGATTGAAACGCACTTGCATTCTCACACAAACACAAGTACGTTTTTTCAGACAGATAAAATTAAAATACCTATTAAATTCTCATTTTATTCATACAGAATATTTTCGCGTTTTATGGGGAAAGTAAATTCAAGCAGGACTAGCAAGCAAATTCATTTGATTTTCAAAACCTTATCATAAATTTCCTTCCCGTCTTTATTTACCACCTTCATACTTATTTTACCATCAGACAGATCTAATCGCACGGCAGAATCATATCCCTGTTCAAGCATAGGAAAAGTATTTTCTACCGTATTAGGTGCGTGATAGAAAAAACGATGAGTATGTCCGGAAACCAGTAAATCCACATCCGCCTTGTTCAGCAAAGGCAAAAAAGTATCACGAACCTCCTTCCAGCCCCAGAAAACATTTTTCTTTACTTCTTCTTCCGGAATCGCCAAAGGGAAATGACAAATCACAATATGATACCGGGCCTTTTTATATTCCTTACTCTTCACCAATGCTTCCAGCCACTTCCTTTGTTCCAC
>OLNS01000124.1_pt1 | contig 69870 bp, 80 predicted proteins | sample 1673031 | NCBI WGS metagenome assembly OLNS01 (sample SAMEA3136748, study PRJEB25190) | human gut metagenome | biome: human gut; feature: human-associated habitat; material: faeces | place: Austria | collected 2013
AGCTGAACGGCGAGAAGATCGATGTCATCCGCTGGAGCGAGGACATCACCGAGTTTATCTCCGCGGCCCTGTCCCCGGCCAAGGTCGTCAAGGTCGAACTGCTGCCCGGCGAGACCAAGAGCTGCCGCGTGACCGTGCCCGACCACCAGCTGAGCCTGGCTATCGGCAACAAGGGCCAGAATGTGCGCCTGTGCGCCCATCTGACCGGCTATAATATTGACATCCGCCCCGAGTCCGGCTACTACGGCGAGGACGAGGAGTAAATAATAAAGATAAAAGATAATAGATAAAAGATAATATAAAATGTGGAGTTTTAGCAGGGCCAAAACCGTAGGGGCGGATTCCATATCCGCCCGGCCCGCTCCCGTAAGGCAGCACGGGCGCATATAGAATGCGCCCCTACGGCGGCAGAGCAATTTCGAGCGGCGTGCAGCGCCTCGGTCTACTATATTTTTATCTTTTATCTCTTATCTATTCTCTAGAAATGAGGTCTGCCAGTTGCAGCAGCTAAAGCAAAAAAAGATCCCCGTGCGCTGGTGCGTGGGCTGTAATGCCCAGCGCCCCAAGCGCGAACTGGTGCGCGTCGTGCGCAGCCCCGAGGGCGAGATCAGTATTGATCTGCGCGGCAAGGCACCGGGACGCGGCGCGTATCTGTGCCCCTCGGCTGCCTGCCTTGCCAAGGCGCGCAAGGCCAAGCGGCTCGAACGCACATTTGAGGTCCCCATCCCGGACGGTATCTATGACCGCCTGACCGAGGAGATCGCCTGTGCGGAGCAAAGTGCAAAGGAGGCGGCGAGCCATGAATAACGATCAGCACCCGCTGCTGGGTGCACTGGGGCTGTGCCGCAAGGCCGGCAAGCTGCTGCACGGGTATGACCGCGTACAGGAAAACGCACTGCGCGGCAAAGTGGCCCTGGTGCTGCTTACCTCGGACGCCAGTGAGCGCACGGTCAGCCATATGAAGGACGCCTGCGACGGCATCGTCGCCTGTGAGCAGATGCCCCTGACCAGCGCTGACCTGGCCATGCTTACCCCCAAGCCCGCCGCCGTGTTCGGCGTGACCGACGAACACCTTGCACAGCTGTGCGCAAAATACCTTTGATGAGGAGGACCACACTATATGGATTTTAAATACAAGATCGCTGATGTTGCCAAGGAGTTCGGCATGCCCGCCAAAAAGGTCGTTGAGACCGTTTCCGGCGTGACCGGCGAAGCCTATAAGACCGCCGGTACGTTTGAGGAAAAAGAGCTCAACGTCCTGCTGGAGACCCTGACCCGCGAGAACGCCGAGGACAGCCTCGACGCCTACCTTGCCAGCGGCAAGGAGCCCGCCCCGGCCCCGAAGGCAGAAAAGAAGCCCGAGCCGAAGAAGCAGCCCGCCGCAGCCCAGAAGCCCGCTGCCGAGCCCAAGCCTGCGGAGCAGCCCAAGCCCGCCGCCAAGAAGGAGCCGAAGCCCGAGCAGAAGAAAGACAGCCGCAAGCCCGAGAAGCAGGCGGAAAAGCGCAGCGAGAAGCGCGTCACCCTGCAGGAGCTGGCCGCCGATACCGGCATTAAAGAGCCTGTCAAGACCGAGCAGGTCCAGGTCAACCGCGCGCAGGTGTCCGTTGACACCCGCACCGTCGATGTGAACGTTGACAAGTTCAACGCCCGCTATGACGACCTGGCCGACAGCCGCAACATGCCCAGCAAGCGCAAGAACCAGCCCACCGGCAAGAAGGAAAAGTTCAACAACCGCAACAACCGCCGCGGCCAGCAGTTTGGCCGCCGCCGCGAGACCGAGGCCGAGCGCCTGCAGCGCATTCAGCTTGAGAAGGCCCGCAACGCGCAGCTGAAGATCTCCATCCCCGACGAGATCACCGTCGGCGAGCTGGCCACCCGCCTGAAGCAGAGCGCGGCCAAGGTCGTTGCCAAGTTCATGCAGATGGGCGAGATGCACGCCATCTCCGACGTTGTTGATTTTGACACCGCCGCCCTGATCGCCGAGGAGTTCCACGCCAAGGTCGAGCATGAGGTTCACGTCTCCATCGAGGAGCGCCTGTTCGTGCAGGAGGAGGACAACGCCGCCGATCTGGTCGAGCGCCCGCCCGTTGTTGTCGTTATGGGCCACGTTGACCACGGCAAGACCTCCATTCTGGACGCTATCCGCAAGACCAATGTCACCAAGGGTGAGGCCGGCGGCATCACCCAGGCCATCGGCGCGTACCAGGTCAAGAGCAATGACAGTGTCATCACCTTCCTGGACACCCCGGGCCACGAGGCGTTCACCTCGATGCGTGCCCGCGGCGCGAACATGACCGACATTGCGGTCCTGGTCGTCGCTGCCGATGACGGCATCATGCCCCAGACCATCGAGTCCATCAACCACGCCAAGGCCGCCAACGTCAAGCTGATCGTCGCCATCAACAAGATGGATAAGCCCACCGCCAACCCGGAGCGCGTCAAGGAGCAGCTGACCAAGTACGAGATCGTGCCCGAGGACTGGGGCGGCGACGTCGCCTGCATCCCTGTGTCCGCCGTCACCGGCATGGGCATCAGCGACCTGCTCGAGCGTATCGCTCTCGAGGCAGAGGTCATGGAGCTGAAGGCCAACCCGAGCCGCCGCGGCAAGGGCGCTGTCGTCGAGGCCCGTCTGGACAAGGGCCAGGGCCCCATCGCAACTCTGCTGGTCCAGAACGGCACCCTGCACAAGGGCGACTGCCTGATCGCCGGTACCGCTGTGGGCCGTGTCCGCACGATGCGCAACGACAAGGGCCAGGAAATCACCGAGGCCGGTCCGTCCACGCCTGTTGAGATCACCGGCTTGACCGAGGTCCCCGAGGCCGGCGAGTTGTTCGAGGCTGTCGAGGACGAGCGCCTCGCCCGTGAGCTGGCAGACAAGCGCACCGCCGAGGCCAAGGAGAAGCAGTTTGCCGCCTACACCAAGGTCACGCTGGATAACCTGTTTGACCAGATGGCTGCCAACGATATGAAGGAACTGCCCATCATCGTCAAGGCGGACGTCCAGGGCTCCGCCGAGGCCGTCAAGCAGAGCCTCGAGAAGATCTCCAACGACGAGGTCCGCGTCCGCGTCATCCATGCGGGTGTCGGTGCCATCTCCAAGTCCGACGTCTCTCTGGCTGATGCGTCCAACGCCATCATCATCGGCTTCAACGTCCGTCCCGACGCCGTCGCCAAGGCCGAGGCCGAGCAGACCGGCGTTGAGATGCGTATGTACCGCGTCATCTACGACGCCATCAACGATGTCTCCGACGCTATGAAGGGCATGCTGGCCCCGAAGGTCCGCGAGGTCGCCCTGGGCGAGGCCCAGGTTCGCCAGGTCTACAAGATCTCCAGCGTCGGCACCGTCGCAGGCTGCCGCGTTACCGATGGCAAGATCACCCGCGACGCCCAGCTGCGTCTGGTCCGTGACGGCATCGTCATCTGCGAGGATTCCATCGCCAGCCTGAAGCGCTTCAAGGATGACGCCAAGGAGGTTGCCGCGGGCTTTGAGTGCGGTATCACCCTGGCCAAGTTCCAGGACATCAAGGAAGGCGACGTCTTTGAGTGCTTCAAGATGGAGGAGTACCGCGATTGATTGCAGAGGTAAAGTAAATGCCAACCAAAAACCATGGCCGTATGGCCCAGGATATGAAGCGTGAGCTGATCGCCATCATCGGCGAGATGAAGGACCCCCGCGTGACGGGCGGTCTGCTGACCGTGACCCGTCTGGATGTGACCCCCGACCTCGATCAGGCCAAGGTCTACATCAGCGTCATGGGCCGTGAGGGCGGCCCGGAGCCGGTGGTCAAGGCGCTGAACAAGGCGTCCGGCCATGTCCGCACCGAGGTCAGCCGCCGGATGCACATCCGCAAGGCACCGCGCTTTGTATTCGTCAAAGATGAAGGCGCAGCCTATGCCGCGCACATCAACAAGCTGCTGGGTGAGCTGGACATTGAGCCTGACTCTGACGCAGAGTAAAGCACCCCAGTTAGAAAAGAGGAACCTATGACTCAGAACGTAGATCGCGAGACGGTTGTTTCGCGTCTGCTTGCTGCAGATGACATCCTGATTTTGTGCCATAAAAACCCTGACGGTGACACCATCGGCTCGGGCACGGCGCTCTGCCTGGCGCTTCAGCAGCTGGGCAAAAATGCCGCCGTGCTGTGCAGTGATCCGATCCCTGCCATGTACGACTACATGCCCATCACGGTGTTTGACGGCAGCTTCCGCCCCGCGTTTGTGGTGGCGGTGGATGTTGCGGGCATTCAGCTTTTTGGCGAGCGCAACAACATTCAGGAATACGCCGAGCATGTCAATCTGTGCATCGACCACCACGGCTCGAACAGCGGCTATGCCTATGAGACGCTGGTGGACGCCGGGGCTGCCGCAGCTGCCGAGCTGCTGACGACGCTCATCCCCGAGATGGGCGCGAAGATCACGCCGGAAATTGCCTCCTGCCTGTATACGGGTGTGGCAACGGACACTGGCTGCTTCCGGTTCAGCAACACGACGGCGGAGACCCACAAGGCGGCAGCGGCTCTGATCGAGGCCGGAGCCGACGTGGAAAGGCTGAACGAACGCCTGTTCGAGAGCCGCTCCCACGCGCGGGTCATCGCGGAACGCATGGCTTTAGAAAGCCTGGAGTTTTACTACGATGACCGCTGTGCGCTCATCTGCCTGACCTGGGACCAGATCCAGGCCGCAGGTGTGGCCGGGGCCGAGCTGGAGGATCTGACGAGCCTGCCGCGCTCCATCGAGGGCGTCGAGGTCGGTCTGACCCTGCGCCAGCAGAAGGACGGCAGCTTCAAGATCAGTGTGCGCACCGGGCACGACACCAACGCCTGCAACATTGCGCGGCGTCTGGGCGGCGGCGGGCATCCCCGCGCCGCCGGCTGCGAGATCAGCGGCAACCCGGACAACGCCAAGCACGCGATCCTCGAGGAAGTCAAAAAGGAACTGGACCGCGCCGACGCGGAGAAAGCGCAATAAAGCCTTCCCCCATGGGGGGAAGGTGGCGCGAAGCGCCGGATGAGGGGGGAGTTCCTGTGGCCGCTAATGAACGGGCAATAGCGGAAAGTCTGCCCTCATCAGTCACCTTCGGTGACAGCTTCCCCCCTAGGGGGAAGCCTTTTAAACCCTAACAACAGAAAAGGAACCCTGCTATGCAAACGCCAAACGGCATTCTGCCCGTCGATAAGCCCGCAGGCTGGACCAGCTTTGATGTGCTGGCCAAGCTGCGCGGCGCACTGGGCACACGCAAGCTGGGACACTCGGGCACACTGGACCCTATGGCCACCGGTGTGCTCGCGGTGTTTATCGGCAAGGCGACCTCCGCCGCTGACCGCCAGCTTGATCACGATAAAACCTACGAAGCTACGCTGCGTCTGGGCCTGCGCACCGACACCGGCGACGTGACCGGCACGACGCTGGAAACTGCCCCCGTCACGGTGGGGGAGGCCGAGCTGCGCGCCGTACTGCCGCAGTTCCGCGGGGACCGCATGCAGCTGCCGCCGATGTACAGCGCGGTGAAAATCAACGGCCAACCGCTGTATAAAGCGGCCCGCAAGGGCCAGACCGTTGAGCGCACGCCCCGCCCCATCACGATCTATGACATCGAATACCTCGGCAGCCCCGCGCCCGACGAATACACCGTCCGCGTGGCCTGCTCCAAGGGCACCTACATCCGTGTGCTGGCCGAGGAGATCGGCGACGCCCTCGGCGTGCCTGCCACACTGTCCGCCCTGCGCCGCACGCAGGCCGGTGTGTTCAGTCTGGCCCAGTGCCACACGCTGCCGGAAATCTTAGCCGCCGCCGAGAGCGGGGAACTCGAAGCCAACGGCTGGGTACTGCCGATCGAGTCAGTCTTTACGCCGCTGCCCGCCCTGCACGTCAACAGCGGCGTCAAGGCGCACCTGCTCAACGGCTGCCCGACGAGCCATTACGCTGCCGCCGATGGCCGCTACCGCACCTACGATGAGACAGGCGCGTTTCTGGGTCTGGCCAGCGTCGAGGGCGGCGTGCTCAAGGTCGAAAAACTATTTTGCGAAAGGGGCTGACTGCCCAATGCAAATTTATCAAAGGCTGACGCCCATCCACGCCCCGCAGGGCAGTGCTGTGGCGCTCGGCTATTTTGACGGCGTTCACTGCGGCCACCGCGCTGTGCTGGGGGCTGCCGTCGAATGCGCCCGGGCCGGCGGCCTGACCGCTGCAGCCTTCACGTTTGAGCTGCCCGCCAGCAGTACGCTGAAGGGCGGGCGCATCCTCTCGCTGCCGCAGAAGCACGCCCGCGTTGCAAGCTTAGGCATCGAGGAATACCAGGAGGCACCGTTTGACGAGTTCCGTGCGCTGACGCCGGAGGATTTTGTGCAAAAGGTGCTGGTGGACTGCTTTAACGCAAAGCAGCTGTTCTGCGGCGACAATTTTACGTTTGGAGCCCGCGCCGCCGGTAATGTGGAGCGTCTGCGGGAGCTCTGCGCGCCCCTCGGCATCGGCGTGCATATCGTGCCGATGGCGCAGTACGGCGGGCAGACCGTCTCGTCGACCCGCATCCGCGCCGCGCTGGAGGAGGGCCGTCTCGACGACGCCAACGCCATGCTCGGCACACCCTACGCCATCGACTGGCCCGTTGTCCACGGCAAGGGTATCGGCAGCGGCAAGCTCGGCACGCCGACGCTGAACCAGAATTACCCCGCCGCGGCCCTGCAGCCCTGCGCGGGCGTCTACCTGACCCGCATTTATCTGGACGGCCAGTGGCGGCCCGCAGCCACCGGCATCGGCAAGCGCCCCACGGTGGACAGCAGTGAAAACGCCGCCGTGACCTGCGAGACGTTTGTGCCGGACTTCTCCGGCAATGTCTACGGTCAGCAGCCGGTGTTGGAATTTCACAAATATTTCTGCCCGGTGCGCAAGTTCAATTCGATGGACGAGCTGGCCGCGCTGATCCACCACGCCGCCGACGAGAGCAAGGCGTATTTTGCGGTCCTGAACGGCGCAAAATAATTGCGAAAATGCCGCAAATGCTCTTGTATTCCGCAAAATGTTGTGGTATACTAATTCTTGTTACCGCGGCCCGGTATGGGGCGTATGCCTCAATGGTTCCAACTACCCCTTACTGCGCCGACGGCCAATACATTTTTATGAAAGAGGTATATACCCATGAGCCAGAAATCCGCTATCGATAAGCAGCCCATCATCGCCAAGGCAGCCATCCACGAGGGTGACACCGGTTCTCCGGAGGTCCAGGTTGCTCTGCTGACCGCTCGTATCAACCACCTGACCGAGCACCTCAAGACCAACAAGCATGACAACCACAGCCGCCGCGGCCTGTTCAAGATGGTCGGCCGCCGCCGTAATCTGCTGGCCTATCTGCAGAAGAAGGACATCAACCGTTACCGTGCCCTGATCGCTGAGCTGGGTCTGCGTAAGTAATTTTCGCAAAAACGGGCAGGGTGCATTTGCACTCTGCCCGATTTTTTATACATGTGTGCTGCCGTCCCTACAACGCGGCGCATCACAAAAATCCACTGCACCTGTATTTTACAGCCGCCCCCGCCGCGTTTTGTGCAGTAAATCGAGCACCCAAGCAACAGGCTTGGCTGCTGGCTTTATTGTACAGAACCGGGGCAGGGGAGCGCTGAAAGTAAAAATCTACCAAAGAAGGAGAATCCCTATGGCTTACGAATTCGCATCCAGACTGGAAACCTTCCCCAACTACCGCAAGTTCGAGACGACCTTTGCGGGCCGTCCGTTTGTGGTCGAGACCGGCAAAATGTGCGGTCTGTCCAACGGCAGCGCCATGATCCGCTACGGCGAGACCTGCGTGCTCTGCAACGTCACGATGAGCGACAAGCCCCGCGACGGTGTCGATTTCTTCCCCCTGAGCGTCGAGTTTGAGGAGAAGCTCTACGCCGCAGGCCGCATCCCCGGCAGCTTCATGCGCCGTGAGGGCCGCCCCGGCGAGCACGCCATCCTGTCCTCCCGCGTTGTGGACCGCCCCATCCGCCCGCTGTTCCCCAAGGATATGCGCAACGATGTCTGCGTGACCATGACCGTCATGAGCCAGGACCCCGACTGCTCTGCCGAAATTTCCGGCATGAACGGTGCGTCCCTGGCCATCGCCATGTCTGATATTCCTTGGAACGGCCCTATTGCCGGTGTGTTTGTCGGTCTGGTGGACGGCGAGATCGTGCTGAACCCCACGAAGGAGCAGCGCGAGCACAGCGACCTCTCCCTGACCCTTGCCGCCAGCGAGGAAAAGATCGTCATGATCGAGGCCGGTGCCAACGAGGTCGACGAGGAGACCATGATGAAGGCCATCCGCGTCGGTCACGAGGAGATCCGGAAGATGCTGGCGTTCATCAACAGCATCGTCGCCGAGATCGGCAAGCCGAAAAAGAGCTTCACCCCCGTGGAGCTTGACCACGCCCTGCTGGCTGACGTTTACGCCAACCACCTCGAGGACGTTAAGGCCGCGATGAACACCGACGACAAGAACGTCCGCGACGCCGCGATGCTGCCCATTATGGATGCCATCGCCGCCGAGCACCCCGAGCTGACCGCCGCCGATCTCGACCTCATCAGCTACAAGCTGCAGAAGAAGGTCGTCCGCACCTGGCTGCTGGAGGACGGCAAGCGCGTCGATGGCCGCGGCATCAACGAGATCCGCCCGCTGGCCGCCGAGGTCGGTCTGCTGCCCCGTGTGCACGGCTCCGGTATGTTCACCCGCGGCCAGACCCAGGTCCTGACCATCTGCACCCTTGGCTCCACCAAGGACGCCCAGCTCATGGACGACCTGTCTGATACGCCGTACAAGCGCTACATCCACCACTACAACTTCCCGCCGTACTCCGTCGGCGAGGCCCGCGCACCCCGCAGCCCGGGCCGCCGCGAGATCGGCCATGGCAACCTGGCCGAGCGCGCGCTGATTCCCGTCCTGCCCGATCAGGCCGAGTTCCCGTATACCATCCGCTGCGTCTCCGAGGTCCTGTCCTCCAACGGCTCCACCTCCCAGGCGTCCATCTGCGGCTCCACGCTGGCTTTGATGGATGCCGGCGTGCCCATCAAGGCACCCGTTGCGGGCATTTCCTGCGGCCTTATCACCGATGGTGACCCGCTGCACGGCGGGCGCTGGATGACGATGCTCGACATTCAGGGCGTCGAGGACTTCCACGGCGATATGGACTTTAAGGTCGGCGGTACCCGCCGCGGCATCACCGCCATCCAGATGGACATTAAGGTCGATGGCCTGACCTATGAGATCGTTGAGGAAGCCCTCGAAAAGTGCCGCAAGGGCCGTCTCTACATCCTCGATGAGATCATCAAGCCGGTCATTGCCGAGCCGCGCGCCGAGCTGTCCAAGTATGCGCCCAAGATGTTCAGCATGATGATCCCCGTTGACAAGATCAAGGACGTCATCGGCAAGGGCGGCAAGGTCATTCAGGAGATGTGCGCCAACTTCAACTGCAAGATCGACATTGAGGAGGACGGCCACGTCTTTATCTCCGCCGTCGATCAGGACGACGCGAAGCGCGCCATTGCGACCATCAAGACGATTGTCGAGGACCCCGAGATCGGTGCCATCTACAAGGGCCGCGTGACCCGTCTGATGAACTTCGGTGCCTTCGTCGAGATCGCCCCCGGCAAGGAGGGTCTTGTCCACATCTCCAAGCTGGACGATCACCGCGTTGAGCACGTTGAGGATGTCGTTGCCGTTGGCGATCCCATCTTCGTCATGGTGACCGACATCGACCAGCAGGGACGCATCAACCTGTCCCGCAAGGATGCCATCGCCGCCATCGCCAAGAAGCGCGCCGAGGCCGCCCAGCAGTGATTACGGGGGTTTTGTTCCTTCTTTGCAAAGAAGGAACCGAAGAAATTCCAAACAAATAAAACAAGAAAAGGGAGTCTGCCGTGAATCGGCAGGCTCCCTTTTTAATTTGCGCAACTCTGTAGGGGCCGGGCATGCCCGGCCCGCGAGTTTACGCCGGCACCCTATTTATGGTCTGCTCTGTAGGGAGGGGTCTTGACCCCTCCGCAGGAACCTGGCGGCTGCCGCAGCCTGCCCGGAGCGGTCAAGACCGCTCCCTACAAACGTCGGCATATATGCCGACTATACCATAAAAAGAGGCTGCCGCACAAGGTCAAGCCCCATGCCGCAGCCTCTCGCCATAACCCGTTCCCGGGAAAAAATATTGAAAGTTCTTTTGCTTACTTTTCTTTCAAGAAAAGTAAGACTTACTTCTCGATGACTTCCTTCGTGTCGCGGGCGATCATCAGCTCTTCGTTGGTCTCGATGATCAGCGTGCGGACGCGGGCGCCCCAGGCAGTGACCTCCACAACGTCCTTCTTCTGCTTGTGGGCATCGCGGTTCTTGTCGGTGTCGATGCGGATGCCCAGCCAATCCATGTGATGGCAGATCTTGGCGCGGGAGTCGGCGTCATGCTCGCCGATGCCGCCGGTAAAGACGATGGCGTCCACGCCGCCCATTGCGGCAATGTAGCTGCCGATGGTCTTTTTGATCTGGTAGTTCAGCATGTCGCTGGCCAGCTGTGCGCGCTTGTTGCCGTTCATGGCGGCTTCCTCGACATCGCGCTTGTCGCTGGACACGCCGGAAACACCCAGCAGGCCGGACTTCTTGTTCAGGATCTCGTCCAGCTCGTGGCCGGTGATCTCGAGGTTGTACTTCAGGTAGTTGACCACAGAGGGGTCCAGGTCGCCGCAGCGGGTGCCCATCATCAGGCCGGCCAGCGGGGTCATGCCCATGGAGGTATCCACGACCTTGCCCTGATCCACAGCGGCAATGGAGGAACCGTTGCCCAGATGGCAGGTGATCAGCTTCAGGCGCTCAATGGGCTCCTCCAGGAACTCAGCGGCGCGGTGGCTGACATACTTGTGGCTCGTGCCGTGGAAACCGTAGCGGCGGACGCCGTACTTCTCATAGTACTCATAGGGGATGGCGTACATATAAGCCTTCGGGGGCATGGTGGAGTGGAAAGCCGTGTCAAAGACCGCAACGTTCGGCTTGTCCTGACCAAAGACCTTGTAGGAGGCCTCGATGCCCAGGATGGCGGCGGGGTTGTGCAGGGGAGCCAGCGGGCTCAGGTCGTGGATGGCCTTGACGACCTCGGGGGTGATCAGGCAGCTCTCCTTGAACTTCTCGCCGCCGTGAACAACACGGTGGCCGATGGCGTCGATCTCGGAAACGCTGTCAATAACTTTGCCCTCGCCGGTGGTCATCTTCTTCACGACCTCGGCAAATGCCTCGGTGTGGGTGGGGAAGATGGCGGGCGTGGTGGCCTTGTTGCCGTTGCCCTCGTGGGTGATCATGCTGCTTTCCATACCGATGCGCTCGCACAGACCTTTGCAAAGAACCTTTTCTCCGTCCATGTCGATGAGCTGGTACTTCAGGCTGGAAGAGCCGCAGTTGATAACCAGAACTTTCATGGGGTATCCTCCTTATTTTTAAGGGCACAATTACGCCCTTTCCTTATTACAATTTTTATTATATAATGTGGTTAGTGTTTTTGCAAGGCGAGAACGCACAAATCTTGCACGTTCTTTTTTTAACAACTTGCTCAGGAGTTTTTTGCATGGAATTTGCCGGAATCATCACCGAATATGACCCTTTTCACAACGGCCATGCCGCACAGATCGCTGCGGCCAAGTCGGCGGGCGCGGGCTGTGTGGCTGTCTGCATGAGCAGCGGTGCCGTCCAGCGGGGCGGCGTGCCCGTGCTGCCCGAGAGTGTGCGGGTGTGCGCGGCGCTGGATGCCGGGGCAGATTTAGTCATTACATTGCCCGCACCCTACGCCTGTGCCACAGCCGAGCAGTTTGCCTCCGCCGGGGTGCGGCTGCTGGCCGCGCTGGGGTGCGATACGCTGGTGTTCGGAGCCGAGGACCCCGACACCGCCCAGCTCTCGCAAGTGGCCGAGCTGCTGGCCAGGCCGGAGCTGGACGCCCTATTACGGGAACGGCTTTCCACCGGCATGACCTACGCCGCCGCACGGGCCGAAGCCGCTGACGCGCTGCTGCCAGGGGCGGGGACACTGCTGCGCACGCCCAACAACATTTTGGGCATCGAGTACTGCAAAGCCATTTTGGCGCAGGGCGCCGCCCTCACGCCGCTGGCGCTGCCCCGGCTGGGTGCAGCCCATGGCGGCGGCAGGCCGGGGGAGCACAATGGCATCCCCATGGCCAGCGCCAGCTACCTGCGCAGCCTGACGGTGGAGGATTGGGAACCCTACGTGCCCCCGCGGGCGGCAGCGCTGTACACCAGGGCTGCGGCGGCGGGACTGCTGACGGATGGAACCAAATTCGAGGTTGCCGTGCTGGCGCTGCTGCGCGCGAAACCCGAAGCCGATTTTGCCGCCGTGCGCGGTGTGAGCGAGGGGCTGGAACACCGCCTGGCCGCTGCCGTGCGGGAGGCCACCAGCCTGGACGACCTGTACACCCGCCTAAAGACAAAACGTTACCCCCATGCGCGGCTGCGGCGGCTGGTGCTGGACGCTGCGCTGGGCATCCCCGCCGAGCTGCCTGCGCCGCCCTACATCCAGGTATTGGGGGCACGCAAAACTGCGCTGTCCCGTTTAAAGCAGGCCGCGCTGCCCGCCGGGACCAGTTTAGCCGACCTGGCACGCAGCGGGGCGGAGGCCGCAAAAATCAGCGAATTGCACAGCAAAGCTGTCGATTTTTCGGCACTTTGCAGGGTCAAAACCCAGCCGATGGGGCTTGCCTTTACGACCAAACCCGTGGTAATATAAAATGTATATGGAGAAATGTTCGTAGAACTGTAAGATTGTTGCATTTTTAACGGACAAAATCGGTTCGTGAAAGGAGAAGAAACCATGGCATTGCATGTAATGGATGAAGCCAACCATTGCCTTGGATGCAAAAAGCCCCGCTGCCAACAGGGCTGCCCCATCCACACCAACATCCCCGAGGTCATCCGCCTGCTGAAGGACAACAAACTGGACGACGCCGGCAAGATGCTGTTTGAGAATAACCCCCTGACCACCGTCTGCTCGCTGGTGTGCAACCACGAGAACCAGTGCGAGGGCCACTGCGTGCAGGGCATCAAGGGCGCACCCGTGCATTTCTCGGTCATCGAGAACTACATTTCCTCTACCTACGCCAGCCAGATGACCAAAGGTCCCGCCACCCCCAACGGTAAAAAGGCCGCCATTATCGGCAGCGGCCCGGCTGGTTTGACCATCGCGGTCATCCTGGCCCGCTACGGCTACGATGTGACCATTTTTGAAAGCCACGATAAGATCGGCGGCGTGCTGCGCTACGGCATCCCTGAGTTCCGTCTGCCCAAAAGTGTGCTGGACGACTTCGAGTACCGCCACCTGCGCCTGAAGGACATCAAAGTCCGCCCCAACACCGACGTGGGCAAGGCCCTGCGGCTGGAGGACCTCTTCCGCGATGGGTACAAGGCGATCTTCATCGGCACCGGCGTATGGCGTCCCAACACGCTGCACATCAAGGGCGAGAGCCTGGGCAACGTACACTATGCCATCAACTACCTGCAAAACCCTGACGTCTACCACCTGGGCCGCCGCCTGATCGTCATCGGCGCAGGCAACGCCGCCATGGATGTCTGCCGTACCGCCCTGCGCCACGGCACCCGCCATGTGGAGTGCTTCTCGCTGTCCAAAAAGATCACCGCCAGCGAGTACGAGGCCAGCTACGCCAAGCTGGAAGGCGTCAACTTCCACTTTAACAAAAAACCGGTGGAGATCACTGACAAGGGCGTGGTGTTCCGCGACCTGAACGAAGCCGAGGACGGCACCCTGACCGACATCCCGGGCACAGAAGAACTATACCCGTCCGACAGCGTGATCGTCTCCATCAGCCAGGGTCCCTGCACCACCATCACCGAGAGCGAACACGACCTGAAAACCAACGAGCGCGGCTTGTTTGTGACCGACGAGCTGGGCCACACCAGCATGCCCGGCGTGTTTGCCAGCGGCGATGCCGTCAAGGGCGCGCGCACCGTAGTCGAGGCCGTGGCCTACAGCAAAAAGGTGGCCGAGGCCATGCACGAGTACATGCAGACCCTGCCGCCCGAGCTGCCCGACGAGTACGCCAACGTACCCATGGCCAAGTACGATGACGGCAACTGATTTTTACACATACCCATCCAGCGTGGGGCATTTTGCCCTGCGCTTTGTTTTTGCCTGACACAAATTGGAAACATAGCTGTGTTAGGGTAGGGGAAAGGAGGCGATGTTGCGTGAAATCTCGTTTTGTATTTTTATTTTTGGTTTTTACAGTTTGTATTTTATCTGGTTGTGGCGCAGGTCATAATGCGCGTATGGATGTTGATTTTTCGGCATCTGATGCCGCTCAGACAGCGGAAAGCGGCGCGGTGGTGGTTGCGGAAGATGGCGCAAGCACGCTGCACATGCTGGGTGCGGCGAACAAATACGGCTGGTATCAGGTCGGGTACGATGAAACGGATGTGTGGTACGGCACCGTGATCGATTTTGCCGAAGCCGAGGAGCGGGAGATTTCTGCCCCAGACAGCCTGCCCATGAACGGCCGGGTGGGCAATTTGCAGGTTGACGATGCGCAAATCGTCTGGAGCTGGTCCGGTATGCTGACCGACACTCCGGCGCTGGTGGTGACGGATTTTGACAGAAACCAGACCGGGGCGGTCAGCTTCCCGCAGGGATGGTACCTTGCCGGTTGGGCACCCATAGCCGCCGACGAACAGTACTTATATGCCAAAGGCGGTATGGTCTCCGATGATCCCGCCCGCCTGGACGAGCGCCGCCTGCTTCGGTTGAACCCGGCCGCCGACACGGTAGAGACCGTCACGACCTGGGACGAGTACGGCGGCCAGCTGCTGGGTGCCTGGGATGGCAAGCTGCTGCTCACACGGCGGGTGCCCGGCGCTGATTGCCCGGAGCCTGTGTATGCTTATTACAGTGTCGACAATTTTAACGATCTGAAGCCCTATTTAACCGAGACACTCTGCGCACTGGACCCTGCCACCGGCAGTGAGATCGTGCTGGCCGAGGGGGCGGTGTATACCTTTGGTCCGCTGCGGAAGTTAGCCGGGGATGCGCTGTGGTGGGTGGACGGCACCCGCCTGCTGCGCCAGCCGTTAGGCACAGACGAGGTGCAGACGGTGGCTGAGCTTCCACAAGAGATGACGCTGGACAGCGTGTATGACGAGGATGTGTTTTTGCTGGCCCGCCAGGATGAGCGGCAAGTGCTGTATGTGTATCATCTGGCAGACGGCACGCTGGCCGAAAGCCCCCTGCGCTGTGCTCTCAAGTACGAGGATCATTATGTTCCCATCGTCTGCCAGGCTGCGCCAGGAATGTATTTGATTATCGAGGGCGAGACCGCCGTGACGAAAACCCTCACCGGCACCGATGGGCGGCAATACAACATCAGTTCCCCAGTAACGCAGTATGCCCTGGCTACGCGATCGGCAATACTGGATCCCAGCGTCCCGACTACGCCAGTGCCACCAGGCATATGGCGAAAATAGCAACGCGGAAATCTCCCTTTCCATAAGGGGGATTTTTTATTTTGTGCGTCTTGCACAAATTTTCGCCGTGATTTTTGTCGCTTGAAAATGATTGTTTGTGGTTGATTCTGGTGGTTGTTGTGCTATAATACAATCAGAATCAATCATGCAAAGTCACAAACCGCCAAGTCCAATCAGAAAGAACATAAAAAAGGAGGCCCTCCATGCTTGCAGAAGAACGATTTTCCCAGATTCTAGCGTTGTTGGCGGAAAAACGCACCGCCACCGTACAGGAACTTTGCGAGGCCCTGAACGTCAGCGAGTCCACCATCCGGCGCGACCTGCTGGAGCTGGACCGTCAGGGTCGGGTCAATAAAGTCCACGGCGGTGCCACGCTGCCAAGCAGCCAGTTCCGAGCCGACGAGCCCACGATGGAAGCCAAGGAAACACTGGCCGTCAGCCAAAAAAACACCATCGCCAAAGCCGCCGCCGCTCTTATCCAGGCCGATGATTTCGTCTACCTGGACGCCGGGTCCACCACGCTGGCCGTGGCACGGGCCGTCAGCGGCGCGGCGCTGGACGCCCACTACGTCACCAACGGCATCGCCCACGCGCGGCTGCTGGCGCAAAAAGGCTGCCGCGTCTTTGTACCTGGCGGCCTGCTGCGCCCCCAGACCGAGGCCATCATCGGCGCGGCAGCCATGGCGGCGCTGCAGCAGTACAACTTCACCAAGGCGTTTTTGGGGGCCAACGGCATTGATCTGGTCGCCGGGTTCACCACCCCGGACCCAGAGGAAGCCGCCGTCAAGGCCTGTGCCGCCCGCCGCGCCCGCGAGGTATGGTTTTTGGCCGATGACACCAAGTTCGGCAGCATCTACCCGGCCGTAATCGCCGGGCTGCAGGATGGTTCTATCCTGACCAACCGCTGCCCTGATCCCCGCTACCGCCAGCAAACGCTGGTAAAGGAGGCAGAAGCATGATCTATACCGTTACATTTAACCCCGCCATCGACTACGTCGTCCGGCTGGACAGTCCGCTGCAGGTCGCGGCCATCAACCGCGCCACCGGCGAGGATTGCGTGCTGGGCGGCAAGGGCATCAATGTATCCGGCGTGCTGGCCCAGCTGGGGGTCGAAAGTGTGGCTCTCGGCTTTATCGCGGGCGAGACCGGCGCCTGGCTGGAGCGCGGCCTGGCCGCCCAGGGCCTGCACACCGATTTCATCCACCTGCAAGAGGGGATGACACGCATCAATGTCAAGATCAAGGCCGGGCAGGAGACCGAGCTGAACGGCGCAGGGCCGAACATTCCCGAAGCCGCCATGCAGGCGCTGGAAGCCAAGCTGGACGCGCTGCAAAAATATGACGTGCTGATTTTGGCGGGCAGCATCCCGGCCTGCCTGCCGCAGACCACCTACGAGCGGCTGCTGGCCCGGCTGCAGGGCCGCGGCGTGCGCACTGTGGTAGACGCCACCCAAAACCTGCTGCTGAAGGTGCTCCCCTACGAACCGTTCCTCGTCAAGCCCAACAACCACGAGCTGGCCGAGATCGTGGGCCGCGAGCTGACCAATGATGACGAGATCGTCACCGCCGCCGCCAGCCTGCAGGCCCAGGGTGCCCACAACGTGCTGGTAAGCATGGCCGGGGACGGCGCGCTGCTGCTGGACGAAAACGGCACGGTGCATCGCATCGGCTGCCCCAAGGGCAAGGTGGTCAACAGCGTTGGCGCGGGCGACAGCATGGTAGCCGGTTTTGTGGCAGGATACCTGCGCACCGGCGATTACTGCTACGCGCTGCGCCTGGGTACCGCCTGCGGCAGTGCAACGGCGTTCAGCGTTGGGCTGGCAACGAAGGCGGATATTGAAAAGCTGCTGAGAACGATTTGATAAATAGAAGGAGACCCGCTATGCGTATTACAGAACTGTTTACTGCGCAGTCCATTGCACTGGATGAGGCCGCAGCCGATCAGGCGCAGATCATCGACCGGCTGGTGGAATTGCAGGCAACCCACGGCAACATCACCGACCGAGAAGCCTACAAAAAAGCCCTCTACGCTCGCGAAGCCGAAGCGTCCACCTACGTGGATAACGGCATCACGGTGCCCCACGCCCGCACTGCCTGTGTGACCCGCCCCAGCCTAGCCGCCATGCGTCTGGCCGCGCCCGTGCAGTACAACGCCGAGGATGACGGTAAGACCGACCTGCTGTTTGCCATCGCTGCGCCGGAAAACGGCAGCCTGCACATTGACATGCTGGCCCGCATGATGCAGATGCTGATGAACGACGATTTTGTCGAAAAGCTGCGCGCCGCCAAAACGCCCGCCGAGTTCCTGGCTGCCATCGATGTCCAGGAAGACGCCCAGTTCGGCGAGGAGAGCTTCACCCAGCAGGAGATCCCCCAGCAGGGCTACCGCGTGTTGGCTGTGACCGCCTGCCCCAACGGCATCGCACACACCTACATGGCCGCCGAGGCGCTGACCAAGGCCGGTGACCGTCTGGGCCTGCCCACCAAGGTGGAGACCAACGGCTCGGACGGCGCGAAAAACGTGCTGACCGTCGAGGAGATTGCCGCCTGTGACGGCATCATCATTGCAGCGGACAAAAACGTCGAGACCACCCGTTTTGACGGTAAGCCGGTGATTTTTTCCCGTGTGGATGACGGCATCCACAAACCAGAGGAACTTATTAAAACCATCGCCCACGGCGAAGCCCCCATCTTCCACGCCAAGGGCGGCGCACCGGCGGCCAACGAGGCCAGTGCCAACGACTCCGTCGGCCACACCCTCTACAAGCACCTGATGAACGGTGTCTCTCACATGCTGCCCTTCGTGGTAGGCGGCGGCATCATGATCGCGCTGGCGTTTTTGCTGGACGATTACACCATCGATCCCTCCAACTTCGGCATGAACACCCCGGTGGCGGCCTTCTTTAAAACTGTAGGCAACGCAGCGTTCAGCTACATGCTGCCCATCCTGTCGGCCTACATTGCCATGTCCATTGCTGACCGTCCCGGCCTGGCCGTGGGCTTTGCAGGTGGTGTGCTGGCTATGAACGGCACCAACTTTGCCGGGCTGGCCCAGGGCGACACCACCGGCATTTCGGGCGGCTTTTTGGCTGCGTTGCTGGCCGGTTTTGTCTCCGGCTATATCGTCGAGGGTCTCAAACGCATCACCGAAAAGCTGCCCGCCAGCCTGAACGGCATCCGCCCGATGCTGATCTACCCGCTGGGCGGCATGCTGGCCATCGGTGCCGTAATGTGCGGCATCAATCCGGTCATGGGCGTGATCAACACCGCCATGACCGATTGGCTGAACGCCATGGGCGGCACCTCCAAGGTGCTGCTGGGCGCCATCGTGGCTGGTATGATGGCGGTGGACATGGGCGGCCCCGTCAACAAAGCCTCCTACGCCTTCGGCATCGCGGCGCTGGCCTCCGGCAACTACGGCGTCATGGCCGCCGTCATGGTAGGCGGCATGGTCCCGCCGATCGCTATTGCGCTGTCCACCACCTTCTGCCCCAAAAAGTGGACCGAGGACGAGCGCCGCAACGGCATCGTCAACTACGTAATGGGTCTGTGTTTCGTCTCCGAGGGCGCTATTCCGTATGCGGCGGCCGATCCGCTGCGCGTGCTGCCCAGCTGCGTCATCGGCGCGGCACTGTCGGGTGCGCTGTCGATGACCTTCGGCTGCGCCTTGCGTGCGCCCCACGGCGGAATCTTCGTCTTCCCGGTCGTGGACCACGCGCTGCTGTACTTTGTGGCGCTGGCCATTGGCAGCGTGGTGGGCGCAGTAATTTTGAGCCTGCTGAAAAAGGACCGAACCGACGCTTGATACGATGATAGAACAGACGGCCCCCGCCGGAGATTTTCTCCCGGCGGGGGCTGTTTTGGCTTGGTTGATGTGTTTGCCGGATTTTGCAGTACGTGTCTCCCCGGCCGCAGCATGCAGGTCTGGTCGTTTGCAAACCCGCCACGGCTGTGCTATAGTAGTAGCAACACACAAAATGGAGGATCGCTATGCTGCCTGTTACAACGCCGGGAGCCGAGATCGTTTTTGAGGGCACCTGCAATTTCCGCGAGCTGGGGGGCTACCGCGCTGCCGATGGCCGCCATGTGCGCCGCGGGCTGCTGTACCGCGGCTGCAGCCTGGATACGCTGCAAAGCCCCGCTGACCGTACCAAGCTGGAAAGCCTGCACCTGCGGGAGATCCTGGACCTGCGCAGCGCCGGAGAGGCCGCCCGCCAGCCCGACGCGGCCGTGTCCGGGGCGCATTACCAGCGTATCTGCGGCATGCGGTACGCCGATGGCAGCGAGATGGACTTTTCGCCCGCCGGCATCCAGCGCATTGCCGCCGAAAAGGCCGCCTACGAGGCCAAAGCCGGCCACCCCGTACACGATTTTTACTGGTTCACTGACCTGTACAAGCAGATGCCTTTCGGCAACCCGGCCTACCATGAGCTGTTCCGCCTGCTGGAGGAGCATCGCGTACCGCTGCTGTTCCACTGCACCTGCGGCAAGGACCGCACCGGCATTGCCGCTATGTTGGTACTGCTGGCGCTGGGTGTGAGCCGGGAGGATGCCATCGCCGACTACATGCTGACGAACGTTTACCGCAAAGCCATCATCGATAAATTCATGCAGGATAAACCCGCCGACCAGTACGACCTGCTGCTGCCTGTGGAGGGCGTAAGCGAATCGATGGGGGCAGGGTCCATCGACGTACTGCTGGAAAAGTACCCCAGCTATGAGGCGTATTTTGAGGCTGAATACGGCCTGACCACGGCACGCCTGGCCGCGCTGCGGGATTTTTATCTGGAATAATTATTTTGGAATCATGCGTCACCTGCGGTGATAAGAACTACACCGCCGACCAGCTGAAAAAGGGGATATGGCACGTGACCATCATCGCGTTCGTGTTCTGCGCGTCGGTGTGGTCGCTGTCGATGGCCGTGCTCCAGGTGTACGCGCGCATCTTTTCCGCCAGCAAGAGCAGTTGGTGCACGCAGGCGGGGCAAAAAAGTAAGGCGCAGCTGCGCGGATTTTCGGATTTTTACAGATTTTTGCAAAAAAGTTTGAAATAGCTGTTGACAAACGGTTTCCCACACGCTATAATATATGAGCGTTGAGGGCAGACGCCCACAACGATGATTGCGATGGGGATTCGCATAATGGTAGTGCAGCGGACTCTGACTCCGCCCGTGGGAGTTCGATCCTCTCATCCCCAACCACACCGCAGCAGCCCAGCTGCTGCGGTTTTTCTTTACGGGGTGTAGCGCAGTTGGTAGCGCGCTTGGTTCGGGACCAAGAGGCCGTGGGTTCAAATCCCGTCACTCCGACTTTTAGCCTGTGACATACATGTTGTCACAGGCTTATTTTTTGTTGTATCGAAAAAAATCAGGCATATTAACGGCCACTTTTTAAAGTATATTTTGTAATGTTGCCCAACCTTTTGGTTGGCTTTTGAAATCTGGCAGGGGAGAGGGTAATATTTCCGCGTCTGTCTGATTCGTTTTGCGCCGCCGGGTTTGTTCCGGTGGCACTTTTTGTTCATAGCTTATTTACACGTTTCATCTTGAATTTGGGACCATGCAGCAAGTAGAATAGCTGTAATATTACCGCGCACTTTCCGCGCGGGCAAGGAGCGTGCAGCTATGGGCAGTGAAAAGAAATCTTCCCCCAACGTCGAGAGCCGTCGGCGGCATATTTTGCGCATGCCGCAGGCGGTGTATTCGGCCAGCGGCATCGTGGTCAACGGGCGGCGGCTGAAAAGCTTTGTGTTTACCACCGACATCGCCATCATCCGCAACTGCGATGCCGACGCCGTTTTTGCGGTGTATCCCTTTACGCCCCAGCAGGCCATCAGCCAGGCGATCATTCAATCTTCCTACATCCCGGTGTTTTGCGGCATCGGTGGCGGCACCACCCAGGGGCTGCGCACCCTGACGCTGGCCCAGAGCGTGGAAGGGCAGGGGGCTATGGGCGTTGTAATGAACTCCCCCATTACCAACCGCAACCTGCTGGCAGTGTCCCGCGTGGTAGACATCCCGGTCATTATCACGGTAACCAAAGCCGATACCGATATTACCGCCAGGCTGATGGCAGGGGCGTCCATTTTAAATGTGGCCTGCGGTCCCGACACAGCCCGCGTAGTGGGGCTGATCCGCGCGCAGTTTCCAGAGGTCCCTATCATTGCCAGCGGCGGAAAAAACGATGAGAGCATCGCCGCCACCATTGCCGCCGGGGCCAATGCCATTACCTACACACCGCCGTCTGCCGCCTTTTTGTTTAAAGAGATGATGGAGAAATACCGCGAAGAAACTTGACAAGCCTGCCCCAACGGCGTACATTTATACTATAATAAAATATCTATCAGGGAGGTTTTCTTATGGCGATTCGTGTTGGCATCCTGACTTCCGGCGGCGACTGCCCTGGCCTGAACGCCACCATCCGCGGTGTAGCCAAGGCGCTGTACCACCGCATGGGCAGCAAGGTCGAGATCGTAGGTATCATGAACGGCTACGACGGCCTGATCAACGGCAACTACCGCGAAATGAGCCCGGACGAGTTTTCCGGCATTTTGACCGTGGGCGGCACCATCCTGGGCACCAAGCGTACCCCCTTTAAAAAGATGCGTGTGGTCGAGGAAGACAAGGTGGACAAGGTAGCCGCCATGAAGAAGAACTACCGCGCCGCCAAACTGGATTGTCTGCTTTGCCTGGGCGGCAACGGCACCCACAAAACCGCCAACCTGCTGAGCCAAGAGGGCCTGAACGTTATTGGCCTGCCCAAGACCATTGACAACGACATTTACGGCACCGACGTGACCTTTGGCTTCCACACCGCCGTGGACATTGCCACCGAGGTCATCGACCGCATCCACACCACTGCCGGCAGCCACAGCCGCGTGATGTGCATTGAGATCATGGGCAACAAGGCCGGCTGGCTGACGCTGTATTCCGGCATTGCGGGCGGCGCGGACATCATCCTGCTGCCCGAACTGCCCTACGACATTAAAAAGGTTGCTGCCGCAGTGGAAAACCGCGCCAAGGCAGGCAAGAACTTCTCGATTTTGGCCGTGGCCGAGGGCGCGTTCTCTCAGGAAGAGGCCAAGATGAAGCGCAAAGAGTGGACCGCTCAGCGTGCCGCCGCCGGTTATACCACCGCCACCGCCCGCATTGCCAAGCAGGTCGAAGAGCTGACCGGCGCTGAAACGCGCATCTGCGTGCCCGGCCATATGCAGCGTGGCGGCAGCCCCAGCGCCTATGACCGTGTGCTGGCCACCCAGTTTGGCGCCTACGCCGCCGGGCTGGTTGCCGACGAACACTACGGTGTGACCGTTGCCATGGTGAACCGCCACGTGACCGCCAACCCGCTGGCTGACATTGCCGGCAAGACTCGCGGCGTGCCGGGAGATTGTGATATGCTCAATGTTGCCCGGGCTATGGGGATCTGCCTTGGTTAATTTGTTCGTTTATAGTTTCTCGCTTTCAAGAGGGGCCACGTTCTGGCCTCTCTTTTTTTATAAAAAATCAGTAAAGACTATTGACATTAAACCCGCGTTTAATGCTACACTGGTAGTGGAAACAAACCCAGGGAAAGGACCTGTTACCTATGGATAAATTACAAGCATTGCAAGACTATCTGCGTGAGCTGGGCAGTGTAGCGGTGGCGTTTTCCAGCGGGGTGGATTCCACCTTTTTGCTGAAAGTCGCCCACGATACGCTGGGCGACAAGGCCATCGCCGTGACAGCTAAGTCCTGCTCGTTCCCCAAGCGGGAACTGGAGGAGGCCACTGCCTTCTGCAAGGCTGAGGGCATCAGGCAAGTCATCGTTGAGTCCGATGAGCTGAACATCGAGGGCTTCTCCCATAACCCCAAGAACCGCTGCTACCTGTGCAAGCATGAACTGTTCGAGAAAATTATCGCAGTTGCGAAAGAAAACGATTTGCAGTACGTAGCCGAAGGCTCCAACATGGACGACAACGGCGACTACCGCCCCGGCTTGCAGGCCGTGGCCGAGCTGCAGGTCAAAAGCCCGCTGCGCCACGTGGGATTGACCAAGCAGGAGATTCGCGACTACTCCCACCAGCTGGGGCTGCCCACCTGGGACAAGCAGTCCTTCGCCTGCCTGTCCTCCCGCTTTGTGTACGGCGAGGAGATCACCGCGCAAAAGCTGGGCATGGTGGACAAGGCCGAACAACTGCTTCTGGACCTGGGATTTCACCAGCTGCGGGTGCGCATCCACGGTACGATCGCCCGCATCGAGGTGCTGCCCGCCGAGTTTGAAAAGCTGCTGCAAAACCGTGAGCAGATCGTGGCCGAGTTTAAAAAATACGGTTTTACGTATGTTACTATGGACTTGCAGGGCTACCGCATGGGCAGCATGAACGAGACCCTGAACCTGAAAGGCTGATGCTATGGACGCGAAACAAGTGTTGGAGCAGGTGCGCAGCGGTGCGATAAGCGTCGAGGACGCCGAGCAGTTTTTCCGCCGCGCCCCCTACGAGGAATTGGGCTACGCCAAGCTGGACACCCACCGCAAACTGCGGTCCGGCTTTGGCGAGGTGGTATTTTGCAGCGGCAAGGCCGACGAATTTCTGTCGAGCATTTTTGAAAAATTGGCCGCCGAAGACGGTGAGGTACTGGGCACCCGTGCCACACCCCACCAGTTTGAACTGGTCAAGGCCGTCTGCCCCAGTGCAGTGTACGATTCCATTGCCCGCATTATAAAGGTAGAAAAGCCCGGCAAGGTGCTGCGCGGCTGCGTGGCCGTCTGCACCGCCGGCACTGCTGACATCGCCGTAGCCGAGGAAGCCGCCCAGACGGCCGAGTTTTTCGGCACGAAAGTGGAGCGCATCTACGATGTGGGCGTCAGCGGGCTGCACCGCCTGCTGGGCAACCTGGAACCTATCCAGCGCGCCAACTGCGTAGTGGCCGTGGCGGGCATGGAGGGGGCACTGGCCAGCGTCATCGGCGGGCTGGTGCAGAACCCGGTCATTGCTGTGCCTACCTCGGTGGGGTACGGGGCCAGCTTCGGCGGGCTTTCCGCACTGCTGACGATGATCAACTCCTGCGCCAACGGCATTGCCACCGTCAACATCGATAATGGCTACGGCGCCGGGTATCTGGCCACCCAAATCAACCGCCTGGCCCTGGGCACGAAAGAGGATTAACGTATGAATGAAAAAAAAGACGCCCTGTATCTGGAATGTTACTCCGGCATCAGCGGCGATATGGTCACGGCGGCGTTGCTGGACCTGGGCGCGGACGAGGTTGTGCTGCGCAAAGCGCTGGCCAGCCTGCCGCTGGATGGGTTCAGCATCAACATCAGCCGAGTGAAAAAGGCCGGGCTGGACGCCTGCGATTTTGACGTGGTGCTGGACGCCGAGCACGAGAACCACGACCACGATACGGCCTACCTGTACGGCGGGGTGGAGGAGTGCGGCCACACCCACGATGTGCATGAGTACAACCATGACGAGCACGACCACCATCATGACGAGGATGGACATGCGCACCGCCATGGGCATTGCTGCCACGACCACGAGGCTGAACATTGCCACGACCATGAACATGTCCACGAACACACTCACGGCCACCATCACCACGTACACCGCGGGCTGGCCGAGGTGCTGAACATCCTGAACAAAGCCGATCTGACCGACCGCGCCCGCACCACGGCCGTGCGCATCTTTACCATTTTGGGCCAGGCCGAGGCAAAGGCCCACGGTGCTACGCTGGAAACCGTGCACTTTCACGAAGTCGGCGCGGTGGATTCCATCGTGGACATCACCGCTGCGGCCGTATGCCTGGACAATCTGGGCATCGAGGACGTCATCGTCCCCGTGCTGTACGAGGGCACCGGCAGCATCCGCTGTGCCCACGGCGTGCTGCCCATCCCGGTGCCCGCCGTGGTGAACATTGCCGCCGCTGAGCACCTGAACCTGCACATCACCGGCGCCAAGGGCGAGTACGTCACCCCCACCGGCGCGGCCATTGCTGCCGCCGTGCGTACCAGCGACCAGCTGCCCGCCGAATTCACCGTTTCCAAAATTGGTCTCGGCGCCGGAAAGCGGGAGCAGGAACTGCCCGGCCTGGTGCGGGCGATGCTCATCCGCCCCGCAGGCAGCGAGTATGCCGCGCAGGACGTCATCTACAAGCTGGAATCCAACATCGACGACACCACCGGCGAAGCGCTGGGCTACGTGATGGAGCGGCTGCTGGCCGCGGGTGCACGGGACGTGCAGTACAGCCCGGTCTACATGAAAAAGAACCGTCCTGCGTACCTTTTGACCGTGCTTTGCCTGGAGGAGGACATTCCCGCACTGGAAGAAATCATTTTTGCGGAGACCACCACCATCGGCATCCGCCGCGTGCGGATGGAGCGCAGCATCTTGAAGCGCCATATTTACACCATTCCCACCTCACTGGGTGATGTAGAGGTCAAAATGTGCCTGGTGCCCCATTGCAATGGGAACGAAGTTTTCGAGGATGTAGAAGAGCGCTGCTATCCCGAGTATGAGAGCATCAAGGCCATCTGCAAGCGCACGGGCCGCTCCTATCAAGATGTAACACGCCAGGTCCTGCGCGAACTGGCCGAAAATAAGGAGGACTAACCATGCATATGGCAGACGCATTATTGGCGCCGGGTGTTGCCGGAGTCATGTACGCCTGTTCGGCGGTGGCGGCAGGGCGCTCGGTGCGCAAGCTGAACCAGCAGCCCGATGACAAGGCCGTGCCCGTGATGGGCGTGATGGGTGCCTTTGTTTTTGCCGCCCAGATGATCAATTTTACCATCCCCGGCACGGGTTCCAGCGGTCATTTGTGCGGCGGCATGCTGCTGGCCGCCATCGTGGGTCCCTACGCCGCGTTTTTGACGATGATCGGCGTGCTGCTCATCCAATGCCTGCTGTTTGCCGACGGCGGCCTGATGGCGTTGGGGGCCAACATCTGGAATATGGCGTTCTACGGTTGTTTTGTGGGCGGGCTGATCTGGCGCACCTTTACCCGCAAGGGGCTGAACCGTGCAAAAATTATCGCCGCATCGCTGATTGGCTGCATCCTTTCGCTGCAGCTGGGGGCGTTCTCGGTATCCGTAGAAACGCTGGCCTCCGGCATTACGGCGCTGCCCTTTGGTGCGTTTTTGCTGGCCATGCAGCCCATTCATCTCGCCATTGGCGCGGTGGAAGGCTGCATCACCGCCGCTGTGCTGGTATTTTTGTACGAGGCACGCCCCAGTCTGCTGTGGCAGGGCAGCGTGGCCACCGGGGAGAAGCAGCGCCTGACCTTACGCGGCACGCTGGGCGTGCTGGCGGGTGCGGCCGTGGTCGTTGCAGGCGGGCTTTCGCTGCTGGCATCTGCCTTCCCCGATGGGTTGGAATGGTCGCTGCAGCGTTTGACCGGCAGCACCGAACTGGAAACCACCGGCCCCGTGCAGGCGTTTTTTGCCCGTATTCAAGAATGGACGGCCCTGCTGCCGGACTACAACTTTGCAGGCTCCGACGCGGCTGCCGGGACCAGCGCGGCGGGCATCATCGGCGCGGTCGTGGTGCTGGCCGTGGTGATTTTGGGCGTAAAACTGGTAAAAAAGGCGGTGCATCGACGTGGATCGTCTGCACAGGGCCATTAAGGATGTTCACCGGCTGGACGATCTGGCCGCGCGGGATACCTGGCTGAACCGGCTGGCCCCGCTGCCCAAACTGCTGGCGGCGGTAGTGTATTTGGCCGTCACGCTGTCCTTTGGGCGATACCAGCTTACCGGCGTACTGGGTATGGGACTTTGGCCGCTGCTTTTGCTGGAGCTGGCGGACTTTACCCCCGGCGACGCCTTGCGGGCGTTTAATCCCGTGGCTGTGCTGCTAACCGTGGTGGGGCTGTGCAACCTGCCGTTCGACCGCGCCGTACTGCTGCATGCGGGGCCGCTGTCTGTGACCGGGGGCATGCTCTCTCTGAGCGTGCTGCTGGCCAAGGGGCTGTTCTGCTTTCTGGCCGTGTGGGTGCTGATTGCCTCCACCGGGATGGAATCCGTCTGCGCAGCTTTACAGCAATTGCACTGTCCACGGGTGCTCACCACCACAATTTTACTGATATACCGTTACATTGTGCTGCTTTTGCAGGAGGGTATCCGCATTGCCACCGCCTATGCGCTGCGCGCACCCGGGCAAAAGGGCATCCAGTTCCGGGCGTGGGGCTCACTGCTGGGGCAGCTGCTACTGCGCAGCATCGACCGCGCCCAGCTGGTGTACGAGAGCATGCAGCTGCGGGGCTTTGCAGGATCTTTTCCGCCAGGGCAGAAAAAGCACGGCGGTTGGCTGTTTTTGGCAGTAACGGTTTTCTACTGCGCCATTTTCCGCGCCGTGCCTTTGTTTGAGCTGGCCGGACGACTTTTGTAAAAAAGGGAACAATATTATGGCAAATTCCGAGTCTATCCTGACGATGCAGGACTTGACTTTTTGTTATGATGGCCACAGCGCCGCGCCGGTCTTGCAGGATATAAACCTGAACATTGCGTCCGGCCAGCGGGTGGGTCTTGTTGGCTGCAACGGCGTGGGCAAATCCACACTGTTAAAGCTGCTGGTGGGTATTCTGCCCATGCAGCAGGGCACGCTGGAAGTGGCGGGCCTTTCGATGCAGCGCGAAAATTTGGCATCTATCCGGCGGAAAGTGGGGTACATTTTCCAGGATTCGGACAGCCAGCTGTTCATGCCCACAGTGGCGGCGGACGTCGCCTTTGCGGCGCAGAACTACGGTTACCCGACCGAGGAAGTGGCCGCCCGCAGCCACCGCGCCTTGCAGCAGGTGCACATCGAGGATTGCGCCGACCGGCCGGTGTACCGGCTGTCCGGTGGGCAGAAGAAACTTGCGTCTATCGCAGGCATCCTGACACTGGACCCAGAGCTGATCTTGATGGACGAGCCGTCCGCCGCGCTGGACCCGAAAAACCGGCGCAACTTAATAGAAATTTTGCGGGGACTGCCCTGTGCGATGCTGATTGCCTCCCACGATCTGGATTTTATCTACGATACCTGCGACCGGGTGGTGCTGCTGTACGAAGGGCGCATTGCCGCCGACGGCCCGGCCGAGGAAATTTTGCACGACGGTGCGTTGCTGGCTGATTGCGATTTGGAACTGCCTCTGCGGTTTCAATCGATATAATGTAGTTTAAAGGAGGAAACCTTTTATGGCAAAGTCTACTGTCTATTTCACCAAGGAGATCACCCCTGAGGCCGTGTTGAAGATGTACCGCCAGCTGGGCGTGGAACTGCCCGGCAAGGTGGCCGTTAAAGTCCACAGCGGCGAGGATGGCAACCAGAACTTCCTGCGTCCCGAGTTCATGAAGCCGGTCATCGACGCCGTCCACGGCACCGTGGTCGAGTGCAATACCGCGTACGGCGGCGCCCGCAACGAGACCCCCAAGCACGTACAGCTGATGAAAAAACACGGCTGGAGCGACCTGTTCGACGTTGACATCATGGATGCCGAAGGCCCGGACGTTGTCTGGCCCGTGAAGAATGGCAAGGTCCTGAGCGAGAACCTGCTGGGCAAGGACATCGAAAACTACGACAGCATGCTGGTTTTGATCCACTTCAAGGGCCACCCCATGGGCGGTTACGGCGGCGCGCTGAAGCAGCTGTCCATCGGCTGTGCTTCCAGCGCCGGCAAGGCCTACATCCACTCCGGCGGCAAGGTCAAGGATCAGGCCGTGCTGTGGGAGAACATCTGTCCGCAGGATACCTTCCTGGAGGCCATGGCCGACGCCGCCAGCACCGTGGCCGACCACTTTGCCGGCAAGATTGCCTATGTGGCCGTGATGAAGAACCTGTCCGTCGACTGTGACTGCTGCGCCGTGGCCGAGAACCCCTGCATGGGCGACATCGGCATCCTGTCCGGCCTGGACCCCGTCGCGCTGGACCGCGCCTGCCTGGACCTGGTCGAGCACAGCGCCGACCCTGGCCGTGACCACTTTATGGAGCGCGTCAACAGCCGCCACGGCGCCCACACCATCGAGGCCGCCGAGGCCCTGGGCGTTGGCACCACCGAGTATGAGTTGGTGAGAGTGTAATAGCAATTCTCCAATCAGGGAGTGGGCCTAGCGGCTCTCTCCCTGATTTTGTTTCTGGCCTTTTTGGGCGATGTGCGATATAATAGACCTATACAAACCAGGGGAGAGGGGGCGCGCCGCATGCCGCAGAGAATTTATATGGCCATCGACTTGAAATCGTTCTACGCTTCGGTGGAGTGTATGGAGCGCGGGCTGGACCCGCTGCAAACCAACCTCGTTGTGGCGGACCCCTCCCGCACCGAAAAGACCATCTGCCTGGCGGTGTCCCCGGCACTGAAAGCCTACGGCATCCCCGGCCGCGCCCGGCTGTTTGAAGTCATCCAAAAGGTGGGGCAGGTCAATGCTATGCGCCGTCTGAACGCCCCCAACCGCACCTTTACCGGCAAAAGCTGCGACGCGCGGGAGCTGGCCGACCACCCGGATTGGGCGCTGGACTACATCATCGCGCCGCCCCAGATGGCCCACTACATCCAGCAAAGTACACGTATCTACAACGTTTATTTAAAGTACGTCGCGCCGGAGGACATCCACAGCTACTCCATCGACGAGGTGTTTCTGGACGCCACCGCCTACTTGAAATTGTACGGCCTAACGTCGAAAGAATTTGCCCGCAAGATGATTTTGGACATTTTGGCCACCACCGGCATCACGGCCACGGCGGGCATCGGCACCAACCTGTACCTGGCCAAGGTCGCCATGGACATCCGCGCCAAACACATCCAGCCGGACGAAAACGGCGTGCGCATCGCCGCGCTGGACGAGATGCGCTACCGCCGCCTGCTGTGGGACCACACCCCGCTGACGGATTTTTGGCGGGTGGGCAAGGGCATCGCCCAAAAGCTGGAGACCCACAATATGTTCACGATGGGTGACGTAGCACGGTGTTCGCTGGGCGGGCCGCAGGATTTTTACAACGAGGAGATGCTTTACCGGCTATTCGGCGTCAACGCCGAGCTGCTCATCGACCACGCCTGGGGCTGGGAACCCTGCACCATTGCGGACATCAAGGCCTACAAGCCCGCCGCCAACAGCTGCGGCAGCGGCCAGGTACTGCACTGCGCTACGCCCGCCGACCAGGCACGGCTCATCGTGCGGGAAATGGCTGACCAGCTGGCGCTGGACCTGGTGGACAAACACCTGATGACCAACCAGCTGGTGCTGACCGTGGGCTACGACCGGGAAAATCTGATCGACCCCACCCGCAATGCGGCCTACCATGGCCCTGTTGCCACCGACCGCTACGGGCGGCAGATCCCCAAGCATGCCCACGGCACAACGAATTTAAGGCAGTACACGTCCTCCACGCGGTCGATTTTGGACGCTGTGACAGAGCTTTTTGACCGCATTGTAGACAAGCGCCTGCTGGTACGGCGGGTGAACCTGGTGGCCTGCCGCGTGCTGGACGAAGACGCCGCCCGTGAGAAGGACAGCTGCGAGCAGCTGGACTTTTTCTCCATCACCGAAAGCGCCCAGCAGCAGGCCGCCGCCGAGGAAAAGGAGCTGGAGCGGGAGCGCCGCCGCCAACAAGCCATGCTGGCCATTAAAAAGAAGTTCGGGAAAAATGCCATCATCAAGGGCATGGACCTGCAGGAGGGTGCCACCGCCATGGGGCGCAACGCACAGATCGGAGGGCACAGGGCATGACCCACCGCTATGACGACATTATCAACCTGCCGCATCATGTCTCGCAGAAGCACGCACCGATGGCTCGGGCCGACCGCGCGGCGCAGTTTTCGCCCTTTGCAGCGCTGACCGGGCTGGATGCCGCCCTGCGGGAGACCGCCCGCCTGACCGACCAGCGCATCACCCTGGACGAGTACGAGCAGGCTGCACTGGACGAAACGCTGCAAACCGTGCGGGATGCACTGACCAAAAAAGAGCATCCTACCGTGGAAGTCTGCTATTTTGTGCCCGACACCCGCAAGGCAGGCGGTGCCTACTGCACCGTGACCGGCGTGGTAAAGAAGATGGCAGAGTTTGAGGGACTGCTGATTATGGCTGACGGCACCGAGGTACCAATGGGGGAGATCTCGGTTTTGGAACTACACGGATAACGGAACGGAAGGGTCAAAAACAACACAGCTATTTCAAAAGCATCAAGAAAACAAGATCGACATGCTGAACGGGTCGATTCGGAACAAGCTGCCGCTGTTTGCACTGCCTGTGGCGGCTACCGCTGTGCTGGAGCAGCTGTTCAACGCGGCGGCCTGGCCGTGGTGGGCATAGGTGTACCTTGTCTCCCCCTGCAGCCGCACCTTCCAAACTATCATGCTGGTGTATCCGATCAGTTTGTCGTTTACCGCGCTGTTGATTTTGATTGCACTGGGGTGTGGTATAGACCGACCAGGAGATTTGCTTGATTTTTGTTTCGGTGCTTCGGCCCCGCCTACTTTGCGGCAGGGCTTTTTATAAGAAAAGAGGGACCGCAAGGTGGTCCCTCTTTCGCACTGCATGCTATTATACTTTTTTCAGCAACCCATCAGCAGTTAAAACCGCCGTATCCCCTTCGTTAATATCCGCGGCGGTCAAAGCCGTGTCGGGGTAGGGGAGTACCCGCTTCACCCCGTCGGGCGCAACCAGGGTCACATCGACCAAAACCTCCGCCCCCGGGGCGGGTTCCTCACAGCCGTACATCTGCTCATCTATGCGTTTTACTACATAAGTCATGGCGGCACCTCACTCGCTGCGCAGGCGCTTGTGCAGCTTTTTTCTGCTCGTACATGGCGGTGTCGGCCTGCTTTCGCACGCTGTCCAGCACCTGCAGGCCGGAGCGGCAACCCACCCTGCCTATATTAAATATAGTGTAACACACCATTTCCCAAAAAACAAATATTGCGACAAAATTCTTTTTCGAGCGTAAAACCCGTGCGGTGCTAAGTTGTGCGGATTGCATAAAGGTTAGGTTAATCCCTACAAACTGCAGGGTAATCTATCGTACTTCATAACTTTTTTCACCATGGGCAAAGAATGAGCGATACATCGTTTGTTAACAGTTATTTCAAACTTTTTCTATTTTCTTGAAATATATTATTGCTATTTTGCATAAAAACTGCTATACTTAACACGATCTTTCAATCACATTGCGCTTACGCACCTTTGTAAGCGACTACCATGAGAAGGAGGAATTTTTTTATGGAATTTGTGATTGGCATTATCCTCGTCCTGACCTTTTTCGGCCTGGCCTACTACTGCGTAAAAGGTCACAACCTGATGATCGGCTTCCTGATCATCTCCATCGTCTGGACTGCCCTTTCTCTGCTGGGCACTCTGGTCGCATCTCCCACATTTATTGCAGAGAACCCCATCCTGCAGTTCGGCGGTGACTCCGGCACTACGCTGGTTTCGATCCTGAACAAGATCTACCAGTCCGCCCCTGAAGGCTGGGGCACCACGCTGGTCAACGTCTGCTGGGGCGCCTGGTTTGGCCGCGTCCTGATGGAGACCGGCATCGCCTCCACCCTGATCCGTAAGACTGTTGAGCTGGGCGGCGACCGTCCCATCATCACCATCGTTCTGCTGAACGTTGTGACTGCCTTCATCTTCACCGCCATGATGGGCGCCGGCCCCGTTATCGCCATCGGCGTTATCGTCCTGCCCATCCTGATGTCCCTGGGCATCCCCAAGGCAATCGCCATGTTCACCTTCATGGGTTCGGTCTCCGCTGGTATGTACCTGAACCCCGTCCTGCAGTTCTCTCAGCTGCGCGCCTTCATCTGCGCTTCTGATGAGATGCCTGAGTTCTCCTTCAGCTGGTACACCTCTCACTGGGGCATCTATGCGCTGATCATCAGCGTCGTGGTTGTCTCCGTGCTGACCGGCATCTACCTGAAGATCGGCAAGAAGAGCCACGCCTGGGCTGCCCAGGCTGCCCCGAAGAACACCCAGACCGATGCCCCGCTGATTGCCCTGATCCTGCCCATCGTTCCCGTCGTTCTGAAGATCTGGCTCGACTTCTCCGTTATCGGCGGCTTCGTCATCGCTGGTTTCGCTGCCCTGTTCCTCTGCGGCAAGATGAACAAATCTTTCAAAGAGAACTGCCAGCTGGTCAACAAGCTGTACTATGACGGCGTGGTCGACACCGCTCCGCTGGTTGGCTTCCTGCTGACCCTGCCCATGTTCAACACCTGCGCTTCTTACGCTTCCCCGTACTTCAAGGAAGTTCTGGGCGGCATCATGCCCACCAATGAGTATGTGGTCTGCGCCCTGTTTGCAGCCCTGTCTATCCTGGGCTTCTTCCGTGGTCCCCTGACCCTGTACGGCTGCGGCGCTGCCACCCTGGGTGTGCTGTCCGCCGTTGGTCACTTCAGCGTGCCGTTCCTGTTCTGCGTGTTCACCATCCCGGCAACCACCGTCAACGTTGGTTCCTGCATCACCCAGAGCTGGATCGCCTGGGGCCTGGCTTACACCAAGGTCGAGTCTCGCGACTACCTGAAGCTGTCCATCCCGTTTGCTTACATCTGCTCCATTCTGCTGTACATCCTGACCGCCTTTACGGTCACCGGCCTTGGCCCCGAGTGGTTCCTTTCTTAAGGCCTGACGCAGCTTTGATTTAAGCAGCAAAAATTTGCCGCCCCAGTTAGTAGGCTGGGGCGGCTTTTTGTATATTTTTGCTCTCGCATTTTGGCGGCGCTTGTGCTATAGTAATGGCGGAGAAAATTTGTACGGCGGCCCGCGCTGCCGCAAAAGGAGTTGTTTTGTATGTATGATGAAGCTCTTTTAAAGGAACTGACCGAACTGGAAAACACCGTGCGGTTTGACAGCTTTGATTTTAACGATGCCTACGCCCTGGGCAGTGCCCTGCGTGCGGCGGGGGAGAAGGCTCCCAAGCCGATTGCGGTGCGCATTGTGCTGGATGGCATGATTTTGTATCAGTCCTTCCTGCCGGGCACCGACGCCACCAACAACAACTGGATGGACAAGAAGCAGCGCACTGTGCAGCTGACCGGCACCACCAGCCTGCGCGCCGCCGTGGAGCGGGAGCTGTACGGCGGCAAGGCCCCCTGGCAGCATGACGAGGAGCACTACGCCTTCTGCGGCGGCGGCTTCCCGCTGTACGTCAACGGCGAGTTCCGCGGTGCGGCGATTATTTCCGGTTTGCCGCATTTGAAGGACCACGCGCTGCTGTGCGAAACGGTGAAGGCTTACTGGGAGAGTAAGAAAAAATAATTTTTGATTGGCTTTTTGCGGCCGGCGGGGGACACCACCATGCGGTGTCCCCCTTTTTTAACGGCTTCTAGCCGCTATGCGTACTCTTTTGGTCACAAAAAAGGTAGACCTTGGATAAGATGCCACGAAAAAAGGACGTCACCGCATGGTGGTGACGCCCGCAAAGCAACATATTAAAATCAAAGCGTAAACTGAATCCCGCAGAACACTGCGTAAATTACCAGCAGCGCCACACCCTGCACACGGCTAAGCTTTCCCTTAACCAAGGCCGGCGCGGTCAACAGTACCATAACCGCAATCATAACGGGGATTTCCAGCACCAGGCTGGAGTTCATGCCGAAGATCGTGGCGCTCTGTGGCACCGTAAAGGGGGCCAGCGCGACCGACACACCGCTGACCAGCACCAGGTTGAACACGTTGGCGCCGACCACATTGCCCAGCGACAGGTCGCTGTGGCCCTTGATGAGCGAGGTAATGGCCGTGACCAGCTCCGGCAGGGACGTGCCCAGCGCCACAAAGGTCAGCGCGATAACACTCTCGGGCACGCCCAAAGCCTGGGCGATCAGGGTGCCGTTGTCCACCAGCAGGTTGGCGCCCATGGCGATCAGCACCGCGCCCAGCACCAGCAGCATCAGCATACGGGGCAGGGGCATGGTCTCTTCTTCCTCTTCATGCTCCTCTGCGGGGGCGTTCTTCATCTGGTGGATGTTGGCCGCCATGTAGGCCACGAACATCGCCAGCATGATAAAGCCCATGGGACGGGTGAACTTGCCGAAGCCGTAAGCCGCCACGCAGTAGATGGCCGCCGCCGCAAAGAAGAACAGCACCGGCATTTTCAGCGTTTTGGGGTCCACTTTGCCCGGGCGCACCGCAATGGTGATAGCCGCGATCAGCGCCGCATTGCAGATAACCGAACCGATGGCGTTGCCGTAAGCGATCTCGCCGTGGCCGGACAGCGCCGACATCGTGGAGACCATGACCTCGGGCAGGGTAGTGCCGATGGACACCACTGTGGCTCCAATCAGCAGTTCGGGCAGATGGAACCGCCGCGCCAGCGCCGATGCGCCGTCCACGAACCAGTCGCCGCCTTTAATGAGAAACAGCAGCCCGACAATAAACAGCAGTACAGGGATCAGCATAAAAACTCCTTTTTTCATAGTTGGCAGTTAAATTTGCATATTTTATCAGTATACCATATTGTAGCAAAATTGCAACAGCCCGGCCGCCAGATTGACAAATTTCGACATGCAGGGTAGAATGGGGCTAAACAGAAAGGGGGCCGGCCTATGACCTGGACCGAAGCCAGCGGCACCTACTGGATGGCCGTGCTGATTATGGGTGTTTTGGGGTACATCAAGCAGAAGGAGCTGCTATGGCGCAACGCCGACCAGCGCCGCCGCGTATACACCCGCAACCCCACGCTGCCCTGCGATTATTTGGGGGCGTTTAGTTTGGGGGAATTCTGGGGGTACCTGCTGCAGGTGTTTGGCACCCCAATGCCGGTGTTTGCCGGTAAAATTTTGCACCGCGCCCTGACCGTGATTACCGACGACCTTGCCAGCGCCCTGGTGGCCCTATGGGTGTTGTTGATGGCTGTTATATTACCGTTGGTCGTGGAAATTTTTGTGGACCGATGGTATTATGGGACGAATGCGTTTGATAAGTGATTTTCCTACGCTTGCAGCTTGAGGCTTCCCTCACCGGCCACCTGGCGGCCGGTTTCTCGTTCAAACAGCATTTTGCTTTTTATGTGTTCCTTTTGGAGCCCCAAAAGGAAGGCCTAACGGCGGCCTGCCATTATAAAAGGCCCTGCCGTAAGGTAGGCAGGGCCGATAAGGTGCAAACAAAAATCACTCCTGGTCGGCAGTTCTCTGTCCAATATGCGCTTCGATGGCCGAGCGGTCCAGTTCCTCACCAATAATGATAAGCACTTCCTGCCCATCGGGAATAGCCTCTACGTGCATCGTGTCGCGGGTGGCATTCAGTTCGCACCAGCCGTCAACGGTCTGCAAAAAGCCCTTGATGCGCAAAATATGCCCGCAGGCCGGATCAGCAAACAGTGCCCGAGCGGCATCCTGCAGCTGGGGCAGCGTAAGGTGCAGCTCCATGAAATACAGCGACGTGAACGCCTTGTGCTCGTCAAAATGCAGCTTGACGTAGCTGGCTTGACAGTGGCCGCAGCTGTCCAGCCGCTGCATATCGGCGTCGGTCAGGGCGTCCCAGGGCTTGCACAACGCATCGGTGTCCGCAGCAAAGCGGCGGGCGCAGTGGCAGGCTTCCAGCGCACGGTTCAAATGCGCCAGTGTTGCCTCAGCTTGGCCGGGGGCGGCCAGCTGGCAGCGGCTCATCAGCACCATGCCCGCGCTGGCGGCTTCGCTGGCCAGCAGATACTCGCCTTGGTGGCTGAGCTGCGTTTCCAGCAGCGCGTCCACAATGGCAATAACATTGCCAAGCGTGTACCAGCGGTCCAGTGGCTCGTCCCGCAGCACGTCATAGAACTCGTCCACGTCGAAAATGCCGCTGGGTTCCACCAGTACGCGGTCAAAGCCCTGCATCGCCAGCGAGATCAGCTTGGTGCGCATCCGGCGCTGGTGGGTGTCGCAATCGCAGCCGCCGCTGATGGTCTCGATGTCGCAATTGTCGCCCAGCAGATCCTGCAGCAGCATTACGTCAACGTTCACCGCGCCGAAGTCATTTTCCAAAATGCAAACGCGCTGACTGCGGGCGTTGAGCCAGTGCACATATTTGCGCAGAAACGTTGTTTTTCCTGCGCCTAAAAAGCCGGTTATTAAGTCGACCTGTACCATAAGCTTTTCCTCTTTCTATTGCACCGGACCGTCAGCGATCCGGCTCGCAGTCCAAAATGGACGGAATGTTCGTCCAGCGGGGCATATCACCCTTGTAGCACTCATGCAGCCAGGCCACGGCAGCATCCAGCCCCGCCTGGCTGCCCTCAAACTCAGCGGATCGTATCTTTTCCTCGGCGGTGTGCTCAACGCTCCACGGCCCGGGCCAGACCGTAACGGTCAAAAACTCGATCTTTCGCTTGCCGCTCTCGTCCGCCGGGTCGGCCTTTTTGCCCGGCGTAATGACATACCGCATCCCTTGCTCCGCCCCCGAGTAGGGGTTGCCATTGTGAAACCAGTGATAAATTGGAAAAGCGTCTAACATAATATTTCCTTCTTTGTAAAAAAGAAAAGAGGCTCCCTTCCGGGTAAGCCTCTTTCTTAATTTGGAGCGGGATACGAGTCTCGAAGCCTATTTTTTGACCGTATCACCGCTGTGTATAAGGCAATTGCACCCGAAAAGCGTTTATTTTTCTTTTTTATTGTGTTATAATTCGGACTTTCAAAATTGTATCATGCGGCGCATTTACAGTAACGCATCCAGGCGCTTACGAGCATCTTCCAGCATTTGGGGCTTGAGGGCCATGTAGACCTCGTGGATCATCTTTGCATTGGCGTGACCCACCAGCTGTATTGCAATTTCCTCCGGCACACCAGCCATGGCCAGCATGCAGACGTACTCATGGCGGAACTGGTGACCGCAGACAGGGACGCGCCAAGTGCTGTACTTCACAACCTCGCTGCGACCGCGGCGGTACACGCGCTTGGTGTGAACAACTTCCTCGCCCACGCCGTACTTGCGCCAGAAGCGCTGCCACATCGTTTCGTATTTTTTCAGTGTGATTGGCTTGGTGTCCAACCCGATGATGTAGGTGTCCGGCGGCAGGTGGCGGATTGGCTCCAATGCCTCGGCCAGCATGGAGAGCAGGGGAACTTTGCGGATGCCTGCGGGGGTCTTGGTGTAGTCTCGCATGTGTGGCGCGTTGTTAATGTGCTCCACGGATTTGTAGATGTGGATGACCCGCTTTTTAAAGTCGATGTCCTTCAGCTGGATGCCCAGCATCTCGCCGCGGCGCTCTCCCGTGCAAAGGTACGCCACCGGCAGCAGCGCATCCGGGTCCAGGTAGTGATCCTTGACGATCTGCACTTGTTCCTCGGTAGGCGGTGGACGCTTGCTGCGGGGCAGGCCGCGGGGCATCCGGGTCTGCACTGCAGGGTTGCAGTCACCGCGCCACTTGGGACTATCGATCCAGAACTGGTAGATGTTGTTGATGACGGTTTTCTGGTTGCTGACGGTCGAAGCGGAACAGCCCTCGAAAACAGGGGAGCGCAGGAACTCGGCGATCATGTAGGGCTGGATCTCCCGCATGCGGTACTCACCCAGAGCCTCCCGTGCGCGGCGGATATTGGGCATGTAGCTGCGCCGGGTACCCTCTTTCATCTTTTCCACAATTGCCTGGTACTCGTCTGACACGACAGAGAACAGCGGCCCAGAATCGCGGGTAATGATACGCTGGCGCTCCTGCTCCTCGTATTCTTCCTGGGCTTTCTGGATGTCGGCCCACACCTTGGCGGGGTCCTTGGCGGTGAAAGTCCGCCGTTCGTCGCCGATCAGTTCATTGCGTTGGTAGCGGCCATCCTTGCGCAGAATAAGCCCTGCTGTAATTTTGCGACGCATATTTTTACCTCCTTCAGGGTACACTTTGACAAGCCTGCCCGAAGGTGGTACAATACGAATGGTTGGGTCGATTGTTCCACCTTGTGGGCAAGCTGATCTATCAAAACGCTCCATGATTGCCGTCGTGGGGCGTTTTTTCTTTTTTGTTATTCTGCCATGTTCTCGGAATCCCAAGACGTGACAAGTTCGCCGGAGTCAGCGTTGACGAAATCCACATGGATATTCTCCGGGATGTCGCCACTTACAATGCCGTAAGTCTGGCCGCAGGTGGCGAAAATAAGCACCGACATAGAATCACTAATGGCGGTCTCTCCGGGCTTAGTGGTGGTCGTTACAGTAAAATTCGTATAATCCTCGTTGTGGTCAATGGCTGTAAAGTTGGGATAATCCTCTGTGCCAACCATACCATCCAGCGTGGACCGGATGGATTCTGAGATACCGTCCACGATAGCCTTGTGCTGGTCTTTGCTCATCACATAGGTGACGCTGCCATCCTCGTTGATCTGACCGCTGTGGACCTTGCCGTCCGCGACCTGCTGGTCGATTTCCTCCTGGGTGATGTCAGTAGCAAAATCGGCAGGGAAGGTGATGGTCACATCGAAAAGGCCTTTATCCACGTCGATGCTGCCGATGTCGCTTAGGGCCTGCTCGGCCTCATCGACCGTCGCATCCAGTTCAGAATCTGCCGAGGGTTCTTCGGCGGTTGCCTCGGATTCCGAGGACGCCGGAGCCGTTGCTTCAGACGATGCCGCCGGGGTGGATGTACCGCAAGCGGTAAGACCGGCCAGCATGATGGCGGCGAGGGTTATGGAAATTTGTTTTTTCATAGGATCCTCCTTGCTTTAAATTTCGGATGTTATTGGGAACGCATTATAAAAATAGCCTAACCTGTGCGTCCTCGGTGGCTTGGATGTTTTTTCGCATTTTTGCTTCCTTCCATGCGGTTGCAGTTTCCTCTGCTACGCGTTTATAAGTGGCCGCAATCCATGGCTGCAACCATTCCAGTTCTTCCGGGGCGCTAAAAAACACGCGTATAAAGCCACTGCCATCGGTCTGCGTAGCGGGGGCTGTGTCGATGCCATCAGGCAGTGTTACTGCCTCATCCACAAGGATATAAGGCTTTTGGGCGCGCACTTTTATACGCATTGCCCTGTGCCAGTAGTTGACCGACAGGTAAGAAGAAGGGCTGAACGACAGATGATCAACATTGCAGCGCTGGCGCTTAAGTGTACGATACACCCACAGACACATTGCTTGTTCTTCCGGCAGAAGTGCTTCAAATTTTGCACGTTCTGTAGCCAGCCAGTCTGTCAATAACTTAGCCAAGACCTCTCCACATACATGTGCGTCATCCTCGGCCCGGTGAGCCTGTTGCTGCTGTATGTCCAATGCACTTGCCACTGTTTGCAGTTTGTGGTTTGCTAACGTTGGCAGGCGGCGCTGGCTGAATGTAAGCGTATCTACAAATTTCATGCGCGAAGTCATTTCACACCGCCGCAGTGCCGCTTTCAAAAAAGCACTGTCAAATGCGGCGTTGTGTGCAACCAAAACGTCCTTGCCTTTTAGGGCATCCTCCCCGATAAAGTCCGCAAATTGCTTAATTGCTACAGGCTCATCTGGCGCATCCGATACATCTGAATCTGTAATATGGTTGACTTCACTGGCTTCTTTCGGAATCGGCATGCCGCAATTTATCAGTGTAGAAAAAGAATCCATGGGTTTGCAATCAACAAATTTCACCGCCGAAATTTCTATAATGCGATCCTTTTCAGCGTCAAAACCTGTTGTTTCAAGATCAAAAGCAATAAACCGTTTTTCGCACAGGCAAGCCAGGGAAGGGGTAAGCTGATACTTACTGTTATCTGCTTTCTTAACAGAAGCATGGTGCTGAGCTTTCCCATAAAAAGCGACCTCTAACAGTAGATTGTCTTCTCCACCAACTTCATACGCCTTAGCTATCACTGGCAACCCATCGCTGATCCACGCGCGAACCATATCCCTCATACGATTGGAGCGCATAACTGCAACATCCTGGTCTTTCCATCGAACCAGAACCGCATCTTTGTCTCCCTCATGCTTTTGGGGTAGCAGTTCAAGAGTCTGACCGCGGTACATACCAGCACTTGCGCAGGTCTTGCCATACATCCCACCAAACTGCCACAATACTCGTACCTCTACCTCCGTATAATGATAACTGCGCTCTAGTCCATTATAGGTAGTCGGCGTATATTCACGTGGTGGCTTTTCATGCGGTTCGGCCGACGTTTCAGCGGGGTTTATGACCTTTTTCAGAAAATCCAAAAATCCCATGGCGCATCTTCCTTATTGATTGAAATCTATACCCCTGCACTCTGTCCAGTAGTGCAGGGCCTTTTTTATGTAGTCCTCGTCCAGATCGAAGTAGTCCGCCAGCTGCCAGGGTTCGGTATAGCCCTGGTGCATGGCCTGGCGGATCTCCTCGGCTGGCAAGCAGCGGCGGAAAGAATCTGCATCAGCGCGGTGCTCGTTCTGTGCCACCAGTTGAAATGAGCTGTCTACTTTGTGCAGCGCCCCAGTGTGCAGGTGGCCTGATTCGTGCAGCATCGCCGTGCGCATCTGGCGGACCGTGTGCAGCCGCGTAAAGTTGAGTGCCACGGCATAGTAGCGCCCATCGCGTACCGTACAGGCCGGACGCGGCAGCGCTGCAAACGGCATAATATCTACATCATTCTGTTTGCAATATCCGTAAAACTCAGACAGGCTGAACACTGGTTTTTAATCCTCCTGATTTTTCTTTGCCCTGCGCGCCCGCATTACCTTGACCATGTCACGCAGGACGGCCTTGTCATCTTCGGACAATTCCTTGTAATCGCCGTAAAAGGCGACGTCTACATCATCTAGTATATCGTGGGAAGCAGGCTTTGCCGCTTTAGGCTGCTCTTCCAGTAGGCGACTGCGGTCAACTCCAAGAGCTTCTGCCAGCTTAATTTGCGTTGCAGGCTTCGGGGTAAGGCCCTCTTTCCAGCGAGCCATATTGCCACGGCTCATGCCCACCTGGTCCAGCAGGGCAGACATAGCAATGCCTTTTTCGTCGCATAGGGCCTGCAATTTGTCAAAAAACACTAAAATGCACCTCCACTAATTGTGCAAAACGCAGAAGTGCAGAAAAGTGCATTAAAAGTCTTGCAAAGTGCACTTAAATGCCTTATAATGCATTTGTAGCGATAAGGCACTGCGTTGTAGCTATGTTGTCGGCAACTTCATACTACTACAAAAGTGCACTTTCGTCAATAGAAAATCGAAAGAGAGGTGCATTTTTTTGAACTTTTGGGAGACTTTCACAAATCTGTGCAGCAAAAATGGTGAAAGTGCCACCGCTGTTATCGAGTCATTAGGCTTAAGTAAGGGAAACGCCCAGCGCTGGAAAAACGGCGGCGGCCCCACACTGGCAACCGCAGTCAAAATCGCGGAACATTTTGGCTGCAAAGTGGATGACCTGGTTCCGAATCGCTAACCCCATTATACCACCTTGCCTGTCCCATTGTCCGGACCGGCAAAATTCGACAAGGAGATGATGCTTTCATGCCCCGCGAAAAGCCTTTGTACCACGACACACTGTCCAGCGTACGCGCCCGCGCCACCGAACTGTTCCCCGGCGAACTGCTGTTTGGCCCGACCAAGGTTGCAAAGATCCTGGGCCGCAGCCGCGCCTGGGTATGGCGGCACTACGGCAGTTTCAACAGCATGACCGTCGAGCAGATTGCAAGCCTGATTTGCTGAACCACGAAAGGAGAAACATTATGCCCACAAACAAAGAGGCCGCCCAGGTGTTGGCGCACCCGAACGGCCAGAGATGTGAACTCACGCAAATCCACAACCATATTTTACTGCATGCCGTGCGTTTTGGCAAGGTCTTTTGCAAGACCTGCGCGGTGATGCTGGCCCTGCTGGGGCTGGCCGCGCTGGCAGCCTTGCCCACGGCCACCGTCTCGGCAGTGCTGACGCTGATCGGCGCCATCGCCGCCCTGAACTGGGTCTGCGGCGCATGGTTTACCCTGTGCGAAATGGAGGTGGCCTTATGCGCGGCATTCTGATCGACCCCGGCTGCGCGCCGGAGATCCGCAAGCTGCCCAACACCGCCCAGGGGCTGAACGCCTTTCTGGGTGGGGAAGTGCAGATCTACCGCTTCGGCAGCGTCTTTGCGGCGCTGGTCTACACCCACCAGGCGCAACAGGCTATGCCCAACCGGCACTACATTGACCGCTGGTACTACGGGCGGCTGTGCATTGTAGGCTGGCGCAATAACCGCATGACCGACCTGCCCGCCGACCTGGCCGAGGAGCTTTGCCGCCGCTGGGCGGATGTGGAGGTGCAGGTATGATGACAGAAAATGCCATCCGGGATGCTTTTGAGCACAGCGACCCGGCCAAATATCAGGACTTTTTTAACTGCCTGCACGACGCTGCCAAAGAGAAGACCACCGCCGAGCTGGGCACACTGACCCGCCGCCTGCTGACGGCAGCCGCCGATGGCGCGCTGCTCTGCATCGGCCACATCAAGGGAAGATTTACAGATGAAGTATGACGGAAAAATCGAAATCAGCTGGAAAGCTGCCAGCGGTGATATTACAACCATGGCGCAGGGGCGCGAGGTAGACATGATCGATGCTTTAGCAAAATCGACGGCAGCCATCCTGAATGATTCGTCTCTGTATGGCCTGCGCGGTAAGGCTCTGTTGAATGTGTACATCGAGTTCCTCACCGACCTGTACAAGAAAAAACTTCCCACGGAATCAACCGCCGTAAAGATTCCGCTGGGCTTCACCAAAGGCGGCCCCCATGAGTAAGCCCAAACTGGCCGAGGCGGATATGCTGCGGGGTGATTGGAACCGCAGCCATGACCTGACGCTGGTAGCCCAGCTGCATGCCTGCACCGCGCAGGATGTGATCGACGCGCTGGGCCTGACCGAGGAAGAGATCCCCGCCCGCTACCGGCACCACACCCAGCCCAACGGCAAGCACTGGGGCTGTGCCCCCTGGGAGGAAACCCATCCCGAAGAAGCGCAGCGCCTGTACACTCTGATGGACGGCGGCATGAGCGCCACCGAAGCGGCCGCCATCATGGGGCTTTCCAAAGGCCGCACCTATGCCATTTACAAACGAATGAAAGCGAAAGGAACCGCTATGGAGAATAAAGTAGAAAGCCACAAGAAAAAGCCCTCCGCCAAGTACGAGCAGGGGCTGATGGACCTGGAGGATTTCATTACCTGCTTTCAGCCCACCGGCCTGCTGGATGCTGACACCCTGGCCCAGCTGGACAGCACCCGAAAAGAAGCCCGCGGCTTTGTGTTGGGCATGAAGTTTGCGGAGGCCTGTCATGAGTGAAACGAACCTGACCCCGGCAGGGCAGACCGCACCTGCCGAGTTTGACTACAGCGTACTGGACACTGACACAGCCGAAAAGCTGCGCGGCATTACCGAGTGCGTGTGCGAGCTGCAGCAAAGCTACGCCTGGGGCATGGCCTACCAGGTGGGCCGCGCCCATGACCTGCTGTGCGGAGGAGGGAGTTGTCTAACCGTTAGACAACTCGACAAAAAAGCAAACGGAAATCGCGGTGATGCCACATTTACCGCGTGGTGTGATTTTATTGGAATCAGCCGACCAACAGCCTATAACTTATTGAACGCCTATGCTCTGATTTGCGATGCCAGCCCCGAGCAGCAGAAGAACCTGCAGCTGGCCCCAGCCAAGCTGCTGTACGCCGCCGGGAAGAAAGATGCCCCTGCCGACCTGGTGCAGGCCGTCAAGGATGGCGACATCACCACCCACAAGCAATACCAGGAACTGCTGAAAGAAAATCAGCAGTTGCGCGCTGACCGGGTCGACGCCCTTAACGCTGCCCAGGCCGCCGAGCACGCCCGCGATGCCGCCCTGGCCGATGTCAACGGTTTGCACGAGCAGAACCGCCAGCTGGCCGCCGACTGCAACCGTCTTGGCCTGCAGGCCGACAAAGCCAACGCCCGCGCCAAAGAGGCCGAGCAGCAGCTGGACGGTGCCCGTCAGGTGGCCGAGGCCGCCAAGATGCGGGCCGACAAATGGCAAAAAGAGGTCGAAGCCGCCAAGGCACAGCCTGTAGAGGCTGTAGTAGATGAGGAAGAGATCGACCGCCGCGCCCACAAGCTGGCCGCCGGCCTGACCGCACCACTGCAGGAAGAACTGGATGCCCTGAAAGCCCGCCCGGCGGCCGAGACCACCGAGGACGACCTGCGCAACGCCTACGACAGCCTTTTGCTGATCGGGCGCAGCATGCAAAACGCCTGGAAGTCGGTAAAGCCGCAGCTGCAAAAGCTGCCGCCGGACACCCGCGCCGGGGCCATCAACCAGCTGAACAACACCTTGACCGAGATCCAGACGGAGGCGATGAAATGTCTGTAACCATTACCGCATTGGAAGCGGAGAACGTAAAACGCATCAAGGCCGTTGAGATCACGCCCGCCCCCACGGGGCTGACGCTGGTCGGCGGCAACAACAACCAGGGCAAGACCAGTGTGCTGGATGCCTTGGCCTGGGCGCTGGGCGGCGATAAATTCCGCCCGGCGGCTGCGGCCCGGGATGGAGCCATCACGCCGCCGCACCTGAAAGTGACCCTGTCCAACGGCATTGTGGTGGAACGCCGGGGCAAAAACAGTACCCTGACCGTCACCGACCCCACCGGCCGCCGCGCCGGGCAGCAGTTATTGAACGAATTCGTCGAGGTGCTGGCGCTGGACCTGCCCCGCTTCATGGATGCCAGCGACCGCGACAAAGCCGACACCCTGCTGAAGATCATCGGGGTGGGGGAGCAGCTGACCGCCATGGACCAGCGCATCAAGGCCCTGTATGACAAGCGCACCGCCGTTGGGCAGATCGCCCAGCAGAAAAAAGCCTACGCCGAGGAGATGCTGAGCTACCCCGAGGCCCCCGCCGAGCCGGTCAGCGCGCTGGAACTTATCCAACAGCAGCAGGAAATTTTACTGCGCAACGCCGAGAACCAGCGCCAGCGTGACCGCCTGGCCGAAGTGACCCACGCCAAGCACCGCTACGCGGACGAGCTGCAGCGGCTGGATGAACGCATCGAAGCCCTGCAACAGCAGCGCCGGGATCTGAAAGCCAGCTATGATGCTGCCGTGGTGGCCGAGGAAGCCGCCACCAAGACCGTGGCCCAGCTGCGGGACGAATCCACCGCCGCACTGGAGGAGAGCATCCGCAACGTGGAGGACACTAACCGCAAGGTGCGCGCCAACCTGGACAAAGCCCGCGCCGAGGATGAAGCCGCCGAAATGTCTGCCCAGTACAGCAAGCTGACCGACCAGATCACCGAGGCCCGCCGCAAGCGCACCGCCCTGCTGGACAGTGCCGACCTGCCGCTGCCCGGCCTGGGGGTCGAGGACGGCTGCCTGACCTACCACGGCAAGCACTGGCGTGACATGAGCGGCAGCGACCAGCTGCGCGTGGCCACCGCCATTGTGCGCCGCCTGAACCCCAACTGCGGCTTTGTGCTGCTGGACAAGCTGGAGCAGATGGATCTTGCCACACTGGCCGAGTTCGGCTGCTGGCTGGAGACCGAGGGCTTGCAGGCCATCGCCACGCGGGTATCGACCGGCAGCGAGTGCCAGATCATCATCGAGGACGGGCGCGTTAAAGAGGACGAGGACATCCCCGCCTGGAAGAAAGGAGCCTTTTAAATGAGTAAGTACGCGATCACCACCGGCATCCAGAACACGCCGGTCAAAACCGTGCTGTACGGGCCGGAGGGCATCGGCAAAAGCAGCTTCGCCGCTCAGTTCCCGCAGCCGGTGTTCATCGATACCGAGGGCGGCACCAAACGGCTGAACGTTGCCCGCCTGCCCGCGCCCACCAGCTGGGCCATGCTGCTGGACGAGGTGGAGGAAGTGCGCAAGGGGAACGTGACCTGCCGGACACTGGTCATCGATACCGCCGATTGGGCCGAGCGCCTTTGCACCGAGGCGGTCTGCGCCAAAGCAAAGGTCAAGGGCATCGAGGATTTTGGCTACGGCAAAGGCTACACCTATTTAAAGGAAGAGTTCAGCCGCCTGCTGGATGCGCTGGAGGAAGTTCTGAACACCGGCCGCCACGTGGTGGTGCTGGCCCATGCGGCCATCACCAAGTTTGAACAGCCCGATGCGGTGGGCAACTACGACCGCTGGACGATGAAAACCAGCAAGCAGGTAGCCCCGCTGCTGCGGGAATGGTGCGACATGCTGCTGTTCGCCAACTACAAAACCATCGTGGAAAAATCCGGCAGCGGGCAGAACGCCAAGAACAAGGCCAGCGGTGCCCGCCGGGTGCTGTACACCGCCCACCATGCCTGCTGGGATGCAAAGAACCGCTTTGGTCTGCCGGAGGAAGTGCCCTTTGAATATGCCAGCATTGCCACCTGCATTGAAGCGGGCAGCGCCCCGGCTGCACCTGCAGCGACCCCGGTGCCCGCCCCCGCGCAGCAGCCTGTCCCGGCCCCTGCACATGCACCGCAGCCTGTCCCCGCTGCTGCAACCTGGGCACCGGGCGGCGGCGTGATGGTGGAGGATGCCGCGCCCGCCGAATCTCCGCAGCGGCAGGTGGAACGCCAGCAGAATACCGCGAAAGAACGTATCGAGAAAGAACTGATCGCCGAGCAGGTGCCCGAAAAATTGCGCACCTTGATGCTGAACGACCTGGTCGATTCGGCCACGCTGCGCCATGCCGTATTCCAGCGCGGGTGCTACCCCGAGAACACGCCCATCTCAAACTACGACCCGCAATTTGTGGCGGGCAGCCTGGTGGCTTCCTGGGGCAAATGGCTTGAGTTCATCGACGAAAATTCCGATATTCCGTTTTGATTTTGAAAGGAGAAGTACTTATGTCTTACGAAACTGTTGCTGTAAGCGACCGCGCCTTTGGCTGGGACGATGAGATCAAAAACGATGGTCCCGACTTTGTGCTGCTGCCCGAGGGGGACTACCTGTTCACCGTGACCGGCTTTGAGCGCGCCCGCTACGAGGGCGGTGCCAAGCTGCCGCCCTGCTCGATGGCCAAGCTGACCATCCGCATCCATGGCGGCGACAAGGGCGAGACCAGCGTGCAACACCGCCTGTACCTGCACTCCCGCTGCGAGGGGCTGCTCTGCGCCTTCTTTGAGAGCATCGGCCAGCGCAAGCACGGCGAGCCGCTGCGCCCGCGCTGGGATGAACTGGTCGGTGCGCAGGGCATGGCCCACGTGGGTGTGCGGGAGTACACCAAACAGAGCGGTCCCAACGCCGGACAAACCGGCCAGGCCAACGAGATCACCCGTTTTCTGCCGCCGCCGGAGCCGACCGCCGCCCCGCAGCAGCCCTGGGCACAGGGGGCGTTTTAAATGGAGCTGCGCCCTTATCAGGAAGCGGCGCGGCAGGCCATCCATACGCAATGGAACAGCGGGGTGCAGCGCACCCTGCTTGTTTTGCCTACGGGCACCGGCAAGACCATCGTGTTTGCCGCCGTTGTGGAGGATGCCGTTCGTGCCGGGCGGCGGGTACTTATTTTAGCCCACCGCGGGGAACTGCTGGACCAGGCCGCCGACAAGATCCGCCGCAGCACGGGCCTGGCAAGCGCTGTGGAAAAAGCCGAGAGCAGCTGCCTGGGCAGCTGGTACCGCGTCGTGGTCGGCAGTGTGCAGAGTTTACAGCGGCCGCAACGGCTGGAACCGTTCCCGCATGACTACTTTGGTACCATCGTCATCGATGAAGCCCACCATGCCATCACTGACGGCTACCGCCGTGTACTGGATTGGTTCCCCGAAGCCGACGTGCTGGGCGTGACCGCCACGCCGGACCGCGGCGACATGCGCAACCTGGGCGAGGTGTTCGGCAGCCTGGCGTATGAGTACAAGCTGACCGAGGCCATCCGGGAAGGGTTCCTCTGCCGCATCATGGCCCAGACCATCCCGCTGCAGTTGGATATCTCCACCGTGGGCATGAGCGGCGGTGACTACGCTGTGGGTGAGCTGGGCGGGGCACTGGACCCCTATCTTGACCAGATCGCCGCAGAGATGGCCCGCTATTGCAAGGACCGTAAGACCGTTGTGTTTCTGCCGCTTATCAAGACGAGTCAGAAATTCAGGGATATCCTGAACGCCCACGGCTTTAACGCTGCCGAGGTCAACGGCCAGAGCGCCGACCGCGCCGAGGTGCTGGCGGATTTTGAGGCAGGGAAGTACAACGTCCTTTGCAACTCGATGCTGTTGACCGAGGGCTGGGATTGCCCCAGCGTGGATTGCGTGGTGGTGCTGCGGCCCACCAAGGTGCGCAGCCTATACAGCCAGATGGTGGGACGCGGCACGCGGCTGTCCCCCGGCAAGAAAGATTTACTGCTGCTCGATTTTTTGTGGCTGACCGACCGCCACGAGCTGTGCCGCCCCGCAGACCTGATCTGTGAGGACCGCGCCGTGGCCCAGCAGATGACGGATAACCTGGCCGCGGCCGCCTGCCCCGAGGATATCGAGGATGCTGCTAAGCAGGCCGGTGAGGACGTTGTGGCCCAGCGGGAGGAAGCCCTTGCCAAGCAGCTGGCCGAACAGCGCCGCAAGCGTGCCCGGCTGGTGGACCCGCTGCAATACGAAATGAGTATCCAGGCCGAGGACCTGACCGGCTACGTGCCCGCCTTCGGGTGGGAATCCCAGCCGCCCAGTGACACCCAGCTGGCAAGCCTGGAAAAGCAGGGCATCCAGCCCGACGGCATCGACAGCGCGGGCAAGGCCGGGCTGCTGCTGGAACGCCTGGCCAAGCGCCGGGACGAGGGCCTGACAACCCCCAAGCAGATTCGCTGCCTGGAGCGGTACGGCTTTACCCACGTGGGCACCTGGAGTTTTGACGCTGCCAAGAACATGATCGACCGCATTGCTGTTGCCGGGTGGCGCGGCGCACCGCGCGGTATCGACCCCAAAACCTATACGCCGTAAAGGACAAGTATGGAAAACCAAGACCTTTTAGAAGCATTGGATTTTTTGGACCCCGGCAACCTGACCTACGAGGAATGGACCATTGTGGGCATGGGCTTAAAGCAGGCCGGATACCCGGTAACGAGCTGGGAGCAGTGGAGTGCCCGCGATGGTGGCCGATACCACCGGGGCGAATGTGCCCGCAAATGGGGCAGCTTCCGCGGCAACCCCAACCCCGTTACCGAGAACAGCATCTTTAAACTGGCCCGCGATCATGGCTGGGGCGGCCCCGCCGGGCATGCGCTGGACTGGAACGATGTCATCGACGCGCCTGCCGCCAAAACCGAGGGCCGGGTCGTAGACCCCCACTGGCTGGAAGTGCAGGAATTGGCTATCCCCGCCGATTGGGACCCCGCCGACCAGCTGGTACGCTACCTGCAGGCCTTGTTTGAGCCGGAGGAACACGTGGCCTACGTGACCGAAAGCTACCTGCGGGACGACCGCTATGCCCCCACCAAAGGCTGCTGGGACCGCACCGCCGGGCAGCTGATCGAGGAACTGCGCCACTACCATAACATCCATGCCGTGGTGGGGGATTGCAGCCCCGAGGCCGGTGCCTGGATCTGCTTTAACCCCGTGGACGGCAACGGCCGCAGCAACGACAACGTGACCGACTACCGCTATGCGCTAGTCGAGTGCGACAACATGGAGCTGGAAAAGCAGCAGGCCATCATCCGCCAATTGGAGCTGCCCTGCGCGGCGCTGGTTTACAGCGGCGGCAAAAGCCTGCATGCCATCGTGCGAGTGGGTGCACCCGATTATGCCGAGTACCGTAAACGGGTCGACTACCTGTACACCGTCTGCCAGAAAAACGGCCTGACGCTGGACCAGCAGAACCGCAACCCAAGCCGCCTGTCCCGCATGCCGGGCATTGTGCGCAAGGGCAAAAAGCAGTATCTGCTGGCAACGAACCTGGGCAAAGCCTGCTGGGAGGAGTGGCGCGATTGGGTGGAGGCCTGCACCGATGACCTGCCGGATACTGAGTGCATGGCCGATGTCTGGGGGGCGCTGCCGCCGCTGGCCGACCCGCTAATCGAGAACGTGCTGCGCAAAGGCCACAAGCTGCTGTTGGCTGGCCCCAGCAAGGCAGGCAAGAGTTTCGCGCTGATCGAGTTGTGCATCTGCATTGCCGAGGGCAAGCCCTGGCTGGGACGGTTCAACTGTGCACAGGGCAAGGTGCTGTACATCAACCTGGAACTGGACCGAGCCTCCTGCCTGCACCGCTTCAAGGATGTGTACGATGCCCTGGGCTATCCGCCCGACCACGTGGGCAGCATCGACGTGTGGAACCTGCGCGGCGCCTCGGTGCCCATGGACAAGCTGGCCCCGCTGCTGATCCGCCGGGCTGCGAAAAATGGGTATCTGGCCGTGGTGCTGGACCCCATCTACAAAGTCATCACCGGCGACGAGAACAGCGCCGACCAGATGGCCAAGTTCTGCAACCAGTTCGACCTGGTCTGCCGCTCCCTGGATTGTGCCGTCATCTACTGCCACCACCATTCCAAGGGCTTGCAAGGCGGCAAGAAGTCTATGGACCGCGCCAGTGGTTCCGGCGTGTTCGCCCGCGACCCTGACGCCATGCTGGACATGACCGAACTGACCCCGACCGATGCCATTCGCGACCAGTTGCACAATAAAGCCGCCTGCGCTGCCTGCCGGGAACTGCTGGACACCCACGGCCACGGCGATGCCTACAGCCAGGACGATGCTTGCAGCCGCAGCCGCATGCTGGAGATTGCCAAAGAACACCTGGGCCTGGCTGATCTGCGGGCACTGGATGCCACGATCGCTGAACGCAAGAAGCATGCCGACGGTATGACCGCCTGGCGCATCGAGGGCACGCTGCGCGAATTTGCCCGGTTTGAGCCGGTCAACCTGTGGTTCGACTATCCCATCCACAAGTTGGATACCGGCCTGCTGGAGGATCTACAGCCGGATGCCGACCCGCGCACAACGGGCCGCGCCGGTGCTGCCAAGCGCTGGGGACAGGGAAAAGCCGACAAAACCAAAAAGAGCAGCCAGGAACTTTCGACCGCCTTTGAGGCCTGCACCATGGATGGGGAAGTAACGATCTACGCCATGGCCGAGTACATGGATCTGAAGCCCAGAACCGTAAAAAGCCGCCTGAAAGCCGACGGTGGGTACTGGATCGACGGCGAAAAAGTAGGCCGAAAAGAGCCCGGCAGCAGGGGATAAAATATACATCCTGTATATTTTATAAAATACATTTCGTTATAATTTTGCAGTTATAGGCCTATAAACGACTGAACGTCACGACTGCAAAATTGCAGTTATAGGCCTATAAACTGCAAAAATGCAGTCCTATATATACTACGTATATATACCAGCACGTTGGTGTGTGGTATCCCTGAACTGTGGGGGCATACCCGCCCCACAGTTTCAGGGTACCCTCCACACACCGTGGCCGAAAAATCAAAAGGAGAAAACGCTATGAATTTTTTTATGCCGATGCGCCCGCCTACGGTGACGCATCACGATAAACAACTACACGCCTACATGAAAGGCGGCAAGCCCTGCGCTGTGCTGCACGATACCCCGGAACTGAAAGCCGCACGCGCCAAGCTGCATGCCGCCCTGGCACCTTTTGCCCCCGCGCAGCCGATGACCGGCGCGGTGCAGTTGGTGGTAAAATGGCTGTTCCCGGCCGAGGGACGCCCGAACGGCAGCTGGAAAACCTCGAAGCCCGACACCGACAATCTGGAAAAGGCCTTAAAGGACGAAATGACCCGCCTGCATTTCTGGCGCGATGATGCCCAGGTGTGCAGCGAGGTAGCCGAAAAGTTCTGGGCCGACACGCCGGGCATTTACGTGGAGGTGAGGGAACTGTGAAATGTATGTACGGCCAGCGCAAGCGGGCTTTGCCCTCGGATGTGCGGGCCGCTGCCATCCAAGTGGCGCATGAGATCATGGCGCAGCAGTGTGAACAGGTCGTGCGCCGCAGCTGGAATGAGATGCTGGTGGCCATGCACCAGGCCGGGCTTTCGCCACGGACCATCCGCGGGGTGACCGAGAAACTGGACAATGTAGTGCTGCCCTATGTGGACGACCTGCGCAACCCAGACGGCGGCCTGAAAAACGCCGGCAACGCCCAGCACGTCCGCGATGGCGACATCTGGGTGCAGGAATACCTGACAGGGCATGGCATCCCGTGTTATGAGATTGTGGAGGTGGAAACGTGAGCGTGATTTTAACCATCCTCGGCGATATTGTGCTAGGCTGCATGTTTGCCGGGTTCTACGCGCTGGGCGTCTCCGCCGGGAGGGCCGCCACCCGGCAGGAACCGGAGGACAGCATCGCCATGGAGCACAGGCATGGAGGTGAGGACGATTGACCTACGAGGAAAAGGTCCGCTGGCTGCGGCGGTACCGCGATGCGCTGAAGTTAGAGGTGGAACTGCGGCAGGAATTGGAAGCCCAGCGCGCCCGGGCCTGCAAAACCACGGCTGCCCTGACCGGCATGCGGGGCGGAGGCGGGGACGGCCAGGCGCTGCCCCGCGCCGTGGAGAGTATTATCGCCGCGCAGCAGGAATTGCAGGCGCAGATCAACCTTTGTGGGGCTGTCCGGCGGGAGGTTATCGCCGTCCTTGACCAGGTTGCCGATGAGCGTGACCACGAGATCTTGCGTCGGCGGTATCTGCTGGGGCAGCGGTTTGAGGAGATTGCGGTAGAGATGTGTTTGGAATATCGGTGGGTGAGGAGAATTCACAAAAAATGCATTGGCAAAATGGATATTTTAAACAAAGGTTATAACAAATGATTGTGAACATTTACGATGCGTAGTGTGGTATAATAATATTGTACTATACCTATATTTTAAAGCTAGATAGGAGGAAAACTGTATGAATGCCAAACAACTTTCTGCAGATGTTATCACTTACGCAAATCAGTGCGGTTTTCCCATCACCAATTTAAAACTTCAAAAAACACTGTACTACTTGCAGGGATATTATGCTCGCAAGTATGGGGAAGAACTATTTTCAGAGGAAATAGAGCATTGGCCGTATGGACCCGTGATTCCCACTGTCTATTTTGAATATTGCTCGTTTGGTGCGAACGCAATATCTATTCCTCTTTCAGATGCGCCTTTTTCTGGATGCAGTACAGACGAAAAGAAAGTCCTGACAACGGTTGTCGATAAGTGTCTTTCTTTGACAGCTCGAAAACTTGTTGAGAAGACTCACATGGAGTGGCCATGGAGGAATACACAGGCTTCTGAGATTATCCCATTTAATGCAATTCTGCATTATTTTAAAGAAAATGATCCTCTTGAAATTTTGGTATAAAAGTGGGGAGAATTGTTCGTGGGCGATACTTTCAAAAATGCTCAAGACGAGCATATGACGCAACTGATTAAAGTCCTTGATGAAATAAAAGATTACGCTGTTGACGAATTAGACTCCGCACCATCATCTGATATGGTTGCCGTTTTCTTGGGAAAACTGAAAACTGTATATGACGATGCGAGTTTTCGTCATTCGTATTCTATCATATCAAGTTGCTTAGGAATGTACCAAGCAGACGAGCGTGATTCTATCCCCGTTGTCCTTGCCAGAGTTGTAGATTTGGCCCTGCTTGAGAAGAAAACGTCAAAAGATGCTCATATTCTAGGCAGTTTGCAAAAGCTCTTAGACCACATAGAATTAGAGTGTTTGCGCCTAAACCGAATGGACGAAATCCGCAATTTGGCCAAAGGTTCCAAGATTCAACAAAAGCAGACCGAAGCTATAACGCAACAAGTAAGCGAAGACACTAAAATTCTCGAATCAAAAGTAAAGGGATTTCATGAGCAATCCATCACAATTTTGGGAATTTTTTCTGCCATTGTCGTTGGATTCATGGCAGAAATATCTCTGTTCATTAAGGGCTTTGAATCATTAACACCGGACAATGTATATGCTTTATTGTTCTATTGTACAGTGGTCGGTATTATTGTTTTTGATACCTTGTTTATGCTGATTTTCTTTGTGGCCAAAATTGCTGGTTTTTCTTTGGCAGTTAGTAAACACACAAAAGATTCTGGCCTTTGGTTATTTAGGACTTTTTTTAATTACCCATACATCTATTGTTTTAATGCACTTGCAATTATAGGGGCCATTCTTTTGTATATTGCTAATTCTGGAAACTGACCCTCGAAAGCCCCCTGTAAAAGTGGTATAATGATACTGTCAAAAGCCGTAAGGAACGGGAAACCGCCTTGCGGCTTTTGTGTTGCCGGGAGTTGGGCAGCCTCCGGCAGCGATTGCGTCCATAGCGAATCCTCCTATTCTTTATCACAGCTGACAGCCGGGAAAGACCGGCGCTTTTTTGTAGGCGTAGCTTAACGCAGAGCAGCGGTCTCCAAAACCGTGAGATGGAGGTGCAAGTCCTTCCGCCTGTGCCATCTGCCCCGCCAGCCCGGAGAAGCTCACACATCCTTTGCTTTTCTCTTCTGTCTGTGTGCTGGCGGGGTGGCTCTTGAAAATAACCACCGGGGGTGCCTATGGAGAAACGACTGACCGGCAATCCCCGGTATGCCAACGGGGCCTTGCGCCGCAAATACCGCGCCAGGCTGCGGGCCATGGGCGGAGAGTGCGGCATCTGCCACGGCAGGCTGGGGCCGATCCATTACGACGAGCCTTCCGATGCCGCGCATCCGCTGTCCTTTGTCATTGATGAGATCAAACCTGTGTCGAAGTGGCGGCAGTTCGGGTATGCTTCGCCTCGCGCTGCGGCCGAGGATTGGGGCAACTTGCAGCCTGCACATTACTTTTGCAACGCGCAAAAAGGCAACAAAACTGGCGTTTTCGGGGCAGATCCTGGGCAAAAAATCACAAAAGCGCCCAAAATCAGCGATGGAAACTGGTAGTGGGGGAGGGTCCCCCGGCCCCCGCGGTGGCGACCTCGCCCCGTCCAGCGCCGATTTACACACAGGGAGTTTTTGAATGAAGATGAAGAGCGTAACGGCCCGGAACGACCGGCTTTTGCAGCTGAAGGAACTCGCAAAAGTGCTGGCAGGCAGTATCGACAGTTGCAACGACCCCAAGGCGCTGCCGCCGCTGGCCAAACAGTACCGGGAGACCATCCGGGAAATTGAAGAAATCGAGGGAGCAAATAACCATGGCGACGAAGTCAGCGACATCCTTGGCGAGCGCGCCGCTGATGGGAAGCCAGGAGCCGTCCGAAAGGATCGCGCCTGAGTACCAGCGGTCGGACGGGCTGGACGCTGCCAAGCTGGTGCGGGTAGGCGGCACTGTGCTGGACCCCTGGCAGGGTGACGTACTGGACGACTGGATGGGGTTTACCCCGGCGGGCAAGTGGGCCGCACCCACGGCAGGCGGCAGCGTACCGCGCCAGAACGGCAAAAGTCTGCTGATCCAGGCCCGGAGCGAGGCCGGGATGCTGATGTACAACGAGCAGGTCATCTACACCGCCCATCTGCAGAAAACCGCCACCGAGACTTTTGAGGAAATGCGGGACTTTTTCGAGGGAGCCAAGCTGCGGCGCTATGTGGCCGAGATCAAGACGGCCATCGGGCGCGAGCAGATCATCCTGAAGTCCGGCGCGCGCATCAAGTTTCTGGCCCGCACCCGCAACGGCGGCCGCGGCCAGCATGGTGACCTGCTGATCTTTGACGAGGCCCAGGAACTGGACGCGAACCAGCAGGCATCCTTTCTGCCGGCCATCTCGGCCAGCCTGAACCCGCAGACGCTGTACCTGGGCACCCCGCCCGATGAGACCGCCGTGGGTACGGTGTTCCGGGGCATCCGCAGCAAGGCGCTGGAAGGCGAGAGCCGCAAGACCGCCTGGTTTGAGTTTTCCGTGCCCGAAATCGGGGATGTGACCGACAAGCGCCGCTGGGCGGCAACCAACCCGGCGCTGGGGCGGCGCATCCAGCTGACCACCATTGAGGGCGAGGTGGAACAGATGGACCCCGACACTTTCGCCCGGGAACGTCTGGGCTGGTGGAGCCCGGTAACAGCTGAACAGCTGGACTACGCCCTGAACAAAGCCGCTTGGGAGCAGTGCGGCAGCGACGAGATGAAACCCGAGGGCAAGACCGCCTACGGGGTAAAGTTTGCCGCCGATGGTTCTGCCGTCTGCCTGTGTGGTGCAGTCATCCCGAAAGAGGGACCTGCCCGCGTCTCGCTGATCGAGATGCGGCCCTCGGGGCAGGGGTACGGCTGGCTGGCCGACTGGCTGAATGTCCGCTACGACCGCGCCAGCTGTGTGGTCATTGACGGCCGCAACGGCGTGGACGTGCTGGTGGAGCGCATCCGCCCCATCTGGAAAGCGAAAAATTCCGTCATCCGCCCCGGCACGAAAGATGTGATCGCGGCGGTGGGCGGTTTTACCAACAGCGTGAACGAGCACAGCCTGACCTGGTATCGCCCCCAGACGGTGCTGAACGAGAGCGCGGTGACCGCCATCAAGCGGCCCATCGGCGGCGGGTACGGCTTTGGCGGTGACAACAGCCTGCCAGTGGAAGCCTGTGCCCTGGCCCTTTGGGGCGCAAAAACCTGCAAACGAGACCCGACACGCAAGATGCGCATCGGGTAAAAGGAGCGAAGATGACCGACCTGCATTTTGGCAGCATCACGGGGCTGACCGTGGACGAGGAAAAGCAGCTGCACGCGCTGGCCGAGGTGTTCAACTACCACCAGCCCTACAATGACACCAAAGACAAATACTACGAGGGGCACATCACCCTGAGCGATGTAAACATCGGCATTGCGCTGCCCGACGGCATCAAAAAGCTGGAGGTCGGCTGCAACTGGGGCCAGAAAACCGTGGATGTGCTGGCTGCGCGCAGCATGTTTGACGGTTTTGTAGGCAAAAACACCGAAGCCCTGACCCAGCTGGTGGCCGATAACCGGCTGATTGCTGAATACAGCAAGGCCTGCCGGGATGAGTTGAAATACGGCTGCGTGTTCGCCACGCTGTACGCCGACGATGCCATCGGCTGCCGCATCCGGTTCCACAGCCCCGCCACAGCGGCGGCTTTGTGGAGCGGCGAAAAAGGGCGCATCGACTGCGGGCTTGCCATCATTGACACCGTGCCGGATGAGCAATTTGAGGGGCGCTGGGTGCCGCACCTGGTCAACCTGTACACCGACGACGCCGTTATTGTGCTGGAACGCGTGCAGGGCCAATGGACGGCCACACGCCACGCCAACCGCATGGGCCGCCCGCTGATGGAGCCGCTGATCTGGAACGCCACCAGCGACAAACCCTTTGGCCGCTCCCGGCTGAAAAAGGCCATCCGCGCACTGATCGATGATTATGTCCGCATTGTTGCGAACGCTACCGTGGCGCTGGAGTTCGACACCACGCCCCAGAAATATCTGCTGGGCGTGACCGATGAGCAGTACGATACCATCATGAACGACAAGTTCAAAACCTATGTGGGCAGCCTGCTGACCGCTACCAGCAACCCAGAGACCGGAGAAAACCCGCTGTTTGGCCAGCTGGCCCAGGGCAGCCTGGCACCCCATGTGGAAAAAATGCGGATGACCGCCACCCAGTTTGCCGCCGCCACCGGCCTGACCGTGACCGATGTGGGCGTGATCAATGATGCCAACCCCACCAGCAGTGATGCGATCCTGGCCCAGAGCCAGACCCTGGTGCTGATGGCCCAGCAGTTGAACACCGGCAACGGCGATGCGCTGCGCACCATTGCCCGGATGGCCCAGGCCATTGCCCGCAGCGTGACGCTGGATGAATTGACCGAGGAGGAGCGGGACGTTATAGCCCACTTCAAGAACCCGGCGATGCCCAGCGTAGCCGTGACCGCCGATGCGGCCATCAAGATTGCCACGGCCCGGCAGGAGTTTGCCAGCACCGACACCTTTTTGGAGATGATCGGTTTTGACCAGGCGGACATTTTGCGCATCAAGGCCCAGGAGCAGCGGGTGCGGGGGCAGAAAACACTGTTAGAGGTGGAAAATGAGGATAACGGCGACGGCCTGGGCGGCGTACACCCAGCAGCTGGCGAAGCTGAATAAAAAAGCCGGGCAGCTGATGGCTGACTACATAGCCGCCCACGGCACCGGGGACACTGATGCATTGATCGCCTACGCCCACGCGCTGGTGACAAAGTACGGCGAGGGCAGCGCCGAGCTGGCCTGCCAGATGTATGATGCCCTGGCCGCTGCGGCCAAAGCCGGGGTGCCTGCCGCCGAGCCTGCCCAGCCGGCCAGCTACGGCGAGATAGCCAGGATGGTGCAGGCCACCAAGGCCAGCCCGCCCCAGATGCAGCGCGGGGTCAGCCGCCTGGTCAAACGCGCCGGAGCCGACACGACCTTAAAAAACGCCCTGCGGGACGGGGCCGAGTTTGCCTGGGTGCCCCAGGGTGACACCTGCGCTTTTTGCCTGACACTGGCAAGCCGCGGCTGGCAGAAAGCCAGCCAGGCAGCCATCAAGGGCGGGCACGCCGAGCACATCCACGCCAATTGCGACTGCGAGTACGCGATACGGTTTGACGGGCGCAGCACCGTGGCCGGGTACGATCCGGACAAGTACCTGCGCCAGTACCGTGCCGCCGGCAGCGATGTGAATGCCCTGCGCCGGGTAAACTACGCCAAGAACCGGGAGCGCATCAACGCCCAGAAAAGGGCAGCGTATGCTCTGCGGCAGAAGAACCGCGGGCAGAAAGTTGCCATTACAGACATTGCCATACAAAAAGTGCCGTTGGTGGCCCCGAATGGGGCAGATCACCAGACGGCATTTTTTATACAGGAAACCCACAAGGAGCTGCTGCGGTTTGCCCAGAAGCAGAACGACAGCAACGAGGTTGCCTGCCTGCTGGACCTGACGACCGGCGAAAAGCTGGACTTTGTAAAGGGCGACCAGATCTCGGTAGACATTGAGGGGGATGCCGCTTCCTACCATTGGCTGCGCCATTCTCCAGAAAAAAGTCTTATGCTTTGTCATAATCATCCTGGGCAAAGTTATTTTTCTGATAGTGACCTTGTTCTTTTCCTTGAACACGGAGCCATCGGAACCTTATCTATCGTTACGAACCAAGGGAAAGTCTGGACTATCTCTAAGACTCAAGGTTACAACTTCAAGACGGCATTTTCTGAATTTAAAAAATGTGTTCTAACCAGCAATGGAAACCACGATAAAGCAATTGACTGCTTCTTGAAAAATGGTTATAATTATGGCGTTGAGAGGAGATGATTGCATGCTGGATGGCAAGCCGATGACACAGGCGGAATTACTGGCCTGGTTCGACGAGATGGAAAAGAATGGTCCTGTCCCTGCAGGTCAATCTGATTCCGAAATTGAAAAATCTTGGCAAGCGTACAAGAAAGCTCACAATATTCAGTAAATTTTAACCACGATGCAAAAGCACCGTGGTTTTTTTATGCCTGTTTCTGGCCGCATGAGGCCGGGGCGGGCGTTTTTTATACCCAAAATTGCCCGGCATGGCGTAAAACTGCACAGCCAAGGCGGATGCGACCCGCGTAAACAAAGCGCAGGCGGAAAGGAACCCTTATGAAACGCGAAGAAGTCAAGAACAAGATCCCCGGCATTACCGATGAACAGCTGGATTGGCTGATGGGCGAAAACGGCAGGGACGTCACCGCCGAAAAGACCAAGGCCGCCAGCCTGCAAGGCCAGGTGGATGACCTGACCAAGCAGCTGAACACCGCCAAAGACGGCCTGAAAGCCTTTGAGGGGGTGGACGTGGCTGATCTGAAGGGCCAGATCACCAAGCTGCAGGGCCAGCTGACCGACCAGGCCGACAGCTTTGCCTTTGATGCCGCCCTGGACGGTGCCATCCGCGATGCACGCGGCCGCGATGTAAAGGCCATCCGCGGGATGCTGGATGTGGCGGCGCTGAAAGCCAGCAAGGACCGCACCAGCGACATCAAGACCGCGCTGGATGCCCTGGTGAAAGACAAGGCCTGGGCCTTTGATGCCGCCCCCGGCGGCTACCCCAACGTGAAAGACGGCGGCGAGGCCGCCGCCCGCGGCAAGGGCGGCATGGTGGACGGCGTGGAGGCTGCTTTCGCGTCGATGAATCCGAACTTGAAAGTGTAAGTTTTACAGAAAGGAGCCAATTATGGCACATGCAAATCAGGAACGCTGGAGCAAGCTGGTGGACGCTAAGCTGCGCAATCAGCTTGTGACCCGTGACAACTACATCTTTAACAACCGCTACGAGGGCGACCCCAAGGCGGGCAAGGTCAAGATCCCGGTGCGTGATACCGAGGTCTCTGTCAAGGACTACAACAAGGCCACCGGCATCGACCCCGAGGCCGGTACCACTACCTACCTGGAGCTGAACATCGACCAGGACGAGGCCGTGAACGAGCTGATCGACGGCTTTGATGCCGCCAGTGTGCCCGATGGCATTGTGGCCGACCGCCTGGACAGCGCCGGTTACAGCCTGGGCCTGTCCATCGACAAGAAGTCCATCGAGGCTTTGCAGGCCGCCAGCGGCGCCACCATCAGCGCCACCAAGACCGCCGCTACCGAGGCCAACGCCTACAAGCTGGCGCTGGAGGCCAAGCGCGTGCTGAGCCGCAAGGGCGTACCCGCCGATGGCCGCTTTATGATCGTCTCGCCCGAGTACCTGGAAGTGCTGATGCTGGATGAGCATTTCATCAAGCGCGGCGACCTGTCTCAGGAGATGGTGCAGGCGGGCGTGGCCGGTAAGATCGCGGGCTTCAACGTGTTTGAATCCAACAACATGGATTACGAGAACACCACCCGCGTGGCCAGCAAGAAGACCACCACCGAGTTCATCTGCGGTCACCCGAACTGGTGCCACCGCGTGATGGAGTGGCAGGTTCCCGTCCACCTGCAGGATCTGGCCGGCAGCGGCAAGTACATCGGTGCAAGCGCCGTGCAGGGCCGCAAGGTCTACGGCGTCAAGGTCTCCAAGCCGCAGACCCTGTACATCAAGCGCACCGAGGCCTGATAAGGAGGGCACCCCATGGGATACGCCATTGTGGAGGAAGTTGAGGTCGGGTTCCGCACACTGACCCAGGAGGAACGGGAGCGGACGGCCGCCCTGCTGGAGGAAGCTGCCCTGGTGATCGATGCCTACGGCAAGGATGCTGACCCTGATGTAAAGCGGCTGGTATCCTGCCGGATGGTGCGCCGCCTGCTGGGTGACGGCACCGGCGGCGAGACCCCGCTGTACCCCATGGGCGCTACCCAAGGCAGTGCCACAGCGCTGGGCTATACCCAAAGCTGGACCATGGGCAGCAGCGGCAGCGCCGGGGAGCTGTACCTCTCTAAGCTGGAAAAAAAGCTGCTGGGTGCGGGCAACCGCATCGGCGCGGCCAGCCCGGTGGAGGGGCTTTGCGATGCTGCGGGGGATTGATGTGGTGCTGTACGAGAAGCACCAGACCGGCGAGGATGCTTTCCATGCGCCGGTGTATGAAGAAACACCCGTGACCGTGCACAATGTGCTGGTTGGTGCCCCAGACACCGCTGCCATCGTGAACGAACTGACCCTGACTGGCAGGCGGCTGGCCTACACGCTGGCCCTGCCAAAGGGGGATAGCCATGATTGGCACAACGTGACCGTGGAGTTTTTCGGGCAGAAGTTCCGCACCTACGGGGATGTGGTACAAGGCATGGAAAGCCTGGTACCGCTGGCATGGAACAAACAGGTAAAGGTGGAGCGGTATGACTAAGGTAAAAATCAAGCTGAACAGCGCCGGGGTGCGACGGCTTTTGAAAAGCAAGGAGATGCAGGCCATCTGCACCGAGCATGCCGAGGAGATCGCCGCCCGCTGCGGTGCAGGCTACGCTGTGGACAGCATGCAGAAAGAGACCCGCGCCATTGCCACCGTGTATCCCCAGACTGCTGAGGCCCGCCGCGACAACTACCGCAACAACACCATAGAAAAGGCTTTGCGATGATCGAAACGACTGTTTTGGATTATCTGCGCGACCGGCTGGGTGTTCCTGTGACGATGGAAGTGCCGGAGGGAGCCTCCGGCACTTTTGTCGTATTGGAGAAAACCGGCAGCAGCAGGCAGAATTACATCCGCCGCGCCACTTTGGCCGTACAGAGTTATGCGCCAACGTTGTTATTGGCGGCACAATTGGACGACCGCGTGATCGAGGCCATGCTGGCCCTGCCGAAACTGGACCGTGTGGCCGCCTGCCGCCTGGAGCGCGATTACAATTTTACCGATACCGAAACCAAAAAATACCGCTACCAGGCGGTGTTTGCGGTGACTTATTACGAATAACCGCGTGTCCACACTGGACACGGGAAAGGAGCCAGTTATGGCTGATGCAAAAAACGTAACCACCAGTAAGCCCAAGATCGGCGGCGCGGTGTACCGTGCGCCTTTGGACACTACGCTGCCCACCGATGCCACCACCGCTTTGAATGAAGCATTTGTGTGCCTGGGCTATATCAGCGAGGACGGCCTGACCAACGCGAACAGCCCGGACGGTGACAAGATCAAGGCCTGGGGCGGCGATACCGTGCATACCTACCAGAAAGAAAAGTCGGACACCTTCCAGTTCAAGCTGCTGGAAGCGCTGAACCCTGACGTGCTGAAAACCGTATACGGCGATGACAACGTGACCGGCACCCTCAAGGACGGGCTGACCGTAAAGGCCAACAGCAGCGCTGCCGAGGACAAGGCCTGGGTGGTGGAGCTGATCCTGAACGGCGTGCTGAAGCGCGTGGTCGTGCCCAAAGCCAAGATCACCGAGATGGACGACATCGTCTACGCCGATGAGGAAGCGCTGGGGTATGACATTACCATCACCGCCACGCCGGACAAGGACGGCAACACCCACTACGAGTACATCAAGGAGAAAACGGCATGATCACCGGCAAGACAAAAAGCGGCTTTGTTTACGCCATCCCGGAAAAGCGCATCCACAACATGGAACTGCTGGACGCGCTGGTGGAAGTGGAGCGCGGCAGCGATGCCGGTTTGAGCGATGCGCTGAACCTGCTGCTGGGCAAAGACCTGAAGAAAAAGCTGTACGACCTCCACCGCGATGAGGACGGCATTGTCGATGGCGAGGCTGTCGCCAACGACTTTGTGCAGATCCTGCTGGATTACAAAGCGGGAAAAAACTCCTGACCCTGGCCCGGATGGCAGCGCTGGCCCCGGACGAGCTGGTGTGCGACATGGCGGAAACCTACCATGTACTGGACTGGCGCGCCCTGGGGCTGCCGCTGGCGGCCACCCTGGCCGGGGGCCTGCGGGAGACAAGCCGCACCTGCATGGCGCTGAACCATGCTCCGATAACGACCGACACGCTGCTGCTGGGTGCGATGGCTGACAGTTTGCAGCTGCTGGTGTGGAGCAAGACCAAAGACGCCCAGCATGGCCGCAACCGCCCTGCCCCGGTGCTGGATACCCTGTTGGGCACGGCCCGCCGCCGCAAGGTGACCGGCTTTGCCACGGCTGCCGAGTTTGAAGCGGCCAAAGCAGAAATTTTGAAGGGAGGCTGATGCCATGGCAAGCAAAACCGAACTGGCGAAAGCCTATGTTGAGATCATCCCCTCGGCCACCGGCATCGGCGGCAAGATCAGTGAAGCGCTGGGCGGGGAAGTAACCGCTGCGGGTGCTACTGCCGGGCAGAGCCTGGGCAAGAGCCTGATCGGCGCAGTGGGCAAGATCCTTGCGGCGGCGGGCATCGGCAAGATGCTGCAGGCCGCCTTTACCGAGGGCAGCGCCTTTGAGACGGAGGTTGCCAAGGTGGGAACCATTGCCGATACCACCAAAGTGCCCATTGGGGAGCTGAAAAAGCAGATCACTGACCTTTCCGGCACGATGGGCATTGCGGCGGGTGACCTGGCCGAGGCCACCTACCAGGCTATCAGCGCCGGGCAAGATACCGGCGATGCCGTGGCCTTTGCCGGGCAGGCGGCTAAGCTGGCCGCTGCGGGCTTTACCAGCAGTTCCTCGGCGGTCGACATCCTGACCACGGCGTTGAACGCCTACGGCCTGGGTGCCGACAAAGCGACCCATGTTTCGGACGTGCTGCTGACCACCCAGAACCTGGGCAAAACCAGCGTAGACGAACTATCGGCCAGCATGGGCCGGGTCATCCCGCTGGCGGCAGCCTACAAGGTGAACGTGGAAAACCTGTCCAGCGGCCTGGCCATTATGACGGCCAACGGTATTGCTACCGCCGAGGCCACCACCTATACCAAGTCCATGCTGAACGAGCTGGGCGACACCGGCTCGACCGTGGGCAAGATCCTGCAAAAAGAGACCGGCCAGGGCTTTGCCGAGCTGATGGACAACGGCCATAGCCTGGGCGACGTGCTGCAGGTGCTGTATGACAGCGTGGGCGGCGATGCCACCAAGTTTGCGGCGCTGTGGTCCAGCGTGGAAGCCGGTACGGGTGCGCTTTCGCTGGCCAATTCCGGCGCGGAGAAGTTCAACGATGTACTGGGCCAGATGGTGGACAGCAGCGGTGCGACCGAGACTGCCTACACCACCATGACCGACACGATGGCCCACCGGATGGAGAGCCTGAAAACCAACGCTGCCAACCTGGGCATTGCGCTGTTTGATTCGGTCAGCAGCAAGCTGGGCGCAGCGGTCGACCTGGCCAGCGGCTACCTGCAGACCTTGCAGGAGGGCTTTACCAGCGGCGGCTTTGCCGGTCTGGCCGAGGGGCTGGGCAGCATTTTTACCGACCTGACCACCAACGTAGGGCCGCAGCTGCTGCAAAGCGGCATCGACCTGATGACCCAGCTTGGGCAAGGAATGGTTACGGGCATCCCGCAATTGCTGGCACAGGCGCTGCCCATTGCGGCCGACCTGGCCAGCAACCTGCGGGCCAATGCAGGCCAACTGGTAGACACCGGCATCCAGTTCATCTTGAACATGGCGCAGGGGCTTATCAACGGCCTGCCGACCATGATCACCTACATACCCGGCATTGTGACCGATATTGCAGGCATCGTCAACGACAATGCGCCCAAGCTGCTGGAAGCGGGTGTAAAGCTGATCATCATGCTGGGGCAGGGCCTGATCCAGGCTGTGCCCACGCTGGTGGCGAACATTCCGCAAATTTTGCTGGCGGTTGCCAATGTCATTACCGCCTTTAACTGGATCGAACTGGGCGGCAACGTCATCAAGCTGCTGGGCAGCGGCATCCAGGGCATGGGCGGCGCACTGAAATCCGGCTTCACCTCGGTAATGCAGGGCGGCATCAGCTACATCAAGAGCCTGCCCGCTAAGTTTATCGGCTGGGGCAAGGATATGATCATGGGGCTGGTCAAGGGCATTACCGGCTCCATCGGGGCTGTAGTCGGGGCCGTGAAAAACGTAGCCTCGGCGATTGCCTCCTACATGCACTTTTCCCGCCCGGACATCGGCCCGCTACGTATGTATGAGCAGTGGATGCCCGATTTTATAGCCGGGCTTTCCCGCGGCATTACCGACAACCTGTGGATGGTCGAGGATGCGGCGGAGAGGCTTTCGGGCGCGACGGCCGAGCCGATGCAGGTAGCTGTGGCCGGTACACTGCGCAGCAACAACCGCTTTGGCAACACTGCCGATACCTGGCAGCCGGGCGGTATGACCGTAAACCTGAACAACGAGTTCCACACTCACGACAGCCTGTCCGAATCGGAACTGACGCGGGAGGCGGAATCCATGGCCCAGCGTTTGAAATGGGCTATCCCGTAAGGAGGTGCGCATGGCAAGGACCGTGCCTGTATATGCTTTTCAGGCGGCGGACGGCAGCACCATCCGCTTTGCCGTGGACAGCGATCTCTGGATCACGAATCTGACCGGCGATGACGGCCTGGACGTGGAAATGACCGAGCAGCAATCCACCGGGCAGACCGGCAAGACCATCACGGGGCAATCCGTAGGCAGCCGCAGCCTGACCGTGACCGGCAGCATCCTGCGGGACCTGGATGCCAACGAGGCGCTGCTGAAGCGGCTCATCCGCCCCAAAGAGGCCGCCCGCTGGCTGAAAACCGTGGGCGATACCACCTGGTATCTGGATGTGCTGCCCGCCCATACCCCGGATGTGAGCGGCGGGGAACACCTTTTGAACTTTCAGTTTAAACTGAAAGCAGCGTACCCCTACTGGCGCACCGTGGAAACGGCGGCCACCATGCTGGGCGGCCTGGAGGGCAGCTGGTTCCCGACCCCTGTCTCGACCGCCGGCAGCTGGTACATCAGCAAATACAAAAAAGATGTGTACACTACCGTGGTGAACAGCGGCAGCACCGAGACCGAGTTTGTGCTGACCCTGACCGCTGCGGCCCGCGTGAAGAATCCGATGCTGTGGCACAACGGCAAGCGCAGCTACCTGAAACTGAACAAGGAAATGCTGCCCGGTGAATCGGCCATCATCTCCACGGTGGATGGTTCCCGTGGCTGCACCTACCGACAGAGCGATGGTACTGATGTGAACGGGTTCCGTTGGCTGGACTACGACAGCGACCTGTGGATGACGCTGGACCCCGGCGACAATGTGCTGCGCCTGACGGCTGACGAGGGCCGCGAAAACCTGACCGCCACAGTGACGGCACCTAAGGGGGTGGCGGCCGGTGTCTGACGCTTTACGCCTGTATGTATACCAGAACGGGGAGCGCATGGGCATGGTGGACAGTGCCAACAGCCTGCAGTGGGCCCCGGCCTTTGCCGATGTGGGTGAGATCAAGCTGGTGTGCGGCGCTACCGCCACCAACCGCGCCATGCTGGTGCAGGGGGCCGTGCTGTACAACCCGGACACCCCCGGCCTGGCCGCGCTGATCGTAGCCACGGAACTGGACAGCAATGCCCGCAAGCTGACCGTGCGGGGCAAGTTTACCCTGCAGCGGTTCGCCCAGCGGATAGCCAAGGGCAAGACCACCGTGACCGATGCAGCCGCAGGGCTGCTGGACCTGTGCCGTGCCAACCTGCGCGAGCTGGAAGTGGCCTTGCCGGATGCCGCTGATTTTACTGCCCCCTGTGAGGCAGTGGACCTGGAATGGGTGACCTGCCTGGATGCCATGACCCAGCTGGCCGAGACCGGCGGGTTTGGCCTGCGCTGCGCCTTTGACCCGGCCACCGGCAGCGAAACGCTGGAACTTTTGCAGGGCAAGGACCGCAGCGCACCGGGGAGCGATTTGTACATGGGCTACTTTTCAACCAGGATGCAGAACCTTTCCAGCCCAACCTATACCGAGGATGCCAGCGACTACGCCAATGTGGTGCTGTGCGGCGGCGAGGAACCCAGCGAGGGGGACAGCTTTACCCGGTATTTTTGCGAGGTAGGGGACATCACAGCCGCCGGCAATGCCCGGCACGAGCTGTGGGTGGACGGCAGCAGCGTAAAGCACAAATACACCGTGCAGAACGCGGACGGCAGCACCACCGAGAAAACCTACACCGAAACCGAATACCAGACCGCCGTGCAGAACTATGCCCGCGCAGCTCTGGCCAATCACCTGGGGACCCGGCAGCTGAAATGCACCGCCGCCGACAGCCAGATGATCTACGGTCAGGACTACGCCCTGGGCGATATTGTGCCGGTGCGGGTGGAGGAGATCGGCCTGGAAGCCACCGCGCGGGTGGCCAGCATCAAGATCATCTACGAAAGCACCGGGCGCAGCCTTTGCCCTGTGTTTGACAACTTTACCTTTAAAAAGGAGTGATGTGCTTTGACCGAGCTTATCTGCTGGCCGCTGGACAATAAGCAGTATACCAGCGTGGCGCTGGGCGCAGCCTATGCGGCCCGCAGCCGCGGCGTGCTGAACACCGACAGCTTTGCCGCCAAAACCAACGGCAACAATACGGTCACTGTGGGAAAGGGCGTGGGCTGCATCCACGTGAGTGATCAGTGGGCGGCGTTCCCGTTCAGCCAGGGCGATGTGACCCTGACCTTTGAGGATGCCGACGGCGTGAATCCCCGTTGGGATGCCATTGCCCTGGTGTACGACAAAAACGCCAACACCGCAGGTCTGGAAGTGCGCAAGGGTACGGCCTCGGCCAGCCCCACGCTGCCCAGCCTGCGGCGCAGTGACGACTATGACGAGATCTTCCTGTACCGGGTGACCCGGCCCACCGGCGCTACTAAGATCAGCGCCGACAACGTGGTAGACCTGCGGCTGGATGGCAGCGTCTGCGGCCTGATGCGGGATACCATCGACGCGGTAGACACCAGCGTGATGGAAGCCGCCTTTGAAGCGTTTTTGCAGAAAATCGAAGCCGAACTGAACCAGCTGAATGCCGGAACCTCGGCCATGATGCGAGCGACCTATGACCCGCAGGGGCGGCAGACCGATATTTTTAAGGCGATCGACAAGGTCTCCAACATCTACTACGCCAGGCTTACGCTGAACGGGTGGACGGCCTGCAGCAGCGCCGACCAGGCCAATGAATTGCTGTATCAGCAAACGGCCACCTTGACCTGCGCGAACAGCCATGCGCCGGTGGTGACGGCTGCCAGCGTGTTTTTGTCCGGCATCGGCTACGACAAGACCGGGGTGCCCGCTACCGATGATGTGCTGAATGAAGTGCAGGACATCATCAACGACGGCGTGACGGTCACGGCGTACAATTCGGTGCTGGTTAAGGTAAAAGAAAAGCCCACTGCCGAGATCCGGGCGCGGTGGGTCATTCAAAGTTGATGGAGGTTTGGCATGAAACATTCGTTTGTATGTAGTTTTACCCCCCCCGTAAGAAATCTGCGGCATGTGCTGCGCGGGGGTACTGCTGATGGGTG